>JABAOE010005321.1_pt3 | contig 10591 bp, 20 predicted proteins | sample 7062141 | NCBI WGS metagenome assembly JABAOE01 (sample SAMN14538627, study PRJNA623070) | marine sediment metagenome | biome: marine biome [ENVO:00000428]; feature: marine pelagic biome [ENVO:01000023]; material: deep marine sediment [ENVO:00002113] | place: India: Gulf of Khambhat ...
CTAAGGCGACGGGAGGCCTGTACGTCCGGGAACTGGTGCAGGACTACGCGGTACTCCACCAGAGCTGTATCTACGGCCCCAACCAGCAAGGGACCGAGGATCAGGGCTGGGTCTCCCACCTCATGCGCTCGAAGCTGGCCGGTAGGCCGGTGACCTGCTTCGGGGACGGAACCCAGGTCCGGGACCTCCTCCATGTCCAAGACCTCGTCGAACTGTACTCGAAGCTCATGGAGGCCCCGTACCTCACGATACGCGAGGGGCCGGTCGGAGGTGGCTGCAGGAACGCGCTCAGCTTCAGGGAGGTCGCCGAGCTGATCGGCGTGAAGGTGCGGGAGGAGAAGGGGCCATGGAGGCCTCATGATCAGCGCTACTTCACGGCGAGCAACGAGGAGTGGGTCGACGCCTGGGAGCCGAAGGTGGACTTCCGGGAGTGGATCACGCAGTGGAGGGCCCAGACTGAGCTGCGGTCCGTGGTCGAGGAGGGAGTGTGAGCACGAAGGACAAGCCGCATGTGGTACTAGCCGAGGAGGTAGACGAGGACGGGAGAACCTTCCTCTTCGCGGTCTACGGTCCCTTCCCGACGCGTCGGAAAACGCATGCCTTCGTGGATCGCTACCCGAAGGAGAAGCTGGACGGGGCCAAGCTGAGCGCGGTGCCGCTCTGGCCGCCGGAGGCCGCCGCGGAGGACTCCCCGCACGTCGGGATCGGGGACGTGTCGTGAGCGAGTGCTACGCGGTCGACTGCGGACGGCCCGGCGTGCAGGTCAGGCCGGTCCGGGGCAAGGGGCAGCTGTTCTGCGACCTGCATGCCAGGAAGCGCGACCACGGGATCAAGCGGGCCGTGATCCTGGAAGGGCACCCCTTCGACTGGGAGGAAGGCGCGCGAGCAGCCAAGCATGCGATCGACGACGACGGACAGGTCAACTGGAAGGCAGCGTTCTGCGCTGATCCCGGAGTGGTGTCCTGCCCGGCATGCGGAGTCTCGCACTGGCGCGAAGGGACGCGGGTCCGTTGCGCCATGGAGGACTGCAAGCACGAGTGGCCGCTGTGAGCGGCTACCTCGACGCGCTGGGGTACGCGTACTGCGCGGGCTGCTACGGACGGCGTCCGCTTCCGAGCGAAGCCGTGGAGGAGGTGCATGTTGGCCACTGCAATCGCTGCGGCATGGACCTGTCAGGACAAGAGGAGGGCGAGTAGTGAACGAGGCCAGCACGCGCCATGCCCTGCGGTGCCTCAGCGAGGAGGAGTAGCGTGGCGAGCGAGGAGTGGGAAAGGATCCAGAGCCTGCGCCTGGAGCTGGCTGACGCGGAGAAGGCGAAGGCGGAGGTCGCCGCCCGCCACCTTGCGCTGAATTCCGAGACGAGGAGGGCGTGGGAAGAGTACCAACGCCTGATCGACAAGTGCGACGAGATCCGAGCAGCCCTGCACTCGGCGGCTGAAGGAAGGTAGGCTAAAGGCATGCCGAGGACAGGACGACCGACGAGATCGAAAGAGGAGGCGAGGGCGCTAGGGCTCACAGGCTGGAACATACGCTGCAACGTCTGCGGTGACTACGGGGCGGCATGGTGGCACAGGGTCACCCGGATAGGCTTCGGGTCCTATGCGCTATGCGAGCTGGACAGGGTGCGGGCCGAACAGGAGCTGGACAGGCACTACACAGCGCTAGAGGAGGTGCTGAAGGTGAACTACGAGCAGGATCGCTAGCGTGCCGAGAACAGGACGACCGACGAAGTGCACGCCCGAGCTGACCGCCAAGTTCTGCGAGGCGCTGCGCTCTGGGTGCTCCAGGAAGGACGCGGCGCAGTACGCCGGGGTGGACCCGACCACGGCGACTACCTGGTTGACGCGAGGCAAGAACGTCAGGGCGAAGAAGTGCTACCGCGAGTTTCGGAAGCGCGTCATGCTCACAGAGGCCTCGGTCAAGATACGCGCACTGGGGCTGATCCAGAAAGCAGCAGACGGTGACTGGAAGGCCGCCGCCTGGTGGCTGGCGCGCAAGGACCCCAAGAACTGGGCCGACCAGACGCGGCTGAAGATCAAGCAGGAGCTGCAGGCCAAGGTCGAGGCGGAGGTCAAGGACGACCGCCTGGAGCAGCTCCTGAAGGATCCGACCCTGGAGCACGTCCTACAGCAGCTGGTCCACGAGGCGCCGCTGCCGGGGGCGCTGCACAAGCGGGACGGGAACGGGGGCAACGGAGCGTGAGCTACGGAATCCGCGACGCGATCGACGACCTCCCACTGGAGGACGAAGGTGCCTGACGATCTCAGTGGTCGAGCAGCGCATGCGGGAGCGCACGACGGAGGAGGGCTGGAAGTGGCTGGACTAAGTGAGCCCTCTGCGTGACCTCTACGCGCGGGCCATGGCCGGCAACGCCCAGGCCCGCGAGCAGCTCACCGACGCCCTGGTCGCGATCAAGCAGAGGGTCAGCCGGGATCGGCTAATCGACTTCACGCGGTACACCTTCCCGGGGTACCACACCAACTGGCACCACACGCTGATCGCGAGCTACCTCGACCGCGTCGAGCGGGGCGAGATTAAGCGGCTTATGATCTTCACGCCTCCACGGCATGGGAAGAGCGAGCTGGTCTCGCGTCGCTTCCCAGCGCATTACCTGGGCCGGAACCCAGACCGGCGAGTCGTGGTCGCCTCCTATGCAGCCGACCTGGCCCGGAGCTTGAACCGGGACACTCAGCGGATCATAGACAGCGACTCGTACCACGACCTCTTCCCCGAGACGCGCCTATCCGGGACTCGTGTCCGGACCGACCACCGAGGCCACTACCTTCGCAACGCGGACGAGTTCGAGATCGTCGGGCACCGAGGAGGGCACAAGAGTGTCGGGATCGGGGGAGGGCTCACCGGTCGTGGCTTCGACCTCGGCCTGATCGACGACCCGGTGAAGGGCCGGAAGGAGGCAGAGAGCAAGGTCTACCGAGAGACGGTCTGGGACTGGTACNNCAGGGGACGGACGCCGCGATCGTTCTCGTTATGACGCGCTGGCACGAAGACGACCTGGCCGGTCGACTCCTGGCTGCCCAGGGAACCGGAGAGCCATGGGCTGACGAATGGGTAGTCCTCTGGCTTCCGGCCCTGGCAGAGGGGGACAACCCCTACGACGTGAAGATCGAGCCCGATCCGCGCGAGGTGGGGGAGGCTCTCTGGCCCGACCTCTTCGACCGCCAGGAGCTTCTCTCCGTGGCTGGGAAGGACGCGCGGGACTGGAACTCGATCTACCAGCAGCGCCCAGCTCCGCCAGAGGGAAGCCTCTTCAAGCTGCACTGGCTGCAGCCCTACGACAAGCTCGCGAACGGCCGGCTCGGGCTCGGGCCCACCTACAGCTGCCCGACCTCCTCCATGATCCGCTTCCTGACGGTCGACTTGGCGACGAGTACTAGGACCAGCGCCGACTTCACCGTCGCAGCCTGCTGGGGGCTGACCCCGGATCACCAGCTCGTCCTCCTCGATCTCCACCGGGAGCGCATGGAGGGGCCGGACCTCGTCCCCATGTTGTCCGGCATGGCGTCGCGCTGGTCAGCCGGTACGGTCTGGATCGAGGCGAGCGGCTTTCAGCTCTCGATCGTCCAGCAGGCCAGGAGGGCTGGACTCCCGGTCCGCGAGCTCCGCCCGGACGCCGACAAGTACGCCAGGTCCGTCGCCTCGACTCCACTCCTCGAAGCTGGCCGGCTCTGGGTACCACGGGCGGCCCCTTGGCTGGCCTCGTTCGAGGCCGAGCTACTCAGCTTCCCCAATGGGACCCACGACGACCAGGTGGACGCTCTGACCTACGCCTGCCACGTCACGGAGACGCTCTCCCTGAGGCCTCCGAGCCCCCCCAGGGCGTCGCTGGAGGACCCCCCGACTCCCAATCACATGCTCCGCCTTCCGGGCCAGGAGGAGCCGGAGGATCACGTCTGGCGGTATCGCCTTCGCGGTACGTAGGGGGGCTGTGCTACCCTGCCCGGAAGAAAGGGGCGGTATGAGCAAGCTGGTCCCGGCCGACGCCAAGTTCCGCGAGGACGTCCTGGCGAACACCAACATTCTCAGCGCCGACTACACGCCCAAGCAGCGCGCCGTGCTGCGGATTGGCGTCGCCGTCGACACGTCGGGCGTGTTCAGGATCCGAGAGGACAACGGCAGCGAGAATCACCTCCTCGACCTCAACGACGGCGTGGCCCTCAAGACCAACAAGGCGTACACCTTCGCCTGGCCGGTCAGGCCGGGGCTGACCTACAACTTCCAGCTGAGCGTTGGCGCCAAGGTGCTCAACCTGAGCGTCGAGGAGGCGCAGGGGAGCATGATCTAGCGGTGACGGTCCAGCTGGTACGCCCAGAGGTCTCGCTGTTCAACGTAGCGGTGACGGCGGACACGGACATTCTGGGAGCGCTGATCTCGCCCTCGCAGCGCTCGGTGTACCGGATCGCCGTCGCAGTGACCTTCGCAGCGGGCGCGCCGCCGATCTTCCGCGTGCGCGTGACCGACGAGTTGGACAGCTTTCTTCTCGACTTCAACGACGGGTCAGGGATCTTCGCTGATCGCGTCTACCACTTCTCGCTGGGCGTGCGCCCCGAGCTGAAGTACGAATTCCAGTTCAGCCGAGACACCACGATGGTTATCCTGCAGGTCGAGGAGATCAGCGGGGGCGTCCTGTGAGCTATGGCACGCCGCAGGGGGGAGGGCGCCGCAGGGGGCGGCGCACGGTCTTCGCGCGCTTCCTCACCGACGACGGCACCGAGAGCGGCGACCACAAGGCGGCCGGCGACTACAGCGGCCCGCCGAAGCGCTTCTGGATCGAGACGCAGGGCGAGGAGCGCAGCCTGCACGTCGCCTCGCTCCTCTTCCAGATCCAGGACGCCTCGGTCACCAGATCCGGCGACTACGGCGGCATGAACGCGCTCGGCACAGGCTTGACCCTCGACGTGCGCGACGCCGCTTGGGTTGTGAAGCGCGAGCTGATCGGCGGGCTCAAGATCAAGACCAACGGGCACTTCATGCGCCACACCTACGACGTCAGGGACGTGGACTTTGGCGCTGGGCGTGAGTTCCTCCTGGCTCGCTTCAGCTTCTGCGTCTGCGATCACACCGTGGTCCTGGAGCAGGGCGAGCGCCTGACCGTGACCTTGAACGACGACTTCAGCCAACTCGACGGGCACACCTTCCTCGCACAGGGGTACGTCGGGCAGAGGGAAGACTCATGACGCAGCCGAACGCGTACGGGCCCGCGCAGGGAGTGGTCGACGAAACGGGGTCACTCGACCTGTCCGACCTGGACCAGGACGCCTGCTTCCGAAGCGACCACATGATCGCCTGGAGCAACAGCCTGGCGGATTGCCTAACCCAGGACACGCACATCAAGCGGTCTGCTGCTGGCATCCTGGAGGTTGGCAAAGGGACCGCTGGAGTCCTGGGGGCCATCCTTGTCGAGGCAGCCTCTGGGGGTGTCTATTTCGGTGGAACTGGAGCCAGTAACGCCCGGCTCAGGGGATCGGGGGCTAACCTTGTCCTTGAGAAGGGGGACGGGTCGGGCGAATCGTTCCTGACCGCTGCTGGGCTGCTGGTAGGGCTCACGCAAACGCTCACTCTTGCCGGGACAACGCTAGATTTCAACTCATCCGGGGCTGTCAAATGGTCGCCAGGAGCCAGCCCTGGGGCAAGCCCTGACATCGGCCTTGCTAGGGAAAGCGCTGGCATTCTCAAGGTTACCGATGGGGGCGCTGGCCACGGTACGCTGCGCGTGGGTGACAGTCTGATCGTCGGGACGGTTGCGGACCCGGGCAGCCCTGGCGATATCAACGTAGGCTTGTCTGGCTCGTTCCGCTTTACATACGACCAAAGCAGCGGATCCATCGTCATGTACGATGCTGCCGGAATACAGCGCATTAACCTCTCCGCGGGTCAGCTCCTCGTCAAGGACGGGTCCGGGATCAATCGCGCTCAGTTCTCGGCAGCGGGCGGGACCCAGGAGCAGATCATCCTCACCAGCGCCGCGAGCGTCGAGGATATGGCCTTCGACGGCCTCGCGCGCCGAGTTGTCTGGGGCAACGAAATGCAGGCCCGGCAACCCGGAGTCGGAATCAACGAGATCGACTTCAACATTCACGCACGCGGAACCGGGGGCCTCGGAATCGCGGTAGCGGAGGAGCTGCTTCAGAACGTCTCCGGTGCCAGCGTCAGCACCACCAACCTGGTAGAGGCCGGCGGGCGACTGCTCGGGGTGTTGGTTCGCAACGAAGTCGCCATCGGTACGACCGGGGGGACTACCGGCTACGATGTCGGAGATGGCACTGACCAGGATCTATACGCAGCGAACATTGGGACGGGCGCGGGCGCGGCTAGCTCGTCGGGCGACTTCACCGCGGACCCCGAGAGCTTCTCTACCTCGGCTCAGGATGTCACCATCACCGCCCTGGGGGGTAACTTCGACGGGACAGGCGACATTCGTGTTGTTGCCTTCTTCATCAAGTTCCGTCCATTCACGACCTAGGAGGGCCTTCGATGGCCGTTTTCGATTACAGCGCGGACCAGAACAAGGCTGACGCCATCGAGGATCTGGCTTCTCTGACCGTCCGCGCACAGCGCCACGCCTCGTACCTCGCGACTGAGAAGACCAACGCGGAGACGGCGCGCGACGCCTGCTACACGAAGTGCAAGAACGCACTCACTGCGCTCGGGGAGACGCCGCCTGACCCGATCACGGAGCTGCACCGCGAACTGAACGCGAACGGCGTCTGGACGGGCAAGATCTACGTCAACGAGCCCCTCCCCTGAGCCCATGGAGTCCGCCCTCTACGACGCGCTACGGGGGCTGATCGCGAGCGGGCCGGTCGCGGCCCTCCTGGGCTTCGTCGCCTGGAAGCTATGGGAGAAGCTGCAGGCCACCGAGGCCGAGCTGCGGCAGCTCCACGAAGAACAGAAGCGGACCTACAAGCAGCTGGCCGGACTGGAGGACTCCAATGATCCTGAAGCCTGAGGAGCATGAAGAGCGGCGGGCTGCCATGCAGGCGGCGATCACGAAGTGCCTGGGCGACAAGGCCCGAAGAGACCGTGCGCGCGAGGCCAGGCGAACGGTCCTGGAGCAGCGCGCGTACACCGAGGAGGAACTACAGCGGATCGCCAAGAAGGAGACCGTCGTCGAACGGCCCTCGGGGAGCGGGGCGCTGGCGGGCGGGACGGCATGAGTGACTACCCCTCCCCGCGCATGGACGAGGCGCGGGTCAACTTACTCGCCGCGCGCAAGCTGATCCTGGAAGAGCTGGCCCAGCCCCACGAGCAGACCGCGGCCCGCAAGCTCTCCCTGGCCCGGACCAAGGTCGAGGAGGCTCTACTCTGGCTGGAGTCGGTCTCCTGAGCTGACGCAGGGCGTGGCTAAACTCTAGGTATGAAGGACAAATCCAAGCCCACGCCCATGAAGAAGACGCGCTGCTACAGGTGCGGCGCCAGGATCACCAGCCCCAAGGCCGAGCTAGGGCCGGAATGCATAGACTGCAAGGACGGCCAGCAGCGCTTCTGGCCCGCGACCATGCCGGGGGGCTTCTACCCGATCCCGTCCGGAAACCCGTCGTGAGGCGCGCGGGCATGGTCGTGACCCTGGCCTTTGGACTGGTCGCGAACTGCCCGACGGGACGACGGAGGTGCAGAGCTTCGAGGTGGGTGCACTAGAAGGCGGAGGCGAAGTGATCGGAGCCCAGGACTGGCTCGGCTGGCTGTTGGTCGTGGTAGTCTGGGGGGCTGCTCTGCTACTCTTGATCTACTGGAAGGTGCCGGGTGACGACTGAGCTGGACGCTGGGAAGCTGGCCGCAGAGGTCGCCTCGATCGTCAAAGACGCGGCCGAGGACTACCTGCAGGGCGCGGCCGAGGACGTCGAAGACAACGCCAACGAGATCGCCATGGAGCTGACCTCTGTCCTGCAGAGCGGCGACCAGCAGGCGGTGGGAGAGCTGCAGGCGCAGCTTCTGGCGCTGGCCGAGGTCAAGCGGATCCAGCTGGACAACAGCAGCGCGGCGACGCTGGACAAGATCCTCAGCGTGGCGCTGAAGTTCGGGCTGGCAGCCCTGGGAGCGATCGTGTGAACACGCTGCCGAGAGACGAGAACGGCTTCTCCAGGGTCCACATGCGCCTCCTGGCACGCGATGCGAGGGAGTTCTTGCGTGACCACGAGCACGCCGCCGGCCTGGCAACGCTGGCTCTTGTCTTTTGCGCCCTCCTCCTCCTGGTCTCGCAGGGCTGCACGACGGGCTACGTGCGCGCGGCCGGGATCGCCCCGGTCGCCTCGATCGTCTGCGCCCGGCACGACGCGTACGTGGACAACGACAAGGGCCTGGACAAGACCATGAAGAAGCGCGCGAAGCGGAGCAGCGCCCTGCTCATGCGCGCCCTGACCGAGGCGCAGAAGCGAGGGAAGTAGGGTGCCGCGCTTCTTCTCCACCGGATCCGCCACCGCCTATAGCGACTACGTCAACGCGCTCACCGACGCCCTGCGGAACAGGGATTGGGTCTACGATCCGTCCTTCGCGCTGGACTCGGACGGCGAGGTATATCAGAAGGTGCTGCGCGATCCCGTCGCCGCCCACTCGATCCGCTTCCGCAAGCACCTCGTGGCCGGGCCAGAGTGGCGGATCGAGCCGGCTTCGGACAGCGACCAGGACAAGGCAGCAGCCGAGATCGTCGGGGAGCTGGTATCCAAGATCCGAGGCTTCACCGACGCGAGGATCTGCCTCTCGGAAGCTATCTTCCGTGGGTCGGCCTACGCCTTCATGGCAGGCCAGCGTCGCTTCGCTTCGGTCGCAAGCGGTCAGCCCATGTCCTGGTGGGTCCCCGAGCGCTTGATCGACGTCGACCGGAGACGCTTCAGGCTGATCCGGGATCCGGTCCTGGGCCAGCTGGTCTGGCAGCTCTGGAGCGTTGACCGTCGAGCCTGGGAACCACTGGCCAACCCGCAGTGGTTCGTCCGGTCGGTCTTCGAGAACACGGAGGACAGCTTGGGGTACGGGCGCGGCATGCTCGACACGCTCTACTTCACTCAGGCGAGCAAGGCGAGGCTCCTCCAGGACGGCCTCATGGCGGCCGAGCGATTCGGGCAGGGCTTCGCGACGATCGCGATTGAAAACCTGCGGGGCCCGGACGGGAAGCCGGCCGCCGGACCGGATCGCTCGGGGACGACAGTCGCGCAAGAGTGGGTAAGGGAGTTCGCGAAGCACCGATCCCGTCACGTCATGGCGCACGACAAGCGCGACGAGGTCCAGGTCCACACTGGCTTGGGGGAGGGCTGGGCGCTGGTCGAGCGGCTTCTCGTCTACCTCGACAACGTCCAAGTGACGGCGGTCTTGGGCTCGACTCTCCCGACGATCGAGGGCGACGGCGGAAGTCGCGCCATGGCCACCGTCCAGGAGAACAGCACGGAAGCGCTGGTACAGGCTGACCGGTCGAGGCTTGGGGACGACTTGACCCGAGATCTTATCGGCCTGATCTGGTCCCTGAACGCTCTCCAGATCGAAGCCCAGGTCGGACCCGGAGCCGCCATGCCGTCCCTTCGGATCGACCAGCGGAAGCTGGAGGATCCCCAGGTGAACGCGGGGGTCGTCTCCACGCTCACGCAGGCTGGGGTCCCCTTGGTCGCAGCTGAGGTCTATGAGAAGACCGGCTTCACTCAACCGCTTCCCGGAGACGAGCTGATCGGCTCCCTCGCCCCCGAAGACCTCTCCGGGCTCCTGGAGGACGCCGCCCCGAGGGAGCCGGCCACCGAGCCGCAACCGGCGACGGAGCTCCAGGAGCAGGCCATGAATGGTGCTCAGGTCCAAGCCCTCGCTGGGCTGATCCAGAGCGTCAGCGCAGGAGAGCTACCCGCGGCGTCGGCGGTCGACCTGATCGTCGTTGCCTTTCCCACCGTTGGGGAGGAAAGGGCGCGGCGCATGGTCGAGGCGGCCGACCGGCTGGAGCCTCCTCAGCCGGTCGAAAAGCCGGCGACGATCGAGCTGAAGGCGAGGAACGGACGTGGGACGACGTCGCAAACCCGCACGACACGAGCTTGACCAGCTCCTCGACGCCAGCGAGGCGGCCTTGGCGAGGGCTTTGGCCAGCGTCGAGATAGCCCGCCTGGAAGGGGACGACGTCAAGCTGGAGTGCGCGCAGAGGACGCTCGAACGTCGCCTCCGGAACACCATGGCGGTCGCCGACCTCCTGGGGAGGAGGCGGGTCAGGCTGGAGACCTCGAAGAAGGAGGGACGGAGGTTCGCCCTGCGCGACGTTCCCTTCCTCCCCCGCGTCCCCTTCGAGGAGGCGATCCGCCAGCTGATCGCCAGGAGGCCGGTTCTGGCCCGTGGCTGGAAGGCAGCCCAGGAGGCGTACGCCCGAGGCTCCTTCGCGGTCGCCCGGGCGGCGAGCGCGACGGTCTCGGGGAGGATCCAGGCCGCCCTCGCGAACGCGATCCGGGAAGGCCAGCCGGAAGACAGCGCAAGGAGGACGATCCTGAACGCCCTCCGGGAGGGGCGTCGCGACGTCCCCGGAGCTGGGTTCACGCAAGCCTATGCGCAGACGGTCTTCAGAACGAACGTGACCTCAGCCTACTCGGCTGGCCGGCACCAGGAGGCGCAGGAC
>JABAOE010008212.1_pt2 | contig 10590 bp, 9 predicted proteins | sample 7062141 | NCBI WGS metagenome assembly JABAOE01 (sample SAMN14538627, study PRJNA623070) | marine sediment metagenome | biome: marine biome [ENVO:00000428]; feature: marine pelagic biome [ENVO:01000023]; material: deep marine sediment [ENVO:00002113] | place: India: Gulf of Khambhat ...
GTTGTAGGTCCAGGCGGGGAAGAAGACGCCCGGCGCCACCTCCACCTCTCTGTCGGAGGCGACGATGTCGTATTCGCGCAGGGTGCGGCCGTCGGGGGTGCGACGGACCCGGCCGCCATCGAATTCCGTTAGATAGGCGACCGGATCGAAGTCCCTGGTGGAGACGGTGCCAACGGCGGCAGCCCGGTGGGGATCGGATTCCTGATACCGCTTTTCCCGGTCCTGCCCGCGGGGGCGGAGTCCGAGGACGGCGGCGACGCTGGAGATGCCGGCGGCGGCGGCGGAGAGCTTGAACCAGTCACGGCGCGAGAAAGTCGTCATGGGTCGGGGCTCGGTTATTTTAGGCTACCCTAAAAGCCTTGAAACTATAGGGGCTGGTGACCGGATGCAATAGAGACTCATTCTCAACTCAGCGCCTCACCTCAGAAAGCTTAGATTGCCCGAGTCCCCCGTTGTTGTTTGCCAGGTGAAGCCCGGAGGTAGCGTCGCAGGATGAAACGGCACCGGCGCCCGGAGCTCATGGACGGGCGCTCCCCCGACCCGGAGCGCTTGGCGGAGAGTCTGCGCGATCTGGCCGGGTACAACCGCTACCTGGGCGGCACGGCCACGATCATCCACCAGCTGGCTCGCCTGTTCGCGGGCTCGGCCCCCGGGCGCTTGCGCTTGCTGGATGTCGGGGCGGGCGGCGTCGACATGCTGAGGTCTGTGGCTCGCTGGCTCGAACGGCGGGGCCAGCCTCTTGCCGAAGCCGTCGGCCTCGAGCTGGGATCCGAGACCGTGCGGCTGGCAGCGCAACAATCGCGTTCCGGCGTTGGCCACCGGATCGGCCTGGTCCGGGGCGATGCTCGGGCGCTCCCGTTTCCGGATCGTCGCTTCGATGTGACGATCAGCAGCACCTTCCTCCATCACCTGACGGCTGAGGACGCGGTGATCGCGCTGCGAGAGATGGCCCGTGTCAGCCGACACGGCCTCGTGGTCAGCGACCTTCGCCGGGGCGTGCTCGGCTATCTGGCCGCCCAGGCACTTGCCCACACCGTCTGGCGCCGGCACACGTATACCCGTCACGACGGGCCGGTCTCGATGCGGGCGGCCTACACGCCGGACGAGGCGCGCGAGCTGGCCCGAGCGGCGGGACTTGAGCCGGTGGTCGAACCGCAGCCGGGCTTCCGCTGGGCGATGCGCTGGCGGCGGCCGGACGGCGACGAGCGATCGGAGCCCGTGTCGTGAACCTGAAGTCCGAGATCGTGATTGTCGGGGCCGGGCCGGCGGGCGCGTCGCTGGCGCTCGAGCTGGCGCGGCGCGGGCGGGAGGTGTTGATCGTGGAGCGATCGGCATTTCCCCGTGAGAAGCCGTGCGGCGATTGCGTGAACCCGGGCGCGGTGCGCGAGCTGGAGCGTCTGGGCGTCCGCCGCCGTTTGGAGGCCGCGTTGCGTCCGGCGCGGCTGTGCGGCTGGCGGGTCGAGGCGCCGGATGGCCGCGCCTTCCAGATCGATTTCGGGTCGGCCGGCGACGGTGCCGCGATACAGGGTTGGGGCGTGCGCCGCCGAGAGCTGGACGCCGCGTTGCTGGATGAAGCTCGCCGCGCGGGCGCTCGCCTGTCGTTCGGGCTCAGAGCGTCCGACGTGGTTCGGGAGGCGGGTCGCATCGTCGGCGTGAGGGTCCGAGAGGGAACGCGCTCCTTCGAGATCCGCGCACGATTCATCGTCGGGGCCGACGGCCTCCGTTCGGTGATTCGCCGTCGTCTGCAGCTCGCCGCTCGTGCGCCGCGCCTGCGCAAGATCGCGCTGGTCGCGCATCTGGCGGGCGTTGAAGGCGGGGGTGAGCCCGAACGTGGTTGCTACGGCGAGCTGCGGGTGCGACGCGGCCGCTGCTGTGGGTACGCGCCGCTGGCGGCCGGCGCCAACCTGACGCTGGTCGTCCCCTGGCGCGAGGCGGGTGAGATCGCGGCGGGATCCCGGGAGTTCATGCGGGCGGCGCTCGCCGATTTCCCCGAGGTCGAGGCCCGGCTGAAGCGTGGGGCTTGGGACGGCCCGGTGCTGGTGACGGGGCCCTTCGATCAACCCGTGCGTCGCCCCGCGGCCCCCGGCGTCGTTCTGGTGGGCGACGCGGCGGGCTACTACGATCCCTTCACCGGCGAAGGGATCTATCAAGCGCTGCGCAGCGCCGCGCTGGCGGCGCCGGCGATCGAAGNNAGGCGCAGCGGAGTGCGGCCCTGGCGATGGAAGCGATCGAAGCCTCGCTTCGGGATCCGCGCGGGGAGTCGAAGGCGTTGAATAGGTACACGGCGCGGATGCGTCGAGAGTTCGGGCCGCGCCGGGCGCTTCAACGGGTCATCGAAACGGTGGTCAGCCGGCGCCGGGCGATGTCGACGTTCGTGGCGGCGCTGGACGGTGCGGATATCGCCGCCCGCCGCCTGCTGCGGGTGGCCGGCGACCTGGCGCACCCGTTGACCTTGCTCGACCCGGCGATCTGGGCCCGAGCGTTAACGGCAGGCTGGGCGAGAGCGGATGATCACGCATAACGAGATCGAGATCGCGGCGCCGGCGGCGCGCTGCTTTCAGGTGGCCGCCGACGTGGAGCGCTGGCCGGACATCCTGCCGCACTATCGCTGGGTTCGCTTTCGCCGCCGGGACGGCTTCGGTCGCGGCCTGGTCGAGATGGCGGCGCGCCGCATGTTCGGCCCGATCGGCTATCCTGTCTGGTGGATGAGCGAGATGTGGGCCGACGCCGAGAAGCCGCTGGTGAGTTACCGTCACGTGGCCGGCGTGACACGGGGAATGAACGTCGAATGGCGTTTCCACGCCGATGGCTCTCGGACCCGGGTGGAAATCGTTCATGACTGGCCTGACGGAGCGAATTGGCCGCTCATCGGCGGGATCGCGGCGAACCGGGTCATCGGCCCGGTGTTCATCCACCACGTCGCCGGTCGGACCCTCGAGGGAGTGCGGAAGGCGGTGGAAGCTCGGTGATCGAGACCAGGCAAGACAGGAACGACCGGCGACGACGCGTCGCCGTCACCGGCATCGGATGTGTCACGCCCACGGGGCACGGGACGGAGGGGCTGTGGGCCGGCCTCCGACGGCGGCGCTCGGCCGTCCGGCGCGTGACCCGATTCGATCCGGGTCCGTTCCGCAGCCAGATGGCGGCGGAGGTGGATGCGTTCGACCCCTGCGACTACATGGAGGCGAAGCGGGCGCGCCGGCTCGACCGTTTTGGGCACTTCAGCGTGGCCGCAGCGCGGATGGCGCTGGACGATGCGGGCCTCGACCCGGGAACCGTGTCGGGGGATCGGGTGGCGGTGCAGATGGGCTCGGCGCTGGGCGGCATCGCCTATGCCGAGTCGCAGCACCAGGTGTACATGTCGGAAGGACCCAACAACGTCGATCCGATGCTGGCGCTGATCGTGTTCACCGGTGCGGCGAGCTGTAACATCGCGATCGAGTTCGGCTTCACCGGGCCGAACTCGACCAACGGGATGAGCTGCGCCTCGGGCGCCATCGCGGTGGGCCAGGCGTTTCGGCTGATCCGCGACGGCGAGGCCGATGTGGCGCTGGCCGGGGGAGTGGAGTGCCCGCTCTCGCCGCTCACCTACGGCGCCTTCGCCCTCATCCGCGCGATGTCGAAGCGCAACGACGACCCGGCCACCGCCAGCCGGCCGTTCGACCGCGACCGCGACGGCTTCGTGATGGGTGAGGGGGCGGCGGTGCTGGTGCTCGAGGAGTGGGGCCGGGCGGTGCAGCGCGACGCGCGCATCTACGCCGAGATCCGTGGCTTCGGCACCACCAACGACGGGCACCACATGACGGCGCCGCTGCCCGATGGCGCCCAATCGGCCCGCGCCATCCGGCTCGCCCTCGAGGACGCGGGGGCGGTTGCGGACGAGGTGGAATACGTGAACGCTCACGCCTCTTCCACGCGACTCAACGATCCGACCGAGACCAAGGCGATCAAGGCGGTTTTGGGCGAGCGTGCCTACCGCGTCCCGGTCAGCGGCACCAAGGGCTACTACGGTCACCCCCTCGGCGCCTCCGGTGCCATCGAGGCGGCGATCTCGGCGCTGGCGATCGAGCGGGGCTGGGTGCCGCCCACGCTGAACCTGCTCGAGCCCGACCCCGACTGCGATCTCGGTTACGTGGCCGGCGACGGCTTCGAGGCGAGCGTCGGCTTGGCGATCTCCAATTCCTTCGGCTTCGGAGGGATCAACGCGACCCTGGTCTTCCAGTCACCGAAGTAGCGGGCCGCGTTTCTTGAAGGACGTCGCTCACTTGCTCTTCTTCTGCTGCTTCTTCTCCCCTTCCTTCTCCTTCGAAGGGCGGGGCCGCCGCTTGCCGTANNCGCGACTTGCGGTCGCCCTTTCCCATACGAGCTCCTTTCGATCAAGCCCTCCAGCTGCAGCAACTCGCCATCACCGCTGACGATGTCGTCGGGTGAGATCCCCGAGAACTAGCTCGAAATGTCGGTGAAGAGGTCCGCGACACGCTCCGAGGACGTCATACGTCACCGGCCGGCACCACCGGAGCGATCGCCGTGATGATTCGGGTAATCAGCCCATCCCGCACCGTCAGTTGTTCGGCGACCCGCGTCTTGATCCCCGACCGCTTGTCGACGCCCTCGTAGAGGATCGCCGCCTCTTCGGCGCCGAACATCGACGCCAGCATCTTGACCGACTTCCACGGCGACTCCGTCGTTTCGACGGCGGCGGTCAAAACGTCGGCGCCGCTCAGCGTATGCGTGCCGGAGTCGAACACCACTTCGTCGGCGAGGCAGGACCGGAACGCCGCGAAGTCGGAGGGATCCTGCCACGAGCGCCAATACCGGAGCACCAACTCTTTCGTTCGTTCAGGCGAGTCCATCTTGGGGTCCCTTTGGAGCGTTGCTGCGTACGCGAGGGCGCCGCTTATCGCTCCGCAAGATAGCATCGGCGCGAGTCCGCACCAACGACGCCGCTCTTGACGGGTCCGAGGGTGGCGGTAGTTTAGCGGACGGGTGGACTGATTTGTGGCCGCTTGCAACCACCGTAAAAAAAGCCTAAAGAGCCGGGTGTCGCGGCTTCGGGTTTAGGGCCGCGGCGACTACGAAAGGCGCCAGGACAAGTCTTCGCGACCCGCGCTCAACAACAGCTCGGGTCGCGTTTCTTTCTTCACCGCGAGCGCCTGCAGGAATCCCCGCGGGCCGGGCCCGCGCACCGGGAGATTCGCCATGCCGGATTTTCGAGCCGTGATCGACGACAGCCGCGCCCACCTGTTCGACGGGGCGATCGGCACCGAGCTGTACCGGCGCGGCGTGTTCATCAACGTGTGTTACGACGAGCTGAGTCTGAAGCGTCCCGAGGTCGTGCGCGAGGTGCACACCGCCTACCGGGACGCGGGCGCCGAGGTTCTCGAGACCAACACGTTCGGCGCCAACCGGATCCGGCTGGAGCACTTCGGGCTAGCGGACCGGGTGCGCGAGATCAATCGAGCGGGCGCGCAACTGGCCCGGGGTGTCGCGGGGGACGACCTGTTCGTGGCCGGCTCGGTCGGGCCTCTGGGAATCCGGATCGAACCGTACGGGCCCACGGCTCGGGAGGAGGCGCGGGCCGTCTTCAAGGAGCAGGCGGAGGCGTTGGCGGAGGGTGGCGCCGACCTCTTCATCATCGAGACGTTCAGCGATCTGTCGGAGGTCGAGCAGGCGATCCTCGGCTGCCGCGACGCCGCCGACCTGCCGATCGTCGCCCAGATGACGATCCACACCGACGGCAACACCCTCTATGGCGTCGATCCCGCTCGGATCGCCGTGCACCTGGACGAAGCCGGCGCGGACGTGATCGGCCTCAATTGCAGCGTCGGCCCGGCGCTGATCCTCAAAGCGGTCCAGACGATGGCGGAGGTGACGAACAAGCCGCTCTGCGCCATGCCGAACGCCGGCCTCCCGCGCGAGGTCGAGGGCCGCAAGATGTACATGGCCTCGCCGGACTACTTCTCCAAGTACACCCGCCGCCTCGTCCAGGCGGGCGTTCGCTTCGTCGGCGGTTGTTGCGGGACCACGCCGGAGCACGTGCGCGCCATGCGGGACCAGGTGCGTGCGCTGGCGCCGCGCCGCCAGGCGGTGGTCGTCGAAAAGATCCGCGATGTCGAGCGGAAGGAGAAGCACCCCGGCGCCGAGCCCGTTCCCACGGCGGAGCGCTCGCGGATGGCGCGCAAGATCACAGCCGGTGAGCTGGTGACCAGCGTGGAGATCCTGCCGCCCAAAGGCTGTGACCCGAACGACGTGCTCGACAAGGTTCACAGGTTGAAGGCGGCGGGTGTCGACGCGGTGAACGTGCCGGACGGTCCGCGGGCGATGATGCGGATGGGGGTGCTGGCCAGCTGCGCGATCATCGAGCGCGAGGTGGGGCTGGAGACGATCCCCCACTACTGCTGCCGCGACCGCAACCTGCTGGGGATGATGAGCGACCTGCTGGGCGCGCACGCGTTGGGGCTGCGCAACCTGCTGATCATCACGGGCGACCCGCCGAAGATGGGCCCGTATCCCGAGGCGACGGCGGTGTTCGACATCGATTCGATCGGGCTCACCAACCTGGTCAACAAGATGAACCACGGGCTCGATCCGGGCGACAACGAGATCGGGCCGCCCACCAGCTTCTACATCGGCGTCGGCGTCAATCCGGCGGCGGTGGAGCCCGACCACGAGATCCACCGCTTCGAGTGGAAGGTCGACGCGGGCGCCCAGTTCGCGGTGACTCAGCCGATCTTCGACGTCGAGGGGTTCGTCGCCTTTCTGGAGAGGATCGGGCACGTGCGCATCCCCGTGGTCGCCGCCGTCTGGCCGCTCGTCTCGTTCCGGAACGCCGAGTTCCTGAACAACGAGGTGCCGGGCATCGAGGTGCCGGCCCCGATCCTCGAGCGCATGCGCCGGGCGAGCGAGCGTGGCAAAGAGGCCGGGATGGCGGAGGGGCTGGCGATCGCCCGCGAGATGGTCAGCCAGATCCAGCCTCACGTGCAGGGCCTTCAGGTGAGCGCGCCCTTCGGCAAAGTCGATTTCGCCCTCGAGGTCTTCGAGGCGCTGGACGGCTGGGCGGGGCGAGAGCGGGGCGCCATCGCCTGAGAGGGGCTCGCGCCACGACGCGAGCCCCTCTCGCTCTCGAAAGCGGCTCTCGATGGGCGTCGGCTAATCCGTGTGGCCCAGGCCTGGCGCGATGAGCAGCGAGACGCCGACTCCGCCGTGATCCGAGNNCTGCTCCTCACCCACCACCTCTGCCATGGCCGCGCCCTGAAAGTGGCCGGTGCGGTCCGTGAACTCGTCCCGGTAGAAGACGAAGTCGATCCGGTGGAAGAGCTGCGACACCGGGTTCAACAGGTCCGGATCCTGGTTGGACGTGTAACCGAGGCCCCGGGGCGGCCCGATCAACCAGGCATCCACAAACCCTGCGTCGATGAGGTCACCATAAGTGGCCGTGGTGCTGCCGTCGTCATCGGAATTGAAGTCGCCCACCATGACCAGCGGATGGGGTGAGCCGTCGACGATAGCCAGTAGCTCCGCAAGCTGAGCGGCCTGAAGATCCGCCAGGTNNCCAAATCTGGATCGACCACCCCGGGGGCGATGTCCGCCGGCTCCAGGTGCGTGTTCACGAACCGGTACGGCAGATCCTTGTGGGTGATGTCCACGGAGGCCCAGCCGCTCGGCTTGAAGATCGTGAACGGCCCCAGCTGGATCTCGAGCTCCGCAGTGAAGTTGCCGTTTTGGGGATTCTCCCACGGCACGTCATCGCGCACCAGGATCACGTCTAGGTCAGTCAAGCGGATGTCGTCCAGGCCGCCGGTGTTGAAGTTCACGATGGGCAGCTCGACGTCGAAGTTGGCCGACATCGCGGCCGCGGTGTAGCCGAGCCCGCGGGCCTGCAGCGCCTGGATCAGGAGCTCCAGGTAATCGAGGATCGTGTCCGTCGCGGCTGTGGGGTTCCCGGCCAGAAAGTCGCCGGGCGACTGATAGCGGAACAGGGTGATCTCNNGGGGTTTGCCCGCTCGATCTGGTCGGCGATCGCTTCGGCCCGCTCGGCAAAGTTCGTGGCCTGAACCTGCCCAAAGAGGTTCGCGACCTCGAAGGGGATCTGGTTCGGGTCCTGCACCAGCAGCAGGTCTTCCACCCGCGCCCCGACGTAGACATTCCAGGTCAGAACGTCGAGGGCCGGTGAGCCGGCGCGATCTTCATCGAAAGACGCCTCGCCGAGCCCGGTCAGCGAATCGCGGTCGCAGCCGCTAAGCGCCAGTCCGAGGATGAGGGTGGGGAGCACTAGACGTTTCATGGTGACCTCCGTGTGCGGGAAAGGCAGCTGAGCGTCACGCCGTCGGGCGACGGCGCCGTCTCGCACCAATATCGGTCGGGAATTTGGAAGCGAAGGGTCAAGCGGCGGTCAAGGGAGTGTTCGGGGGGCGGTGGCCTTTCCGGACCCGACGTCGCGGGCGCACGTAAGGTCGAGTAGTCTGGCCAAGTGAGCTGAGCTGGCACGCCTGCAACATCCGTCCGCAGGACTCACCCACACACACCCACCGTGAGCATCGCCTCCCAACCCGCATTATCCGCCGGGCGGCGGGTGGCAGCAAGCGAAAATCGTAGTAGGTATGGTTAGCCGCGCGGGGGATAGACCGGCGCGCTCACGCGGCCTCCCGACATCTCGGACGGCGCTACCGACAGCCCACGAAGCGCACGCTGCGCTGTCGGTCGCCGACGATCTCGGCCAACGCCGCGAGCACGTAGTCGATGTCCTCTTCGCTGTTCCCGACGCCCAGCGACAGGCGGACGGCGCAGTGCGCGTCTTCGTCGCTCAGCCCCATCGCCTTGAGCACGTGCGACGGATCGGGGTTGCCCGACTTGCAGGCGGAGCCCGAGGAGAAGTAGACGCCGTGCCGGTCGAGGAAGAGCACCAGCGACTCGCCGCGCATCCCGGGGAGCGTCATGTTGACGGTGTTGGGGAGCCGCTCCGTCGGGTGGCCGTTGAGCCGCGCCTCGGGCACGATCTTGCGCACGCCGGCCTCGAGCCGGTCGCGCAGGGCGCACACACGGTCCATCTCGTTATGATTGAGTCGCCGCATCGCCAGCTCGCACGCCTTGCCGAAGCCGACGATCCCCGGAACGTTCTCGGTGCCGGCGCGCAGCTTGCGCTCCTGACCGCCGCCGTGAATCACCGGCGACAACTCGACGCCCTGGCGCACGTAGAGCGCGCCCACTCCCTTGGGGCCGTGGACCTTGTGGCTCGAGACCGAGAGCAGGTCGACGCCCAGCTCGTCCACGTCGAGCGGCAGCTTGCCCAGCCCCTGCACGGCGTCGGTGTGGAAAGTCGCGCCACGCGCGTGGGCGGTGCGCGCCAGCTCGGCGATCGGGTTGATCGTGCCCGACTCGCTGTTCGCCAGCATCACGCTCACCAGGATCGTGTCGGCCCGCAGGGCCGCGGCCAGCGCCGCCGGCTCCACCCGGCCCGTCGAATCGACCTCCAGGTAGGTGACGTCGAAGCCGAACTCGGCCAGCGCCTCGCAGGTCCGCAGGACGGCGGGGTGCTCGTAGTTGCTGGTGATGATGTGCTTGCCCCGGTCGCGGCGGGCGAAGGCGACGCCCTTGATCGCCAGGTTGTCCGACTCGGAGCCGCCGCCGGTGAAGACGATGCGCCGCGCCGTGCAGTCTAACGCCTGCGCCACTCTACGCCGTGCCGCCTCCACGGCGTCACGGGCCTCGTTGCCCCGGCTGTGGATGCTGGACGGGTTGCCGTAGCGGTTCTCGAGGAACGGCAACATCGCCTCCAACACCTCGGGGTCGACGGGCGTGGTGGCGTTATGGTCGAGGTAGACCTGGCGCCGCGGTTTCTCGGCCTTCGCCACGTGCACGACCGCCTCGCTGGCGTCCTCGGTCAGGGTTCTGGCGCCGTTCCCGCCTTCGGCTTTGACGACTTCGCAGAGCAGCGCCTTGTAGACCGGGAACCCGCAGATCGGGTCGTAGTGGTTGAGGTCGGTCAGCTCGTTGACGTTGCAGTCCCGCCACTCCTTGGGACCCCGGGGGCCGCCACCCCCCATATTGGCGTCGATGGCACCCGCGACGATGTCGTCGGTGACCCGCGCCTGATACTTCACCTTGCCGCGCGGGCTCACCACCCAGACCCAGTCGCCGTTCGCGATGCCCCGATTCGCGGCGTCCTCAGTGTTCAGCGTGACTTGCGGGACGGGCGCCTTGCGGCTCAACCCCTTCACGCCGTGGTGCTGGCTGCGGAAGTCGGCGAAGATGCGCGTGCCCGAGTTGAAGACGAGCGGGTACGTCTCGGCCAGCGCCGGCTGCGCCAGCGGGCCCTCCTGGGGCTCGGTGTAGACGGGCAGCGGGTCGTAACCGTGCTCTTCCAGGATGGTCGAGCCGATCTCGAACTTGCCGGTCGGCGTGTCGAAGCCGGGCTCGCCGTCCGGTCGCAGCATCCCCTTCTCCCACTTCTTGTACTGCATCATCACGGTGGGGATCTGCACCTGGCCGCCGTTCGCGCGGACCTCCTCGAGGGTGAAGCCCGAGCCCTCGAGCACGTGGCGCAGCAGGTCTTCTTCGTTGCGCGGATACTTGTCGCCGTAACCCAGGCGC
>JABAOE010013550.1_pt2 | contig 10578 bp, 6 predicted proteins | sample 7062141 | NCBI WGS metagenome assembly JABAOE01 (sample SAMN14538627, study PRJNA623070) | marine sediment metagenome | biome: marine biome [ENVO:00000428]; feature: marine pelagic biome [ENVO:01000023]; material: deep marine sediment [ENVO:00002113] | place: India: Gulf of Khambhat ...
AGGTGCCCGTAGCCGCCGGCCAGGTGCAGCCACTTGACCATCCCCGGCTCGACCTCCGATTGGCCACGCCATGCCTTGTGCTGATACGGCTCGAAGCCGTTGTAGAGGATCACCTGCCCGGGCTTCACGGACGGCGAGAGCTTCGCGGCGAGCTCGATGGTTGAGACGTCGTTGTGCATTCTCACCGTCGCGCCGTTCTCGATCGCCTTCGCCGCTGCGTCGTCCGGGTTGATGAAGACGAACGGCTCGCCGCGGTGCGTGTTCTGGATGATGTTGTTGGTCATGTTCATCGAGTGGACGCTCCAGCGCGGGTGGCCGCTCGTCAGGAAGAACTCGCGTTGCCCGCCCTGCCTCGGGTCGTCCTTGTGGCAGGGCAGCTCCTCGCCGGCCTCCAGGAACCACTCGTGGTCGATGTAGAACTGGGCGCGCCGCGTCAGGGTGGGATACGGCTGCTTCTCCTCGACGTGCCAGCGGAACGGGCTGTGCGTCTCATCCGGCTCGATGGTGGACGCCTGCGCCAGGCCATGCCCGGCGATGCCCCAGCCCTGCCAGCGCATCGCGCCCTTTTCCCGGAACGTCTCCAGGCTGGCGTCCGGCGGGAGGATGCCGTAGACGGCGTCGTCGCGGAACGTCTCGTCCCAGCGCTTCTCCTCGGAGCGAAGCGCTCCGCCGAGCGTCATGCGGTCGGCAGCGCCCTCCAGGTCTGAGCCCGGACCGCCGGCCCTGCTGGCGATCTTCGTCTGGCCGCGAGCCCTGGCGCGCTCTTCCAGCTTTTCGACGAGCATGAGACCGATCTCGTAGTCGGACCTGGCGTTGCCGGGTGGTTCGATCGCCTTGTCCATGAAGACCGTGTTCAGGTGGTGCACGGAGGGCATGCTGTTGCCGAGCTTCTCGTAGTGCTGCGCCGCCGGCAGGATGTAGTCCGAGTAGAGGCCGGTCGTCGTCATGCGGAAGTCGATGGAGACGATCATCTTCAGCTTGGGCCAGAGGTTCTCCAACAGCATCTCCTGCCCGCCCCGGTGACGGCGCAGGACGTTGCCGCCGGCCTCGACAAGCACCCGCGGCTCCACCTCCTGCCAGACCTTCGCCAGCGTGTGGTCCCACCAGCCCTTGTCCAGCGCCTCCTGGAAGTACTCGTCGAAGCTGCGCTTCATCGAGGGGTCGGACCAGTCGGGGTTGTTCCAGCGCTCCTTGTAGCCGTACTGGTCGTACCAGAGGAAGACCGGTGGGAACATGCGTCCCATGGCGCCGCCGCGCGAAGAGGCCGTCTCCATCGCGCGATAGAGCGCCATCTCTGTGGTAAGCGTCGGGTCGTCGGCGGTCAGCATACGGCGCATCATGATCATCTGCTGCTGGAACGAGCGCGCCGCGTCCTGGCCCGGTGCACCCTTCGAGGTCTGCAGAGACGCGCCGTCCAGGCCGGAGATGCCCCAGGACTGCGTGCCCGTGCCCTTCTTGCCCCAGTTGCCGGTCAGCGCCAGCAGCAGCGCCATCGAGCGCTCCATCAGGTCGCCGTGGTAGTACTTGCCGGTGTTCCAGCCGGCCATGATTTTCGTGCGCCGGGACGCCACTTTGCGCGCCAGTGTGCGGATCGTGTCCGCGTTCACGCCGGCGATCTCCGCCGCCGCTTCCGGCGAGTAGTCAGCGAGCCGCCGGCGCAGCCGCTCGAACGCCGGCTCGACGTCGACCTCCGTGCCGTCGAGGAGCCGTATCCGCAGGCTCCCCTCCAGCGCGGGCGCGACATCGCCGGAGCCGAGTGTGCCCCGCGGCGCGGGGACAGCCTGGCCCGACTTGGAGTCGAGCCAGAAGAACTGGTCTTCGCGCTCGCCGGGGTGGAACTCGTTGCCGCGCAGGAATCGCCCCGTATCCTTGCGCACGAGCAGCGAAAGGTCCGTCTGTTCGCGGACAAAGCGCTCGGCGTAGAGGTTCTCGTCGACGATGACGCGGCACATCGCCAGCGCCAGTGCGGCGTCGGTGCCGATCCGCACCGGCACGTGGTAGTCGGCGTGGATCGCGGACGGGCTGTAGTCCGGGGCGATGGTGACGACCTCGCCGCCGTTGTAGCGGGACTCCGGCACGTAGTGATACCACTGAATCGCCGAGTAGACCGGGTTGTTGGCCCAGACGATGATCAGATCCGCCAGGAACCAGTCGTCGGCGGAAGCAACCGGGTTGAACTTGCCCCAGGTGATGTAGAAGCCGGGGTTCCAGTCCTGGAACTCGGCGTTGCCGTCGGTCGTCGGCGAGCCGATGGCCGAGGCAAACGACCGGGCGGCGGCGGCGCCCGGCTCCGGCGTCATCAGCGTGATCACGGACTCCGGGCCCTGCTCCTCGCAGGCGTCGAGCATGGCATCGGCGATGTCGGTCAGCGCCTCGTCCCACGAGACCTCCTCGAACTTGCCCTCACCACGTTCCCCGGCACGCTTGAGCGGACTCGTGACACGGTCCGGAGCGCTGTGCACGTACCCCCAGCAGGCTCCCTTGTTGCAGCCCATCGGGTTCATGTCGGGGACGCCGGGCTGAACGACGGGAAGAGAGCCGGCCTGCTCTTCGCGGACGATCTTGCCGTCACGCACGAAGACGTGAAGCGGACAACCGCCGGGGTAGCAGTCTACGGAGTGGCTGCCCCAGGTTACCTTGTCCCACTTCCAGCGGTCACGGTACCGCTGCTGCCCGCCGTCGCCGTTACTCGATGTCATGTGTCCCCGTCCGTCATTCGTAATCTGTGGACGCTGCCCAGAGGCGCGCTCACACAGTCACCAGGATTGTCGGCGGCGGGGGCGGGCGCGCTCAATCCGGCAGGTGACGGCAGGGTTGTGCGGGTTTTCCCCACACGAATTCAGGAGACGGACGAGCGATCAGCCAGGCGAATGCCAGCCGCTTCCCCGCCCGCTGCCTCACGCGCCACCAGGGATGCGCCTACAGGAGGACACTGCCGACGCCCGTTGAGGCGCCAGCGCCGGATAGGGAGCCGGTTACTTGGCGGCCTTAGCCTCGAACTTCGCTTTGCACTCGCCGGAGCAGAAGTAGATCGTCTTGCCGTCTTTCACGACCGAGGTCGCGGCAGTGTTGGGCAGGAGATCCTTGCCACAGATGGGGTCTTTCCCACCAACTAGCGATTGCAGGCTCTCCGGACTGATGCTGGATGTGAACATATGGCCCTCCTAGCAGGCTTCACAGTCATGATAGCAGTATCGCGGGGCTGGACGTCTGTCAGGCGGCTGGCGACGACCCGGTAGGGCGCTCCCCGACTGCGCGCGGGCCGCAAGCCGACACCGCCGCCCACGATCGCGCGACGGCGGTCAGGCGACGGGCTCCTGCACGGGCACCGCCCATTCGCTTGCGCCGGCCGCACTCGGATCGAAGTCGATCTCAGCGTCCGTCAGATAGCAGGCGGGGTCCGGCGCCAGGAAGTCGCCGAAGTAGCTCTCCGCGCGCGCCCGGAGGTTGCCGTTGCAGATCGGCATGAAGCGGCAGGAGGAGCACCTGCCCCCGACCGCACGCGGCTTCTGGCGCAAAGCCGCCAGCCGCGGTTCGGAGAGGTCGGTCCAGATGGCGCTGAACGGGCGGTCGCGCACGTTGCCGAGGCTGTGGCCCCACGAGAACTGATCGGCGTGAACGGCGCCGACGGGGTCGACGGAGGCGATGGCGATGCCGGACTGGTTGCCGCCGTTCCAGGCCAGCATCTGCCAGACCTCGTCCGCTCTCTTCGGCTGCTGGCGGCAGACGCGCATCCAGAGGAGCGCGCTGTCGGCGTGGTTGCCTACCGTCAGCACTTCCTTGTCCAGCCCGCGTCGGTGGAACGACTGAGCGCGGTCGAAGACGTACTCCACGACGGCGCGCGCCACCGCGGGCGCCAGGTCGTACTGGCGGATGCGGTCGCCGCGGCCGGCGTAAGCCAGGTGATAGACGCAGCAGCGGTCGATGTCCTCTTGCTCCAGGAGGTCGAATATCCTGGGCAGCTGCTTGACGTTCTTACGGTGAGCGGTGAAGCGCAGGCCTACCCGCATGCCGGCTTCGCGCAACAGGCGCAGGGCCTTGAGCGAGGCGTCGAAAGCGCCCAGCTTGCCGCGCACTTTGTCGTGCAGGCGGCCGATGCCGTCGAAGCTGATGCCGACGTACGAGAATCCGGCAGCGACAATCTGCCGCGCCGCCTTCTCGTCGACCAGCGTGCCGTTGGTGGAGAGTACGCAGCGCAGGCCGCGCTCCCGTGCGTGGCTGACCAGCCTGAACAGGTCGGGGCGCATCAGCGGTTCGCCACCCGAGAACAGCACCGTCGGCGCGCCGAACGACGCCAGGTCGTCGAGGAGCGCGACGCCTTCGGCGGTGGTGAGCTCCTCAGGGTATTCGCGGTCGTGCGAGTCCGCGTAGCAGTGCATGCAGTGGAGGTTGCAGCGGCGCGTGACGTTCCAGACGACCACCGGCTTCTTGTCCTCCGAGAAATGGAGAAGGTGTGACGGCAGACGCGCCGAGCTCCGGCCGTAGCGGAGGGCGTCAGCCGAAGTGACCGTCCCGTTCAGCAGCCGAGTGACCGAGAGCATCGCGATCTAGACGTTGTAGGAATCGATGACGCGGCGGGCCGCGCCCAGCGACAGAACCTCGTTCGTGCCGTCTTCGATCATCGCCGCGCGGGCGTCGCGGAAGAGCTTTTCGATCAGCATGCCCTTGGCCAGGCCCATGCCGCCGTGCAGCTGCAGGGCATCGCTGGACACCGTGAACGCCGCCTCCGTGCAGAACACCTTCGAGGCCACGGAGTACTGGAGGGCCGGAGGCATCGTCTGCGAGTTGTAGACCGACGCCGCGCGGGAGAGCTGGCGCGCCGCCTCGACGCGGACGAACATGTCCATCAGCTTCAGTTGGACCGCCTGGTGCTCGCAGATCGCCTTGCCGCCCTGCTTGCGCTCACGCGCGTAAGACAGCCCCTCTTCGAAGGCGGCTCGGGCGACGCCCGTGAACACCGCTCCCATGCCGGCGTTGGCGCCCGCCAGGACCGTTTCCATCGTGAACGGGTAGGCTTCGGTGGCCACCAGCATGTAGTCCTTCGGTATGCGCACGTCCTCGAAGAAGATCTCGCCCTGGTTGAGCGCCCGCTGGCCGAGCTTGTCCAGCGGCTTGCCGCGGGTGACGCCGGGCCCGTCCAGGGGAACGACCGCGACGGAGCTGCCGGCGGCACCGCGCGAGCGGTCGACGCCGAGGAACATCAGGGCATGGGTGGCGATCGTGCCGTTCGACACCCAGGCAGACTTCTGACCGTTGAGCACGTACTCGTCGCCATCCTCCTGCGCGAAGAGGTCGAACGCCGTTTCCGGGTTGGTGAACTGCTCCTCGCTGACGAGGAGGCTGTCGGACCCATGCTGCGGCTCCGTGATCGCCCAGCAGCCGATGTAGCGGGCCTCCTTGTCTTCGGCGAACGGCTTGACGATCTCCTCGATCACCGAGGCCCGGCCGCTCATGGCGCCGAAGCTGAAGGGGAACGGGGCGACACCAAGCGAGATCGCGAAGTCGGCGCTGGCCCATCCCATCTCCTCAGCGAACATGTGGCTGGCCAGCGGCGACATGCTGACGCCGCCGAGTGACTCCGGCAGGCTCCGCGTGTGGAAGCCGAGTTCGTACGCTTTGCGGAAGACCTCCCAGAGCACCGAGCCGGAGGCGATCACCTCCTCCGGCGGCATCTGGTCAAGCTCCGCTGCCGCAGGCCGCAGGTACTCAACGCCAAAGCGGTGGATCTGCTCCTTGACGTTCGACTCGTCGAACGTCAGCTCTTTGTTCAGTTCAAGGTAGGTGGTCATAGGTATACCTCCCGTCTGGGCTTCAGCGCCATTGTGCGGCGGCGGCGCCAGGATCTGCAGTCCGGCTCGCGCTACACCGGTGTGGGGATTTTTCCTACACGGCGCAAGCTCGCCGGCAGCCGCGATGCCGCCGACGGGTCCGGTTCGGGCATCGGAATGGCGTTGTGCGTGTGCCAGTATAGAACGGGCCCCTTGAGCGCTCCCCGCTCCGCGAGCCCGATCACGGCGCTCATCGTCTTCGCCGTGTAAACGGGGTCAAGCTCAAGGTTTTCCAGGTCGGCCGTCATCGCCAGCGCCCGCGCGCTTTCACGGCTCGGCCGCGCGTAGCCGGGGCCGAGCCAGTCACGGCTGACCCGCAAGCCATCAAGCCTGACGTGCGCCAGTTCGCGATCGCCCGCGCGCTTCGCGACGAGCTGCGTCACGTTGCGCGCGAGACGGGTGACGGCGATGGGCCATGCCGTGGGCGCCCTGGTCACGGCGACGCCGATGACCTCGGAGCTGAGCCCGGCAAGGCGCAGCCCCGCCAACAGGCCAGCGACGGTGGCGCCCGTGCCGACGGGGATGACGATCGATCCCGGCGCTGGCAACGCACCGGCAGCCACCTGTTCCGCCAGCTCGAAACCGGCGTTCACGTAGCCGAGCGCTCCCATCGCACTCGATCCGCCGGGCCCCAGGATGTACGGCCGGCGGCGGTCGCGGAGCCAGTAGCGCGCGATGAAGTACGGCGCTGCGGCCGCCGTCAGGGCGTGGTTTCGGGTGTAGTAGATGTCCGCGCCGGCGGCGGCCATGCGCAGGAGCTGGCGGCCGGTGTCCGGCCCGGGCTCCTCGTAGGTCAGCAGAAGGCCGACATGAAGACCGACCTGCGCGCCATAGACCGCCGTGGCCAGGCCGTGGTTGGTACCGATGGCGCCGGTAGTGAGAACGGTCTTCGACTTCCGGCGAAGAGCGTCGGCGAGCACGAACTCGAGCTTGCGGGGCTTGTTGCCGCCGTAAGTCGTCCCGTAGAGGCCGTCGTTCTTGAGCCAGACATCGGGGCCGGCCAGCGAGTCCGAAAGCCGGCCCAGGCGGGCGACGGGGCTGGGCCCGGCCGAAAAGGGAACGACCGGCGTGCGCCTGGCAAGCCGCGGGAAGCGCGCGAGTAGCGGCATCTGCTCGCGGCTGCGGGCGGCCGCCTCGCTGGTCATTGCCAGCCGAGCGCGTGGCGGGCAGCCGGCGTCATTCTCGATGGCTCCCAGGCCGGCTCCTGGACCAGCTGCACGTCAACTTCCGAGAAGCCGAGCGAGCGGACCCTCGCCCGCACGTCGTCCAGTATCTGTCCGGCCAGCGGGCACTGCGGCGACGTCAGGGCCATGCGTACGGTCGCGCTCTTGCTATCGGCCTCGACGCTGTAGACGAGCCCAAGATCAACGATGTTCACCGGGATCTCCGGGTCGTGACAGTCGCGCAAAGCGTTGAGGACCCGCTGTGCCGGCGGCGTGACATCGGCACCCTGCCCGTCACCGGCCTTCAGCCTTTCGAGATCTGAGATCAGCGCGCTCACGTCGACGCCGTGCATCTCGCAGGCGGTGCCCAGCGTGACCTGGGGCGCCATCTTCGCGCGCATCTCCGGATCGCCAAGCGGCTTGAAGCCGTATGAGATGAGCAGCTCTAGCGACCCCGGCACACGGTCCAGCACGTCCGCGACGACGTTCTGCGGCTGGATAGCGCCGGATGGCTGTTCCTTCGGTCCTGGCTGCAAGGGGCTCTCCTTTCCCCGGCCCCTGTCCCGGCGGCGGCGCGACGGGGTCACGGTGCGGATGATGTTGTAGGTGAAGAGCGCTACGGCGAGGATTGCGATCGCTCCCGAGGCGGCGATGTGATCGTACCGAAACGTCATCGAGCCGGCGGGGATCACGGCGTGGCCAACGCGCATGAGCACGGCGAAGTTGATGAGCACCCAGGTGATACCCAGGAGCCGCGGACTGTAGAGGTTCTTTCCAGCGAACGCCGGAAGCGCGCGAGCGCCGACGCCGAAGATCATCTGCGTGAAGAACCCGACAGCCAGGGCGTGGCGAGCGGCGCCGCTCTCAAGGAAGTCAGGCCCGAAGTCACCGGCCAGCCCCCTGGACGCGTACCAGGCTTCGATCGCGATTGCGGCGACGAGCCAGACGTAGGCGACTCTGATCAGCCGCTCGTGGCCCAGCGCCGGGGGGCTGTCGGCGGACCGGACGGCCGGGCGGTGAAGGTTCAACGCGAAGACGAACAGCAACACCGCCGCGCCCATGCCATAGACCGCGGCGGTCTGCAGCCACTCCGGGTTCCCCCAGCCAGAGTAAGCCGCCAGCCAGCCGGAACCGACGCGGGCAAGCAACGCCGCGTTGAACAGCAGCAGCGCCGGCGTCAGGAACTTTACGCGGGGCGGCCGGAGGCTGAGGAAGTGGGGCAAGACGCGGATGGAGACGCCGAGGATGAAGAGGGTGACGAAGCCGAAGAAGTACATCTCCAGAAGCGGCGTGCCCCGCGACGAAGCGACGGAAGTAAGGCCGTCAGATGCGGCCCCGGCGACTGCCACCAGGTTGCCCGCCGACGCCGCGACAAACCACGCCCAGGCCGCCAGCAGATAGCGGTCGTAGTTCTTGGGCGCCGTGCCCCTCAGCGTCGTTACAACCACGGCGAAGAAGGCCAGCGCTCCCGCGAGCTCGATGACCGCCGAGGCGGGGAACAGCGCACGGGCCAGACCAGACTCCGCCCACGGCTGAGTAGCCGCCCTGAGCACCACACCACCGGCCAGCAAGCCGACGGACGCCAGCGCAAGGCCGGACAGCCGCAGATCCGTGTTCTTGAAGCGCGGCAACACGTGATAGGCGATCCCGGTGATGAACAGGCCGACGAACCCGACCACCTGCAGGTGGCCGTGCGCCTGTATGAGCGGCGCCCAGCGCAGGCCGAGACCGATGTCCCGGCCGCCGCCCAGGGCGACGAGAACCGCCAACGGCAGGCCGCCGCCCATGGCCAGCGCCAGCGCCGTGAAGATGGCGAGGCGATACGTCTCGAACGGCTGCTTCGGGCGCTCTTCCACCAGCGGCAGGCTGGCGGCGCCGGAACGCCTGGCGGCGAACTCGTTGAGGTCGCGCAAGAGCGCCGCCGGATCGACCTCGTGGACGCGGGCGAAGAAGGCGATCGGCTCGATCGGCCCTTCGGAGCCACCGCAGCCGGCCAGGCCGTGCCGCTCGAACACCGCCTCGATGCCCGGGTAGGCGAGGACGGCCTCGCGCACGGTCATGTGGGGGCCAACAAGTGGCTCGCCGCGCTCAGTCATCGGGGCCCGCCGGCGCACACAAAGGCGCGGCCACGGCGGCTGTTAGCCGCCGTGGCCGCGGGTGCCGAACGCATTGAGTTAGTCCCAGGTGATCTCTGCGGGGTCGCGGTCGAACGGACCGAGCGCGTCCTTCCACTCGTAGAGGATGAGCGCGTCCATCACCTCTGAGCTTTCGCCGCGGCGCTTCTTGGCGATCTCGTCCTTGAGGTTGCCCAGGGCCTTGTGCACGTCCTTCCCGAAGAGCGACTCCAGGTACTCCGGCGGTATTCGGTCACCGGCCTCGTTGATGGAGCCGTCTTCGTTGAGCGGGGCCGGCGCCAGCGGCGGCACGTAGAAGACGTTGGGCTTCGTACCGTATTCGGCGTGCAGCGGCACCGCCACCTCCCACTCGTTCACGAGGCGGTGTACGAGGCTTGTTTCGTCATCGATGAAGCCGATGAAGACGGCGCGGCCGGGGCACTGGCGGACGCAGGCCGGCGCCACTCCCTTCTCGATGCGGGGGAAGCAGCCGATGCAGTGCTGGCTGACGCCGCGCGCCTCGTTGAAGTAGATCTTCTTGTACGGGCAGGCCGCCGAGCACTGCTGCTGGCCCGTGCACGTCTCCTCGTCGCGCAGGACCAGGCCGAACTCTTCGTCCTTGCTCAGGGCGCCGGTCGGGCAGGCCTCCAGGCACGCCGGGTCGGTGCAGTGGTTGCAGAGGCGCGGCAGGTAGAAGTAGTAGGCGTTGGGCCACTCGCCGCCGCCTTCGTCCTCGTCCCAGTTGGGGCCCCAGTCCTTGCTGCCCGCGATCTTCTGCAGGTGGACCTCGCGGCCCTTTCCGCCGTGGAGGACCTCGTCGTAGTTGTAGTCCCAGCCGCCGCCGAACTGATCCTTCGTCGGCACGTCGCCGAGCTGGAGCTTACCGTCCTTGTAGCCGCCGCCCATCGTCTCCCAGTCCTTGGGCGTGCCCTTGCCGGGCTTCGTGTTGACGGTCATCCACCACATATGCTCTGTGCCCGCCTCGCCCTCGTTCCAGAGCACCTTGCAGGCGACCGAGCAGGTCTGACAGCCGATGCACTTGTTGAGGTCGAAGACCCAGGCCAGTTGCTTGCCGTTTGCCGTTTTGCCGTTGGTCGCCATATCTCGCTCCTAACTCGCCGCCGCCGAGGCGGAGACTTTGTCGATCTCGACAGCAACTGCCCTGTCTACCGGGACCGGCTGCCAGTGCCATGGCCGATACGTCAGGTGCCCGTAGCCGCCGGCCATGTGCAGCNNGTGCTGGTACGGCTCAAAGCCGTTGTAGAGGACGACCTGGCCGGGAGCCACCGACGGTGAAACCTTCACCGCGATCTCCATGGTGCCAACCTCGTTGTGCACGGTTACCGGCTCGCCGTTTTCAATTCCCTTCTTCGCGGCGTCCTTGTCGTTCATGAAGATGAACGGCTCTCCCCGGTGCGTGTTCTGAATAACGTTGTTCGTCAGGTTCATCGAGTGGATCGACCAGCGCGGGTG
>JABAOE010005116.1_pt3 | contig 10577 bp, 9 predicted proteins | sample 7062141 | NCBI WGS metagenome assembly JABAOE01 (sample SAMN14538627, study PRJNA623070) | marine sediment metagenome | biome: marine biome [ENVO:00000428]; feature: marine pelagic biome [ENVO:01000023]; material: deep marine sediment [ENVO:00002113] | place: India: Gulf of Khambhat ...
GTGGGCTCCGCTCGGCCTGGCGCTCGTGGTCGGCGCGATGACAGGTGCCCCGGCCCAGGATTCCAACCGGGAGCCGGAAGGCGACCGGCCGCGCGAGATCGGACTGGCCGAGCGAGCCGGCAGGCGACTGGCCCAGATCGACATCACGGTCATCGGCGATCCCGAGGTCGTCGGCCGTCTGACGGCCGACGAGTTCCGTATCTCGATCAACTTCGAGCGGTTGGCCGAATTCGAGCTCGACCGTCTGTGCCGGCTCGACGCCCTCCCGGCGGCCGAAACGGCGGAGGGCGTTCCCGCCGCGCCAGCCTCGTGGGCCAGCTACCTTTTCTACTTCGACCATCCGCACCTGACGCTCGCGGGACGCCAGCGTTCGTTCGAAGTCGCGCGGCACCTGGTCGATCGACTGATCACCGACGGCAGCCGCGGGATGATCGTGTCCAATGCGTCCGCAACCACGGTAGTCCAGCCGTTGACCACCGACACCGAAATGCTGAAGCGGGCCATCGAGGACGTGGAGAACGACCGAGACCATTGGGACATGTACGCCCAGCTCGAAGACGAACGTGTGGCCGACGTGGTGCGCACGCTGAACGACACGAATCTCAACAGCGCCATCGCCAAGGCCCGGCTGTACCAAAAGGAGGAGTTCTGGAAGGCCGACCGTAACCTTCGCCGCCTGGCCGTGACGCTGGGCAAGCTGGTCGATCTGCCACCACCCAAGGTGCTGGTCTATTTCGGCGACACGACGCGATCCAATCCCGGCGAGCACTACCTGAGCTTCTTCGGCCAACACCTGCGCGAGTCCGAGCCGTCGCTGACCGCGATTCGCACGGACGGGGCACTGGGCGGCCTGGCCTTCGACGAGGTGATCAACCAGGCCGCAGCCCAGGGCATCCGGATCTACGCCGTCGAGGCCCGTGGTCTGGTCACCACGGTCGATCGGGACAAAGCCAATCCCAGCGCGCTGAACACCACGCGAAAGGTCGGCTCCTCCTCGCGTGCGCGCACCTCGGACACGCATCGCACGCTGAACAGCTTGGGCGCCGAGACCGGCGGTGGAGCGTTCCTCAACGGTGTGCGTCCGGCCAAGATCGCCGAGCGCATCCTCGCCGACTCGTCGTGCATCTATCTGGCCAGCTTCGATCCCGGCAACTTCGCGCAGGATCGGCCCCTGCGGTTGGTGGTCAAGGTCCAACGAGCGGACGTGGAGCTGCGCGTGCGGGGACGCATCGTGCTGCAGAGCGCGTCCGCCCGTAAGACCTCGGAGCTGCTGCGCGCGTTCAGCTCGCCCGACTCGATCGCCGACCCGTTCGCGGTCAGGACCGGCGTCGTGCCGACCGGTTTTCGCAACGGCAGCTACTCGGCCCTGCTGCAGGTCAGCGTTCCCGGCTCGCCGTTGCACGGAGCGACCTGGGACCTCGGTGCCTCGCTCGTCTCGGACCACAAGATACGGGACAAGGCGTCGGGGCGGCTCACGGCCAGTGGTCCCGACCTGCCCGTCATCTTCGAGCACCAGTTGAGCTTCAAGCCGGGGCGATACGAGCTAGTGGCCGTGGCCCACGAGGAGCGCAGTGGTCTGGTGGCCTCGTCCCAGATCGAGCTCGATTGGCCGCGGTTGAAGACCGGCCAGGCGGCAGTCGGGCCGATCGCACTGCTCCAACCGGCCTCGGGCGCGTTCCTGCGCGAGGGGAGCGCACGCGGCTCGGGATCGCTCTTCGTGGCCGAGGTAGAACCGTTGTGGATCTCGCGTCCCGCTGCGTTCGTCGGACTGGTCTGCCGCGCCAGGCGCTCGGACGCGCCCCGCGTCGGGCGCCGGCTGAGCGGGGACAGGATTCACGAGTTCCCCGTGCTCGAGCTCGACCAGGACGGGCAGCACTGCGTTCAGATCCGCGACGTCGTACCGTCCAACACGCTGCGGCCCGGGTACTACCACTACGAGGTGCGCATGCTCGACGGCGACCGCATTCAGGCAACGGGCCGGCGCGAGTTCGTGGCGCTCGACGACCAGGCCGACTGACCGCCAGTTGCGCAGCGGCAACAGCGCAGCCGTGCCGTCGACGCGGCTCGGTTGACCGAACCAACTTCCCGGGGGATCATGAAGCCTGGGGATCCCCGATGAGTCTCGACAGGAATTCGCGCGCTCGCACCATGTTCCTGCTGCTGATGCTGTTGCTGGCCGGCATCGTTCTCGCCGCCGCGCCGGACCCCCAACAGCGGACCGAAGCGCCCCAAGACCCTCAGCGGGCGGAATCGGATCCGGACGCGACGGGCGAAACAAAGACGCAAGAGCCCCGTGAGATCGGTTTGGTGGAGCGCGCCCGGCGCGGGCTGGCCCAGCTCGACGTCACCGTGCGGGGCCCGTGGGAGGCCATCTCGGACCTCTCAGCGGCCGACTTCGACCTGGTCATCAACGGCGAGACGATGCAGGACGTGATCGTGGATCGGCTGTGCCGGCAGCCGTCGGCATCGCGCAAGGCAGAGCGAAAACCGGACGAAGAAGAGCCGTCCGGGGAACCGCTCTCCGGAACCGCCGTGCAGCGCCTCCCCGCGGCTTTCCTGTTCTACTTCGACCAGCACCTGCTGACACTGCCGGGGCGCGCGAACGCGCTGGACACGGCCAGGAAGATGATTCCCGAGCTGGTCCGTGACGGCAACCGCGCGGCGATTGTCTCGGCGGGCAAGCGCCTGGACACCTTCGCCGACCTGACCGGCGACGTCGACGAGTTGCTGCAGGCCCTGGACCGAATCGAAGGCGACCGCGAGCAGTGGCTGACCTACGCCCAGGAGGAGGAGTACCGGATCCGCGAGGTCCTGAAGTTGCTGGAGGTCAACGGCATCCTGGCGGCGTGCGGGGCGGCGCGGCGCTTCGAGCGCGAAGAAGCCTGGAAGACCGAGAAGGCACTCCGCCTGTTCTCTTTAACGCTGGGCCACCTGGCCGAGCTCGATCCACCCAAGGTGGTGTTCTACTTCGCCGACATGCTGCGCCGCGATGCCGGCAAACATTACATGACCTACGCGGGGGGCTGCGGGAGCGGCGCGGCCGGTGTGACCGGAGGGTCGGACGCCGGCCCGCTGAGCGGCTTCGGGGCCGTCTTCGCGATCGACAGCGTGATCGAGCAGGCCTCGGCCCACGGCACGCGCGTCTACACGGTGCGACCGGAGGGCCTGGTCAGCCCCACGATGACCTCGACTCGGTACGCGACCTACGAGGCCGCGCCTATGACGAACCTCCAACGGTTCGCACATGCCGGTGACAGCCTGACCGGCCTGTCCCTGGAGACCGGGGGGCAGGCGTTCATCAGCGGCGAGACTCCGGGCAAGATCCTTGGCGCGGTCGAGGCGGATCTCGGCTGCATCTACCTGCTCAGCTTCGATCCGTCGGGGCTTCCGGAGGACCAGCCGTTGCGCGTGTTGCTGCGCATGAATCGACCGAAGGTCAAGGCACAGGTCCGCGGACGCTTGATCCTGCAGAGCGAGTCCGAGGCGCGCACCGCGAAGCTGATGGCCGCGTTCGCCGCGCCCGGATCGGTCCTCACCGACGTGCCGATCCACGGCATCGTCGTACCGACGGGATTCACCAACGGACGCTACACGGCGCTGGTACAACTTCGGGCACCCGGTTCGCCGCTCAGCACGGCGGAGTGGGATATCGGGGCCTCGTTGCTCTCCAGCGGCGAGTTCGCGAACGACGTATCCGGGCAGGTCAAGGTCGATCGGCCGGCCGTACCGATCGTGTTCGAGACCGAGATGCGCTTCAAGCCCGGTCCGTTCGAGCTGATCCTGGTCGCCCACGAATCGGTGGCCGATCAGCTCGGAACGGCGCGCCTGGAAGGCAGCTGGCCCGAGCGGCAGGACGGGGTCGCCATGGGTCCGCTGGCCGTGATGCAGCCCGGCGAAGCCGTTTTCGTTCGCGACGGCGAGCTGCGCCGGGGCGGTGCTCTCGGACGGCACCGGGAGGAGCTGCTGCGCACCGATCTGCCGACCGCACTGATCGGCCTGGTCTGCCGGGGCCCGTCGAAGAAGCAGAACTTGCGAGTCGAGCGGATCCTCGTCGGCGAGGCAAAGACCCGGTTCCCGGAGATGCAGCTCGAGCTGGGCGAGGAACGCTGTGCGCAGTTCCGCGACCTGATTCCGGCCTCGACCATGACTCCCGGCCGCTTCGTCTACCGCGTTCGCGTGTCGAGCGACGGGGTCGAGTTGGCCTCGAGCGATCGCGCCTTCGCCGCTGTGGACGACAGCTCTTCGGGCGGCCGTGCGCCGGAAGCCGCAGCCACCACGCGCTGAGCCGATGGACGACAAGCCGCAGAGTGGCCCGGGCCGGCCGAACCACCTGAAGGGCCAGACCAGCCCGTACCTGCTGCAGCATCTGCACAACCCGGTCGACTGGTATCCCTGGTCGGAGGAGGCTCTCGCGCGGGCGCGTCGAGAGGACAAGCCGATTTTCCTTTCGGTCGGCTACGCGGCGTGCCACTGGTGCCACGTNNTCGGCCTGCCACTGGTGTCACGTGATGGAGCGCGAGTCGTTCGAGGACGCCGGCGTCGCCGCGCTGCTCAACGAGCACTTCGTGCCGATCAAGGTCGATCGCGAGGAGCGGCCGGACATCGACGAGATCTACATGAACGCCGTGCAGCTGATGACCGGCGCAGGCGGTTGGCCGCTGAGCGCGTTTCTCACTCCGCAGCTCGAACCGTTCTTCACCGGAACCTACTTTCCCCCGCGGGACATGTACGGACGGCCCGGCTTCATGACCGTGCTGCGCAGCCTGCACGAGGCCTGGACACGCCGGCGCGAGGAAGTCGACCGTTCCGCAGGTGAGATCACCGACGAGCTGCGGCGCATCGCCGCCGGCTCGGCGAGCGAGCAGTCCGAGCGGATCATCGACTCGCGCGAGCAGATGCTAGCCGTGGCCGATCTGACCCGCCGGTACGAGCCGCGCCACGGCGGCTTCGGTGGGGCGCCGAAGTTCCCTCCGGACGGACAGCTCGCGCTGTTGCTGCGCGAGTACGCCAGGACCTCGGAGGCGATCCCGCTCGAGATGGCCGAGCACACGCTGGACGCAATGGCGCTGGGCGGGATGTACGACCACGTCGGCGGCGGCTTCGCCCGCTACAGCGTCGACGAGCGCTGGCTGGTGCCGCACTTCGAGAAGATGCTGTACAACCAGGCGCTGCTCGTCCCGGTCTACCTCGACGCCTGGAAGCTCACCCGCAAGCCGCTCTACCGTCGGGTCGTCGAACAGACGCTCGACTTCGTGCGGCGCGAGATGACCGACCCCGGCGGCGGGTTCTACTCCTCGCTCGACGCGGACAGCGAGGGCGAGGAGGGCAAGTTCTACGTTTGGACGCCCGGCGAGATCCGTGACGTGCTCGGTGCCGAGGAGGGCGACCTGTTCTGCGAGCTGTACGGGATCTCGACCGAGGGCAACTTCGAGGGCAAGAGCATCGCCAACCTGCTCGGCGGTGCGCCGGAGGCCCAGGCCGAGGCGCGCGGGCTGGCCGCGGAGGACGTGCTGCAGCGCATGGACGCGGCGCGACGCAAGCTGCTGGCCGCGCGCGAGCGACGCCCTCGACCCGGCACGGACGACAAGGTCCTCACGTCGTGGAACGGTTTGATGATCTCGGCGTTCGCCCGGGCGTACCAAAGTCTGGGGCGTGAAGACGACCTGCGCGCCGCGCGGCGCTCGGCCGACTTCGTGCTGGACCGTCTGACGGACGGCGAGCGCCTGCTGGTATCCTACCGGGCCGGCCAGGCCCGGCTCAACGGCTACCTCGACGACCACGCCTTCTTCGGTCGTGCCCTGCTCGACTTGTACGAGTCCTGCTTCGACGTCGATTACCTGCTCGCCGCACGGCGCCTGGCCGCGAACCTCGTGCGGCGCTTCGAAGACACCGCAAGCGGAGGCTTTTACTTCGTCGCCGACGACCACGAGAACCTGCTGACGCGCAACCGTAGCCTGCACGACGGGGCGCTCCCCTCGGGCGCCGGTGTGGCCATCGAGCTGTTGCTGCGCCTGGCGATCCAGCTGGAGGATCGAGCGTTGCGTGAGGCGGCGGAGCGCGCGCTGCGGGCCTACCGTCCCGCGGTGTCGAGTGCTCCGTCGGCCTGCGCCTCGATGCTCCTCGCGGCGGACCTGGCCCGCGGACCGGTGGTGGAGATCGCGATCGTCGGACCCCGCGAGCACCCCCTCACGCGCGAGATGCTCGAGTTGGTCCATGCCGACTATCGTCCGCGCTTGGTGCTGGCCTGCGGAGAGTCGGCGCCGCACGAGGCGAGGTTGCCGTTGCTGGCCGACCGCACGGCGATCGAGGGGCGACCCACGGCCTACGTTTGCCGCGACTACGCCTGCCGTTCACCGGTAACGGACCCGGAGTCGTTCAAGACCGAGCTGGAACGCGTGACCGGTTGACCCGGGGCTCGAGACGGTCGACCAGCGCCTCGACGCAGTCGCCGTCGACACTCGACCCCTTGAAGGCGCTCAGCCGCTCCAACGCCTGCTTGACCGACAACGGTTCCTTGAGGCGGGTCGAGGTCATCCCGTCGTACACCTCGGCCACAGCGATGACGCGGGCCGCGCGCGGGATCTCGTGCACGGCGACGCCGTAGTACCCGAAGCCGTCCGGCCGTTCGTGGTGCAACAGGATGGCGTCGGCGACCTCGTCGTCCCGTTGCAGTGCGCGGACGAGCGCGGCGCCGTGCCGCGGATGAGCGTGAATCCGGCGCATCTGGTTCTCGCGCAGGGGAGATCTCTGGTGCAACGTCTCCACGGGCAGCGCCACTTTGCCTATATCGTGCAGCAACGCGCCGCGGAGCACGGCCGCGGTCTCGTGATCGTCCAGGTCGAGTCCTTCGGCAATCATCGCGCAGAACGCGGTCACGCGTTCGGCATGACCCGGCTCGTAGGCGTCGCGGCGATCGGCCCACCGGCCCACCCGGTTGGCCACCTCGAGATACGGATCGAGCGGCTTGGGCAGGCGCGGGACGCGACCATGGAGCCATCTGTCCAAGTGCCGACCCAAGCGGCGCACCGTCGCCGGCGCCGAGGTTTCGACCGCGGCGCCGGGGTTGTCGGGACTGAGCGGCTCGTTACGAATCTCCCGGCTGACCCGGACCAGAGCGTCGACGCGGGCCAGCAGCTTCTCGTCCGGAAACGGAGGGCTGAGTCGATCGACCAGCCGTTCGTCGACGTGCAGGTCGACCTCCGGCACGGCGCGGCCGGGGACGAAGAGCATCGGTGTGGGGCATTCCTCGCTGAGCTCGCCGTGACGATGTGCCAGGACGTATTCGGTCGAATCGACAGCGGCTACGATCAGGTCGGGCCCCAGCTCGCTTTCGGCCGCGGTCCAGGCCTCGAGCCCGAGGACACAGGTGACCTCGTGTCCGTCCTGCCGCAGCAGGCTGCGCAGGTTGCCGGCCCGGCGCCGATCCGGCCCCAGCAGCATCACATGGGCCATGACCACCTCCCGCAACCGAATATAGGCAGTCAGGCGGGATTGTCACACCCGGGGGGATCCTCTCGGTCCCAGCTGGCTCCATTGCCGCCAGGAGATCCGCGATGCGGCCAGCAGCGCGATGCCGACCGCGCTGTAGATCAGACCGAGCCAGACCGGCGGGAGACCCGAGTGTCGCAGTAGCGATCCGAACAGCACCATGCCCGCGACCAGTCCCCAGGTGGTCCAGGCGAAGACGCCCCCCAAACAGCGACCCTCCCCCGCCTCGACGATGCGCCGTGCGTTGACCGCCGCGCGCTGCGTGAGCACATAGCGGGACTTGACCCAGCCCACCAGCCCGGCGATGGCAAGCACGACCCATCCGAGCCAGCCGCCCTCGGCGAGCGTCCAGCGCACGCCGAGGACGAACAACGCACCCCCGACGAAGGTCCAGATCAACGCGGCCAGCAACAGACGTGCCCGCACCGACGATGCCGGTTTGAGGCGATACAGAGCGGACCTGGCGTCGATGCCGTTTCTCACGACCTCACCGACTGTGGAGTGTTGGATTGACAAGATATGCGAAGATAAGGTCGCTGCGCGAATCAGCCCGAGGTGTACTCATGTCGGATTCCTGGTCACTCACGATCATGCTGCTTCTCGCCGTGCTCGTCGGAGCCTGTCTGCCCGTTTTGTTCCAGCTGGTGCTCACGCTCGGATCGGCGAGACGGGTGATGAACCGCGTGGGGCCCAAGCTGGATGACACGCTGGGCGAGATCCGCGAGGCCGCGCGACGGATCAACCGCGCCACGACCGGCTTCGAGGACAGCGTCCAACGGGCTCGAGCCGCGCTCGATGCGACGGGCGATCTCGGCGAGACACTGCAGGCCGTCAACCGCACGTTGAAGCCAGCTGTGCTGGTCGGTGCGGCCCTCGGTCCGGCCCTGGCGGCCTGGGTCAAGACGATTGCCGAGCGCTACTCCAGCTCCGATGGCGGTGCCGAACCGGAATCGGGCGAGCCGCGGGTCGCCGAGGCAGAGACAAGCAAACCGGATCAGCCTTCCACCGCACAAGGAGACGAGGGATGAGCGATCACGACAACTGTTACAGCGGAGCGCACCTGCTGCTGGCCTTCCTCGCCGGCAGTGTCGCCGGGGCCGCCATCGCCCTGCTGGCCGCGCCGCAAAGCGGCCCGGAGACCCGGGGCACGCTCCGCGGGTGGGTCAGAGACGCGCAGGGCAAGGCAGTCCGCGTGCCCGAAGCCCTTCGCCGGGCCTATGCCGACGCCAGCGAAGCCGCCAAAAAGGCTTTCAGCGAATCGTTCGCCGAGAGTGTCTCGACGAAGCAGGACTGAGCCGCGTCAGCACGGCTCCCCCGGCCCACTCGTCGCACGAGCACAGAAGTCGAGAATCGCCTCGGCGGCCCAGAAGCGCGGGCGCCCCGCCTGCCAGTAGCCGCAGTGCCCCCCGCGACGCGGGTGCACGAACTCGAGCCACTTGTTACGGCGATGCCCGTCGAACATCCGGCGCGGAACGAACGGGTCGTCGAGCGCGGACAGCAGCATCGCCGGCCGTCGCACGGAGGAGAGCGTCGCCGCGGCGCTGGATCGCGCGTAGTATTCCTCGGCCGAAGCGTAGCCGCCGTCGGGGGCCGTGTACCAATCATCGAAGCGCCGCACGGTTCGCACGCGCCACGGTAGAGGCGCAGGCCCGTGCAGCTTACGCACGCGGGCCACGCGCCGCAGCTGCGCGCACAGGCGCAGCACGTAGTAGGCCCGGTAGAGCGCGTTTCGGCGTGCCTCGATCGCTCGCGAACAGAGCTCGAGATCGATCGGAGGGTTGACTCCGGCCAGCGCGTCCGCCGCGCAAGCGTCGCCGCTGCGACCGGCGTAGAGCAGCACCAGGTTGCCGCCGAGCGAGAAGCCGGCCGCGCAAAGCGGACGGGGAAGGCCCGCCCCGTCCAGGGCCTCGAGCGCGCGATGGACGTCCTCGCTCTGACCGGCGTTGTACAGGGTGTCGGCCAGATGCTCCGTCCCCCCGCAGTTGCGTAGGTTCATACGCACCGTCACCCAACCGCGCTCCACGGCCAACCGCGCCGTGCGCCGCATGTAGGCCGACTCCGAGCAGCCGCACATCCCGTGGACCAGCAATAGGGTCGCGCGACCGCACCCCGCCGGTCGGTTGATATCCAAGCGGATGGCGGAGCCCTCGCTGACGCGCACGATTCGCTGCTCGAATCGGCCCTGGACCGGCGGTCCGGCCAGCCGCGAGGATACGATCGTCTGTAGGTGCGGCCCCGGCAGCCAACGGGCGGGGCGGAACGAATCGGCCGGGTTCAACTCGACTTGCCGGTCATGCGGGCCACGACCAGCGTCACGTCGTCGTCGGGCGGACTGGAATCGGTGAACTCGGACAACTGCTCGAGGACGGCGTCGATCACGGCCACCGCGCCCTTGTCGCGGTTGGCCAGGAGCAGCTCGGCCAAGCGGTCCTCGCCGAACTCATCGCCCTGGCTGTTCACGGCCTCGGTGACTCCGTCACTGTAGATCGTGATCATGTCCCCCGTGCCGAAATCGACGCGCTGCTCCTCGTAGCCCACCTCGGGCAGTATGCCCAGTACGGTGCCCTTGGCCTTCAAGCGCTCGATCTCGCCGGAGGCGCGGATCAGCAGCGGCGGGTTGTGTCCGGCGTTACAGAAGTTCAGGCCGTTCGTCGCCGGATCGATGATTGCGAAGAACAGGGTGATGAAGCGGTTGGACGGGGCGTTGATCGATACACTCTGATCCAGCCGTGACATCAGGTTGGCCAGGTCGCGGGGAGCCTCGGCCAGCAGCTGCACGCGGGCTTGCAGGTTGCTCATCAGCAGCGCCGCAGACATGCCCTTGCCGGCGACGTCGCCCAGCACGACCGCCACGCGGCCGTCCGGGTAGGGGATGAAGTCGTAGTAGTCGCCACCGACGGTGCGGCACGGCGCGTTGTGGCCGGCCAGATCGATCCCGTCGATCATCGGGTGCCCGCGGGGCAGAATGCCGCGCTGGATCTCGGCCGCCTGCTCCAGGTCGACCGTTCGGCGCTGCTCGCGCCGCTCGACCTCGGCCAGCCGCTCGCGCTCGATGCGGATCGCCGCCACGTTGGCCAGCACCGTGAGCA
>JABAOE010006528.1_pt1 | contig 10576 bp, 7 predicted proteins | sample 7062141 | NCBI WGS metagenome assembly JABAOE01 (sample SAMN14538627, study PRJNA623070) | marine sediment metagenome | biome: marine biome [ENVO:00000428]; feature: marine pelagic biome [ENVO:01000023]; material: deep marine sediment [ENVO:00002113] | place: India: Gulf of Khambhat ...
GCCTCGTCGGTGGTGGACATCTCCATCCAGATCTTCCCCGGAGCCAGGGTGGCGAGCAGGCCGTCCTCGGCTTCCAGCACCGTCGCCGAGGCGGCCGGCGAGGGCAGACAGGTAATGACCGCGTCCGCGGCTTGCATCATCGCCGCCGGGCTCTCGGACCAGCGGGCACCGGCGTCCAGCAGCGGTTTTGCGGCGTCGCGATCGAGATCCCTGACCGTCAGGCGCACGCCATTGCGAAGCAGGGACCCGGCGAGCTTGCCGCCGACGTTGCCGAGTCCGATGAAGCCGACCTCCATGCTTGACTCCCGATGGTGTGTTTGCGGTTCGCGCCGGCAACAGATGAGCGCGGACACATGCCGGCGAGGCTTGCTTTCGAACGGCTTTGCCGGCGACGGCCCGATGCACCTGCCTCAGCGTCGACGGGTCTTGAGCGAAATCGCGATCGCGAAGTCCGCTAGTCGGCGCTCGCCTGTGACAGTTTGTCGCGTGGCGAAGACGGGCCTCTGGCTGACGAGAGGCCCGCCGTCCTCACGACATGATCGTTCAGCAGCCTGCGACGCAATTCCCGTCGCCGTCGAACTCCAGCGTGCGGCCCGAAAGCGGCAGGTGCACGGGCACCTTGGTGGCGTTCATGAACGTCTCCGTCTTGGTGCCGGCGATGACCTTGCCGTCCTTAGTGGCCAGCTCGTTGGCGTGGGACGCGATGACGGCATTGGGCTGGATCAGTTCGTTTATCACGAAAGCCGCCTCCGTCGGCCCCGTGGTGAACGTGTCGCCGATGTTCATGACGACGAGCTTGGCTCCATAGTGTCGCCGCACGACCGCGTCCTGCTCTGCCGTGATGCCCGTATCACCGGAAAGATAGACGGCGAGTCCGTTCGAGAAGGTGAGCACGTAGCCGGTTGGAGGGCCGCCGGACAGGAGCAGCCCTGCGTTTGCAAGCATTTCACCCAGTGGCCCCTCTATGAATGCGGCGCTCACGCCATTGGAGGTGGACGGCGGGCACCGTGGTGATCGCAACGCCTCCGACCTTGCGCGAGGCGCCGAAACGCACGAGCTGTGACGCCTTGGGGTCCCCGCCGAGCGCCTTGAGCTTGCCCGCGAAGAAGCTCGGCATCTCGCTGCCGGTGACTATCTTGGCCTTCTTGGCGAGCGCGATGTTCACGGAGTTCGTGTTGGGTGCCGCCGCGACCGAGACGTCAGGATTGCCGCACTCGCCCGCGTTAGGAACGGGTATGTGACGGTCGCCCACGTGGTCGCCGTGCATGTGACTGACCAACAGGACGTCGATGTCTCCGAGCCGCGGGTCCTCTGCCCCGGCCACCGTGCGCCCGGCGTCGTAGAGCAGTCGGGTGCCGTCCGGGTCCTCCAGGATCATCGCGCGGTCGAAGAGGCAGAACTCGCCGTCATGACTGCCCAGCGGGGTGATCTTCACATTCGCGGCGACGGCAGACTGCGCTGTCGCGGCGACCAGGCCGATGGCCAAGGCGGTTGCGCTCAGGCGAATCGTTTTCATCGAAACTCCTTCCTCCTCAGGGGGCGTGAAGTATTGACGGGATCGGTCTCGCAGGCATCCACCTCCACGAACCGAATACAGACTTCGCTCGGTATTCTAGGGCGTTTCGGCGAAACGGTACACCCGTCGTCGATGAATGTGAAAACGGCATGAGTTCGTGACGCCGTGCACTGCCGTTCGTCTCGACAATGCCTTTTCACAGCACGCCCTACATCGCGACGATTACGAAGCTTCCGTCAGCGCGCATTGCCGCGGCGCAGCAGAGCGCGCGAGTGCTTAAGGCAACGCTAGGTGCCGGCCGGAGGAACCAGCTCGTGTCGCTTGAGACCGGTGAGCAGCGTCTCGTTGCGCTCGGTGTCGGCGTAGGGCTGCCAGCCGGCGTGATCGTGAAGGAAACCCGGCTGCAGGCGCTCGCATTCGGCAAGCGCTTTTCGCGCCTCGTCCACGCGGTCCAGGTTGGCCAGCGCAATGGCGAGTCGATAGCGAAGGTCGGCATCCGCGGAGCGCAGCACGTTGGCCTCTTCGATCCATTTCAGCGCCTCACGGTGTTGGCCGATGCTGCCGTGGGCCCGCGCCAGAAAGGCCATGTAGTTCGGTCGGGTAGGGTCACGTGGGTTGAGTTCCAGGCTGCGCTCCATCTGCTCGATGCCCTCGCGCGTCTCGCCGATCAGATCGAGGCGGTTGCCGAGACCCATCTGCGCCTGCGCGAGAAAAGGGTTGAGCGCGAGGGCCCGCCTGACCTCGGCGATGCCGAGCTGGAACTGCTCCTGCCACGTGTAGACCATCCCCAGCACGTAGTGAGCGATGGCGGACGAGTCGTCCACTTCNNCCCGCTCCTTCTTGAAGATGTCGTCGACATAACTCCACGCCAGCCCGGCCCACGCCTCGCCGTATCCGGGCTCGAGCTCGATGGCCTGTCGAAACAGCTTGCGGCACTCGGCATTGCCTTCGAGCGTGTGCTTGTGCAGATGGGCCATGGCGCGCAGGAAGTAGTCCCACGCCGTGAGACTCTCCGGCCGACGCACCGCCGACTTCTGCAACTCGACCTGTTGCAGCTCCGGCTCCACGCAGGCAGCAACTCTCTGGGTGATCTCGTCCTGGATCGCGAACACATCCTCCAGGGCCCGGTCGAACTTCGCCGCCCAGACATGATGGCCCGACTCTCCTTCGATCAACTGCACCGTGATGCGAACACGGCTGGCCGCGGCGCGCACGCTGCCTTCCAGCACGTAACGCGCGCCCAGCTCGCTGGCCACCTCCTGTACGCGCACCGCCCGACCCTTGTAGGTGAAGGTGGAATTGCGCGCGATGACGGGAAAGGCGTGGCACGACGACNNGTTGGTGAAAGGCAGCACCGCGATGGACGGTTTACTCGAGGCCAAGGGCGTCGTCTTCTCCGATCCCGCCGGGGACTCCGGGGCCGGAACGCTCTGCCCGGCCTGCAGCGCGACGTCGTAAGCCCGGACCGGCGCCTCGAACCCCTTCAGTTGCTGTTCGCCCCGGGATTCGTATCGAAACGGCAGTCGCTTGGGAACGGTCTCGTATACGGCCCCCTGGATGCATACGCCGTCGGTCCCGGCTATCTGCTCGAGGCGCTGGGCCAGCACGACCCCCTCGCCGATGACGGTGTTATCGGCGACCACAACCTCGCCCATGCTGATGCCAATGCGAAGGGCGGCGTGCACGCTGGCGTCCTGGGTGGCATTCAGTGCCTTGTTCTCGGCCTGAAAGGCAATCGCGGCGCACAGAGCGTCGGAAGCGCGCCCGAATTCGGCGACCAGCGCATCGCCCCGCAGCTCGTGCGTGACGCCTCCATAAGCGGCGACCCGCTCCGAGAGCCGGCGGAAGGCATCGCGAATGCGCTCGTGAGCGAGGGTCTCGTCAAGCCGCACGAGCGCCGTCGAGCCGACGACGTCGGCGTGCACGATGACCGCAAGCTTGCGTCGTGGTTGCTCTGCCACCCGTCCTCCGGAAGCGTGAGCTCCGTGCTCGGAGGATCCGCGGAACCTCCGGTCGCTTGGGGGAAATCGGTCTGGAAGGTTTCGACGAGCTCCGTTGACAGGGACCCGCAGGTCATGGGCGGTCGTCCACGCCGGCGTCCCGGGCCCTACCTCGGGTGCACCGCGAAACGCGCGAACAGCGCGGCGTGGTCGCTCAAGGGAGACTCGGTGTCCAGGCTCAATGCCGTGACGATTCCCGCCTCGATCACGGACAGTCTGCCATAGCGGCCACCGCGATAAAACAGGTAGTCGACACGGCCCCCGGGGGAACCGGGCTCGTGAGTCGGTGCCTCACGCAGCCTCACATCCCGCATGAACCGGCGCAGTAGTGGCCCGTCGTGCGGATCGCTCCATTGCAGATTGAAATCGCCGCCCACGATGACGGCATTGTCGAGGCTCCTGGCGAGGATGGCTGCACGCAGCTGGTCGAGCTGACGTGCCCTGACCTCACGATCGCCGGCCTCGCGTCCGGCGTCCATATGGACGTCGTAGAGGTCAACCGCCATCCCTCTCGGCAGCCGCAGACGAAGTCTGACGAACCCTTTGCTTGTCCAGCAGTCGTGCCCGTTGCCGAGCCAGCCGTGGCAGTGTGCGAACGCGACGCGATCCGTGGCAGCCACCCGGCTCGGCGGCAAATCGGCGAGCAGCGTCAATCCGGACCCGCAGGATCCACACAGCATGAACAGCTGTGCCAGAAGCCGGGAGCGCGGACCGTTGCCCGTGATGCGAACACGGTGACGGACGTGCTCGGCCAGCAGCTCGTGGTGGGCGAAGTCTTCCTGCAGCAGGACGACGTCGTACGCGTTCAGGTGAGACGCGATGCGGGGCATGCGTTCCGCGGGCCTGTCGCCGGCAATCCAGGCCGGCAGGCCGTGGATGTTGTAGGACACCACGGAGAGTTCGAACCCGGTGGCCGGGGCCGGGTGCGCCGACGGCTCGAACGAGCCTCTGTCGCCGCTTGGGCTGCCGGTCGCGGCGCGCCCGGGCGACGGGCCGTCCGCTGACGCCGGCGGCGGCAAGGCCGCGCACAGCAGAGCCAGTGAGGCGCGCACGGCACTCGCGAAGAGGCGGGACCTATGTCGAGGACGGGCCGGCGTACCGTTCATGTCGAGCGCGATGTCCTGAGCGGGCGTTCCCGCGTGCCGGCGGGCGCCGGTTGCGCCTCTCGGTCCGAGACGGGGCTCGCCGGCGGCGCGGGGCAAGGGGGTGCCCGGGGCAAGGTTCGTTTGGCCGCGAGTCGGTCGGCGCAAAGGAGGAGCCGCAACGCAGCAGAAAGCGGCACCGCAGAATCGCGTGTCGGCCGAAGCCGACGCTGATCGGGTCGCCGCGCGTCGGACAGGTGCCCGGCACACGGCCGCAACGGCGAAGCGGCCATGGGAGCCGTCTCAGGTTCATTTCCGGTCGACGGGGGAGTATCATCGTCGGCAGAACGCGAGGCCCGCGCCGATGCGCGCATCGGGGCTCCCGCAATAAGGGATTGCACATCAACGGCCGGTGGCCTGTGGCGGTAATGTATGGCGGCAGGCCGAGACCGCACCCGCATCGGGTGCACCGACACAGAGAAGGAGGATCTCGATGGCATACGATCTCAAAGGCTCATTGCTCGAAGTCTGCACCTGCAGGATCGTCTGTCCCTGCTGGGTGGGTGCCGATCCGGATAACGGGTTGTGTGAAGGTACCATGGCGTGGCACATCACCGGCGGGAATGTCAACGGTGTCGACGTCTCCGGCCTGACCCTCGGCCTGGTGGCGCGTATTCCCGGTAACGTGCTCAACGGCAACTGGCGGGCAGTCGTTTACGTGGACGACAAAGCCAGCGCCGAGCAGGAGCAGGCTCTGTTGAGCGTGTTCACCGGCAAGGAGGGGGGGCCGGTCGCCGACCTGGCCTCTCTTATAGGCGAAGTAATCGCCGTGGAGAGAACGAAGATCGAGTTCCACGCCGAGAAGAACAAGGGCACGCTGCGCATCGGTGACGTCGTGGCCGCGGAGATGGAGCCTTTTCACGGCGCAACGGGCCACGCGACCACTCTGAGCGATTCGGCATTTTCAACCATACCGGGTTCGCCGGCCTACCTCGGCAAAGCACCGAGCTACAAAGTGAACAATCCCGCTCTCGACATGAACGTCGACCTGCAAGGGCACAACTCGGTGCAGGGTGACTTCCACTTCGTCGGTTGACGCGCTCCGCGCGCAGCGGCCCTCGAACCACGTCGCTGCGCCGGCTGTCTGTCGCATGAACGCCCAGCACACGCCGCCGCGGTCGATATGGTCGCGGCGGCGGGCGTGATCGCGCCGTGCTGGGTTTGCAATCCACGGCGGTAACGTCGGCGGCGCGGCGCAGTTACTTCCTGCCGATCGCCGGGGTGTTGATCGCGTTCGCGTGGCTCGCGCTGTGGCTGTGGGAGCAGAGCCCTTACGGCCGCTATCTCCATCACGGCGTGTGGACACCGATGGGAGTGTCCGCCGACATCTGCCGGGTGATACCAAAGGGCGAGGTGCTCATCCCGGCGTTTCTCTACGTCGGCGGCTGGATACTGATGACCAGCGCGATGATGTTGCCCACCACGTTACCGTTGCTCGACATCTTTCGCCGCCTGAGCGCCCGTCGCCCCGACGGCGGCATGCTGCTGGCGCTGGTCATCGGGGGCTATCTCTTCACCTGGGGGCTGTTCGGGCTCGGCGCTCACGGCGCGAGCTGGGTCGTTCTCGAAACGGTCCGCGGCAGTGCCTGGCTGACGCTGAACCCCTGGCTTCCGGGCGCGCTCATCCTGCTCCTCGCCGGCGCTTTCCAATTTACCGGCCTCAAGTATCGCTGTCTCGACAAGTGCCGCACGCCGATGAGCTTCGTCATGCAGCACTGGAGGGGGCGGCACGAACGCAGGCAGTCCTTTCTGCTTGGCATTCATCACGGCGTTTTCTGCGTCGGCTGCTGCTGGGCTCTGATGTTGCTGATGTTCGCGGTGGGCACCGGCAGCGTGGGCTGGATGCTGGTGCTGGGGGCCATCATGGCGGTGGAGAAGAACGTGTCCTGGGGCAGGGCGCTCAGCGCCCCGCTCGGTGCCGCCCTGATCGGCTGGGGTGTGTTCATTATTGCTTCGAACTCCTAGACACTCACTCGACGCCGCCGTCGGTGTCTTCGCCGGTTGACGGGTCTCGGGGGCGCGGAGGGGCATGTCGGTCCTCGGTGATCGTTCCTCTCGGTTTCTGCTCATGCGGCACGCAGGATTTGCGCAGACCGGGGCGTTTCCTCAGCGGACGGACACGGAGCAGGCGATGCGAGGGCGTGGGGACGGCAGGGCGCATCACGCCCGCCGGCGCGGGAGCCGCCGCCCGGCGCGCCGCATCCCCGCGTTCGATTGCGGGCACGGCGAGGCGGCATGAGGACGCATTGAGATGGCACCCTCACCGCTGAGGCAGGCCGGCACGCAGGAGTTTGCCGAGCAGTATCGGCTTGCCCAGACTCCGGTCATGCGTGCGATCGAACGCACGGCCTGCGGTCACGACTACGGGGGGACGAGCTGGACCACCCGGGAGGAAGCGCTGCGGGTGTGCCGGCTGCTCGGGTTGCGCCCGGGCGCTCGCCTGCTGGAGCTGGGCGCCGGCTCGGGCTGGCCGGGGCTGTTCGTGGCCCGCGAAACGGGCTGTGAGGTGACTCTCGTGGATCTGCCCTTCGACGCCCTGCGGATCGCTTTTCGCCGGGCCCGCGCGGATCGGCTCGGCGAGCGCTGCCGGGCGGCGGTGGCGGATGCCGCGGCGCTGCCGTTCGCGAGCGCCTCGTTCGACGCGATCGGCCACTCGGACGTGCTGTGCTGCCTGGAGGCAAAGCTCCCGGTGCTCGAGGCGTGCCGGCGCGTGGCTCGCCGCGACGCCCGGATGGTGTTCACGGTCATCTCGGTCGCGCCGCATCTGACGAGCGCCGAGCACGAGCGCGCCGTGGAACTCGGTCCGCCGTTCGTGGACGCCGCGACCCCTTACGCCGACATGCTGCGGCGGGCGGGCTGGCACACGACGGATTGCCTGGACATCACCGCAGAATATGGCCGCACGACCGAGAAAGTCCTTTGCGAGGAGCAGACCCGGGCGCAGGCGCTGCGCGAGCTGCTCGGCGCACAACGCTTCGAGGAGCGCCTGGAGCGCTGGCGGGGAAAGCTCGACGTCATTGCCCGGGGACACCTGCGGCGCGAGCTGTTCGTGGCACAACGTTCCCGCTAGCCCCGCCGCGGCGCTTCCAAGCCACGACGGGTCTTAATCGACGCACGCGCGGTCACCATCCTGCCGAGACGACTGCACGTGATTGGATCCGCCGGGCGGCGCCGCGCGTGTTACCCCCGGGCGACGTCGTTTTTGACGGTCACTCCGAGAGACCCGCCGCGCGCATGTCCTCGAAAAAGCGCCGCCGATGATCCTCATCGGCGATCTCATGAATCAATTCGAGCTGCGCCAGGGAGAGCTCGGGGTTCGACACCTCGGCCTGGGTCACTTCCCACTCGGCGTCCTCGATGCGGCCGAGACGTACGTAGCTGGCCGCCAGGTAAAGACGTGCCATGAATGCATTCTCGTTGCGCTCGAGCGCGTCCTGCAACGGCGCGACGGCCTGCTTGTACTCACCGAGGTTGTAGTAGGCCAGGCCCTCGTTGAAGGGGTAGTCCCAGGTATAGCCGGGGTTGAGCTCCATGCCCCTGTGCACGAAGCGCAGCGCCTGGTCGCCCCGGCCGAGCATGTTGTTGATGAGGGCCAGGAGCCCCCAGCCGTCGGCGTAGTTGGGGGCGAGGGCGACTGCCTTCTCCACCGCCTGCGCCGCCTGCTCGAACTCACGCCGCTGCATGCGGACCATGCCGAGCGCCCACTGAACCTGCGGCGAATTCGGCTCGATCGACGCCGCCTGCTGGGCCGGCACGAGCGCCTCGTCGAGGTACTCGGCCACGCGCTCGCCGGCTACGAAGCTGCTCTGTCTCACGAATGCGAGCGCCAGCGCCCCGTAAGCCCTCGCGAAGCCCGGGTCGAGCTCGATGGCGCGGCGGTAGAGTGCGCGCGCCTGCTCCATGGCCTCGGCGGTGTACTCGTTGTACAGGCGCTGCCCCCGAAGGAACAGGTCGTAGGCCTCGAAGCTGCTCGTGTTCGTCGTCCGCTGCGAGAGGCGCTCCGCCTCGTCTCCAACCAGCTGCACCGCCAGCGCCGACACGATGCGGGCACGGATCTCGTCCTGCAGTGCGAAGATTTCGACGAGGCGACGGTCGTAACGCTCCGCCCACAGGTGATGGCCCGTCTTCGCGTCGATCAGCTGGGCGGTCACGCGCACGCGATCGCCCGCCCGGCGCACGCTGCCCTCGAGCAGGTAGCCGGCGCCGAGGTCCTTGCCGATGTCCTGCGCTTTCGCCGCCGTGCCCTTGTAGGTGAACGACGAGTTGCGCGCGATGACGGCGAGATTGGAAAGCCGCGAGAGATCCGTGATGATGTCCTCGGTGATGCCGTCGCTGAAGTACTCCTGCTCGGGGTCGCCGCTCATGTTGGTGAACGGCAGCACGGCGATGGAGGGTCTGTCGGACGCGGTTGCCGGGGGCTGCTCGGCCAGTCCGGCGCGACGCAGCCCCTCGCGCAGGCGCTCCACGTAGCGCGGATCGACGACGATGTCGCCGTCGGTCCAGGTCTGCATGGAGAAGGCGGGTTCGAGGGCGCGCACCTCCGCCGCCTGCCACTCCGCATCCTCGATCTGGCCCAGCAGGCCGTAGGTCGCGGTGAGATAGACGTGCGCGAACAGGTACGCGGCATTCAGCTCGACAGCGGTGCGCAGCGCCGCGCGTGCGTCTTCGAGGCGCCCGAAGAAGAGCAGGGCGCGGCCGCGCAGGGTGTTGTACACCGCCGAGGGCCGTGGATTGAGGCGCATCGCCTTGTCGATGAACGCAATCGCGAGATCCGCCCTGCCGGCGAACGTCTGCACCGCCGCCAGCAACGCATAGGCGTCGGCGTAGTTGCCGTCGAGCGCCGTCGCCTGCTCCGCGGCCGCGATCGCCTCGTCGTGCTCGCGATGGAAAGCGAGCGCCTGCCCGAGGGCCCAGTGCGCCTGCGGCAAGGTGTCGTCGAGCTCCACCGCCCTGCGTGCGAGCACCAGCGCCTGCTCCAGGGCCTCGGTCTTGTCCTCGGCCCAGTTCAGGCGAAACTCCACAGCGTGCGCGGCGGACAAGGCGGCGTGGGCGCGAGCAAAGCCGGGGTCGAGCTCGACCGCCCGCCGGTACAGGGCGCGCGCCTCGGCGTTGTGCTCCTTGTCGTAGCGGAAGTAGAGCGACTGGCCGCGCAGGAAGTAGTCGTAGGCGTCGACATTGTCGGTGTAGCGCCGCGCCAGAAGTGCCTTCTGCGCCTGCGTGAGCTTCAGCTCCAGCGCCGACACCACCGGCCGGGTGACGTCGTCTTGCAGTGCGAAGACGCCCGCGAAGGTGCGATCGAAACGCTCCGCCCAGATGTGACGTCCGCTCAACGCGTCGATCAGCTGCACGTGGACGCGGATCTGATCGGCTTCGCGCTGGTAGCTGCCTTCCAGCACGTAACGCACCCCGAGCTCCTCGGCCACACGCTGGACCTTCACGGGCGTGCCTTTGTAGGCGAAGGTCGAGTTGCGCGCGATGACGAACGTGCCCGGTACCTGCGACAGGAGTGTGATGATGTTCTCGGTGAGGCCGTCGCTGACGTAGTCCTGGCCGGGGTCGCCGGTTAAGTTGTCGAGGGGCAGCACGGCGATGGACGGCTTGTCGGGCAGCGGGAAGGCCATGCGCTCCACCGACGCCGGCTCCTCGCGCGGCGCCCACGGTTGGAACCACCACGCCAGCGCCCCCAGCGCAACCACGACAACGGCCGCTAGGACCTTGACGGCGACGCCGCGCCCACCCGCGCGCACCGGGGCCGGTTTGGACGCCTCGGGCGGCGGAATCGACTCCCCGGCGCGCACCGCCACCCGGTACACCCGCACCGGCTCCTCGAAACCCTTGAGCTCCCGCTCCCCCAGACTCTCCTGCTCGAACGGCAGCCGCGGCGGAATCGCCTCGTGAATCGCCCCCGTCACGCACAC
>JABAOE010023573.1_pt2 | contig 10572 bp, 13 predicted proteins | sample 7062141 | NCBI WGS metagenome assembly JABAOE01 (sample SAMN14538627, study PRJNA623070) | marine sediment metagenome | biome: marine biome [ENVO:00000428]; feature: marine pelagic biome [ENVO:01000023]; material: deep marine sediment [ENVO:00002113] | place: India: Gulf of Khambhat ...
CCTCGCTAGCGTATGTCTCCGCGACTGAGAACTGCTTGTTACAGGCATGCTGGTTCAGTGAAGAATACGGTTTTTGTGAAAACATATTCGCTGTAAGCCCAATTATTTCGAATCCGCTGATGGCGCGTGTGCCTTCGCACAATAAACCTGAAGTTGCTTACAGCTTCTAGAATCTCATAAGATACAAAGCTGATGTAGATTCTCCTACTCGATAGGGGTTCTAACCAGAACAATGAAAAACATACTCAAGAAAACTGCAAACCCAGAGAATACGTAGATAATGAAGTAGTTGATGGATAGGAAATTTTGGAAACCATGCAAGATCATAGCCAAAACAGGAAAGATAGTTAGCTTCTTGTTGTTTTTCAACCCAATAGCACCAAGAAATGTGTAGCATATATGAGTTGGGAACAACCTAAACAGAGTAGCCCACAAGGTGATACTCTTGGATAGGATGAAATTAATATTCTCTACGTAGGAAAACCAATTCCCGAGACTACCTCCAATTCTGATTATTTCATTACCTGAGATCTTCAACTTTTTCTGCAAAATAAACAGCGAAAAAAATTTCGAGCCTTCCTCCACAATGGGCGCACGCAGAACAGGAATCCACCCGAGTCGTCCTTCTAAAGGAGAAAAGGGATCTCCAAAGAAAACAGAGTTAACTAGAATGTTCACGACGAAAGTCAAAGACAAAGCTACCCCCCATAAGCAAAAACCCGAGAAGAAAGATTTTTTCAGCAACTTCAAGGATTTGTCTCTGGTTCTAGTCACACTAAGCAATACCAAGTAGACAATGAAGGAACTCGAAGCAAGAATATATCGCAACACAATCCAGAATCTGCCGTAGAACCACTTAACTTTTCAGCTTGCAGAGGCGTTTGGTATGTTTTGTCTTTTCACTTTCTGTTTTCATGTTTGTGCGTTCTCTTCTGGGGCGCCAGACTTGCAGGTGTGCATCCTAGAAGCGTTGGTATCAAAATGGAAATGGGAAGCACGTGGTTGCTAATTGCTTGGGAAGCAATTTGGGTCATTGCTAAGCAATCTGTAGCTATGATGCCCAAACCTGGATTTCCGTGATGCCAGAGAACAGTTCCTGTGGGCAGGGTTTGACCGCTGTAGAAAAAGATTACTTCATGGGGATTCTCAAGTGGATTCCCGTGGTAGTGTGCAGACACGCCGTGATACGGTGATCCACCCCACATCCAACTATAGTCGAGATAAGAAATGTCGCCTTCGATGGACCAAGCGGTGTCAACAGAGTCCCAGCCCGTTTCTCTCCGGAGTCGAGGCTCCTCCAAATCTACAGACCAATGATTGTTGGAGATACTCCTAGAACTCACAACTCCAAACTGGAAGTACTGAATGTAACGACTAAAAGGAAAAGGATCGATTATGACGTTACCTGCGTAGAACTTCCTGATTAGAGACTCACAACCTGGAAAGTCAGTGGCATTGACAGGGGGAAGAGCGATACTGAATTCCGGAACGGAAATCGAATAGTGAACCATACCCTTCGTATCCCACGTTGCACACAAGCTTATAGGAGTTGCTGGATCAATTCCTTCGATCTGCCACGTGTAGGCATAGAGCAATTGTTCTGTTGGCATGTGAAACGGCGGTGTTTCCTCTCTTGTCTGGTGTAAGCCCACATCGAGAAAGAAGTTGCCTTCAGCATCCAGTACAAGCATTGTGTAGAATCCGTAGTCCACGAATCTGAGTTTGCTGTCTTGACCTTGGACAAACATGCCGCCTCCAAGCCAGCTGTCAGATGGAAAATGACTTGTATCTGTTGAAGGGAAACTCACGGTTATCGCTGTTGCCAGCACTCGTTCACGAGTTTCTAGGTCAGGCGTATTGACATGAAAGCCTGCTACGTAAGGCTGATTAGAGTTCAGTTCCACGATATGATGATCTTCTGTTTGAGTCAACTCTATGGTTTCAGCAGCGTCTACCCTATACGCGCAAAGCAAAGGAATCATCAGCAAAAGAATAATAGACAGAATAGGCCTGTCCGTCTTCAAGGGAAAAGGTCCTCACCTGCNNCAAAAGGATGATAGACAGAATAAGCGTGTCCGTCTTCAAGGGAAAAAGTCCTCACCTGCCTAGATTTGAGATGGAAACATAAAAGAACTTCGAAAATCTTAACTAGCATATTAGTCAAACATTGCTTCATGGTTTCTGAATGCCCAAAATGCAAGAGAAAATCTCCAGTCGATTCAGTGTACTGCCCCTATTGTGGACGCGGGATGAAACCATCCGCAAGATCGACTCAAGTGTCGGTTGGTGGCGCCTTGATGATTGTTGCGACAGTGGCGAATCTGATCTTCTTTGTTTTCGCTTTTCAAGCAATCATTAATATTCATCGTTGGTACCCGCCATTGGTCGCACAGATTTGGTTTGCCTATGATCAGTTCTTGGTGATGTTCTTCTTCACTGGACTGCTGTTTGGGCTCTGTACTGCCGTACTTTCATTGTCTAGAAAAAGCTACAGGTGGACTCTGGCTTCTGCAATGCTTTGCATGCTTTCCGGCGGTGGCGCTTGGATTATATCGATGATTGTACCACACTCCAGCATAGTGCAATCGTTGTTGTACTATTTCTTCCCTCTTTTGGTCGCACCATTTGCTGGAGCGGTATTGATATTCTTGAGGTCAGCAGAATTCCAGTAGAGCGAGAATTCACGCGCGCATTTTGCCTTTTAGTCTTGTGTCCGTGCACGCGACCCTAGGATATTTTCTTCCTGTCTCTAGGGAATTTCTTGTATTCTTCCTTGTCGATCATTTCTTTGAGGAGCTGAACTGTTCGCCACACTTCATAGTAGCTATTGTACAGCGGCACGGGAGCGATCCGAATGAAGTTTGGTGGACGAAAGTCTGAGATCACACCTTTGGCTCGAAGAGCTTCGCTGATCCGCATACCTTCCTCATGTACAACTGCGACGTGTCCGCCTCTTCTACTAGCCTCTCTTGGAGTGCCAATTTGAAAATTGTATGGTTGCCTGGAAAGCACATTGTCAATCAAGTGCATCAGATATGCAGTCAATTTCAGCGACTTCTGCCTGATTTTTTCTATTCCAGCTTCAAGGATTATCTTCAAAGACCCTTCAAGAGGTGCCGAACTCAGAATGGCAGGAGATGATATTTGCCAACCACCGGCATTCTTGGCATGTTCAAACTCCAAATCCAAATCAAACTGCCTATCTTTCACATAGCCAAACCAACCTGTAAGGGCTGGCTTGTAGTCAAAATACTCTTTGTTGAGATACAAAAAAGCAGTGCTACCTGGTCCTCCATTTAGATATTTATAACTGCACCAAACTGCAAAGTCCACGTCCCACTTGTCGAAGTTGTGTGGCACCACGCCCACAGAATGAGAACAGTCGAAACCTATCTGTATCCCCCTCTTATGCGCCTGTTCAGTAAGATACTTCATGTCAAGAAGTTGCCCAGATCGGTATAGCACTGATGGAAGAAAAACCAAAGCTGTGGTCTTGTCCATCAAGGCAATGATCTCATTCTCGTCTAGAAAGCCTCCATCACCGCTTTCTGCAAGAACCAAATTGTCAGTGTCAAAGCCTCGAAGATTAACGATACTTCGCAACGCATAAATATCAGTTGGAAAGGTAAGCTCATCCGCGAGTATCTTCCTTCTCCTAGAATCAGGTTGATAAAACGTGTTCACAAGCGAATGAATGTTAACCGTGGTCGTACCTGTAGCTACAACCTCATTGGCGTCGGCACCGACAAGCTTTGCACACTTGGCTCCCAGTTCCTCCGCGAGATAAAACCACGGTTGTCTTGCCTCAAGCCACCCTCTTATACCCAGAGTCTTCCATTCATCTAGCATTCGAAGGACCGAACTCTCGGAAGCCTGGGACAAGAGACCAAGGGAATTTCCATCCATGTAGATTTCCCCATCTGGAATATAGAAATGATGACGAAATCTCGCAAGCGGGTCGGCCATATCAAGTTTGCGTGCAAAATCTTCGTCAAGTTTGAAATCGTCGATGGTCATCGCCTTCTTTTCCCGAGCTATCAGTAGTTCAGAATACTCTCTTATGGAGATATGTTATTTTCGTACTGCGCACCAGCATTTCTAATTGAGAAGAATGGATTTATAAGCGCGCATGGTTATGGCAAGGCAGGGATTCTATGGCAGGAAAGAGCAAAGTCAAGATTACAGTTTTGAAAAAACTCAATTCCACAGAAATATTCGGCAACGACCCTCCGTTGGGAAGGACAGTGAACTCTTGTCCTGTGTTTAAGGTGAAACAGGAATTCATCGTCGGCAAAGATGGCGAGATGCCCCAAGGATTCTGCCATTGGGCTTGGAACGACATCTACAAAGTAATAACCGCCTTGAGGTTCGGCGTAACCTGGGAACCGGGAACAGGGGAGAAAGGGGCTCCCACCGTACACTGCTGCACCGACGGACTGAGACCAGTCATATTCAAACTTGAGCGTGTTTAGCAAATCGCGTGCGTGTGCTGTTCTAGAAATTGGAAATATAAGTAACCTCTTGTCCACCTTTGTTTGGGGAAGAGTATCATTTCTTTGGTCTCTGAGGATAGAGCGGAGTTCGAGTACGCGCTACGCGGAAAAGATTGGGACGTCTATTGGCTCCTGTTGAAGAATGGAAATCCCCTGAGCGTTCGCCAGACTCAGAAAGCCTTGCATTTTAGTAGCCCAAGTGTAGCCCAGCACCATCTTGAACGGCTTCGCGAGCTGGGGTTGGTTCAGAAGCAAAATGTGGGAGGTAGTTACCTCTTGGCCACTGAAGTGAAGATTGGAGTCCTCCGCCACTTCGTGAAGTTGGGAAGGCGCCTTTTCCCCCGGTATTTTTTCTACGCCGTTTTTGCAACCACCGCGTACCTGACTTATGCACTATTACTAATGCAGGAGTTGACCCGTGAAAACCTGTTCATTGTCTCTTTTGGAGCCGTTGTTTCGATTATCTTTTGGTATGAAGCCTTCCGCGTGTGGTCTTTGAAACCGTTCTAATCCTTGGTACAAGTTGTTCTAATGCCTAGCATAATATGCTTGAATGTCATGTTCATTGTAGGTGAAAGATTCGTGGAAAGCAAAATTAAGAGAAAATCGATGCTTTACGGGGTCTTAGCCGTTCTGCTCGGAACCTTTGTGACCGCATTCGCATTTCGATTTGGCGTTTATGATTTTGGAACTGAAATTCTGCCACCCAACTCAACTCCACCGTCGACCCTATTTGCAACTTTCAACTCGTATGGAGCCCTCAAAGACTTTCTGACTCTGAATTCAGGAACTCCAGCACCTTTTCCCTTCTATGGTCCTGAAGATGTCAGGGCGTTATCGCGCGCGGTTCTGGATTTCGAGTCGCAGCCGAGTTCGGAGTGGGGCTTAGATGATTTTTCAACCACAAACATTCAAGTCGCTGGCGTTGACGAAGCAGATATTGTGAAAACCGACGGCGAATACCTCTATGTCCTCACCGGCAGCTCTNNCGTCAACATGACCTACGACGACTTATACCCAATAGGGATTTTTGTAAATGGGGACCGCTTGACGGTGCTGGGAAGCAAGTACGTCGTACCCACATTCCAAAGCTATGGATTCTACATGGTCGACATTAAGACTTTCATCCGAATCTATGACATTCAAGACAAGGCAAATCCCGAACTGTTGCGCGACCTCATGCTGACGGGAAGCTATTTCAATTCTAGGATGATAGGCGACTACGTCTATTTCGTTGTCAGTCAGCCTGCATACATGGTTTACGACACAGTGGTTCTTCCCAAGTTCTACGAAAACAACAGATTCGTGAAAGAAATCGCGCCATCAGAAATACACTACTATAACGGGTCAGACATCTACTATCAATACACCACCTTTGTCGCTGTGAACGTGCAGGATGCAGCCGAAGCGCCAACCTACATGACCCTCATGCTAGGCGGAACAAGCAATATGTACGTGTCCCAAAACAACATGTACGTCACATTTTCAGAGTTTAACAGTAACACGACGATTTATCGTATACGCATACAAGAAAATAGCATAACTGCTGAAGCCGAAGGTCAAGTGCCCGGAAATGTGTTAAACCAGTTCTCAATGGACGAGTACGAAGGCTACTTCAGAGTGGCCACAGCAACACGGGTGGAGGGTGTTCCTCGGAGCAACTTGTTCATCATGACTATGGATCTGGAAAAAGTCGGAAGCCTTCAAGACATTGAAGTTGGAGAGACCCTTGACTCAGCCAGATTCATGGGAAACCGATGCTACCTATCCACGTCAGTCGTTCGAAGAGATCCGTTCTTCGTTATCGATGTGGAAAACGTAACATCACCTGAAATCCTAGGATACTTGAAGATTCCAGGGTTCAATCGGTATCTTCATCCGTATGATCAGAACCACGTGATAGGTTTGGGCCGAGACGAACTCAACAACGTTAAGATCTCGCTGTTCAACGTGACCAACGTAAGTATTCCCGAACTTATTAGCGAATACCGATTTGAAGGAACTTGGTCCGACACACCAGCACTGTGGGATCATCACGCCTTTCTCTTTGCCTACACCAAAGACTTGCTCGCCATTCCAGTGATGATGGATCAGCCCAGCTTCAACTATACGTCGCGTGCGTACACAAAACAGGGCTTCTTCGTGTTCAACATTACGTTAGCAGAGGGCCTTGTCCTGAAAGGCAACGTAACGCATCAAGAACCAGAAATCAACAGCTGGGATAGCGACTACCATGTCCGACGCGGCCTCTACATCGAGAACGTGCTCTACACCATTTCAAGCAAGAAAATAAAGCTGAACAACCTCGAAAGCTTGGCACTGTTGAAAGAAATTCCACTTGCCTAACTTTCCTCCCCCCCTTTTTGTGCGCAATGCCTGTCCGGTTAAACTGGACCTGACTATTCCCTCGGCTTCAGAGTTCTCGAAATATACGTACTCCTGGAATCAAGTGCACGTACATGTCAGCTCAAGATAACCGTGACTTGGAAAATCACGTACGTTGAAATCAAGGCTATTCCCACGAGCCGACAATCTCCTCCCTTGATCATATGATACCAGATAATCAACGAAGTTATCAAAACAAACGAGATTATCTCAAAGAATGAGGTAATTCCCACAGAGAACGGTGAGAAGAACGATGAGAGGAACACCAGACCCAAGATTAGAGTCAAGTTTGTAAGATTGGATCCAATCGCGTTCGCGCTAGCCAAACGCATACGTCCCCGCTTGACTGCCATTATACTCAGGCCCAACTCGGGCAGAGACGTGCCGAATGCAACAACCAGTGCACCGATGAAGATTTGCGGAATGCCAAGAACAGCGGTGATTTCCAAAGCCGACGATACTGTAAATCTGGCAGCGACCAGAACAACTAGGGTTCCCACCAGAATTTTAAGCACGGTCAGAAGCCTTTTCGTGGTCTTCTCAGTGGTTCTAGGCGAATCTTCGTTCGTTGGTATTGGTGTACTGACCGCGGGGCTTTTGATTTCTCGATAAACGCTGAGAGCGAAGATTAAGAGCAGACCTAAACCTATGAACCCGGTTGGCAGCTTCGCAACCACGAGGACCAGAGGAATGATCGAAGAAAGCAATAGAAAATCTGCTATTTCGTCCAGACCTTCGGGGCATTCCTTGAGGAACCCAGCTGTCACCATCAATATTCCGACCACTATTCCTATGTTGAAAATGTTGGAGCCTAACAGATCCCCAATTGACAACGATGGAGCACCAGCTGAAATTGCAAATACGGCNNTACGGCGACTAGAAGCTCAGGTGTGGATGTAATGACAGAAAGAAGGGCGAAGCCCACGGAGGTTTCACTGAGACGAGTGAACAGCATGAAATTCTCCACAGCCAGTATAACATAGCGTGATGCGTAGGCTAGCACAGCCATGGAGACCCCCAGTGTCAGAAGAGCGATAGCCAAATCTGTGAATTTCGACACCACAGCAGAGTTTATCGAACCTTCTCCTTAAAAACACTTGATATCGCCAACGTTAATTCAAATCTTTGGGCTACAACGGAATCTTTCCTTTCAGTTTTCGCCGAAGAACTATATTATTGGGATACCGAGCTGAAAATGCTTAAATTGAACAAAGAGGGTGAAATCAAGGGGAAAAATGCAAACAACAAAGGTTCCGGGTGGAAACAACAAGCATCGAGTCCTCATGTATGCTCTCAGTACTTGCGGGTGGTGCAAACAAGCAAAGAGATTCCTGCGAGATCATGGCATCGAATTTGAGTATATTGATGTTGATCTGTGCGGCCAAGAAGATCGAGAACGAATAAGAAGAGACATTCTGGGCCGAGGAGGACGTCTCAGCTATCCTACAATAATTGTGGACAACACAGTCTTGATCACTAGTTTTCAAGAAGATAGGATCCGAGAGGCTTTAGAAATTTGGACCAATCTGCAGAAAGTGAGACAACGGGCAGAAAGTGATGCAAGAAGCCGGGGCTATTATTTGAATCCTGATGGGGAGTTTCTCAACCGTCTTCTTGAAGGACTTCGGCAAAACGAAGAGCGGTACGACTACCCTTCTTGTCCATGTAGGATCTCGTGTGGAGAGTTTGAGGCTGACAGGGACATCGTCTGTCCATGTGACTATCGTGATATCGACGTTGAAGAGTATGGTTGCTGTTACTGCGCGCTTTACGTCAGAAGGGACGTATATGAAGGAAAAGCCCCAATACGTCCAATTCCAGAGCGTAGACCTCAGGAGAAGCTAGAGCAAGCCTACGCATTTTCTCCGGTGACCTCGACTGAGAATTTGGCTAAAGGGGGCTCGACTATTGTCGAGTCTTCTGGGGTTAAGACAAGGTTGTGGTACTGCAAGCAGTGTGGGTATGTGTGCTTCCGTGAAGAACCACCATATATCTGCCCTATATGCAAGGCCAAGAGGAAGATGTTTGACGAAATAAGGCTATAACAGAAACTCACGACGTTGAATCAGTGACTACTTGGTTAGAGATTCTGAAAACGTGTTCGCGAGGATTCTGCTAGGCTCCCAACATAGTAGTGAGCAGATACAAGGATGGATCGAAATCTTCTTCGAGGAGTTTCTTAAGAACGTCACATATCATTTTCATTCTTAGCTTGTTGGTTTGGTCTCCTGAGAAAGCGTCTTTTTCCAAATGGTTTAGGATTTGACTTCTGATGTTTTCTCTAGTTTCCGCTTCTACTTCTTTCTCTTTGAGGTCATCCAAGAACTCGTGCAGTGTCATCTCCCCGAATCTTTTCCTTGTTGACAACATACATCTGTATATATACGTATATAGCATATATATTCGTTGTGTGAACGCGCGGATTTTCAGAACTTGAAAATCGTGAAGGCTAGGAGAAACGGTACAGAGAAGGGCCTCCGGTGCCTACGAGGTTTGTGTAGGGTAGCTGTCTGTGATGATTGTCTCCGCGCGCGCGAGAGAGGTGATTAGTCGCTTGGAAAGATGGGAATCATCACTAATCAACAAGTCTACAAGCATATACTTGCGAGACCTTTATGATCACACTATTCAGGTTATTTACTCGATTGAAACGTTCAGGGATATTCTGTCAGGAATGCTTGATATCTACCACTCCAGCGTCAGCAACAGAATGAACGAAGTCATGAAAGTACTCACGATTATCGCTACAATATTTATTCCGCTGACTCTGATAGCAGGCATTTATGGAATGAATTTCAGGTTCATGCCCGAGCTTGAGATTTCTGCGGGGTATCCAATGGTTCTGCTGATCATGGTCTGTATTGGAGCACTGATGGTTCTTTATTTCAGAAAGAAGAAATGGCTGTAATCCTTGAGTCACGTAAATGCGTCGCCCAGGCGCCCGCGGTGATTGAGCCTAGGGCTCATCTTCTCTTTGTCTCGAGCAGATTTTCAAAGGCTTCTTCGTGCTGTATTTCTTCTGACAGTATGTGTTCGATTAGGTGGAAGGTTCTTACATCTTTAGCATAGCAAGCAGCCACCTTCTTGAGTAGCTTATTGTATACGTCGATTGCGCACCCCTCCGCGTCGGCGACTGCTGCAAGCACCCCTTCAAGGTCTCTTTCATTCTTGGGAAAGACAACCTTCTTGCAATTTGCGATCTTCTGCAAATCCTCAAGGTCTCTTTCGGGTTCTCCACCTAGTTCTAGGATTCGATCAGCAAGCTCCGACATGTGCTCGAATTCGTCCTTTGCTATCCTATCCAGCTCTCCAGCCACGGTGGGATAATCTGGACCTTCAATGAAGTCAGCTGCCCACGTATAATAGAAAAAAGCAATCCACTCGTCAGCATAGGCACTGTTCAGCTGTTCTAACAATTCCTTGATGTCCACTTCCACAATTTCTCTTCCTTTTCTTCCCATAAACAACACCTCCGCGCAGCTTTTCAGCAAGAATCTTTCCGCGTCCAGCTTTTAAGGCTATGTTACTGTGATATCCCAGCCACATATACTTAAGAATCTGATCCTCTAGCTTGCACTTGTGTGGTGATAGGCATGAGTTCAGATCACAGAATTTTGAAGAAGAACTTCGAAACAGAAATACGAGTTAACGAGCATAAATTGGCTTTGAACCATTTCGTGCAAGAGACATTGGC
>JABAOE010005016.1_pt4 | contig 10571 bp, 11 predicted proteins | sample 7062141 | NCBI WGS metagenome assembly JABAOE01 (sample SAMN14538627, study PRJNA623070) | marine sediment metagenome | biome: marine biome [ENVO:00000428]; feature: marine pelagic biome [ENVO:01000023]; material: deep marine sediment [ENVO:00002113] | place: India: Gulf of Khambhat ...
ACCAGCGGAAAGCCCGACGCGATGCCATGAGGGACAGGAACGCTGAGAAGCGAGACAGCTTAAAGGCCCGACACGGTGCCATGATAAATCAGAACGGCGAGGTGCGGGATAGCATAAAAGCCCGGCACAGGGCGATGAAAGATCGGAAAGCTGGGATGAGAGGCAAGATGAAGGCCCGCCGTATGCGATGAAGAGGGGATTAAAGGAGAAGAGGGGCGCGCTTTTTTATCGTCCTGTTCCCTGGGAATGATGACATCAGACAGAGATTTTGGTGAATCCCCCCTGCCCACCGGTCTGGAGGCTCGTGATATACCGGTGCAGCCTCTGTAGTCCTCCTTTCGGCAAACTGAGGAATTCCAGGCCCACCTTCTGTTGGAATGTCCAGCGAACCGCAGCGAGCTCGATTACCAGGGGGGTGGTCTGGGCTTGCTGATCGGGCAGGAAGAGCTGCAGCACCAGATATTTGCCTGTTTCCACTTTCGCCTGGCTCTCTACCGCACAACCCCACGTTGACAGGTCATAGCCGGTGCCCTGGCCAATCAGTCCTCCATCCTGCAATTTGACCAAGGAAATCGGGAAGCGCACCGAAATACGTGGGAACTGCCGTCGTTCAGTCCCCATCATGGTCTTTTTCATCTGGTTGAGGACACGATCTAGCGCCGCTCCCACGAAGTGCCATGAGATGCCTTTTTGAAGGATTTCGGTCACACCCAACTCACGGGCCTCCTGCACATCCTTCTCCGTTGTCAACCCTGTTAGGACGATGACTGGGGCATGAGGATCGAGGATTCGAATCTGTTTGAGCACTGCAAAGCCATCCACATCAGGCATTTTGAGATCCAAAATCGTAACGTTTGGGTGCTCCCGTTGAAGCAGGAGCAACCCCTTCCGGCCACGGTCCGCCAGGACGACCTCGTGTCCCTTGCGGCGGAGTGCGGGGTCGAGGAAATCCAATGTGTCTGGCTTTGCATCGATCACCAGAATTTTCGCCATGGCGCAGTCCCTTTCCCCGAGTGTCGGCTCCCAGCTGTTAGAGAACAATCTGGTTTAGAGGGTATAGAGAATGAATCGACAATATTGAATTGATCATGGAGAAACCTGTTTTGCAAGCATAGAGTCATTTGCCGCAAGAAAAGATAGGACTGAAAGGCCATGAGAAGGAAAGGTTTTGACCAGTGGGTGTGGTTCAGGCGACGAGATTGTTGGCATTGATCTCAAATGATCAGCTTCCGGGCAATTGGGCAATCAGGTGCTCAAGGAATCCACGACAATTCCGAGAAATATTTTTGTGCCAATAGATGAAACGATAGCTTGGTGGCAAGAACATGTTGGTGTGTTGCCGCAACCTTGACACTTCTTTATGGTACGGACTAGCGTTCCACTAGAAGGGAGGTGTGCTCATGCCAGACGAACCCAGGCAAGCCGTCGTGGTGACTGACATCCGGATGCCGTTCTTTTCGATGGTCATTTTCATGGTGAAGTGGGCGATCGCGGCGATACCCGCGTTCCTTATTCTCACGGTCATCAGTGTCGTTAGCTGGGGAGCACTCAATGGGCTCCTCCTTTCTAGGACTAGTGACACGCGCACTGTCTTGCTCTCTGCTGCGACCAGGGAAGCTTTTCATTTAACGTCTGCCCCTGCATTGTCAGGTGCACCAACTGTAACGATTGGGTGGCCTCATATGGATCGGGCAAGGGTTGGCGAAGTGGACGACGCGCTGATGGTTGCAGCACAATCCGTCACGGGGAATGACAAATCGGCTTCAATAAGGGAACTACACGTTCCCCTATGCACGATTCCTTGTCCCCAGCATGGCTGGGACCATGTGTATAAGTAGTTGTCCTGGTGTCCACTGTTCCTGTCCAAGGAGTATCTCTCTGGACGACCTAGGAACAGTAAGAGGTACGGGCACTCAGGTGGGGCCTTAAGAGGAACAACTCCTCAGCTTGCCCCAATATATAGAGGTGGTGGGCCACTTCAATCAATGCTCAAAAAATAGGCAAAGTGCTATTCGATGGCCATAAGACGGCTGTAATTTGCACACACCGGGAGTTGCTAACAGCCTTGTCCACAGGACAAGGGGAACGACATAATCTGTGCCAAGCCGAGGGAGAAATCATTTCATCGGCAAAACAATTTCTAGCTTTACGTTGTCAATGTTTTCAATTGGAACGTGATGATCTACCTCACAAGAAAGACGGTTTTGTGATCAACTTGTGTGCGTTCACATCAATGTGAACGGCCATGACCCCATGTGCTCGGCCTGAGTGGGATGGAGTGAGGTGATATCGATCACATTTAGGGCCATGGTGAATGGGTAACTATCCCGAGAAGGAAGCTCAATGAGCTAATCGATTCTCTATTGAAAGAGAACGTCGGAAACATTGTCGAGGATTAGCGACATGGCAATAACGATAGCGACAGACGCAAACAACTTAGTTAGTGTGTGTGAAGAGACTCTCTTGGCTACCTCAGTACCTAAGACCATTCCGATTGTACTTCCTACGATTAAGAAGGCCAGTGCCAGGATATCAAGACCCCCCACCTGGAAATGCCCGACAATACCGCCGACAGAAATAAGCGCGATTATGAGAAGAGATGTGGGAATGGCCACTCGCATAGGAAATCCCAACACAAACACTAAGGAGGGAACGATCACGAAGCCGCCTCCCACCCCAAAGAACCCGGTTAACACTCCAACCCCAAGGCCCAATACCGTCACCTTTGACGCATAGGACCTAGGAAACTCATCGGCATACCTCATATAACCGTGGTCGTCTTGTAGTCTGTTGCTGGTCCACAGCATCCTGGCGGAAATCATGAGCATGAGCATGCCAAACAGCAGTAATACGAGTTCATCGTGAACTAGCTGATGGCCTTGCGCTCCAACCCAGGCTCCCATCATGCCAGTTGAACTAAACACCATAGCTACTTTCACTTTCAATTTGCCCGTTTGCCTCTGCTGCCAAACTCCAATCCAGGCAGATACGCCAACCAGTATTAAGGACATCCCCACAGCTGCTTGTACGGGTATCCTGAGGACATACACGAGTAGGGGGACTGCCAGTAACGCTCCTCCCCCGCCTGTTGCTGCAAGTGAGAGGCCCACAAGGCCACCGGAGAGGACAGCCAGACTGGTATTTAATACCGATGCATCGAATTCCACCACTTTGTTTCCTTCACTGCACTGATCCGAAACTGTCTTGACCGTTTTTCTTGCTACTGTCGATCCACCCCATGGTATAGGGCGTCCGGTTCAAACACTTTTCTATTGGTGCGGTTCCGTTTGGATCCACGCGGTCATCCCTCCTACCATGACATGAACTTTTGGATATCCCGCTTGCATCAGGATTTGGGCGGCTGTATGGGCCCGTCCCCCACTCTTACAGACCGTGACGATTTCTCGTTGCCGGTAAGGCTCCAGCTCTCCTAGGCGGTGGGCCAGTTCGGTGACCGGGATGTTCAGATTGCCCGAGATCTGCCCCAATCCGCCAGTCAACTCTGTAGGGTTTCTCACATCTAGAATGACCGGAGGAGACGCGCTCATCAGGGCCTGCTTCACCGCGTTGGGTGGAATCGCTGCCACCTGCTGATCGTTAGCTCCACGGTCCAACGTTCCTTTGACTTCACACGCGGGGACATCGATCGGAATCCATGCCGCTTTAGGATCTCGTGCACAGGCGTAGTTCGCTTTGAGTACATCTTTCATCCAATCAGCTGGACCAAGTTGTAGTCCCTCAAGATAAGAGATGTACGATTGTTTACTTCTTGGTTTGAGTACAGGGTTTCGCTCTATCTGCTGTTTAAGAGATGACGGTTGCCGGTTTCGGTATTCGTGAGCCGGGTACACTAGAAGGTGCTCAGGAAGTCGGAGGATTCGCTGAAGGCTCTCCCAATGGTCTCCGGCGTCACCTCCTGGGAGATCATCTCGGCCCGCTCCTCCCTCATCAAGGAACAGGACGTCTCCGGTCAAGATTCGATCTGGGAATATCAACGTGATGCTGTCCTTAGTGTGACCAGGGGTAGCGAAGACTTTGACGAGGGAATTTCCCAGATGACACTCGAATCCGTCGCTTAGATGAAAAGTTACACATCGAGCAGGGGCGTTCTGGTGCATGACATATTCGCATCCCAGAAGATCCTTCAGGGCCGCGGCTCCTGAAATGTGGTCAGCATGGGTGTGTGTATCGATCACATGGGTGAGCTTGAGTTTCTGCTGTTCAATTCTCATGAGATAGTTCGGCACATGTTCCAATACTGGATCCACTAGGATTGCTTGTTTACTCCTTTCATCAGCGATGAGATAGGTCTGGCATGCGCCAAGATTGAGTTGGGTAAATATCATTGCTTTTACCTCCGCATTGAGATTGAACGCTTTACGGATCGATCAAGAACCCCCTATGAACCCAGTCTTTCCCACAGACTTTCCAAATCAGTTAGACATTGTGGGATCATCACGTGAAAAGTTTCTGTTTCTTGGTAGTAAGAGGAAGACCGTGAAGCAAGGATTCATCGAAAGCGCGGATCGTTCATCTCTTACGTAATGCACACCTTATCATCGATTTGGTGATCACTGAGCGGACCATGCTGAGCATTAGTTACAAAAGGCAACACATGAAGAGATCCCGAAATATCGAACCATAACATTAGTACTGCGAGTCCTGAAGTGGCCTGAAATCCCGGCTTAGGCACTGCTTGCCGAAGCTCCAACATATCAGAGACTTGGGAACAAGAAGGAACCAAGCGTTTATTATAATTCCTAATGTGGGTTATCCCCACACCCGACATGGTGTTCTAGGTGTTAGGATGAAATTGACGGGGGTGTGGGCACACGCTGAAATGCTCGCATGGAGGGAGACCCATGAAACTATATGTCCTCTCATTCACGTACGCCCTTCTGTTTTTATTTTCCGAGTCCGACGTCTTCGCGGAGGATGCAGGACGAGCGGTCTCGTGGGCTTCGTACGACCAAGCGACGGCACGACCCGAAGGGTCAACCCCACGGACCACTGACTCGAGCCAGACTCCGTCGGCCCTTACGCAGCAAGAACTCGATCAGATTCTAGCACCGATCGCCTTATATCCCGACGCACTCCTATCTCACATTTTAATGGCCTCGACGTATCCACTGGAGGTTGTCGAGGCGTCACGCTGGTCTAAGGCCAATTCCGCGCTGGAGGGGGAAGACGCGGTCCAGGCTGTGACCGAGATGGCGTGGGACCCCAGCGTCAAGTCGCTCGTAGCTTTTCCGCAGATTCTGTCAATGATGGATGAGAAGTTAACGTGGATGGAACAACTCGGGGATGCATTTTTGACCCAGCAGTCGCAGGTCATGGAAACTGTCCAGAGGTTACGACAGCGTGCGGGGGCTGTGGGTACTCTCGAGTCGAACGCCCACTTGCGGGTCGACTGGCAGGGAGACACCATTATCATCGAGCCAGCGAATCCACAGATCATCTATGTGCCCTACTATGACTCGAGGGTGATGTATGGGTCGTGGTGGTGGCCCACGTATCAGCCAGTCTATTGGGCTCCCTGGCCCGGCTACTACTATTATGGGCCTCGACTCAGAGCAGGGTTCACCTGGGGCAGCGGCATCTCTGTGGGGCCNNGATTTTTCTTCGGGAGGTTCAATTGGCGCCACCGCCACGTGTCGGTTGTACACATACACAACTCCTACTATCGTCCCACACAGGTTAACCGGGTGAGGGTGTGGACTCACAATCCGATCCACCGCCGCGGAGTACGCTACCGCACACCGTTGCTGCATCAGCGCTTTGGTCACCTGCGTGCCTTGCCGGAGCGTCGTCACCAGTTACGCGAAGAAAACCGCTTGTCGGCGGGACGTCCCGGTAGAGGCGGCAAGTTTCGAGAGGGGCGCGGCTTACTCGGCAATCGGCCCAACCTCCATAGCAACATGCCGCCGCGTTTCAACGCACCGGGCAGGAACTGGTCCGACCTGCGCGGTCTCCAAACTCGGTCCACGATTCCACGGGAATTTGGTAGACGCTTTGAGTCGCGTGGGGGATTCCGCGAGCGGTCAGTGCTCGGTGGAGGGACACCACGTCAGTTCAAAACACCAGGCGGAGGTCGGTCCCAGCTGCGTGGGTTTGAACACCGTCCCTCCTCTCCACGGGAGTTAGGCAGTCGTGTTCAATCGCGTGGGGGATTCCACGAGCGACCGGGAATCGGGAGTGGAAAAGGATTGTCGCCTCGTTCCTTTGGCGGACCCCGAAGTGGTGGCGGTGGCAGATCGCATCATCGTCTTCGCTAGTCAAGAAAGAATGTTGTCTGCCAACCTCTCCTTACCTGAAGTCCAGTGGCGAAGAGAATAAGGAGCATACGGACAAGACTTTACTCCAGCTCTCGGAATCCAGTTGAGTCTTCTGTGCGTATCATTGCGAAGGCCCGGCCCGCGAGTGTGAAGCAGATGCCATCTGGGGATGTCGGCTGTTAAGTGCGCTGTTTATTGTGTCACTTGTCTTCCGTGCTAATCCTTGAGGACGAATGTCACCTTCAGGTCGACGTGATATTCTACGATTTTGCCGCTCTCAACCACGACCTTTTGATCTTTTACCCATGCACCTTTAACGTTCTGCAAGGTCTTATTGGCACGGGCAATGCCGTTTTGTACGGCGTCATCAAAACTCTTCGGTGATGAGGCGATGATCTCGGTGACTTTGGCGACAGACATGGCAACCTCCTTGTTTGGTAGAAAGCACATTATCAACTTCGCTCATAAGGAAAGCCTTAAACGAATGAATGGTGAGCAGGGTAGTGCCCAGCACTAAACTGTCTGTCATCGATCCATCCATAATGAAATGAGTCGCTTCGTGGAACGACGATGGTTTATCAGGTGCTGGACAAGCAGCTGCTTTATTTTAGGTCCTGGGAGCATCTGGTTGCCCGCCGATCGTGACTAGGCCAACACTATTCGCGAAGTCGATCTTCGCCCCGAAGGCCGCGCATTTCATACGCATGGTTCTTTCAAGGAATGATGCTTCTCGTTCATTCGCCAGACGAACGCGTAGATCCTCAACGCAGGTTGGATAGAGACGAATCCGCGCGACACGGCCCTTCTCCACCTCGAGGATGAACAGAAATGAGAGGTCATTGTGCTGGTCCTGATCAACCATGTAGTCGTCAATGAAATCGCCTGTTGAGTAGAGTATGGCTTTCCCTTTGTAAGATTCGATCCGTTGTGGGGTGTGGTTGGAATGACCCCAGTACAGATCCGCGCCCAGATTGAGGAGATCATGAGCCAGGGCCTGCATGGCTTGTGATGGTTCGCCCCAGTTGGGACCCACATGGGCGCTGACGATCACGAGGTCCGCTCCACTCCGCGCCGAGGACAGCATACGAGCTATGGTCGCCCGGTAGGGCTCCATGAGTCCCCGGTGATCATAAGATACGTAGTTAACCCCCGCTTTCTTGGCGGTCGCTTCCCATTCTGGTTCATTATCGGTGACGGCAACCAGGGCGACATGTCCTTTCGGAAGTTCAAGGAAGGCCGGTGTCAGCGATTCCTGCAATGTCGAACCAGCGCCTGTTCGCTTGATACCGGCCTGATCGAGCAGGGTCAGACAGTCCGAAAGTGCATCGGTGCCGAAATCCAGAACATGGTTATTTGCGAGCGTGACTCCATCGATCTTGGCCGCCTTGAGAAACTCGAGTGCACGGGGGCTAGCGCGAAAGTGAAATGCCTTGGTCGTCGGATGCCACTCTTGTCCTCGGCCGCTGATGACACATTCCAAATTGATGAACCGACAGTCGGCGTTCCACATGACAGGAAGGACATCCCCCCATAGGGCTACGGGATGAACGAAGCGATCCTGAATGACATACTGATCGACCAACCGTCCAAGCATCACATCACCGGTCAGCGCGATGCGCATGACCTTATCTGCCATCTCCGTCTCCGTCATGAACTGGCTCTCGTAAGGTTTGCTGCCCTATTGTGCTTCCAAGCAAGAGCCTCGATCCGAATCTTGACTTCTTCTGGGTCTCTCACACCACGTAACGAGAACTGCCGGTCGCCGGTCAGGACGTGAATGACCACCGTGCCAATCCCGAAGAAATCTGCCACCATGCCTTGACGCACAGCCACGTTTTTGACTTCCTTCAACGGGATGGATTGAATTTCTCGCCCTGTATACCCATTCCGCACCGTGATCTGATCAGTCGTGAGCTCGTAGTGAGCCCAACGCCGCAGCAGCGCGGCACAGGCAAGCAAGCCTCCGGCTCCCATCAACCACACCTCCCAACCGTCCACAGCGAACCGATAGAACAGCGCACCACGGAGTGCAGAAATCGCGCTCAAGAGATACAGCCAGCTGAAATGCGTCCAGGAAGGGAAAGTTTCCCAGAGGATTCGGGTCTCATGCTCTGTCTTCCCGACAAGATGGAAAGTGTTCATCGTACTCTGCTTTGCAACCATTCAGGTCGTACGTGTCCCCGGCATTGAACTGAGTGAATACTTTCGGCCGAGCCTGTTTATCCGTAGCTTCGACCATGTTGATTATCTCACTCAGCAACGGCGATGCCAGGCAGTTACGAAGGCGAACCAATTGAAATTCCAGATGGTACGTATTGGGTGAACCCCTATACAACCAAGCTAAAGGTATATGAGCTTGTGGATAATTTCCCCAGGCTGCTGCTTTTCTTCCTGGTAAGTGCGGCACCAATGGAGTAAGGATTCCAAATTGATTGTCGTTGGAGGGCTACTAGCTCGATGCTTCCTGCGGGGCCTGGGCAGGCCGAGAGAGAAGGACAAGCTGAACATCGTTGCTTATCACGTTGGAGTGCGCAAAGAATTCTGGTCCCCCCCTTGCAGGCTCCTCGCGAATAAGTGGAGCAGACGGTGCTTAGGGGCGCCAAAGTGGGGCATAATGCGGCGATCAGTGGGGTCAGCCGTAGCATTTTAGGTCAACAGGGCTTGTGGAGAACAAGATGACCGAAGATTGGGGAGCGATCCTGGTTATCGATGATGACCCGGACATGCGTGAGATGGTTCACGATATGCTGAAGGACCGGGGACACCAGGTGACCACAGCTGGAAGTGGGGAAGAGGCCTTGAGGAGATTGGCGGAGGAAGACTATGCGGTCGTCCTCACGGACCTCCGCATGAAAGGATTGCAGGGGATCGAATTACTGACCCAAGTCAAACGTGATTATCCGGATATCAACGTGGTCCTCATGACCGCTTTCGGATCAGTGGAAACGGCCGTGGAGGCCATGAAACATGGAGCGAGCGATTACCTCACTAAGCCGGTCAAGAAAGATGAGTTGGTTCGAGTTGTCGAACGCGTTGTTCGGGAGGCGTCACTGCGACGGGAAGTCAGCCGGCTTAGGAAAGAAGTGCATAGGGAATACAGCTTCCATCAGATATTGGGGAAGAGCAAGGCGATTCAAGCGGTCTTCGATTTGATCCGTCGAGTGGCTGACAGTCCTACCAATGTACTGATCACAGGGGAGAGCGGGACGGGCAAAGAGCTGGTTGCAAAGGCCATTCACTTCAATAGTGACCGGAAAGAGGCGCCTTTTATTCCGGTTAACTGCGCGGCAATCCCGGAACAACTCTTGGAAAGCGAGCTGTTTGGGCACATGCGTGGCGCCTTTACCGATGCTAAGGCCGACAAGCGGGGCCTATTCGAAGAAGCGCAGAAGGGCACATTATTTCTCGACGAGATCAGCGAACTGCCGCTCATGCTCCAAGCGAAATTATTGCGGGTGATTCAAGAAAAAGAAATCCGACGGGTCGGCGCCAATAAGTCGGTCGCCGTTGATGTACGGGTCATCGCCGCTACCAATTTGAACCTCGCCGAGGAAGTTAAAGCCAAACGGTTTCGGGACGATCTGTACTATCGACTCAATGTGATCGAACTGAAACTTCCTCCGTTGAGGGAACGCCGTGAGGACATTCCCCTCTTGGTTGAAGCATTTCTAAAAAAGTGCGGCGAGGTTCGGCGGAAAGAGGTCAAGGGTGTAAGCGAAGCCGCGCTGGCGATGCTGATGGATTATGCCTGGCCCGGGAACGTCCGTGAATTGGAGAATATCGTCGAACGAGCGGTGACGTTGAGCCGCGGCGATAAAATTTCCCCGGACGACCTGCCGCTGTCGGTGCAAGGTGCGCGCGGCGACCGGAGGGTCCTCGATGAGGCAGCTGAAAAGACCTTGCCGTTGCACGAGATCGAGAAAGAATACATTAAGAAGATCCTCGAAAAGACGGGTGGCAATAAGTACCAGGCTGCCCACGCGCTTGGCATAGACCGGAAAACGCTGTATCGTAAACTCGCCGAAATCGAAGATAAGCCTCATCCAGAAGAATAACTCCCTGGTGATCGATCTGCTTGGCCGGGAGCGATTGATTGTATGAAGGTCGTCGCAAGTCTTGCCATGCGCGCTGCGCCTTGGGCTATCCCAATCCTCACGATCGGAATCTTTGCCTTTGACGTGTTCGCTCCAGCCGGAGTCGCGGTCTCGATATTCTATATCCTTCCGTTGCTAATCACCGTTGTCGCTTTTCGTGGGCAAGCCGTTTTTTACTTCTGCATGGTCGTGACGTGCCCCC
>JABAOE010003952.1_pt1 | contig 10569 bp, 11 predicted proteins | sample 7062141 | NCBI WGS metagenome assembly JABAOE01 (sample SAMN14538627, study PRJNA623070) | marine sediment metagenome | biome: marine biome [ENVO:00000428]; feature: marine pelagic biome [ENVO:01000023]; material: deep marine sediment [ENVO:00002113] | place: India: Gulf of Khambhat ...
TTCGGCCTTTTCCTTGAGTCTGCTCGGCACGTTCCTGGTGCGTTCCGGCATCCTGGTGTCGGTGCACGCCTTTGCCACGGATCCGACACGCGGCTTGTTCATACTCGGATTCCTCGGCGTCGTTATCGGCGGCGCTTTGATTCTCTATGCATGGCGCGCACCCGACCTGGATTCGACCGCCGGCTTCCGTCCCGTGTCGCGCGAAACGTTTCTGCTCCTGAACAACGTTCTGCTCGTCATCGCTACCACGATTATTTTGTACGGGACGCTGGCGCCGCTGATATACGACGTCTTCGAGTGGGGCAAGATTTCCATCGGGCCTCCCTGGTTCGAATTTGCATTCGCGCTTCCCATGTTGCCGCTGGTCTTCCTGATCGGCGTCGGCATGCATGCGGCATGGCGCAGCCAGGCGCTCGGGCCGCTTGTCGAGCGGTTGCGAATTCCCGGCATTGCCGCGCTTGTCGCCGGGATCGCAGTACCGACATTTTTTTACGGCCGCTTCGGTTTGCTGGTGAGCATCGGCACCATAGCCGGCTTCTGGATCATGGTGGTGTCACTGATCGATCCGCTTCGCTCGTGGCGCCGCGCGCGAGGCACGCCAGGGATGACGCGATCTGCAATCGGCATGTCGCTCGCACATTTCGGCGTCGGCATGTTTACGCTCGGCGTAACCATCGTGTCTGCATTTACGATCGAAACGGACCGCAGTGTGCGTCCCGGTGAGCAAGTCGATGTTGCCGGTTTCAGTTTCGAGCTGGTGGGTCTGAAAAATGTACAGGGGCCGAATTACCAGGCTATCGAAGGCGAAATTGAAATACGCAGGGAAGGCGAATTCGTTGCCGAGCTCAGGCCGCAGAAACGGACCTACATCGTGCAACAGAATCCAATGACCGAAGCGGGCATCGATGCCGGCTGGAACCGCGATCTGTTTGTCGCGCTGGGCGATCCGCTGGGTAACAATGCCTGGAGCGTCCGCATTCAGTACAAACCTCTGATTCGTTTCATCTGGCTGGGCGCGCTCATCATGGCACTGGGCGGCGTGGTTGCCGCAAGTGACCGGCGCTACCGGCTGCGCGCCCCGGCGCGCGAGCACGCCACTTCACTCAGCGAGGAACCGGCCTGATGGCTCGTTACGTCGCTCTCATAATCGTATTTGCGGTGCTCATCGGAATTTTTGCGCTCGGCCTCGAGCGGGACCCGAGGAAACTGCCGTCCGTGCTGATCGACAAACCTGCACCTGAATATGCATTGCCGCGTGTTAAGGATCCCCTGTCGACCACCGGAAGTGCCGATTACGCGGGACAGATGGTACTCGTCAACATCTGGGCGACCTGGTGCGCCGGCTGCCGCCAGGAACACGACTACCTGTTGCAACTCGCGGCCAGGAACGAGATACCGATCTACGGCATCGACTGGCGCGACCAGCGGCCGCAAGCTTTGAAATGGCTGAATGAACTTGGCGACCCGTACGTCGCTTCTGCATACGACGAGGACGGCCGCGTCGGCATAGATTGGGGTGTCTACGGGGCGCCCGAGACTTTCCTCGTAAGTAGAGACGGCCACGTGCTGTACAAGCACATCGGGCCGCTGGACGAATCGATCTGGCAGACAGAGTTCGTGCCCAGAATCGCCGCACAGGGCACTGCGAAATGAGACAGACACTCATCCTTATCTTTACCTTGCTCGTTTCGGCAAGTGCGATCGCCATCGATACGGAATTGGCGTTCGAAGATCCCGAGATGCAGGCCCGGTATGAAGAACTCATTGCCGAAGTGCGCTGCCTCGTTTGCCAGAATCAGAACATCAAGGACTCGAACGTGTTCCTGGCGTCCGACCTGCGACGGGAAATTCGCCGCATGATGTCGGAAGGCATGAGCGATGCGGAGATCGCCGATTTCCTGGTTGCCCGTTACGGTGATTTCGTTCTTTATAATCCGCGCAAGAGCGGCCGCACGCTCGTCCTCTGGGTAACGCCGGCGCTGTTGCTTGGTATTGGCGCAATCGTGCTCGTCAGGGTCGTACGCGATCGGATGAAAATGCCGGTCGACAATGACGCACTGGAAAGCTGACAGTGCTTTACGCCGTACTGGGCACGATGCTGCTCGCCGCCATTCTTGTGGTTGCAATGCCGCTATACCGCAGGGAAGAACGCCTGTCCGCAAATTCTGCATTGGCCGCGATCGTCATCCTGGCGATTTCGGTTTTCATTTATGGCCAGATCGGATCACCGGGCGCCAGGAGCCCGGCGCAGGGCACCGCAGTGCCCGGTGTCGACGAGATGGTCGCGGCACTGGCGGAGCGTTTGCAGCAGAACCCGGACGACCTGCCCGGGTGGAAATTGCTCGGCAGGTCCTATATCCAACTCCGAGACTTTGACGCCGCGATTTCTGCGTACGAGAAGGCCGTCGAATTGGAAGCTGGACAAAATGGCCAGACGCTCGCTGACCTCGGCGAGGTCATTCTCTTGAGTAATGCGCAAACGCTGAACGGCCGTGCCGGACAGCTTTTTGAAAATTCACTTGCCGTTTCGCCTAACAACCAGAAGGCGCTGTTTTATTCCGGCATGGCGGCAGCAGAGCGGGGCAATAATGAACTTGCTGTGAAACGCTTCGAGACCTTGCTTGCCACATCACCACCGCAAAACATTCAGGATATCCTCCGTCAGGAGATTGCCGAGCTTCGGGGCGAACCGGCCCCAGTCGTTACGACGACAAGTGGAGAGGTCGTGACCGTGCGGGTCACCCTGGGAGAATCTGCGATCAGCGCGGTACGACCGGACGCAACTGTCTTCATTATCGTCCGCGATCCGGCGCAGCCGTCACCACCGATTGCCGCGGTACGGCGCCGTGCCGCCGATCTGCCTGCCTATGTGCCAATCGGAGATTCCGATGCCATGGTCGCGGGGCGCGTGCCGTCCGCGTTCGCGGAGCTCGAAATCGTCGCGCGCGTGTCGACCTCAGGTCAACCGGCCGCTCAATCGGGTGATTGGTACGGACAGGAGACCATTACCACCGCCGAGTCGAGCGAGGTCTCTGTAATCATCGACGAACAAATGCCGTAGCTTTTTCCGGACACAAATTGGAAAAATTCGATCTCAGGCGAATGAAGTCCGGCTATCAACTGAATGTGCCGCTCAGCGGCGCATCGCTTCTGCGGCATCCGCTTTACAACAAAGGCACGGCTTTCACCGAGGCGGAACGAAAACGATTCAAACTCGAGGGATTGCTGCCTTCGCAGAGTAACGACATCGAGACCCAGGCGAAACGCACCTTCAGGACAATCATGTTCAACCGGGACCCTGTCGGTCGTCACATCGACCTGGCGGGCCTGCAGGACCGTAATGAACATCTCTACTACAAGATCCTGAGCATGCATCTCGAAGACCTGATGCCGATCGTTTACACGCCGACGGTCGGCAAGGCGTCACAATATTTCAGCAGGGTGTTTCGCCGAGCGCGGGGCATCTGGATTACTCCCGACCATGCCGGACAGATCGAAGAAGTCTTAAGAAATGCCGCACCTTTTTCCGACGTGCAGCTGATGGTCGTTACCGACAACGAGTCGATTCTCGGCATCGGCGACCAGGGAGCAGGTGGCATGGCCATCAGCGTCGGCAAGCTCGCACTCTATATCGTCGCTGCGGGCATTCATCCAGTGCGCACCTTGCCGATCAGCCTGGACGTAGGGACCGACAATCAGTCGTTGCTCGACGATCCGCTTTATCTCGGTTGGCGCGAAAAGAGATTGCGTGGTGACAGGTATGATCAGCTCGTCAATGAGTTCGTCACGGCCGCGCATATGGTATTTCCCGAGGTCGTCATCCAGTGGGAAGACTTTCGCAAGGACAAAGCGCTGAAAATAATGGACCGGTACCGACACCGGGTCCCGTCGTTCAATGATGACATCCAGGGCACCGGCGCGGTGGCGCTCGCATGCATGCTGGCGGCAAGCCGCATTACCGGGCGCGACATCAAGGATGACCGCGTCTTGATATACGGTGCTGGCGCCGCGGGTCTCGGCATTGCGCGGCAGCTGACAAAGGAAATGCAACGCAAAGGGCTCAAAGGTGCCGAGTTGCGAAAAGCCGTGCTCCTGATGGACAGCCGCGGTGTGTTAAGCGACGGACGTGAACTCGATGAGTACAAGATGGAACTCGCGTGGCCCGAAGAATTGGCAGCATCTCTCCAGCTTAACGATCAGCAAAGAAAGAATCTGCAACGCGTGGTGGCTGCTTACAAACCGACGGTGCTGATCGGTACATCAGGGCAGGGCGGTGCGTTCAACGAAGAGACGATTCGCGCCATGGCGAGTGCAGTCGACACGCCCATTGTGTTGCCGATGTCCAATCCAACCGAAATCAGCGAGGCCGAACCCGCAAACGTATTGCGCTGGACGGAAGGCCGGGCGCTTGTTGCCACCGGCAGCCCGTTCGACGATGTGCAAATGGGTGGCGAAATGCAGCGAATCGGGCAGGCCAATAATGTTTTCATCTTCCCGGGCATCGGCCTCGGCACGATCGTTAGCGGCGCCTCCGAGGTTACCGACTCGATGATAAGTGCCGCCGCGCATGCACTGGCAGATTTTCTCAGCGAGAAAGAAATCTCATCGCGCTGCCTGATGCCGGAAGTATCTCAACTGTGGGACGTCTCTGGCGTGGTTGCATTAGCCGTCGGGCGCCGGGCGATCGCCGATGGCGTGGCTGAGAATATCAGCGACGATGCATACAAGAAACGAATTGATGAGTATCGCTGGATACCGCAGTATCCGGAGATGATCCAGGAAGGGGACAGGAGACGAACCATTGGCAAATAATGTGGCAATCGAGGCCGCGACCATGTGCTTCGCTTGTGGACCGGACAATCCAATCGGACTGCAAATACAATTTTCCCTCAATGACGGCATTTGTACCGGCGAATTCACTGCCGGCGAGAACCATGTCGGTTATGAGAACACGGTCCACGGCGGCATCATTTTTTCCGCGCTCGACGATGTCATGGCGAACGTGCTCTATTTGCAGGACGTCAAGGCGCATACTGCGCGTTGCGAAATCAGGTACCGCAAGGCGCTCGAGGTCGGACAAGCCGTCCGCCTGCGTGGCTGGATCGAGAATGAACGCCGGCGGCTGATCGTTCTCAGGGGAGAAGTGCGATTGGCTGCGGACGATTCACTGGTCGCGGATTGCGAAGCCAGTTTCATGAAAGTCTGAAATATGCCATTGCCCGAATTACTCGAAGGGAAATTGCGCATCCCGGTAATCGGCGCGCCGATGTTTATCGTCTCCGGGCCGGAGCTGGTCCTGGCGCAGTGCAAGGCGGGTATCGTCGGCGCGTTCCCCGCGCTAAACGCCCGCCCTCAATCGATGCTCGACGAGTGGCTGGCACGAATTACGCAGGAGCTGGACGCGCACCGGAGCACCACACCGGACATCCCCGTTGCGCCTTTTGCCGTCAATCAGATCTGCCACGCGAGCAATGACCGCCTGCGGCAAGATATGGAGGTCTGCGTGCGGCACAAGGTGCCGATTATCATCACCAGCCTGCGCCCACCGGCGGAAATCGTCGCAGCCGTGCGCGGCTATGGCGGCGTGGTGTTTCATGACGTCATCAACATTCGTCACGCAAGAAAGGCGATCGAACAAGGCGTTGACGGTATCATCACCGTGTGCGCCGGTGCCGGCGGGCACGCCGGCACAACCAGCCCGTTCGCCCTGGTCAAAGAGGTGCGCCAGGTCTTCGACGGCACGATCATCCTGTCGGGCGCCATGAGTCGCGGGAACGATGTGCTCGCGGCGCGAGCGATCGGTGCCGACCTCGCATATCTGGGCACGCGCTTCCTCGCCACGCAGGAGGCGAACGCGCCGCCAGAGTACAAGCAGATGCTCATCGATAGTGCGGCTGCCGACATCGTCTACACGGATCTTTTTTCAGGCGTGCACGGCAGCTATCTGAAGGACAGCATCGTCAACGCGGGTTTCGATCCCGATAATCTGCCCGAAGATAATCTGCGCGCGATGAATTTCGGCACCTCCGGTAAGCAGAAAGTCAAAGCCTGGCGCGACATTTGGAGCGCCGGGCAGGGCGTCGGCACGATTGACGACGTTCCGACAGTCGCCGACCTGGTTGATCGCATGCAAAGGGAATACCTGGACGCGGCCGAAGAAATCACGTGCGGACAGTAGTCGTATCATTTCTGCTTGTCGGAGTTGGCGGCGCGCTGGGCGCGATGACGCGGCTGGGCATGACCATGCTGTTGGCGCACAGGATCCTGATCGTGCCGCTCGGCACGTTTGCATCAAACCTGCTCGGCTGCTTCATCATGGGCATCGTGTTACAGCTGATGCTCACGGCGGAGTGGTTCAATCAGTCCAGCATCGTGACCGAGCAGAATCGCCTGCTGTTCGCGGTCGGTTTTTGTGGCAGCCTGACGACAATGTCTTCAATGGTCGTCGAAATGAATACCCTCATGCAGCGCAGCGAGTACCTCGGCGCCTTCACATACCTGTTTTTGAGCTTTGCCGGGGGATTCGCCTGCTTTTACGCCGGGTCATTGCTGGTCAGGCCCTGACGGCTACAGATCACGGCGCAACGTCTTCGAGAATTCCGGCGATCTTGGGAGTCCAGTCGAGGTGCTCGGGCTTCAACAAGCAGGAACGCAGGCAGGTCACGGAATCGCGGTTCATTTCGAGTTCCGGCCAGTAGTGAGCAACAATTGAAGCAGGAATGTTAACCAGCGCGAGGTGTAGATCTTCTTTGGCCGCCGCGTCAAACACTTTGCCTGCATTTTCACTTGCGGCCGCCGCGTTTTCGGCAGCGACTGCATACACGACGATGTCCAGTTGCGGCACCATCAAGGTGCGATAGTTGCTGCTTCGGTGAAGTGCCTCGTGCAGTCGCCTCGCCGCCAGCAAACACTTGTCCAGCGAATTGGCGAACGCGCCACCCGGATTCATCGGCAACAGCTTTTGCGTCGCCCATAACGCGACTGCGGAAGCCCCGGCCCGCGAACACTCCAGGGTAATTTCGCCGAGGTGCAGGTCCTTCGAGCTGAAATAGGTATACGGCGAATCGTGCTTGTACAGGACGCCTACCTTCGGGTCGCGAAACAGCACGCAGCCGCAGCCGTACGGCTGCAATCCGTGCTTGTGCGGATCGATGACGATCGAATCAGCCTCCGCGATACGGGCGAATGCCTGCCGCGCTGCATGGCCCAGCTCGCTCGCGATATGAAAATACCCGCCATAAGCGGCGTCGACATGTACCCGAAAGTCGTATTGCTGCCGCAAGTCGAGAATACCGGCCAGGGGATCCACGGCGCCCATGCCGGTCGTGCCCAGTGTCGCGACCACCGTGCCGGTGTTGCCCGACTGCAACTGGTCCTCGAGTGCGCCGAGATCCATGCAGCCGTCCGGGGTGACCCCGATAGCGGAAAATTTCAGACCGAGGACTTCGCTGATCCGTGAATGCGTGTAATGCGCCTGCGACGAAGCAACAATTGTCTTTCCCGGATGGAGCTGTCCCGAGACCCAGAGCGCTTCGAGGTTTGCCATCGTGCCGCCGCCACAGAGATGGCCGAGCGGCTGCTCGAGGCCGAACATGTCGCCGAGCGCGGCAACGCATTCGAGCTCCATTGCAGAGCTGGCTCGTCCGCCGTCGAGCGCATGATTATTGGGATTGATCCACATCGACATTGCGTAAGCCATGCGCGCCACCGGGTGCGGTGGCTTCAGCATCTGTCCGGCATACAGGGGATGCTCGTAGGGATAATTGTCCTGCATCCTTGTTGCCGCCTGCTGCAACACCGCATCCATCGCGGGCCAGTCAAAATCGCGTTCGACATCCGGCAAGTCCGAAAATCCTTTGGCCAGCGTCACAAGCGCTTTTTGCAGGATCTTTAATTCGTTTTCGTCAAGCATCGGCTGCCGAGCTTACATCAAATGTGTTTGCCGCTCTTCGGTACAATGACCATTCATGGACCTGATCGCCCTTGCCGTGCCCTTCTTCCTGCTGGCTTTGCTCATCGAGCTCGCGGTCGATCGCGTGCGCGGCACCGGACACTACCGCACTAACGACGCAATCAACAGTCTGAGCGCGGGCACACTGAGTACGACGCTCGGCTATTTCACGCGGCTCATACCTGCCGTGATCTGGGGCTTCGTTCTGCAAAACCTTGCCCTGGTCGAGGTCGACCTCGCCTGGTTCGACCTGTCGCCAGGCGGCATAACACTCTGGATTGTCGCGATCCTGGCCTTCGACTTCTGCTACTACTGGTTTCATCGCTGCAGTCACGAAATATCCGTCCTCTGGGCGGCGCATGCCGTGCATCACCAAAGCGAGGATTACAACCTGTCGACGGCATTGCGCCAGACGAGCACCGGTTTCCTGTTCAACTGGATTTTTTACTTGCCGCTTTTCATCCTCGGCATGCCGCTCGAGGTATTCGTGACGGTTAATGCGCTCGACCTGATCTACCAGTTCTGGGTGCACACGCAGCACATCGGCAAGCTCGGCTGGATGGATCGCGTGTTTGTCACACCATCGAATCATCGCGTACATCACGCGCAGAACGAGGTTTACATAGACAGAAACTATGGCGGCATCCTGATCATCTGGGACCGCCTGTTCGGCACGTTCCAGGAAGAACTCGACGACGAACCCGTGGTCTTCGGCGTGCGCAAACCGCTCGCAAGCTGGAATCCCTTCTGGGCCAACCTGCAGGTCTATGCTTACCTGTGGTTTGACGCCGTGCGTACCCGGAGCTGGAAAGACAAGCTCGGGGTATGGTTTCGGCGCACCGGCTGGCGGCCTGCCGACGTCGAAGCGCAGTTTCCGAAAAAGCACAGCAACATCGAGATATTTCAGAAATTCAATCCGCCGCTCACGAAGACCATGCGCCGTTACCTGGTCTGGCAATTCGTCATCGCGGCATTCTTCATCCTGTGGATCGGCAGCGTATTCGCCGCCTCCGGCGCCGAGGCAGTGCTGCTGCCGTGCGTGCTGCTCTGGACCACGCTGTATTCTCTGGGGCTGCTGAATGAATCGCGTGACTTCGCCGTCCGCTTCGAGCTCACACGCCTTTTCGTCGCGTTGCCGCTCGCAGTGGCGGGAATGATGCAGACCGGCCTGATCGACGCAGAGCTGCTCGGCCCGGTCGCGACCGCAGCTGCCGTGTATGCCCTCATATCCGCTGCGGTGCTGCGCGTTGCGGCAAGACAGGATGCGGAAATTCTTGCCTGAGCAGGCGCGGCGAATCGCGCTCGCTGCTCAGGGTTTCGATCGCCCACGGCCCAAAACTGGCGTCGACATACGCCACATACGCCGCATCATCCGGCAGCTGGGCCTGCTGCAGCTCGATTTCGTCAACGTACTGGTGCCGGCGCACAAGCGCAAACAGGGCTATTACGTTTTACCGTTCCTGCTCTATGAGCGGATCGTTGCACGCGTCGACCTCAAAGCGGAGCGCGAGGCAAAACAGCTACTCGTTCTGGCCGCGCACGGGGAAGCAGGCATCGATGAAAGCCGCACCGTCGAGCATCTCGCCGGAGAGCTGCGCTCGCTTGCGGACTGGCTGGGTCTCGAGCGAGTCAAGGTGTCGCCTCGCGGGTCCTTTGCCAGGCGACAGGCAGATTGCATCGACTCGTGCGGAAGCATATCGTGACCGTTGTATCAGCGTGACTGGGAGCAGAAACATGAAAAGAATAATTCTCCTTGCCGGCGTACTCCTTCTGTTCGGCTGTTCGAGTGATTCACCATCGGCGGACGACCAATCCGTCGCATATTTCGACAATACCGGCCGTGGCGACGTATTGAGCGGTGGTGTACGCATGATTCCGATCGAGACGCCGAAAGGCACATTTCGAGTGTGGACAAAGCGTGTCGGAAACAATCCCGATGTAAAGCTTTTGCTGCTCCACGGCGGGCCCGGCGCGACACATGAATACTTCGAGGCGTTCGACAGCTATTTTCCCGCGGCAGGCATCGAGTATTACTACTATGACCAGCTCGGTTCCTATTACAGCGATCAGCCGGACGAACCGGATTTATGGGAGACGCCGCGCTTCGTCGAGGAAGTGGAACAGGTTCGCCAGGCCCTAGGACTGGGACCGGACAATTTCTACCTGCTCGGCCATTCCTGGGGCGGCATCCTGGGTATCGAATATGCGCTGAAATACCAGCAGCACCTGAAGGGCCTGATCATCTCCAACATGATGGCCAGCATCCCGGCATACAACCAGTACGCTGAAACCGTGTTAATGCAGTCCATGGATCAGGACGTCCTTGCGGAGATAAAGGCGTACGAGGCGGAGGAGGATTACGGCAACCCGCGTTACGAGGAGCTGCTGTTCGAGCACCACTATGTCGATCATATTTTGCGCATGCCTTTGGAGAGATGGCCGGATCCGGTTTTGCGTGCATTCAAACACCTGAATACGGACATTTACATTCCGATGCAGGGGCCCAGCGAGCTCGGTGCCAGCGGCAAACTGGAGCAGTGGGACCGCACTGCCGATCTGGAAAAAATCACCGTGCCGACACTCGTCATCGGCGCGCAGCATGACACCATGGATCCGGA
>JABAOE010002848.1_pt1 | contig 10568 bp, 9 predicted proteins | sample 7062141 | NCBI WGS metagenome assembly JABAOE01 (sample SAMN14538627, study PRJNA623070) | marine sediment metagenome | biome: marine biome [ENVO:00000428]; feature: marine pelagic biome [ENVO:01000023]; material: deep marine sediment [ENVO:00002113] | place: India: Gulf of Khambhat ...
GCCAGGGCAAGCTCGAGGCGCTGCAGGCCGTGTGGGTGCTCGACGAGGAGGCGGCGCACATCGTGCTGGAGCCGCATCGGCTCGAGCAGGTCATCGTGAACCTCCTCCTCAACGCGCTCCATGCCGTCGAGGACGTCGAGGGGGGGCGGGTCACCGTGCGGCTCTTCCGCGAGGAGGGCGAGCTCTCACGGATGCCCGTCCGTCGCGAGGACGACCCTCCGGGGATCAACTACATGCATCGGCGTCGGATGGAGCAGGACGAGGCCGGCATCGCCGCGGTCTCGACGGCGGAATGGGTGACCGTGATCGAGGTCTCGGACAACGGACCGGGGATCGCCGAGGAGCACCTCCAGCGCGTCTTCGACCCGTTCTTCACGACCAAGGAGCCCGGGAAGGGGACGGGCCTGGGCCTGGCCATCTGTGCCCGGCTCGTCGAGGGCATGGGCGGGCGCATCGACGTCGACAACGGCCCCCACGGCGGAGCCCGCTTCATGATACGTTTACCCTCGGTCGACGGTGTGGCCCAGGAGCCCGCTCGGGAATCGAACCCTCTGGAGACAACGTGAAGATCCTCGTCATCGACGACGACGCCGGACTCAGGAAGTCGCTCTCGCTCATCCTCGGCGATGCGGGATACGACGTGGTTCAGGCGGAGGACGGAGAGATCGGGCTGGCCACGGCAAGGGAGCAGGAGCCGGGCATCATCCTGTGCGACGTGCGTATGCCCAAGCTCGACGGCCTCCAGTTCCTCGACGCGTATCGGGAGGCGGGCGGCGGCGCGCTCGTCCTCGTGATGACCGCGTACGGGGGGCTCGACCTCGCGGTGAAAGCGATGAAGAAGGGAGCGTACGACTACATCCCCAAGCCGTTCGGCTCCGACGACGTCCTCCTCGTCGTGCGGAAGGCGGAGGAGCGGGAGCAGCTTCGCCAGGAGGTAGGACGGCTTCGGCAGGAGGTCCGGGCCGACGCACGCTTCGGCGACATCGTAGTCGGATCCCCGGCGATGCGAAGGGCGATGGAGGTAGCGTACAAGGTCGCGCCGCACGACTCCGCCGTGCTCATCACCGGCGCGAGCGGGACCGGCAAGGAGCTTGTTGCGCGTATGTTGCACCGCGAGAGCGGTAGGGCCGATGCCGCCTTCGTTCCGGTGAACTGCGGCGGCGTGCCCGAGCAGCTCCTCGAGTCGGAGTTCTTCGGCTTCGTCCGCGGCGCGTTCACGGGCGCCGATCGCGACAAGGAGGGTCTCTTCGAGGCCGCCCACGGGGGAACGCTCTTCCTGGACGAGGTGGGCGAGCTGCCGGGCGCGCTTCAGGTGAAGCTGTTGCGCGCGCTCCAGGAGGGGGAGGTACGCCGGATCGGGGCCACCGACACGACGAGGGTCGACGTCCGGGTCATCTCCGCCACGAACCGCGACCTCGAGGAGGCCGTCGAAGCCGGCGATTTCCGCAAGGACCTCTACTATCGTCTCGCGGTCGTGCCGATCCATCTGCCGCCGCTCCGGAGCCGGCAGGAGGAGATTCCTCAGCTCGTCACGCACCTGCTGGAGCGGCACTGCGCGCGCCTTGGCGTCCAGGTCGGCGGCATCGACCCGAAGGCGATGGAGATCCTCTTCGCCTACTCGTGGCCGGGGAACATCCGGGAGCTCGAGAACGTGCTCGAGCGCGCCCTGGTGCTCACCGAGGGGCCGGTCATCTCGGTCGACGATCTCCCCGAGTCGGTCCGTCGGCCGGCGCCGGAAGGCCCCGGGATCGGCCTGGACGGAGACGACCTGTCGGTGAAGCGGCACGGCGCGCGGCTCGAGCGGCACCTGATCCAGCTCGCGCTCGACCGCACCGGGGGCAACAAGACCCAGGCGGCGGACCTCCTCGAGCTGTCGCCCAGGGCCCTGCGGTACAAGATCCAGGAGTACGGGATCGGCTGACCGGCCGGGGCCTCCACGATAGCGGAGGCCGATCCCGGCATCGGACGGGCCCACGCCGGCGGCGATCGTCACCGGCATGCGAGGCCATACCCTTATCGAGCTTGCCGTCGTGCTGTCGCTTCTCGCGGTCGGTGCGAGCGCGCTCGTTCCCACGGCGCGCCGCTATGGCGATCTCTGGGCCGCGATCGCGGCGCGCGAGGCCACGGCGGCGCTGCTTGCCGACGCGCGGGTGGCGGCGGTCCGAACGGGATCCGCTCGCCTGGTCATCCAGGGACGGCCCTGGAGAGCGGAGGCCCGCTCGGGAGACTCCCTGCTGACCGCCGTCGCCCTCGAGGCGGAGCTGGGGGTGACGGTCGAATTGGCGGGGGGCAAGGAGCGGGCCGAGATCGCCTTCGGACCGCTGGGGCTCGGGATCGTCGCCAGCGAGACCGTTTGGTTCCGCAGGGGTGAGGCGTCCAAGGCCCTCGTGGTATCGGGGTACGGACGGGTTCGGCGTCCGTGAGGCGCGGGTTCACGCTGCTCGAGGTCATCCTCGCCGTGCTGGTGCTCCAGCTCGGCGTGCTCGGCGTGGCCGGCCTCCTCGAGCTCACGTCACGCACGCTGACGCGCGCCGAGCTCGTCGAGAGCGCCGTGACCCGGGCGGAGGGGGTGCTCGACTCCCTGCGAGGCGTTCGCAGCGTCGAGGCCGGATCGCGGCCCTTTCCCGGCGGAGTCGTCGTGTGGTGGTCGTCGGGCCCGGAGCTGACGCTGCGGGCCCTCGCGGCGGACAGCACGACGCTCTTCGAGGTCGTCGGGATCACCCCCGCGCCATGACCGAGCGATCACGCCGGGACCCGGCACGCGCCGCCCTGTCGGCTGTCGCGGGCGCGACGCTCCTCGAGGCGGTCGTGGCCCTGGCGCTCGGAGCGCTTGCCGTGAATCTGAGCCTGCTCACGGTCGAGCGGACCCGAGACGCGTATCGCGGCGTCGTCGAGCGGGTCGACGGCCTCGAGGCCCTCCGCATCGCGCGTCACGTCGCCCGCCGTGAGCTGCGGTTCGGCCGGCACGTCCGGGACTGGAGCGCCTCGGAGGACTCGATCCCGCTGCGGGCGTTCCGCGCGACGGCTCTCGTCTGCCCGGGCGTGGCCCCTTCCGCAGAGCTCGTCACCCTGTACCGCGGTGACCGGGCACCCGAGCCGGACAAGGACTCGCTCCTGCTGATTCGGCCGGAGGGGCCGCCGCTCGTGGTGGCCGTGCGCGGCGTCGACGCGAGCGGCCGTGCCTGCGCCGCCGCGGCACGGGCGGGGATCGTGCTTCGCGTCGATCGCGAGGTGCCCGGCGACGTGACGGTCGCCCGCCTCTTCGAGCGCGGCTCGTACCACCTGAGCGGGGGCGCGCTCCGCTATCGACGAGGGCGCTCGGGGCGTCAGCCGTTGACCCCGGAGGTATGGTCGGAGGGGGGCACGCGGTGGACCGACTCCGGGTCGCGCGTCGGCTTCGAGCTGGCCCGCCGGGGCCGCGGGGGCGCGGAGCGTCGCTGGGCGGGATTCTTGGCGTGGCGGCCGGCCCCGTGAGCTCGGGGCCACGACGCGGGCCGACCCGCACGGAGCACGGCGCCGTCCTGGTGGTGGCGGTCCTTCTCCTGGTCGCCTGCCTCGCGCTCGGTCACGGCGCGCTCCTGGCCGCGCGCTTCCAGCTCCGGGTCGCGCAGGCGGGGGCCGTCCAGGTGGGCGCCCGGGAGGCTGCCGAAGCGGCGGCTCGCGTCGGCCTCGGACGCGGGGGCGGACCGTGGATGGACAGCGTGGGCGTCTGGGGGACCGGAGCCGCCCTCGTCGGGAGCTTCGGACCCTTCCGGACCGAGGCTCGCTTTCGGCGTCTTTCCGCCGAGAGCTGGCTGCTCGAGGCGGAGGCTCGCCCGGAGCGGGGGGGAGCCGGGCACGGGGTCGCGAGGCTCGTCTGGATGCTGGATCCGGTCGAGCGCGTGGCGCGGCTTCCGGCGGTGGTCGGGATCGGGCCCGATGCGCCGCTCGACGTCGAGGGCGTGGTCGACGGCACCGACGTCGTCGACGTGGACGACGCGGGGGCCGCCGAGATCTGCGGCCCGTGGGCGGAGGCCCTGCTCGAGCGCTTCGACGGCCCCTCGGTGCCCGCGGTGGCGCGGCTCGGGGCCGACGGGCTCCCCCCGCGTCTGGGGCGGTTCGACCTCGAGGCGCTGCTGGACGTGGCCGAGGTCGCGCTCGACGGCGCTGGCACGCCCGAGCCCTCGGAGAGGGGAGGCGAATGCCTGGTCGGGGATCCGTGGAACTGGGGTGATCCGGATCGGCCCGGACGTCCGTGCGGGGCGCATGCGCCGATCCGGGCCGCGCGCGGTGACGTCCTGGTGGACGGGGGTGTGGGGCAGGCCCTGCTGATCGCAGACGGGTCCGTAACCCTGCGGGGTGGTGCCAGGTTTCACGGTCTGGTGCTCGCCACCGGAGCGCTGCGCGTGATCGAGGGCGCCGAGCTCCGCGGGTACGCTCTGGCGGCCGGGGGCCTCACCGTGTCCCCCGCCGCCCGGGTCGTGGGGTCGGCCTGCTGGGCTGCCCGGGTCCTGACCGCGAACAGACGTGCCCTCGGGCGGGCCTTCGAGTTCAGCGAGCCGATCGGCCCGCTCTGAGCTGCACGTCGCTTCGGCGCTAGGCCGGTCCCGGTCGGCGTTCGCGCTCCGCTTGATCGACGATCGCCTCCAGCAGGCGAAAGCGCAGGTCTTGGGGGGAGCGGCCCGCTCGCGGTGCGAGCCCGCGCAACGCGCTGCGGGCGGACGTCGGCGATCCGGCGCGCACGTAGGAGAGAACGGCCATGTCCATGAGCACGGCGGGCATGGCCCAACCCTCCCCGGCCGCCACGCGGTATACCAGGCGGTCCGCGGCGGCCGCGGCCCCGTTCCAGTCGCCGAGCGAGAAGCTCCGGGTCAGGGCGACGGCCGCGCGGGCTTCGGCGGGCGCGTCCGCCCGGTCGAGGAAGCGCTCCACCACCCCGTAGAAGTTGGGCTCGATCCAGCCGGACGTGCCCCAGTGCAGGGTCGCCTCGGCGCGCGCGAAGCCGAGCGCCCACGCTTCCCAGGAGCCGACACGGCCCTCGCCCCGCGAAGCGTCGAGGAAGGCCCGCATGTGAAGGAGCTCGTCGGTCCACTCCGGAAACTCCTCGGGCGCGATCCCTCCTCCCCCCTCCAGCGCCTCCCGGAGCCAGGCGGCGCGGCCCCAGAGGACGGCCGACAGGAGGCCGTACGCGGGTACCATCGCGTACGGCGCCGGCGGCATCTCCACACCGCTGAGCGCCCTTCCGAGATCGACCCTGCTCTCGACGAAGCTGTACGCACCCTCGGCGTGCGTGCGGAGAAAGCGGGCATGCTCGGCGCCCGCGTCGAGGACGGGGCGGTAGTCGGAGTTGACCGGCGCGCCCCGGTCGAGCAGGGCCCGGAACGTCGTCTCGTCGAAGAGGAGGAGCGACTCCATGCTGGCTGGCGTGAAGGGAGGCGCGCTGGCGATCAGCGCTCCGAACCGCTCGCCGGACACCACGGACCAATCGGGATCGTCCAACGGTCCGTCGGCCCGGGCGACGATCGCGATGTCGGCGTCGCCGACCAGGTACGCACGGTACGAAGGGAACACCGCGTCGATCGCCGCGAGCACCGAAAGGAAGAGGTCGTCGTTCAGCTCGTAGATCTGTACCCACTGGCCGAAGACCCCGCCGACGTCGAGGAAGTCCGTGGCGCGCTCGTAGAACTCCCTCGTGAAGAGGCTGGCGGTGCCGCTCACCCACGGGTTGCTGGGCTCGGCGAAGATGACGTCGAAGCGCTCCTGCCGGTACGCGAAGAACGACTTGGCGTCGTCGAAGACGTAGGTCGCTCGCGGGTCACCGAAGGCGGGCCCGTTCGCCGGAAGAAAGACGAGCGAGCCCTCGACCATCAGGGGCTCGATCTCGATCGTCACCAGCCGCTCCAACGACGGGCTCGTGAGGAAGGACGTCGCGGACATGCCCGAGCCGTGTCCGATGTTGGCGACCGTACGCGCATCGGATCGGTGGGCGAGCGCCACCATCGGGGCGAGAACCTGGGTCGTGAAATCGCGCCCTGCGGGAATCGGTCGCAGCGGGAGGGTGTCCCGGCCCTCCATGAGCCATCGCGGACCGATCGAAGCGTCGGGCTTGCCGTTGGTCGCGAGCACGATCACGCCGTCGCCCGTGCCCACGTGGGCGGAGACCGTGGCCGTGCGGCCGTCCTGGTAGTAGAGGCTGCGGTGCTCCTCTTCGGTCGGCAGCTCCCCCTCCCGGTAGACCCCGCTCGCCAGGAGCGTCGGCGTGAGCTCGACGGCGGTCCCGATTCCCGCGAAGATCACCGCGCACGCCGCCGTCGCTCCGATCAGGGCGACCGGTCGTCCGGCGCTCACCCGGACCGAGCGCAGGAGGAGGAGCAGGCCGAGAGCCACGTCCACGGCCGCGCCGGCCTCGATCAGCCCCTCGAGTCCGAGGAGCGGGAGCGCGAGCAGCCCGGCGAGCCCCGCGCCCGCGACCGACCCGATCGTGCTCACTCCGTACACGCGACCGATGGCCCGCTCTCCCCGACCGGCGCGGAGCAGGGATCCCGTGATCACAGGGAGCGTCATCCCGGCCAGGGTCGTCGAAGGCAGCATCACCATCAGGCAGAGCGCGTATCGACTGAGGTTGAACGCCGCGTAGCCGCCGGGCTGGCCCGGGAGCGACCGTACGAGCACGGACACGACGTCGAAGCTGAGCGTGTAGAGCGGGAGCGACACGAGGGCGGCCAGACCCATGAGGACCTGGATCCAGCCCAGCACGCGGATCGGGTCCTCGACCCGGTCCACGCGGCGGCGGATCATCCAGGCGCCGAGGGCGAGGCCGAGAATGAAGGCGGACAGCATGAGCTCGAAGGCGTGGGTCGCGCTGCCCAGGACGAGCGACAGCATCCGGATCCAGCCGATCTCGTACGCGAAGGAAGCCAGCGCCGTGCCGAAGCTCACGGTCAGGAGAAGCGCGGACAGCCTGGCCGGTCTGCCGACCCAGTGCGGCAGGCCCGACCCGTCGTCGAGCCGGAGCGCCGGAGCGGGCGAGGTCGACCGGGGGCCTGCGGGCGAGCCGGCTTCGACGCCGGAGGCGTCGTGCGGCTCCGTCCGGAGGCCGGACCACACGAGCCCGGCCGCGATCAGGTTCAGCAGGGCGGCAGCCACCGAGGTCCCGGGCAGTCCCAGGCCCCCGATCATCCAAAAGCCCGCCAGGACGACCCCGATGGCTCCGCCGAGGGTGTTCAGCAGATACGCCCGGGCCACGCCCCCGCCAGGATGCGTCGCGTCGGCGCGGACCAACCCGGCCGCCATGAGCGGAAAGGTCGCGCCCAGGACCACCGCCTGGGGAAGGATCAGCCCGCCGGCCACCCCCCAGCGCAGCGCGCCGACGATGCGCGCGCTGCCGAGCGTGGGGAAGAGCAGGTCGTAGCTCGTCTCGGTCGCGAGCACGAAGAGGGCATGAAAGCAGAGCCCGAAGACGGCGAGCAGAACCTCCGCCCCGGCGTACCACAGCAGCGGCCTGCGCAGCCTCTGCGAAAAGTCCGACACCGCGATCGAGCCGACCGCCATGCCCCCTAGGTAGACCGACAGCACCAGGACCTGCGCGTAGGCCCCGTTGCCGACGAAGAGCCCGAGGTAGCGGCTCCACAGCACCTCGTAGACGAGGCCGGCCACGCCGGAGAGGGCGAACGCGGCGTACACCGGGCGACGGCGGATCAGCTTGGGCTCTCCGGCGATCGAGCGTGGTCCGAGGGCGGGCACGGGTCGTGCGGGGACACGGGAGACGATACGCGCCCGGCTCGGCGACCGGAAGGATTCCGGCAGCGTCGCGCGGCCCCGCGTGAGCGAGCGCCTCGGAGGCGCCGCCCGGGCTCCGGGCTGCGTCACTCTGTGCCCTCGCGGGGAAAAGAGTACGCGGATGGACGCTCACGGGACCCTGCCGCCCGCGTGACCATGGGCCGCGATCCTGGCATGGAACTTGGTCAGGTGCGCCGTAGGCGCCCCACGGACCCTCGAGCAGAAACGCCATGCAGCGCAGACGAGCCGGCTTCACCGTGATCGAGCTGATCATCGCCCTCTTGATCGGTACGATCCTCACCAGCGTCGCGATCAGCACCTTCCAGGGTGTGCAGGCCGGCTTCGCCGTGCGCAACGCGAAGGCCATGTATGCCACGCTGCACCAGCGGGCCCGTGCGATGTCGATCGAGAAGGGCGAGACCGTGCTCTTCGCCGTGGACGCGATCGGGGACTCCGCCTTCATCTGGAGCATCAGCGAAGGAGGGATCACGAACGTCACCAACTTCCGACGGGAGCTGAACGTCGATCTGCGAGCCCCGACCTCGTACGTGCTCTGCATGACGCCCCGCGGATACGCCGACTACAACTGCGGAGCCTTCGCCGGCTTCTTCACGGCGACGACGAACACGACGGTGCGGCTGGAGTTCTGGTTGAACGCGGACTCCTCCAGCGTCCTCGTCCTGCCCATGGGCCAGTTGGTGGGCCTGTGATGCATCCTCAGGTGAGCCGCGGGCCCGGCGACAGCGCCCCCCTCCCGGCGCCCCGGGCGCGGGACGGCTTCTCGATGGTCGAGGTGATCGTCGCCGTCGTGATCCTCGCGATCGGCGTCCTCGGCCTCGGGAGCACGACCGCCTACATCGTGCGTCAGACGACGCTCTCCGATCTCATGACGGAGCGCTCGGCCGCCTTCCAGACGATCGTCGACCGCGTGCAGGCTATGCCCTACGACTCGGTCACCACCGGGTCGGACAGCGTCGGCATCTTCGCGGTGCGCTGGTGGGCCGTGGACGACGGGCCTCAGAACAAGATCGTCACGATCGCGACGCGTGGGCCGGGCCTGAGCAACACGTCCGTTCCGACGAACGACCCGTTCGCGATCGACACCTTCCAGTTCAGGGTGCTGCGAAGATGACCCTCGACCGCAGGGGCTTCACGCTGGTCGAGCTCGTCGTCGTGGCGGTGCTCGGCACCCTCGTGCTGGGCGCGGTGCTGCAGGTGCTCGTCGTGAACCAGCGTACCTTCACGGCGCAGACCGCGACCGTGTCGGGGCAGCAGAGCACGCGCATGGCCCTCGAGGTGCTCTTCAACGAGCTGCGCGAGACCAGCCCGGCGGGAGAGGACCTTCTGGTGATGGGCGCCGATTCGCTGCGGTTGCGCCTCATGCGCAAGTTCGGCGTCGTGTGCGGGGGACATCTCAACGGACCCGACCCCGTGCTCACGGTGGTCAGGATCAGCAGCATCTTCGGCGTCGGCAACAACGTCTTCGCGCCCGGCGACTCCGTGTTCGCCTTTGCGGACAACAACGAGCGGGTCGACGACGACGACGTGTGGATCACGGCGAGCGTCACGGATGTGGATTCGAGCGTGGTGGTGTGCCCGGCGGACGGCGTGACGATCGCGCAGGAGGTGACGTTCGGCGGGCAGTCCGCGATCTTCACGGCGGACTCGGTCCGCATGGGTGCGCCCGTACGGAGCTTCGGAACGTACACCTTCGGGACCACCACGCTCGACGGCGACACCTATTTCGCCCGACGGGAGGGCGCCGGGCGGATGATCCCCGTCGCGGGTCCGATCCGAGACACCGGCGGGCTCCAGTTCGTGTACCGCGACCGCTTCGGCGCCGAGACCACCGTGGACACGCTCGTCGCCCAGATCGAGGTGACCGTGCGCACGGGATCGGAGGTCCTGAACTCCCTGGGCGAGATGGTCTCGGACTCGATCACGTCCTGGATCTACACGAGGAACTGAGGGCTCGGGGAGCCCACGCGGCCTTGGAGCGGAATCAATGAAGACCATCAACGACCGACGGGGCTTCGCGCTGCCGGCTGCGATCGGTGCCCTGGTCATCATGGGCGTCCTGGTCACGTCGGGCTTCTTCATGGCGCGCCAGGAGCTGCGGATCGGCGTCGCGAGCAAGCATGCGAACATGGCCGTCAACGTCGCCCAGGCCGGCGCGAACGAGGTCATGGCCAACTGGAACGGCTACCAGCTCGGCAGCATTCCCGTATGGGAAGACACGACGATCACGGACACGATCGCCAACGGGATCTGGGAGGTGTCGATCCGCAACGCGAACAACTTCATCTACCACCTCGACGTGACCGGCACGGTGACCGAGGGCGGCGAGCTGTGGGCGGGCGCGACCCGCCGCATCGGCATCGTGACCAAGATGATCTTCGCCAACATCGATCCGCCGGCCGCGCTCACGACTCGTGGCAAGACCACGGTGAAGGGCGGCGCGATCATCAGCGGGATGAACACCGATCCCCCGGATTGGGGAGGCTTCTGCTCGACGTTCGCCACGGACGACCTCACCGGCGTGCTGACGAACGACACGGCGATCATCGGATCCGACGGTATAGCCGCGATCACCGGGAGCCCGCCGTACGCGCAGGATTCGACGATCGTCGACTCGACGTTCACCAATTTCGGGGACATGGACTGGGCGGAGCTCACGACGCTCGCCGCCCTCGAGGGCAAGGACATGACCCCGCTGCTCCCCTCGATCGCCACGACCCGGCCGGACACGACCGCCGACGGGCGCTGCAACGAGGCGACGCTGACCAACTGGGGCGACACGCTGCCGGCCG
>JABAOE010008598.1_pt1 | contig 10567 bp, 6 predicted proteins | sample 7062141 | NCBI WGS metagenome assembly JABAOE01 (sample SAMN14538627, study PRJNA623070) | marine sediment metagenome | biome: marine biome [ENVO:00000428]; feature: marine pelagic biome [ENVO:01000023]; material: deep marine sediment [ENVO:00002113] | place: India: Gulf of Khambhat ...
TGGTGCACCTTCTTCTGTTGTGGTGAAGATTCAGCCGGAGAATGAAAATATTATCAAGGAAAATGAAAATCTCCACTCATTTGTACGTGAGATATATTTTTACAGAGAAATAGCTCCATCTGCACCCATCCGCCTCCCAAATCTATATTATGCGATCGAAGAGCCCCCTGCATATTGCATGGTTATGGAGGATTTAAGTTCACTAACTCCGGGAGATCAGACAATAGGGATGCACGAAAACCAGATAATTGCTACTGTAAGGACTATGGCCAAGCTTCAAGCCAAGTATTGGAACAATGAGCTTCTTAATGGACTTGACTGGATGCCAACGCTTGAAGATATGTTTTCTCACTATGAAGAAGATAAATTCTTAGAAAACTGTCTTTCTTTTCTTGAACATTTTGGTTTTAAAATTGGGATAAGAGGGCTCGCTTTGGGTTATAAGCTTAAAGACAACGCAGACTGGCTAAAGAATGAAATATTAAGTAGGCAAAAAACTATTGTTCATTTCGATCTGAGGGAAGATAATTTGATGTTCGGAGAACCTGGAACCGATGAGGAAGTGCTTGTCTTAGACTGGCAGCTGGCGATTAGAAGTATGGGGGCAATGGATGTTGCCAGATTGATAGGAGGCAGTGAGATTCCATCTGAGAGAAAGGGCCATCAATTAGCTGTGCTGCGATGCTGGCATGATACGCTAATTGAAGAAGGCGTAATAAATTATAGTTGGGATGAGGCAGTATATGATCTAAAACTGGGAGCTCTAGCATATATTGGAGTCACCATTCAATACCATAGAGATTTTATAATTGACAGTCCCAGAATCAGAAAACTCGGCAAGCTTATAATTGGCGGGATTTTTTCCTCTGCAATAGAACTCGATGCAGGCTCAGTCTTGCCGAAGTAAGGGGTCGGGGGTTCAAATCCCGTCGGCTCCGCCACTTTTCCCATAAATTGCTGCATCTACAGCCATGTGAGGAGTTAACTTGTATAGTTATCTTGAATAGCCTCTGTCGTAGTTGAAAATTTTGGTTCCGTACGGTTGAAGAAGTTCTTTCAGCTCAGAAGAAGCATCGCCGTATACTTCGACACTGATTACGTCGGATGCGGCAAGTATTCCGGAAATTCTTTCCTCCGCCAGCTTGAAATGTTCAATGATAGCTTCTGAGCTTTCATAGACCTCATATGAAGCAAAAACAGACTCATCATCATTTGCATACATTGAAAAATTTATTACCTCAGGCTCATTGGCGGCAACTTCTTTCATACCTTTTTCATAGAGCGCTCTCCATTCATCCTGCTTGCCTTCATGAATTTTAAAATGTGCTATTACTGTAATAGGCTGAGTCATGACATATCCCTCCTTGCCGAATTTAAACTAAATAGGCAATGAATAAACAAGCTAACCTTTAGGAGGTGTAATTACTATCCCCTTTGCTTTTTTAAATGCCTCTGATGCCTCTTCTGTGGTGAATAGTTCTATTGTTTCCATATCTGTAACAAATCCCATTGCCGCGACCGCTGCAATAATAGCAAGAGCAGACTCTCTATCGGGCATTTCATAAATGCCCACTGCATCATACTCACCGTAACAAAAATAGTAATCGATTAATCTGCCGCCTGCCTGCTCCAAGTGCTTTCCAATTTGTTCTTTACGCACGTCAGCGTTAGCAATCATATGAGACATGGCCTCGGGTGAATAGCGGTTTCTAGTCATATATATAGGCATATCTTCCCTCCTAAGTATTGATATCTTAAATATTCCATGAATGACGCTGGATTGCTATTAATAATTTGTTAAGTTGATGGATTATAGCTATTCATATGGGTATGAAATAGGCCCATCAGATTCCAAAAGCTTATAAACATGCAGTTTCTAAGCTGAATAAGAGCTAATAATCTAGAACTACTGTCCCTGTTACAACTGTTCTCTGTATTCTTCTTCAGTCAGCTCTATAGCTCCGATGTCACATCCATTTCCACCCGGCGCATTGGGCACCGGAAGCTCGACGGGGCGACGTACGAACCGTTGATCATCGCTCGAGTTTGAGCACTTACCTTTATCCACAACAGTACTGGTGGCTTTAGGCAAATGAGTTTGGCCCATTCCTCCGTTGTCTGCTAGCTGGGAAAGACTAGGGTCTATCGGGCTTGCGGGTGTTCCTATCTGATCAGCAGTGCCAGTAAACCCAGAGCTGTTAAGCCCCTCATCACCGATAAGGTTATATCCTTGAGAGCGATATCTTCCTAATATATCTGGAGCATTGAAATTAGGAGTGGATCCTAGCTGTTGATTCTTGGCAACTATAGTATTTATAATTTTTGTCTTTGCTGCTTGTCCGAATATTCCGCCTCCAAGCCCTTGAGCATTGTTGTTACTGTCGGCAGTGTTGTTAGTTACGGTGAGACTCGCGATTGTAGTCAATACTCTGGTTTGAAGACCTTGTGGGCTTATAAAAGCAATCGCACCGCCATTGCCATCTGCTTTATTGCCGCTGAATGTGCTGGTTTGAAGATTCACTTTGGAGGATGATTCTTCAAGCATAGGTATTATTATCATAGCTCCGCCATGACTGCCTAGAGTAGCTAATACCTGTGCATGATAACTACTATCGACCTCAGTTACATTATTAATAAATGAGCTGTGAGTTACTGATAGTTCAAACTCGTTACCAATAGCATATATAGCGCCTCCGCCTGTATTCGTCCAACCATTTGTTCGCGCTTCATTGTTCTCAAAATTACAAGCGATTATGGAAAGTGACCCTTGAAAGCCTATTCCAGAATGAAGATAGATTGCTCCTCCCCCTGCAGCGCTTATGTTGTTTTTAAATGACATTTTTGATAACTCGACTTTGCCTCCGAATATTGCAATCGCTCCGCCGTGGGTATCAGTTTGAGGACCGTGGCCTCCACCGTTCTGCAGGGTCATACCGCTAATTGAAACCGATACAGCAGTAATATGAAAAATCCTGCTGCTCCCATCTCCGTCGATTATCAGATTAGATGCCCCAGGGCCGTTGATCGTCACGTCTCTGTAAATTTTGGGCAGCTGTGCGATAAGCGCAATAGTGCGGGGCAGTGAGGATGATCTGAATTCAAACCTGATTGTATCACGCCCGCTTCCTGCAGCACATCCCCCTGAGGCTTGGTCTGTATTGGCAGCTTCTATTGCATCACGCAAAGTGCAGTCTGACGATGTTCCGACGGTTACATCATCGGTCGATGTAACAACAATGTCTGCTGCGTATGAATGGCCGGGCAGAATGAAGAATAAACTAACAATAAGTGCGAATAAAACTCCTCTAGAAACATATTTGTATAAAAATAGCGAATTAGTCATGATTCCCTCCTTTAATACCCTCTTTTTTTGTCAGATATATGCAGAACTACCAATTAAGGCTACATCATATATATATTCAATATAGACTTATTGGTAGTTAAGTATATATATTATTTGAAACCCCTATATGCCATGCTACTACGAGTGTGATTTTATGTCAAGAGAGGCAGGAGGCCGGGGGTAGGCTATATCACTTTTGTAAGGGACATCAATATTATTTGCTCCGGCAATATTCTTGATTACTTCTTATAAACTTTTGATGAGAAAAAAGTCTTCTTATGAATATGCTCTAAACACGGTAACTTGCGCCTTATATCTTCAAGATAGTCCATATCTAAATCACAAACTATTACATCTTCTTTGTCCTGGCACACGGACATAACCTGTCCCCAAGGGTCCACTATCATCGTTCTTCCGTATGTGTTTACACGGTCCATGTATTGACCGATTTGCCCCGGGGCAACAACGTAGCATTGGTTTTCTATTGCTCGAGCTCTAAGCAGCGCTTCCCAGTGGTCTTTGCCGGTATGCAGTGTGAATGCCGAAGGAACAAAAATGAGTTTTGCTCCCCTTAGAACCATAGCCCTGTATAGCTCGGGAAATCTCAAGTCATAACAAATACTCAGACCCACCGTTAGGCCGAATAAATCAACGGTGACAACTTCCTTCCCGCTTCTCATATAACTCGATTCCATAAGGGTATAATCCTTGTTGAGCTTGACATCGAAGAGGTGGAGCTTATCATAGCGGGCCTTAACATTGCCCTTGGTGTCAAACACAAGGCACGTATTGCTTACTTTGTTTTTAGCTTTTGTTTTAAAAGGGATACTGCCGCCGACTACGGCAACTTTGTTTTGTTTAGCAAACTTGCTAAGGGCTTTAACAGTCGGGTCATCTTTAACCTCCCCGGCAAATGTAAGCTTTCCTCCCTCCTGCCCGACATAGGAAAAATCCTCGGGAAGCCCGATTATCTGAGCGCCTTGCTCAACTGCCGCGGACATCAGGCGAAGCGCGGTTTCAATATTTTTTTCACGGTCACTCGTGGGTGAGACCTGAACAGCAGCTACTTTTATATTTTTCATCGTTCTATACTGATTTTACATTGCTGTGTTAAAAATTGTAGATATTCGAACTTGATCTCTACGAATCATGTTTACGCAAGCGCATTCCAAAGTACTTCTGCGGGGTGGAGGGCGTGGCGGTGTGCGCCGTCTTTGATCTGGTGGCGGCAGCTGGTGCCGGGGGCAACAACCAGCACATCTTCTGCGTGTTTTCTGACTGTAGGCAAAAGCACAAGCTCTCCTACTTTCATAGAAACATCGAAATGCTCGCTCTCGTATCCGAAAGAGCCTGCCATACCGCAGCAGCCTGAGGGGATGATATCGACGCTGTAATTCTCGGGTATTGAGAGCATTTTCTTTGAATGATCCAAGGTAGATAGAGCCTTTTGCTGGCAGTGGCCGTGGAAAATAAGCTGCTTTTCGTCTTTATTGAACATATCAGCAGTAATATTTCCCTTGTCGATTTCCCTCGATATGAACTCGTCAAAGAGATAAGTATGCTTAGCGATCTCATTTGAGGCGTCTTTTACGTCCTTTTCTGCCAGATCAGGATACTCGTCCCTGAAGCTAAGCACCGCTGAGGGCTCGATACCCACAAGCGGGGTCTCATCAGAAATTAAGTCCTTAAATATCCGAAGGTTGTTATTGGCGATACCCTTTGCCTCGCGTATAAGGCCTTTAGAGATATGGGCGCGTCCGCTCTCGTCGTGCTCTATCACCTCTGGATAGTAACCCATCTTATCCAGGAGCTTTATCATAGTTATGCCAATCTCAGCGTCCAGATAGTTTGTGAATTCATCGCAGAATACATAGACTTTCCCCTTGTCACCGGAGGTAAATGAGCCTTTATTCTTTTTATACCAGTCCCTTACGGTCTGAATGGAAAGAGGGGGGACAGAGCGGTGCAGCGCAAACCCGGTCAGCTTCTTAATTATGGGCGCGGTTACGGAGTTGCTGAACATGAAGTTATAAGCCTGAGGGAAGATGGAGTTGAGCTTTGCGAACTTATTAAAGTTGGCAATCATTCGCGAGCGCATAGGCACGCCGTGTTTGTCATAGTAATGCTGGAGGAACTCTGCCTTGAGCTTAGCAATGTCCACATCCGAGGGACACTCGGATTTGCAGCCTTTACAGGAGAGGCAGAGGTCGAGAACGTCATGGATTTCTTCGTTCTGAAACGGGTCGGGATCTTTTGAGCGTGTGAATACTTCCCTTATCATGTTGGCCCGCGCACGGGTTATGTGCATCTCGTCTCTGGTTGCCATATAGGATGGGCACATTGTGCCGCCCGCGTGCTCTGTTTTCCTGCACTCCGCAGTACCGATACACCTTTCAGCATGCTTCACAAACCCCTCATTTCCCCAGTCGAATACTGTCTCAAAGCGGGGCTCCTGGTAGTTTCCGTCATATCTCAAATTTATGTTGTTTTTAGGGGCATTCACTATCTTTGTGGGATTAAAAATCCCTTGGGGGTCCCAGGTGGTTTTAATCTCCTTCATCAGGTTGTAAATCTTCTCGCCAAGCATGAACTCCGTGAACTCCCCTCTGAGCCAGCCAGTGCCGTGCTCGCCTGAGAGGAACCCCTTGTATTTCTTTACTATTTTTGCGGTTTCAAGAGTGATATCCCTGAATAATTTAATGCCCTCAGGGGTTTTGGTGTTGAAATACGGGGTTATATGGAGCTCGCCTGCACTTGCGTGAGCATAGTACATAACGGGCAGGTTATTTTTCTTAAGAAGGGCGTCCACATCTTGGATGAAATCAGGCAAGTCTTCAATCGACACAGCGCAGTCGTCTATGTTTGTAGCGGGCTTTTCATCCCCCTCTACGTTCGAGGCAACACCGAGCGCTGCATTTCTGAGGTGCCATACATGATCCACGTCGTCCCCGGTAACGATAGGGAAATGATATCCAAAGCCCGTATCTTTTACGTCCTGAATAATTTTCTCTATTTTTTGCTTGGACTCTTCCTCGGTGTCTGCGGCAACTTCGACAATAAGCACAGTTCCGGGATTGTCTTTTATGAAGAAGAGCTCTTTATTAAGGAGCGGATTCTCCTTTGCACAGTTAATAGTGTAATCATCTATCAACTCGCAGGACATAATGGTGTTCCGGCATATAGCGATATTTGCCCTGAGCGCGTTGTCCAGGGTTTTAAAGTTGATACACGCAAGAGTTCTGTGCACAGGGGGGTGGGGTGCCAGGTTCACCTTCAGCTCGCTAATAAAAACAAGAGTTCCGGCAGAGCCTGCAATCAGCTTGCAGAAATTAAACGGCTCCCCGCCTTTCATAAAAGGCTCCATTCTTGATAAAACATCGAGAGCATATCCTGTGTTGCGTCTGAATATTTTCTCATCTGGAAAATGCTCAACTATATCCTTTTGGTTCTCCGGATTTGAGAGCATGTCTCTAATTTGCATATATACCCTGGTTTCAAGTGAGCTCTCGTCCCCGTTGCATTTTGCATCAAACTCATCCTTTGTAAGCTCTCCAAATGTTATCTCGGACCCATCGGCCAGGAACCCCTTTACTTCGAGAAGGTGTTTTCTGCTGTCTCTGTATACCACCGAGTTTGCGCCGCAGGAGTTGTTGCCCATCATACCGCCTATCATAGCTCTGTTCTGGGTGGATGTTTCGGGTCCGAAAAAAAGTCCATACGGCTCCAAGTATTCATTGAGCTCGTTTCTGATGACGCCAGGCTGAATCCTTGCCCAGCCCTCTTCTTTGTTTACCTCAAGCACCTCATTCATATAGCGGCCGACGTCTACCACTATGCCGCTTCCAATGGGCTGACCTGAGAGCGAAGTTCCGGCAGTGCGGGGAGTGAGAGGAATGTTATTTTTTATTGCGAAGTCGACTAATTTTTTTATATCGTCATGCGATCTGGGAATTGCTACCGCTGTCGGGAACACTCTGTATGAGGATGCATCGGTAGCGTACATCGTCCGCACCATGTGGTCGTGGTAGAAATCCCCGGAGAATTGATTTTGAAGATCACCCCATTTGGAATTGTCGATCTTATATGCAGCAGCGCCATTCTCACTCATTGAAGATGCCCTCCCTAGCTATATATACACTTTTTTTTGCCCATAGACAATGTAAATTCACCGTATTCAATATTTTAGTATAAGATTGGGAATTAATATATAAGTTGCGTATAGTTTTAACAGGCGGCCGGTAGATACTTTTTGAGACAGAAAATATTAAATCTATGAAGAACCTAAGCAGCAAATTGTTTGTCTCCCTATTTATAATTGTCTTCCTTTTAATATTGGGATCGTGTGATAACTCAGGAAGCTCAAATAGGGAGAGATTCCTTTATACCAGCTCGAATGATCCTTCAGGGAATACTATAATTGTGTTATCTATTGGTAATGAGGGTGAGTTGTCTCAGATAGGGAACGTTCCAACAGGAGGAGCGGGTGATGCCGATGACGGCGATTTTGACGGTCAGAACTCCCTGCATATTATTCCAGGCACCAACTACCTGCTTGCGGTAAATGCCGGAGACTCCGCTGGAGAAGCCGGAATAACTGACGGCAACGGATCAATATCCGTGTTCAAGATTGATGACGCAACCGGGATGTTAAGCCGAATCGATCAAGACCCCGCCACTAATGGTATTGAAAATATGGATTCCCAAGGTGTGCGCCCGGTTAGTATCGGCTCATATGTAATAGACGGGAAAACATGGGTCATTGTAGGTAATCAATACCATAACCCGGTGTTTTTTGGAGACAGCAGGGAAGAAGGGGTAGGAAACACGCGCCCCGGAGATCCGGAGGGGGAGATCGTAGAGACCGGTTTAAGGAACGTAGCAGCTTTTCAATTTTCTGACGGCATGCTCCTGTCTCCTAAAACAGCGGCGGTATATGAGGATGGGATAAATGGGGGTCCTGCCAATGTTGCTTTTAGTCCCGACGGGACTAAGGTTGCAGTGTCTACTTGGGGTGTGCCGCATTTTGACCAGAGCGGTCTGCCGGATCGGGATGTGCAGCTTCCGAGCCGAGTTTATATCTATGACGTATCGGTATCGGAGGGGGGTCTGGATTTAGTAGGCGAGAGGTTTTTTGAGCAAGAAGGTATTGCGGGCACAATAGGGTTTTCGTGGAGTCCGGACAGTGAGGCTGTTTTCGCTGCCAATGCAAATCTGGCTCAGCAGCCTGTATCACTCGAGGATTTCAGTGTAACAGTAGTGTCGGCGGGAGAGAATCCGGAGTTGCTTGGAAACTCGGAAGTTCCTCCATTTGGCGATGCTGCATGCTGGACCCTGCTGTCACCGGACGGTGCCAGGTTGTATCTTGCTAGTTTCGCACTGAATATCGTGAGTTATTTTGAAGTAAATCCCCCGTTTGGATTGACACTTATGCAGTCTCTTGTGCGTCAGGAATCTCCAATTTTGGATACAAAGGATATGCATATGACACGGGATAGCAAATATTTCTTTGTGAGTGGTCCACTTATGTCCCACACTATTTCAATTTACAAAGTAGATGCTGAGGGATTTTTGAACGAGGCAGAGACATCTGCGTTCTTAGTCCCCTCGGCACACCCTGGAGGAGTTAACGTATCGCCCGAATCACAGGCTTTTCTTGGGTTAGTTGGGTATTAGACATCTNNTCCGTTTCCATTTAGAATAGTTCTACACTACTGATTGCAGAGAAATCTAATGAGCGCACAAGACCACCCACTTTCAGAGGAAATTCTTAGTCAGCTCAGGGAAAAGGACATCTCAGAGGAGGCGGCCTTATCTCAAATAGAAACTTTCGCAAAAGGCATACCATTTACTGAGCTCTTGCGCCCCTGCATCCTTGGTGACGGCATCATAAGCCTCGATGACGATATAGATAAGTACACGGGTATATATGAGGGCGAATCTCTATCCAAAAAAGTGATAAAATTTGTCCCCGCATCCGGCGCAGCAAGCCGTATGTTCAAGGAGCTGCTATCCGTTTCCTCCCGAGGGTCAGAAGTAAGAAGAGACGAGCTTGCAGAAGAAGACACTAAAGACTCAAATGTGTTTTTAACGTTTATCGATAACATTACGGAGTTTGCTTTCTACGATGATTTGAGAAGGCAAATGTCGGATGACGGGCTCGACATAAAAAGTCTGTTAGATCAGGGTGTGTACAAAAAAATAGCTGACTATACCATGGGGGCTGATGGCCTCAATTATGCTCATCTTCCAAAGGGCATTATAGAATTCCATAAATATGAAGATGGGCCCCGGACTGCTTTTGAGGAGCATTTGGTTGAGGCTAGAGAATACTCGAAGGATGCAGACGGCATCTCTAGAGTTCATTTTACCGTGTCGCCTGAGCATCTGGGCAAAGTCCGAGACCTGATAGATGCTAAGAGGCCCCGCTATGAATCAGAGGGAGTTAGCTTTGAGGTTGACTATTCGATTCAAAAGCCCTCGACTGATACTCTTGCAGTGGATATGGAGAACAGGCCGTTTCTGGATAATGAGGGCAAAGTAGTGCTTCGCCCAGGGGGGCATGGAGCGCTTATAGAAAACCTAAATGATCTTGATTGCGATATAGCGTTTATCAAGAACATTGACAACGTTGTTCCCGACCGTCTAAAGTCTGAGACCTGTTTATATAAAAAGGCTCTGGGCGGGTATTTGCTCGACATACAGGATCGGGTATTCGGTTATTTGAGAGATCTGGATAATGCACCGCCGGATGAGGAACTTTTGGGCAGAATAGGTGCTTTTATCAGCAAGGAGCTGGTGATTGAACTTCCCCAGGGATTTGACAGCTCAACCGTGGAGGAAAAGCAAGTATACGTCCGCTCTAAACTAAATAGACCTATTAGGGTTTGCGGAGTGGTGAAGAATGTGCGCGAGCCCGGGGGCGGGCCTTTTTGGATAAAGGGCGAAAGCGGGCAGGTGTCAAAGCAGATTGTGGAGTCTGCTCAGGTAGACCTTGGCTCTACGCAGCAAAAGGACATCTGGGAGTCCTCAACGCATTTTAACCCTGTGGATTTGGTGTGCGGACTAAAAAACTATAGAGGGGAGAGCTTTAATCTGGGCACATATGTTGACCCTGATATGGGTTTCATCTCTCATAAATCTAAAGACGGAAGAGAGCTGAAAGCACTTGAGCTGCCCGGGCTTTGGAACGGGGCTATGGCGGATTGGAATACACTGTTCGTAGAG
>JABAOE010020601.1_pt1 | contig 10567 bp, 9 predicted proteins | sample 7062141 | NCBI WGS metagenome assembly JABAOE01 (sample SAMN14538627, study PRJNA623070) | marine sediment metagenome | biome: marine biome [ENVO:00000428]; feature: marine pelagic biome [ENVO:01000023]; material: deep marine sediment [ENVO:00002113] | place: India: Gulf of Khambhat ...
TGCACCGAGGTGATCCCACAACACTCCTGCAAGGACACTGGCAATCAGCATCGCCACGCCGCTGGCCAGGTTGAAGAAGCCATACGCCGTACCGTGCAAATCGGCCGGTGCGGTGTGCGCCACCATGGTGGCGAGCAAGCCTTGCGTGATGCCCATGTGCAGACCCCACAAGCTGACCCCCGCCACGACCACGCCCCAGTGAGCGGTCGTGGCCAAGATAACATCGGCCACCATCAGCACCAGCAGTCCCAGCGTGAGCAGCTTCATGTGACTCATTCGGTCAGAGAGTGTTCCGAACGGATAGGCCGAGAGAGAGTAGCTTAGATTCATAACCACCATGACGAGGGGGATCAGGGCGGGGGAAATTCCCCCCTGTTGGGCGCGGAGGACGAGGAATGCCTCGCTGAAGCGAGCCAGCGCGAAAAGTGCACCGATGCCCACCACCCACCAAAAAGGGCGCCCTAAGCGCAACAGATTGTCCCATCGTATGGGATTGGAGCTCCCAGATGTTTGCCGTTGTCTCGATTCATGGACACCGAAGACTAGGAGCGCGACGGCCAACACGCCGGGTATCACAGCCACCCAAAAGACAGCCCGGAAATCATTGGCCCACAGGAGCATCAGTCCGACCGCGAGCAGGGGGCCAAGCAGTGCACCAACGGTATCGAGGGCCTGTCGTAAACCAAAGGCGGCCCCTCGAATCTGATGCGGGGTGATGTCCGCGACGAGGGCATCCCGTGGGGCACCGCGCACCCCTTTACCGATTCGGTCTAGCAGACGCGCGGTCATGACAAGACCAAGGCCAGTAGCGATGGCAAAGAGCGGCTTACTGAAGGCCCCCAACGCGTAGCCGAACACAGCCAGGCCCTTCCGGCGACCCCAATAGTCGCTCAGGGTCCCTGAAAAGACTTTCACAACCAGAGCGAGCGACTCGGCGAGGCCCTCAACCAGACCGACCGCCAGGGCGCTCGTGCCCAGCGTCGTTACCATAAACAACGGCAACAGGCTGTGAATCATTTCGGATGAAATATCCATCAACAGACTGACACACCCCAACACCCAGATCCCCGAGGGAATGTGGCGTATGGAGCGATGTTCTATCTGTGGTTTACCCTTCATCGGGCAGATTCGTGATGAGGTTCAAGTGTCACACACCCATAATAAGACTATTGCGCCAACAAAATGGAAGCTTTCGACGCGGTAGCTGCTGTGATGACCTGCGATTGGGTAGTTTGCGGTCTCTCGAGAGAGAGCGAAATGACAGCAGGTTAGAAGCAACTGCTACCAGGGAGCTACCGGCACGAAGCCCAGGCATTTCCACCGTCGTTAACCGATCCCCTCAGCATGGTAATTCAAGGAGTTGCGTTGGTGGCGTAGAGGGGAGGGAACGTTGTCGGCAGGTGGGGGCGATATGAAAGCACCCGCAACCTGATTTTTTTCATCCCACGATACGGGTTTCGTTGCGATCAAAGCTGAGTGATCTCACGCGCAGCGACACTATAAATTATTGATCAATCCCATTGACGCCCAGCAGACAATTGGCACACCCTCATCCCATGAGCAATGGGTCCCATATGTGGAATGTACCTCAGTTCGTAAAGAGGCAGAGACTCACGAGTGGGGAGATATTTGAAGTTTGTGACGCCCCGTTGCGCGTGACTCACATTGCTGTTGAGCCACGCAGAGAGAGCTGGTTAAGTTGTAGGTGACAAGAAAATTACCAGTTGGTCACCCTCAATCAGGCAGGGTCTTCTATCTGAATCGGCCAAGGAAAGCCAAGGCGAAAGACGCTGCCGCCATCCTAGCAGTTCATCGAGTTGTCAGAAGTGTTTTAGTGCTTGAGCTTCATCACGAGCATGAGGATCCGTCTTCGTATCGCGGGTCGAATGCTGGTGAACTCCAGTCCAAAGTCCTGACCTTGCACCCACCGGACAATGGCCTCGTCGACTCGTGCGGGCCAATCGAAGTCAGGGAGGAACAGCGAAAGGTTCAACAGCATGCCAGGCTGTAAAGTAATGAAGGATGAGGCGCGGCAGCCTCTCGTCGAAATATCCACGAGGGTGGCTTCACCTTCAAAGTCATTGTCTCCAAAGAAGAACAAGCGGCAGGCGAGTTTGAACCGTGGTTCCTGACGGGCTTTCCCTCCCTCGCCATCCTGGTAGCCTGGGAAAAGCCATCCTCCAGCTTTTGCCATCTGCATAATCTCCAGCTATCAAATAGCATACCAGTTTATTAGGGAACACACACGATTCAGAGAAATCATGACCATCTTAGATTGTGTGGGACCGGGACGTTCCGGTAGCAGCGTGGTAGCAAAGTCCTACGATGAGAAATCGTGAACGATTCGGGCGGGCACGCCACGCCAGGGGCAGGTCAACTGCGCTTCATGCCGTCATCATCCTATCAACAAGGAATCAATGATATCTTGACAGATATTGTGATGTTACATAGTTTCAAGCGATGGGGGAACCTGTATCGAACGGGGAGTGTCATGTGTTGCTCGTCGAGGATGACGAGGATATGGTGACCTTGCTCCGATTCCTCCTAGAACGAGAGGGGCACAAAGTCAGCCATGTGTCGGATGGGAGTCAGGCAAAGGAGTTGATTGGACAAATCGCACCGCCTCAATTGGTCCTTCTGGACGTGATGCTTCCGTACCATAACGGAGTTGAGATCCTCAAACACATGCGAAGCAACACAGCATGGAGTAAAGTGCCGATCATCATGTTGACTTCACTCTCCGCCGAACAAAATATCATAGCCATGCTGGATGACGGTGCAAATGATTATATCGTAAAGCCTTTCAAGCCCCATGAATTGACCGCCAGGGTTCGGCGATTATTAAAGCCTTGGCCTTGATCGACCTTCTGCCATGTTGACCAACGTGCTTTCCTTGGTTGCTTCACCTGATCCACTGACAAGTTTTGCGGTACTTATAGGATTGGGTGCGATGGCTGTGGCGTTCTTTATCCTCTTGCTGACTGGAGTGATCCAGCGTCTGATACTGTTACGGCAGAGCAGGCGTCAGAAATTCAAAGCTCTGTGGAATCCGCTGTTGATACAAAGTATCACGGAGATCCCTCAAACATTTCCTGTTCTTCGAAGCAGTGAGGCCCGTCTCTTCTTGGAATCCTGGAACTACTTTCGTGAATCCATCAAGGGAGATATCACGGGCAACTTAGATCGGGTGATGGGCCTGGTCGGCGCGGATGGAGCCGCAAGACGGTTGCTGCAAAGCCGCTGGCTGTCCGACAGATTGGTGGCGGTCGTAGCACTAGGGCATTTGCGCGACCGATCGATCTGGGAGGAGCTCCGTCGACTGGTGGACTCTCGATCGCCTGAGCTTTCACTGGCGGCTGCCCGAGCGCTCATTCTGATCGATGCCCAGGCTGGGCTTACGGTTCTGACTCCTTTCTTGGGAACACGGACCGATTGGTCGTTCGTAAAAGTCGCCAGCATGCTGAAGGAGGCTGGACCGGAGCCCGTCGTTGAATCATTAGCTGAGGCTACCCTGATCGCGCCGCCGGAAGCAGCCGCGCGGTTAGTTCGTTGTCTCGAAGCGGCGGGAAGTCCTAACGCCCTACCAGTCGTGCGGAAGCTCATTGGAAGCAAGGACACTGATGATCAAGTTGTCATCGCCTGCCTTCGTTTCTTAGGGCGCTTTGCCAGTTCCAAGGATCTGGACCTGATCCGGCCGCGCCTAACACACCCGAAGTTTGGCATCCGGGTTCAGGCCATCAAGGCATTGGGAAAAATCGGAACGGCAGATGATGTAGCACGCCTTATCGAGCGATTGGCGGACGAGAATTGGTGGGTTCGATATCGAGCTGCCGAAGCACTCGCTGGTTTCCCCCTCGTGAATCGAGCGCAGCTCACCAGGCTTCAGGCTGAGCATCCTGAACAACAGACTAGGGAAATTCTTGCACCGTTTGTCTTTCCCCACGGTGGCTCCGTGCCTCTGATTTCCGGCATAGTGAACGATGAAGTGACGAAGTAGGCCGAATCCTGCCGTGCCGACGGAGTCCTCAAGAAGCCGTTTCAAGGCACTTCTCTCAAAGATCGGGTATTCGAAGTGCTCGCGAAGCGACAAGTGCAAGCCACTGCCCCAGAGCCGAAGCCGGCTCCAAGCCAAGCACCCACCGCCGCAGTCCGTGCAGACACAGAACCCCATATTTTAGAGAGCGCCGCGGACACTTCCCAGCAGATCTCTGTCAAGCTCAGAGAAGTCGAGGAACAGCTGCGCCAGAAACAGGCTCGTGCCGACGCCCTGGCCAACCGGGTGGCTGAGCTTGACAAGGAGCTCGGACGCGCGACGGCCAGCGAGGCCCTGTTGAGTGCGGAACGCCAGCGGGCAACTGACCTCGAGGCCAAGATCGTGGGACTCGAACAGCAGGCCGTCCAAGTCCCTCAACTCGCCGCGGCACTGAAAGTACAGCAAGAGACGTTCGCCAAGGTCACGCATGACGCCGTCGCGTGGCAACAGACCTTCGTCAAAGTCACGGGACTAGAGGCGACAGTGCTTAAAGATCGAGAAGCGGCGGAACAGGTGGTGGAACAGCTGGCCGAAATCACCAAAGTGGCCGCGCACGCCAAGGAGGTGGAGGCCAAATTGGCTATCGAAGGGCAACGGATGCTCGAGTCTCAACAGAAAGCAAAGGATTTGGGGGCGGCATTGGCCGCCGAACGGTCGCGGGTCGAAGAATTGAACAGCAAAATTGCGCCGGTGGAGCCAATCGCGATGAAAGTCCACGAATTGAAAAGACTTCTGGCTAGGTAACGGGACCGTAATGCACTCCTCACCAAACGCGTGTCGGAGACTGAGCAAGTTGCCGAGAATGCCACTAAACGATTTGAGGAATGGCGAGTAAGCTCGGTGAAATAGCTGGATAAGCGGCACAGTTGGGCAAAGCCAAGGGATAGTTCTGAAGACCCTGACCAGAGCCACTACCTGGTCGTTTCCTCCGCGAAGGGTTAAGACCAATGTCCATCGAAACAGAAGATGAATTTCGGAAAGAATTAGTCGAGGCCTTCGTTCAGGAGGCTTAGCAATGGCTCGAACAGATTCATATTGTCCCGGATGAACTGCAGCAAGGATCTCCCACCCGATCGCCATCTGAACCTCACCAATACAATTAAAGCCGGCCTCGCTAATATGGGCGGGTCGGCGGCCACAATTAGCCTGGGCGAAGTCGAGCGAGCCTCATGGCAGTCCGGCGTGATTGATTCAACAGACCATGCAGGAGTGCTAGACCTGCTTGGTCAATTCACCAATGAACGAAGAGATTAATGCGCACTCCACGACGGATGTATGACTGGGAGCGGTCCTCATAATAACCTGATGTCTCAATCGAGAGTCTGTCTGACAGGGGAAAAGTCACCCCGCCTTCAATAATGTGGCTAGATATTCTCATGAAGTCTTGAGTCGTGCGGATTTGGTTGCTGGATGTCCCAAACGCGCCGGAAACAAAGAGCTGCAGCCGGCCCGTGGGGCGCCAGGTCAATCGGGAGAACAAGGTGGTCGCACCACTCTCTGGTACGTAAAAGACCTTCTCAGTTAGCCAAAAGTTGTACGGCAGATAGATCGTGACGCCTGGGATTAATAGGTTAATGCTAGTGGATTTGAACACCATATGACGATATCCAAACGACGGTTCCAGAAAGGACATTCCCGCGTGCAGATCCCCCAAACCCTGAAACACTTCTCCGCCAAGAGACCAATGTGGTGCAAAACTTGGGTTAACCGTGGCTAAGGCGCCGAGGTAGCCCCAGGCTTTTGGCCAGAGCGAGCTATAAAATTCGCCGGACACCGGAGTGTCGTGAGACCCAAACCGGTTCAATGGCTCAACCCGCCCGACCAACGTCCGCGTACCGATGGATTTGGAGGCCTCAACCAATCCGTTTCGTTCGTCAGGCAAGGAATCTGTGTATGTGAAATGGCTATAGCCGACCTTCACGTAGTCGCGGAATGGCAACGTGGGGAGCGCTCGGGTCAATCCAACAGGGGCACGAAGAGCTTGTGCACGAGTGAGGGATGCTAGCTCGGTTTTCACGGCTGCGATGCGCTGAGTGAGTTCTGGATCGGCAGCAATTGCAGAGAGGTCTTCATACCACCGAAGCGCCTCCGCGTAATGGCCGCTCCAATAAAGCGTGTCCGCGAGTCCCCGTTTGGCTTCCACATTGTCAGAATCCTCGCGAAGAACCGAACGATACCCGGCTTCAGCCTCCGTATATTTCTTCTGCCAAGATCTTACGCGTGCCAGCGCCACCCGTACTTCCATATCACGCGGGTGCCGAGTAAGAATGTCCTCGTAGAGCGTTACCGCTTCTTCGTAGGAACCCTGCCAGGACAGGACACGCGCCAACGCTGCACGGATCTCGTCATTCTCCGGGTGCTCGGACAAGTATTGTTGGTAGGCAGTCGCGGCTTTATCGTACTGCTGCGCAGTTTCATGTTCGTGGGCTTCGGAAAGAATATCCGCAGGAGATTGTGCCACCAGCGGCGACGCCGAGAGGCACACACTCAGAGTCAGGGCCAAGCTAAGGCCGTGGACTCTCAACAAGCAACCTCACCCAAGTAAGTTTGATCACGGAGCGTTTTTCTCATTATCTTGACGAACATGTCACCCAGTCGTAGTTATCTTATGGTGCATCTTGTAAACGGAAGACTATAAGACGTGGGTCTATCTCACTCTAAGGGAACCTAAAACTCATCTAGTTACACCCTGACATTATGTTTACGATACCTTTGTGGTTTTATCTAATGTTCTTTGTATTTATGACAGTGACGTTTCTGCTCTTGCTGCTCACCTCTCTCAGTTCCATTCTCCGGAGTCTGCCGCGGCGGGCGTTGGACTATCTACCTCACAAGTACACAGGATTTGAACCGCCGATCAGTATCCTCGTTCCTGCTCATAATGAGGAGCTGACCATCGCCGATTCCATTCGGTCGTTGTTACAGCTCAGCTACGCTGATTACGAGATCATCATCATCAATGACGGCTCGACCGATAGGACACTGGAGGTCTTGATCCGCGAATTTGCGTTGAGCCCGTATCCCGAAACGTATCAAGTCAGTGTACCGACAGAGATGATTCGCACCGTGTATGTCTCTCAGCAGCATGCCAAGGTGCGTGTGATCGACAAGGCGCGTGGTGGTAAAGCCGACGCTCTAAACGCGGGCATTAATCTATCCCGTAACCCGCTTTTCTGTACGCTCGATTCGGATTCCATCTTACAGAGGGATAGTCTAGAAAGAGCGGTTCAGCCGTACCTGGATGATCCTTCCACGGTCGCTGTTGGTGGCCTGGTTTGCATTGCGAACGGATGCGAGGTGACAGACGGATTTCTGGCCAAAATTGGTCTGCCGACGAAGTGGTTAGCTCTCCTTCAGGTCATCGAATACCATCGCGCATTTTGGATTGGCCGGACGGGGCTTGCGTCGCTGAACGCACTGCTGGTTATCTCCGGTGCCTTTGGGTTGTTTCGGAAGTCTCCCGTTGTCGAGGCAGGTGGGTATGTCAAAGCTTTGCACGGCGAAGACATGGAATTGGTCGTGCGACTGCATCGTCATCTCCGTCTACGTGGGGAACACTATCGCATGAGCTTCGTGCCGTATGCCCTTTGCTGGACCGAAGCGCCAGAACACATCCGTTCTCTACGGAGCCAACGCATTCGTTGGCAACGCGGACTTGCTGAGTCGCTAATGATGAATAAGGAACTGCTGTTCCACCCCAAGGGTGGAATCGTGGGGTGGTTCGCGCTTCCCACCACGATCCTATTCGAATGGCTCCAGCCTGGAGTGCTCGTGTTGGGGTATCTCTACACGCTGGTGTTCTACGCAGTCGGTCTTTTGTCAGCTGCCTCGGTGATCGCGTTTCTAACTGCCGAGATCGGGTTGGGAGTGTTAATGTCGGTCAGCGTATTGCTTATAAATCAATTGTCCACTCGTATGTATCCCAAATTCGGGCAATTGATGGTACTCTTCCTCGCCGCACTTGTGGAAAATCTTGGTTTCCGCCAATTGACCACGTACTGGAGGCTAATCGGCTTATGGCGGTCGTGGAGCGGGGCGCAAGCGTCGTGGGATGCGATTACTCGAACTGCAGCGTGGCAGTTGCCTAGGAAGTGAAGGGTGTGAGGTGAGCCGCGAGAATCCTCAAGGCCTGAGGCGATAGGACGAGCACCCGCGGCCTCCTGACCTTCCCCCTCTAGAGCATCACACATGGCAAAGAAGACTTCGGCAACCACTGAGTGTGGCTGGCAGAAACAGGGCTTCAAAGACCATCTCCAGGAAATTCTATGGACGACGGAACCCCACCAGAATCTGGGGAAAGGGGCGAGCAGCTTGTTTCCTAGCCACTTGGTCACGTTGCATCCTGTTGTAAGGGGTGTGCATGGGTAGGGGCACAATGGGCATACTTGGAGAACAATGCTCTGCAGCTCTTTCTCAATCGCGAATCGCTTCTAATCGTAGAATCCGTAGGGTGGGTCTGATGGGCACACACCCCCATCTCTGTGCGCAATGGGTCCCATAGGCGAAACGCGCCCGAGGAGAAAAAGGGGCCTTAGTCGGCAGGACGAAGTGAAGGTAAGTGCCAGTCCGCCACGCGCTGCGAAATGTTTGATTGCAGAACCTGACGCTCATTCTTTTCCTCAGCAGAATTGTACGAATTCGTTGCAGGCTGGGAAGATAGGTGCATACTTAAATTCATGTACATACGTATCTCTCTCAGAGCTTCCCACGGGTGCTGGTAAACAGCTTGGAAGCAGGTGCTCATTAAAAGGAACGATGCCATGGCCAAAATTCTTGTGATCGAGGATGAACCCGTTACCCGGTTGCGCCTTCGGTCGGAACTCGAGCAAGCTGGGTATGCCGTCAGGGAGGCTCCAGATAGAGCCGTGGGTCTTGCCCTGGTGCAGGAGGAGCCTCCGGATGTCGTGGTCACCGATGTGTTTATGCCCGAGAAAGATGGGATCGAGGTGCTGCGAACCATCAGGTCATCTTGGGGAAACATCAAAGTGATCGTCATGACCGGCGGGTCGGTGATGGATCCTATGGGTGCGGAAGCAATAAATTTGGCCAGACAGCTTGGTGCCGATCGGATCTTTACCAAGGGGTTTAATACACAGAGACTACTAGAAGACATCGAGGATCTGCTGAAAGCTGACGAACGACGGCAATTCCCACGTTTTGATGTTGAGTGCGCAATTGCCTTGTTCCGAGATGAAGTCTTCCTTGGCGATGCCATCGGCTGTGACCTATCGGAAGCAGGCTGTGCCATAAAGACCCCGGTGCCCATGATGAAGGACGACTATGTGGCAATGGAACTCTACTTGCCTGATTACTGGGAACAGATAGCACCATTGGACATCGAGGTCGCAGTCGTGCGGTGGGCGGCCGAAGAGAAGTATGGCCTGGAATTCATCAAGCTCCCGCATGAGGATCACCAGCGACTTCGCCGATATCTCATGTCCCTCCAGACGACACGCCCTAGGTCTAAGGCCCCCATTCAAGTTCCTTCACACCGACCTGACCCCAAAGCAGCTTAGTAGGCCAGCGGCCGCTTGAGCAATGTGCCCGCGTTGTTCGCCACAGCGCATTGCACGGAAACGCGGCGGGAGGGACGAAGCGTGACAGGCATGGCAGCCTCGCAGGGAGGCGTATTGTTAGGAGGCATGCGAAGAAAGGTGCAAAGGCCGAGTAGGAGGGGTGAACTCTGTCGGCAGGCGGGGGCGTTATGAAAGCACCCGCAACCGAACTTATTTCACCCCACGATCCGGGTTCCCCTGAGAGCTAAGCCGAGTGAATCTACGCGCTCTAAGGCCATGAATTATTGACCAATTCTATCGATTCCCAGAGCCCAATCGGTACACCCCCAAGCTCATGGGCAATGGGTTCCATGGGGGGAGTTTACTCTGGGGAGATAAGGTTTATTGGCAGGGTAAAGTTACGTGAGGAGATCCTCCTTGTCGTACAGCTCACTAAAGTAGAGTGCCAGCTATTTGGTTCAACCCGAACTGAGAATCTGGACCCGTTGAAGTGAGCGAGATCAGAGTAGCAGGGCACTTTCGTAATGACGTCGATACAATACATGTCATTGCTCTAAATATCTCGTATCATCCGAGTCAACGTTCGTATTGCCTAGAGGGGGCACGGTTCGTTGAAAGCTGCCATAGCTTCTTCATCCGTGTTACACAGCTGGATCATGGTATTGAAGCCACTGACCACAAAGGATTCGTGCACCATCCCCTTCGCATTTGAAATCTTCAGTCCGCCTTGAACGTGCCGAAGCTGCTTGGAGATGGTCGCGAACATATGCAAGCCAGCACTGCTTATATAGTCAACATCTGCCAGGTTGATGACGAGCTTTCTTGCTCCTCTATTCAAAACCCTTTGCAATTCCTCGTTGCCCCCCGCCGACGTAATTGAGGACAGACTTCCTTCCATTTTGACAAGAGTAATAGAGGCTATTTCGTGTGCTGTCACACTAAGATTGTGTTGTGTGCTGGTACGCATAAGCTTCCCCACGCCTCACTTTTTAGTAAGGCGATACAAATGCATCGCGGC
>JABAOE010012934.1_pt4 | contig 10566 bp, 8 predicted proteins | sample 7062141 | NCBI WGS metagenome assembly JABAOE01 (sample SAMN14538627, study PRJNA623070) | marine sediment metagenome | biome: marine biome [ENVO:00000428]; feature: marine pelagic biome [ENVO:01000023]; material: deep marine sediment [ENVO:00002113] | place: India: Gulf of Khambhat ...
CCCCGAGTAGAAGTCCACGTTCGGGTAGAGGTTCCGCGAGACGAAGTACTCCTCCTCGAGCGCGATCTTCTCCAGCTCGAGCGCGATGTCCAGCAGCGGATTCCGGCCCGTGACCTCGAAGACCTCGTGAGCGGTCGTCTTGATGATGCTCGCCCGCGGATCGTAGGCCTTGTACACGCGATGCCCGAATCCCATGAGGCGGCGCTCGCCTGCCTTCACACTTTCCATGAAATCGGGGATGTTGCTCACGTCGCCAATCTCGTTGAGCATCCGGAGCACGGCCTCGTTCGCTCCCCCGTGCAGGGGACCGTACAGCGCCGCCATCGCGCCGGCGAGCGCGCAGTACGGGTCCGAGTGCGAGCTTCCGATCACGCGCATGGCCGTCGTCGAGCAGTTCTGCTCGTGGTCGGCGTGCAGGATGAAGAGCACGTCGAGCGCCCGCTCCAGAACCGGATCCGGGCGATACTCCCGAACCCCGATCCGGAAGAGCATGTTCAGGAAGTTGGCCGTGTAGGACAGCTCGTTCTCCGGATAGACGTAGGGAAGTCCGCGGTGATGTCGATAGCCGAAGGCCGCGAGCGTCGGCATCTTGGCCACCAGCCGGATGATCTGCGCCCAACGGGCTTCCTCGTCGTGGATCGCCTTTGCATCAGGGTAGAAGGTGGACAGAGCCGCCACGGCCGAGATCATCATCCCCATCGTGTGGGCATCGTAGCGGAAGCCGCTGAGAAGCTTTGTGATGTTTTGGTGGATATACGTATGAAAGGTAACGTCTTCCACGAACCGATCCAGCTCGTCCTGGGTCGGGAGCTCCCCTCTGAGGATTAGGTAGGCGACCTCGAGGAACGTGCTTCTCTCGGCCAGCTGCTCGATCGGGTAACCGCGGTACCGTAGGATCCCCTTTCCCCCGTCGATCTCGGTGATCAGGCTCCTCGTGGACGCCGTGTTCGTGAACGCCGGATCGTAGGACATCATGCCGAACTCGTCGGGATCCACGCGGATCTGACGCAGATCCATCGCGCGGATCACGTTTCCGTCCAGGATCTCGATCTCGTATTCCTTGCCGGTGCGATTGTCCCGGATCGATAGACTGCCGTCCGAACCGCTCTCGCCCATCTGCTCCTCCGTCCCGTTCCCTCGGGTTCATCTGAGGCTCCGACGTCGAGCCGATCGTCGCCAATCCGGTCTCACGGGCGCCTCCGCCCAACGAGCGTGGCCGGATTGGGGCCGTAACATATAACATACGTCTGGACGGAGGCTACCGGCGTCGGCCCGCTTCAGCGCGGCCGGATCCGCCGGTACGGAAGACGGGCGCGCAGCTACCTGGAGCCCACCGCGGAAAGAGAGGTGCACGCGTATGGCAGCTCGCGGCCTGAAGAAGGCACTCGGCCTTCTAGACGTCTACGCGGTCGCGACCGGGGCCACCCTCAGCACCGGCTTCTTCCTGCTCCCCGGTCTCGCGGCGGTTTCCGGCGGAAGCGCGATCCCGTCCGCGTATCTCGTGGCCGGCCTGTGCCTGGTACCGGGAATTCTCAGCCAAATCGAGCTGGCGACGGCCATGCCGAGGGCAGGTGGGATCTATTACTTCGTGGATCGGAGCATGGGACCCCTTCCGGGAACTGTGGCCGGCCTCGGCACCTGGATCACCCTGATCCTGAAGTCGGCCTTCGCTCTGGTCGGGATCGGCGCGTATCTCGCCCTCTACTTCCCCGAGGTCCCGGCCGCCCCGATCGCGGTCACCTTCGCCGTGGGCTTCGGAGTCCTGAATCTGTTCGGCGTCGAGAAGGTGGGCTCGTTCCAGCTCGTGCTCACCGGGGCGCTCCTCCTCGTGCTGGGCTCGTTCATCCTGATGGGACTGCCGAGGGCGATACCCTCCGGGCTCGGCGGTGTCTTCAATCCCGACATGGAGGCATCCCTGTCCACGGTTGGGCTGGTCGTCGTCTCGTTCATGGGACTCATCAAGGTCGCCTCCCTGTCCGAGGAGGTCCGGGATCCGGAGCGGAACATCCCGCTCGGGGTCGCGCTCGCGTTTCTCACCGCTCTCCTCGCCTACGTCGTCGGAACCTGGGTCATGGTCTCGGTGGTCGGGGTCGAGGCCCTCACTGCGAACGGGGGCGACCTGACTCCCGCGGCGACGCTGGCCGAGACTCTCTGGGGGCCGGCCGGGGTGGCCGTGATGACGCTGGCAGCGATCGTATCCTTCTCCTCGGTCGCGAACGCGGGGATACTGAGCGCCAGCCGGTACCCGTGGGCCATGAGCCGCGACCACATCCTTCCGAGGGCTCTGCGGCTGCTCAGCCCTTGGCGAACGCCCCACGTGGCGATCTTCGCCACGGTGGCGCTCGTCGTTGGAGCGCTGACCCTCTTCGACCCTACCCACATCGCGGAGCTGGCCGGTGCGTTCGCCCTGATCATGTTCGCCATGAGCTGCCTGGCGGTGGTGGTCATGCGGGAGAGCCGCATCCCATCTTACGACCCGGGGTTTCGCTCGCCATTCTATCCGTGGATCCAGATCCTGGGGCTCCTCCTTCCCTTCCCCATCATCCTCGAGATGGGCTGGCTGGCCACGCTTCTGAGCGGAGGGTTCATCACGGTCGGCATCCTCTGGTATACGTACTATGCCAGGGAGCGGGTCGGACGCGAGGGAGCNNAGCGGCTTGGGCGGCAGCGCGACCTGGGGCTCGAGCGCGAGCTGCGTGAGATCCTCAAGGAGAAGGGGCTCCGGGCCGCCGATCCGTTCGAGGAGCTCATCTCGAAGGCTCAGGTGATCGACTACCAGGGTCGGGCCACCTTCACCGAGGCCGTAGACCGGGTATCAGCCGCTCTCTCCCAGCAGCTGGGGGTTCCGCTCGAGCTCCTCTCCGAGGGGTTCGTCGGCTGCGCCACGGCGGGAGTGGCCCCGATGAGCCACGGAGCCATTCTCACGCATCTCAGGCTGCCTACGCTGCCCAGGGCCGCCATCGTGCTGGTACGCGCGGCCGAGTCGATCGAGGTGGACGTTGCGGTCGGCTGGCCGGAACCCGAGCCGGAAGAGCCAATTCGGGCAGGGTTCTTCCTGGCCAGCCCCGAGACTGACCCCGGGCAGCATCTGAGAATCCTGGCTCAGATCGCCGGCAGGGTCGACGACGAGAGCTTCATAGAGGAGTGGTCCGAGGCCGCGGACGAGCAAGAGCTCCGCGAAGTCATGCTCCGGGACGAGCGGATGTACGTACTCGACGTGTTGCCGGACGACCGGACCCGAGCTCTGATCGGTAACGCGATTCAGGATCTTTCCCTTCCGGAAACGACGCTCGTGGCGATGATCCGGAGGGGATCCGAGTTCGTGGTCCCGCATGGCAACACCAGGATCGAGGCGGGAGATCGCATCACGATCCTGGGAGAGCCTCAGGGGATCATCGACCTGCGGCATCGTTTCGAGGACCATCACTGAGTCGGAGGTGCCGCTGACTCTCGAGCCGGCGTTTGGAATTCCTCGCGGCGAGCCGCTTCCAACTTTTGCGCGACGGCATCGGTGGCGGGGTGACCTCGGCCCGGCCCCGCCGGCCCTCCCGTCTCCAGATTGCGATTCGGAATCGCGGCGTATCCGCTGCGGACCACCTCCGCGACGAGCTCCGGAAACGCTTCGACCGTGGTGTCCACTTCGTCGACGAGCCAGCCTGGAGGTGATGCGGCCGTGAGAAAACCCCGGGCGGGTGATCCCTCTCGGGCGAAGCTCGCAGCCAGAGACAGAGACGCCGAGGCGAATCGGCGAAACCCCGGCGGTCGCCAACCGGCCCCGACCGGCCGGGCGAGCCCGAGGCTCCGGAGCGCAGCCGGCCAGCGGCGGCACATGCGCACCGCTCTTCGGTGCGCCTCCACGAGCGCGGCGCCGTCCCAGCGAATGGAGTAGGTGCTCGTCAGCGCCTCGACCAGGTGTCCGATCCGCCCGCCGTCGAAGTGCACCGATCGCGGGGGACGAGTCACGCCTGGATTTCGACGAAGGAAGGCGAGATCCAGACCGACTTCCGTGCTGACGTGCGTCGCCACGTCCTCCTGCGCATCGACCCTGCGCTCGCGATCTCCGTAGAGCCGCTCACCGACCGCGCGTCCCACGAGCGGATGAAGCTCAACGTCTCCCAGGACATGCGTCACCCAGCCCCATGAGAACGCTTCATCCACGGTCGTGCTGGCAAGCTCCCCGAGCGCCCGAGTCAGGTCGGCCGGGCGTAGGTAGTGTGCGAGCTCCGACACGAAGCGGTCCACCCCGGGAACGAAGCCCATGTCAGGCGCGAGCGCGCCGTGAACGAAGGCCTCCCGGAGCTCGGGTCTCGTCACGTCGAAGGGGGCCGCCCGCGGGTTGCGGCGCCAATCGTCGAGGACCCGATCGGCCAGAACGAGATGAATTGTGGCGCACGGCATGGTGCCGGTGCTACCCATGGCCCCAACGCTGGATCCTGGAAATCCGATCCTCTATATGCGGTTAAATGCGGTCTTCCCAACCGGCGGGGACGGGGGTGACTTCTTCCGAACGGCGGAGACGTCGTCGTTCCGCGCTCGCACGGCGGAGGTGCGTGACGACCTGATGGCCGGCGAGCCCGACGACGTAGAGGCAGCTCAGGACGATGTGGGAGATCGTGACCGCGCTCAGTCGACCGGGATGGGTGATCGACTGGATCAGATATCCCGATACGACCATCGGGAAGAAGACCAAAGCGGTCGTCACACCACTTCTCCGGCCCAGCACGACGCCCAATCGGAAATGCTTCCAGACGTGGCGAACGAGAATCGAGCCGACGGCGAGCAAGAGGAGGGGTGACACGAGGATGTGCGACTTCAGCAGCCACGGCTCGAGCGGGTGGTTCACCACGGAGAACGGGTCCGAGCTCTGAACCAGATACTTCGCCCAGAAGTACCCGACGCCGGTGATCCCGGTCAGGACCGACGTGACCCAGACGGACCACTTCTCGAAGGCGTTCACCCTTCCCCGTCCTCCCCGAGAAGCTCGAGGGGCCGGATCACCTCGTGTAGCGCGAGAATCCGTCGGGCGGCCCGGGTCAGCGCGCCGGCGGTCAGGGTCGCTCCCGTAAGGTTGATGATCCCCCGATTCACGGCGAGATCGTCCGTCAGGCCGTGACCGACCAGCTGCTCGATCCACGGTTCGGAAGCCATGTACTCGGGCGGCTCCAGGAAGCTCAACACTTCGACGCGATCGATCGTACCGTCCGGGAGGACCAGGATCATCGCCACCTCTCGCATCGTGCGGACCCGGTGGGCGTCGAAGTACGCGACCCCGACCGGCCGGCCGTCACGCCAGCCCACGTAGTAGGTGACCACTCGCTGTCCGAGCCGGACGTCCGAGCCCGCCAGCGCCCGGGCACGGGCCAACTGCTCCTCTCTGAGGAAAGCGGTCTCTCGCTCGACGGTCGCAGGCGGCGGAAATGCGATCCCCAGGGCTTCATCCTGCGACAGGAACACCTGAGCGTCCGCGCGAGGCGGCGCCCCGGCGAGCACGAGCAGGGCACACACACCCAAGGCCCAGAGGCGGTCTGAGGATCGAGCGCTGCCGGGGTGCATCATGATGGTCTCCCCGGAGGCCGCTCAGAACAGGTAGCCGAGCGCGACGTTGAACTGGTCGACACCCGCGTCGGCCCCGTTCTCCCGGATCTCGTAGTCCAGCTTTCCGACGATCTGGGGGATCGGCTTCCACGAGAATCCGAGCGTCACGATCGTTTCGTCGTTGGCCGGATTCCGGGCGAAGCCCTGCGGAACCTCCACCTGGGTGTCGAGGGTCTCGTAGCGCACGAACGGGATCAGCTGGTGGGCGGTCGTCGACCGCGCGAGCAGATCGTATCCGAGCTGGAGATATCCGCCCCGCAGCCGCTCCCCGATCGATGCGGTCCCCGTCAGATCCTTGAGCGCATTGAGCCCCGCGACGTCCTCCACGTCGGCGATCGCGATCAGCCCTCGAAGGTCGAATCCTCGCGCCTGGTACTCCAGGTGTCCCTCCCAGATCAGAGTCCGCGCGTCCACGGCCGCCCCAGTGTCGAGGCTCCGGCCGTGACCCGAGTTGCCGACGTGCAGGGAAGTGCCGGCCGTGAGGCCGAGGATCCCCGTCCAGTCCACGCGGCCCACCACCGAGAAGCTCTCAGCGACGGCCTTCGACCCCTTCTGGCGCCCGCCCCGCAGTCCTGCGGAGCTGAATCCACTCGCCTTCGAGGACCCCTCCCCCACTCCGTCGAGGGAGTTCATCAGGTAGACCCGATATCCGAAGGCCCCGGACTGCCCGAACAGTCCGACTCCGTTCTCACGCCAGGTGGTCGGAATGATGCGCGTCTCGGTCTCCGGCCGGTTCGCACCCAGGAAGATCGGCGGCTCGTGGAGCTCGTTGACGAATCCCATGGGGCTGAGCAGCAGGCCTCCCCGGAAGCCGAACGCTTCGCTCAGGCGGTAGTCCAGATAGGCGAACTCCAGCGAGACGGATCCGGTCTGTCCGGTGGATCCATGCTCGACCTCGATCTCGGAGTTGAACAGGAAGCGGTCGTCGAACTTGTAGCCGACGTAAACGATCCCTCGCAGCGCGTCTACCTGGTCGGTCATTCCCGAGGGCGTTCCGTCCTCGCGGGAACCGGAGAAGCGCTGGTAGATGAACTCCCCGTACCCGCCGACTGAAACCCCCTGGGAGACGCCGTAGACCCGCGACGCGGCCGGGCCGAAGCCGAGCACGCTCGTGTCCGCTGGCGCAACGACCTCGGTCCCGAGCCGGAGCTCCTCGATCTCGAGCGTGAGCACCTCGATCCGCTGCAGGAGCTCCGCCAGATCGACGCTGTCCGCCGCGGCGTCCTGGGCGGCGGCCGGAGTAGCCGTCGCCAGGGCACCGGACGCTGCACTCAGCGCCCAGGCCAGGAGCCGAAACCTCCGCCTCGATGTCGATCGGTCACTGGGCCGCATGGATGCCTCCCCGGACAGCNNGCCCGGCCCAGCCGGTCTTCCATGGCTCCGCTCCATCGCACGGAGAGCTCTCCGTCGTCTGCGACGGTCAGAAAGAGCGCCCCCATGTCGGACCGATCCCGGGCCCACGCCATCCCCGCCTCTGGACCCATCACGAACAGCGCCGTCGCCAGCGCGTCGGCCGCGAGCGGGTCGTCCGCGATGACGGTCACGCTCCCCCACGCGCTCACGGACAGCCCGCTGCGCGGGTCGACGATGTGAGAGACCGGGAGACCGTCGACGAGCCGGAGGCGCTCCGAGGCACCGCTGGTCGCGACCGATGTATCGCGGAGGACAAGCTCCAGGGCAGGCTCGCGTCGATCGCGTGGGTTTGCCACGGAAACCGGCCACCCCTGCCCTTCCAGGGTCGGTGATCCCATGACGACGATCTGTCCGCCGAAGTCCAGGAGCGCGTCTGCGATCCCCGCCGAGGCGAGGGCTCGGGCCGCCGCCCGAAGGGCGGCGCCCTTTCCGAATGCGCCCGCGTCCAGCCACGCCGCTGCGTGTCTCCTCGTGACGCGTGCGTCGGCCTCGTCGAGTGGGAAGAGGTCCATCCCGACGGCATTGAGGGCGGGCCCGATCTCCTCGTCCGAGGGAATCCTGCCCGGTCCCCGAAGCGCCCAGGCGTCCACCAGGGCGCCGATGGACGGGTCGAACGCCCCCCCGGTCTCGGTCCACCAATGGCTGGCCTCCGAGAGTAGCTCGGTGAGCGCCCGCGACAGCGAAACCGAGGTTCCCGGCGGCGCGCGGTTCAGCCTCCCGAGCTCCGAGTCGGGATGCCAGCTGCTGAGAATCGCCTCCTGCTCGCGGATCATCGCNNACGAAACCGCGTGCCCATCAGGAAGGCCTCTCTCTCGACCCACACGCCCTCGTGCCGGGAAACCGAGCTCGACCGTAAGGTATGATCCGTTCGTACTGCGACGCTGGGGACAGGAGCTACTCCGGTCCCGAAGAGCGCGATCATCAATGCTGAGCTCACGAAGAGCGGCGGCCTGGACGTACGACTCGCCCCTCGGCGGCCCCCGAGATTCGCCTCCTCCGACACATCCCCCCCATAGATGAGAACGATTCTCAAACTCAAGTTGGAGGCATATGTAGTTGCGCCCCGAGCGAGTGTCAAGGGAAAGTCGGCCTGGATACCCCTGGAGATGAGGGCTGACCGCTCGGCATGAACCGGCAGGCGCTCCCCGGGGAGAGGAGGAGCCGGAGACTCGGGTCAGCGCGCCCGGTTCACCTCCGAGGGACCGAAGGAGAGCCACGTGCCCTGGTACCCTTCCGCGTGGGCGTCTCCGCGGATCCAGTCGCAGACTCCGTCCGGGAAGATCTCATGCAGCTCCCGCCATTCCTCGTCTGCGAATCGAACCTCGTAGTCAGTCGGGTCGAGCGGCTTCAGATGGCAGGAGACGACATTGTTCACGAGGGGTGCTCCAGCCACGTGCCTAGGGGTCGGATAAGCCGGATAGACCCTGCCGCATGTTCCAGAGCCTTCGAATGAGAGCGGCTCCTTGACGTTCACACGTCCCTCGCCGCGCGCGTCCCAGCAGTTGTCGGCCAGGTCGGGCGGCTTCGCAGCCACCACCTTCTCGGACCGGGGGATCGGCCGGTCGCTGGCCTGGATGTTCATCAGCCACCGGTCCATCTGGCGGAAGAGCACACCCAGATCGGGCTCCGCCTCCGTGAAACCCCAGCGGCCGCCCACGTTCATCACGTGGTTGTCCGCGTGACCGTTGGCTCGAGCCATCCGAGCCCGCGTCGTGAACTGGTGGACGAACATGTGGATGTCGCCCCCCTCTCGATGATCGCGATAGTCGCGGTAGTCGATCACCGGGGTGCTGGCCAGACCAGCGCCTCCGAACAGGATTCGGCCGGTGTCGGAGGCCCTGCGGGCCGCAGTGGGATCGGCCCGATGGCGCTCGGGCACGTGGTTCAGGTCCGCGTCGAACCCGCCGATCTCCCGATTGAGCGCCAGGAACTGCGCCTTCGTGATCTCCCCTCGATTCAGCACTTGGAGCCCGTACTGGACTCCGTGGTTGTCGAGCGGTCGGCCGGCGAATCCGGTCGACGGGTCGGGTCCGTAGACGTTGATCGTGTGGTCGTACACGGTCGCCCGAATTCCGTCCGGGTTCGACGGGCTGTAGCGAAGCGCTTCCAGCGCAGGGATGCTCACCTCCGAGCCCTGGGCCTCGTCCGAGGCGGTCGGCGAATACGTCGGATCGATCCGCGCGGCCCCCCGACTGAGGTTCGGGAGGCTCCCCCAGGATCCGAATCCCGCGATCAGGCGCTGCTCCTCGCGGGTGAAGGCGTCGGGCGCGACCTCGGTGAAGTAGTGATACAGGAGCCGGGAGTCGGCGAGGGTGAAGATCGTGGCCGACGTGACGTCGGGGAAGCTCGACGCGACGATGATGCCGTCGAACACTCCCGGGTAGTTGTCCGCGGTCTGATGGCTCTGATACGACCCTCCAGACGAGCCCGTGGCGATCGTGTAGATGGGCTCCCCGTAGCGCTCTACGAAACGCTCCTTGACCATGATGTGCGTCTCCGACGCGAGCAGGTCATTACAGTTCTGGCCGAACACGTTCAGAGTCGCCGATGTCAGCGCATAGCCCATTTCGAGCAGCCCGCTCCGGAGCACACCACCCGTCCGATCCCCCTGCTGGTACCAGCCGCTTCTGCACCCTCCGCCGTGGGTGTAGACCAGCTTCCCGTTCCATCCGCGGCTCCGTGTCCAGGGATCGGGTTCCCCTTCCGTGGGATCGTGGAGCATCGCGGTCTCGTAGATGGCCCGGTTCACGGTGCCGGTCTCCACGCGGACGATGAAGGGCACCCTCACGCCGTCGAGCGTCGTCGCATAGGCGAGATCGGCCGGGAGGGTGGAGCCCGTCGGGCCGAGAGGCTCGAACTCGCTCGTCGCCGCGGACAGGTACACGTACTCGACCCGCGTATCGACGGAGCAGTCCTCGTCGAGAGCATGGCCCAGCGTCGCCCCACCGGCAGTCTCGAACATCTCCGTCTGGCAGAAGAACGGCTCCTCGTGCGGTCCCGAGATGATGGGACCGGAGATGGGGTAGTTCGTGATCTCCAGGCTGGCCGAGGCCGCCGCCCCCGGAGCGGTAGCCTCGATCTGGTTACGACCCTCGCGCAGACCGTCGACGAGCCCGACCAAATCCCCCCGCATCCCAGGCCGGAACCGGCCCGTTACGTCCTCGCCGTTCCGAGACACGGATGTAGCCGTAAGGTCGAGGCCCTCGCCTGCCACGATCCTCAGAAGGACGTCGCCTCCCGTAACCAGGTACGCTCTCGTGGAGACGCTCTCGATCCGCAGCTCGGTCTCGCCGAGCGCTTCGGAGGAATCGGAATTGGCGCCGAGACCGCCCTGGGCGGAACACGCTCCGAGCACTCCTAGCGCCCCCGAGAGCAGGGTCACGAGGACGATCGAACTGTACGCCCGCGATTTCATCGAGTTTGCCTTCCTGGGGAAGAATGGTCCGGCTCGCTGGGTAGCGGCGGGGGACCCGCCATTCGAAGCGGTGGGCATGCCCAATTCTAACGTGGGATCCGGACCTCCGTCTAACTTGCGATCCCCGTCCTCGCAGGGCCCTC
>JABAOE010000990.1_pt3 | contig 10563 bp, 9 predicted proteins | sample 7062141 | NCBI WGS metagenome assembly JABAOE01 (sample SAMN14538627, study PRJNA623070) | marine sediment metagenome | biome: marine biome [ENVO:00000428]; feature: marine pelagic biome [ENVO:01000023]; material: deep marine sediment [ENVO:00002113] | place: India: Gulf of Khambhat ...
GGCGACGTGTTGTTCCCCCTGCGTGACTGACCGAGGGGCGCCGACTCCGCGACGTGACGAAAGCCGGTCCCGCAGCCGCCACCGATCACGTCGAGCTGATGTTCTCGTCGGGAAGTCCGTATCTTTCGCAGTTGCCCGCGTCGTCATCCCGACGCGACAAGACCCGTCGTCAGGAGGCCGTGGTCCGTGGCCCAGAACACCAAGAGGGCGCTAGCGATCGGGACGACCTTGCTCACCGTCGCCGCGTGTGCGCCCGGAGACCTTCCCACGTCGCGACACTTCACGCTGCACCGCTTGGCGGACGGCGTCTTCGCGGCGATCCACGTCCATGGCGGGACGGCGATCTGCAACGCCGGTATCGTGGACCTTGGCGACGAGACCCTCGTCTTCGATCCGTTCATGACACCGGAGGCCGCCCGGGATCTGAAACGGATCGCCGAGGAGGAGACGGGCAATCCCGTCACCATCGTGGTGAACAGCCACTACCACAACGACCACATCCGGGGAACCCAGGTCTTCGGCGACGGAGTCAGGGTACTCGCCACGTCGTGGACGGCCGAGACCATCCCGGCGAGTGAGGCTCTCGAGATCGCCTGGGAGCGGGCGAACGCTCCAGCCAGGCTCGAGGAAGCCGAGGCTGCCGCTGCGGTGGCCTTCGATTCGGCGGCAGCGCGAGAGGCGCGGATGTGGGTCGGGTACTACCGAGGAATGCTGGATTCCCACGACGAGCTGCGGACCATCGTTCCGACGGAGCACGTCGATTCCACGACGGTCCTCCGAGGGACCGAGAGGGCGGTGCACCTCATCCCGTTCGTCGAGTCGCACACGGGCAGCGATTTGGTCATGTACGTGCCCGACGCCGACGTTGTCTTCATGGGCGACCTGCTGTTCGTGGACATGCATCCCTACCTTCCTGACGGGTTCCCCGACGGTTGGGTCAGGGTGCTCGAGGAGATCGACGGGATCGGCGCTGAGCGATTCGTCCCCGGCCATGGCGAGGTTTCCGGCCCGGAGTCCCTGGCGACCATGGCCGACTACGTTCGGTCGCTCCAGGCGCTGACGGCCGCGGCGCGCCGAGAGCAACGGCCCGTCGATGAGCTGTTGGCCGAGGGGGTGCCGAGCCCGTTCGATGCTTGGATGTTCCCCCGATTCTACGAGCCGAACATCCGGTTCCTCTACGAGATGGAGCCCATGGATTCGAGTGGTGGCCCTGAGGGGTGACACCCGGTCGCGGCCGTCCAACTTCATGACGAGACTGCCGCTACGGAGCCAGGCGCCACGAGATGGGGAGTCGTTGGATGAGGGTTTGCATTGTCGGAGCATCGGGCAAGCTCGGCAGGTATATGGTCCGACACGCGCTCGACCGCGGATACGACGTCGTCGGAGTGTGTCGAGAGAAGAGCGTTTCGAAGCTGGCCGAGTTCGAGGGGCGCATCACCGTCGTGCCCGGAGCGACGAACGACCGAGCCGTCATCCGGCGTGCGGTAGCCGACTGCGACGGCGTCCTCGTCGTTCTCGTGCCGTGGGGCGTCCAGCAATACGCGACCGGTACCGCTCAAGCGGTTCTCGACTGCGCCCCGCCCCGAGCTCGCCTGGTCTTTTCGTGCGGCTGGCACATCACGCGCGACGGCAAGGACGTCTATCCCCGCAAGTTCCGCTTTCTCCTCGCCGCCTTCGGGCGCATCGCCAGGCTCGTCCGGTTCGCCGATGTCGACGATCAGGTCGAGGCCTGCAGGCGCGTCTTCGAGAGCGACAGGCTCTGGACGGTCGTGCGCGGAAGTGATCTCGAAGAGGGCGAAAGCCAGGGGCTGCCCGTGTGGAGCAGGCACGTCGGCGACCCCGTTCTCGAGAGCAACATCACCCGCCGCATCGACTTCGCGCTCTTCATGGTCGAGGCGTTGAGCAACGACGATTTGGTGCAGGAGGCTCCCGCGATCGTCGGCTGTCAGACTCCGTCGGCGATCGCGCACGCTCACGAGGCCGGGCTCAACAGCTGACCACGCGTCGACGGCCGGCTCGCTCGCCCTCCCCTTCACCCCCGCGCCTTGCGCCCGGGTCGGGCCTGCGGATCAATTGGTCGGGCACCGTGGTCAGGCACGGGCTCGTACATTGGATCGGGGAGACGCAGAGGACCCCGACGATGCCGTAAAGGGAGGTGAAGATGGGCTGCCGCAGTCTGCATTTCGCCATCTTCGGCATGTCCATGCTGTTTCTTCCGGTCGGGCTCGCCGCCGACCCCGGCCGGGTGGCCGCCGAGGACGTCGAGGTGACCATCCTGTCGTCGAACCTCGCCGACGGCGCGACAATCGGAGAATGGGGTCTGTCCGCGCTCGTTACGGTCGACGGGCGCTGCCTGCTCTTCGACGCGGGGCGATATCCGGACACCGTTCTGCGGAACGCCGCCGCACTCGACGTGGACCTGTCGTGCGTGACCGACGTCGTGCTGAGCCATTTTCACTTCGACCACAACACGGGGCTGCTCCCCTTGCTGCGCGATCTCCGCGCCAGGAACCCGAGCGCGATTCAGCGGGTTCACGTCGCAGCGGGCTTCTTCCTGAGACGGCAACGCCCGGCTCCAGGCGGTTACGTGGACTGGAACCAGATGATCGCGGTCCGGGACTCGCTCGAGAGCGCGGGTGTCCGGATCATCGAACACGACGGTCCGACCGAGATTCTGCCGTCCGTCTGGGTCACGGGACCGGTTCCCCGTCCGCATCCGGAGCGGAACTACGGATCCGCTGCTCGGATGTTGGTCGATGGCGCCTGGGTCGAGGATTACGTTCCCGACAGTCAGGGTCTCACGATTCTCACGGGTGAGGGCCACATCGTCCTGCTCGGATGTGGGCACTCGGGCGTGGTGAACGCTCTGGAGCACGTACAGACCGCGATCGCCGAGGCGCCGATTCACGCGCTCATGGGTGGCCTGCATCTTTTCAACGCCTCCGACGAGACGCTGGGGTGGACGACAGACCGCCTGCGCGACATCGGAGTCGGGCACCTCATGGCCGGTCACTGCACCGGGATCGAGCCGCTCTTGCGGCTGCGCATAGGGCTGAACCTCACCCGCCGGACCGCGGTAGTGGGTGCGGTGGGGTCTCGGTTCGTGCTGGGAGAGGGCATCCGACCGACGAACATCGCCATGTAGAGGGCACGCGGATGGGCAGCATGTTCCGCAGACCGACGCTTCGAAGCCGTCGTCGCTGATGCCTTCGCTCGTCGAGATCGTCGGTGGTGCCGCGATCGCCGCCGCGGGCCTTGCAAGGCTGCTCGTCTCGCTCCGCAAGCTGCGCAGCGCTGCGGACAGCCGTCGCTGGCGACGGTACGATGCCGAGATCATCGGCTCGAGGGTCGTGCCCTATCGCGTGCGCATGAGCGGCGAGGGCTGGGGCAATCGGATCTACCGTCCCGTCATCCAGTATCGGTATACGGTCGACGGGCACGAGTACACGTCCGACCGGATCTACCATGGCAGGCCTCTGGGAAGGCCGTGGCGCGGGTCGCTCGACAAGCTGGTCCGACGCTATCCCGTAGGCACGAGGACGAACGTCTACGTGCCCCCGGAGCAGCCTCACCTCGGCCTCCTGGAGCCAGGCGCGAGATTCGACGCCTACGCCGAGATCACGGTCTTTGCGGTGATGCTCGCCGTCGGTATCGCGCTCGTCCTGGGCCTATTGAGCTAGCGGCGGCGGCGGGCGACATGGGCGTTCGAAGCGCACCCACATCGTGAAGCGCGCCACGACCCCGGTGCGCGACGACCTCTCCGGCCGTGGGGTGACCTCGGTTGGGGATTCGTGGCGTCCCGGGTCGGAAGATCAGCGGGGCGCGAAGGTCCGCGGTCGTTCTACGCCAGCCCTGTCCCGCCTCGCGTGGGCGCTGCTTCTCGTGGCGTGTGGTGATCCCGGCGCCTCGGAGCTGGTCGCCCAGACGATCGACGGCGTGCTGCTGGAACGAGGCTCCGACCGGCCGATCGAGATGGGCCTGGTTACGCTCCTCACCGCCAGCGGCGATTCCGTGGCGACCGCGCTGACCGACGAAGACGGACGCTTCCGGCTCTCGTCCGCCGAGGGCGGCGAGTTCCTCCTGGCGGCCACGGCTCTGGGCTACGAGCCCACCGTCGCCTCGAGCGTGTTCACGATTCCGGAGGATGGTGGAATGTCACTCATGTTCCGGATCCAGCCGATCCCCATGGAGATCGAAGGGCTGACCCTCGAAGCGAGGGCTTCGGTCTTCAGTCAGCCGAAGCTGGTGCAGAACGGATTCGTCCAGCGGGCCCAAAGCGGGTTCGGTCGCTTCATCACGCCTCGTGACATCGAAGCATCGCCCGCCTTCAGCACGGCCGATCTGCTGACCCGGACCGGCCGCGTCACGACACGGTACGCCCTGGGCGGTGAGGAAGTCCGGATGCTGGGAACCCGGGGCTATTGCTCGCCAACGGTGTACGTCGACGGCGTGCGCGTGTCCCTTTCCGGAGCTTCGCTGGACGCGGTGGCGCCGCTCTTTTCCATCGAGGCCGCCGAGGTGTACAGGTCAGCCTCGGAAGCCCCGCCTCGCTACGGGGGAGGAACGCAGGGGTGCGGCGTAATCGTGCTTTGGACCAAGGCTCGGTGACGCGGGCCGGACATCGTCCGCCGACCGATCCCCCCGCAGGTCGGGTAGGCGGGCGCCCCCGCCTCCGGGGCGGGTGCCGACAGAATACCAGCCGCGCGCCCCTGCCCCGCGTGAATCTCATGCTGCGCACGCCGACGACGATCGCGAGCGGCGCGGTGAGCAGCACGATCAGGTGCCCGAAGTGCGCCACCGGCCGTGCGGATCCTGCGCGCCGCCACCCCCGGCCGGTCGTTGCGAACGGACTCCGAACCCCGTCAATTGGAGCGCTGGCGAGACTTTCGATTGCGCGCCGCTCCAGCGTGGCGCGAGCAGACATTCCCTCCTACAAGGAGAATCTCCCGTGATCAGATCGAGTTGGGNNGTTCCCTCCGGCAAGGAGAATCTCTCATGATCAAATCGAGTTGGCTGGTGTTGGCATTGGTCCTGGCGCTCGTGCCCGTCACGGCCGAGGCGCAGGGCACGATCCAGGGCACGGTCCGGAGCGCCGACAGCGGCCTCGGGCTCGGCAACGCCCGGGTCGAGATCCCCGCTCTCGGACTCGTCACGCTCACCAACGCTTCCGGTGGATTCGCGATCGCCGGAATCCCGCCGGGCTCGTACACGCTCCAGGTCCGGCTTCTCGGGTACGGCCTGCAGACGGTGGAGGCGACGGTCGCGAGCGGCCAGACGGTGAACGTGGACATCGAGCTCGGAACGTCTGCCTTCGAGCTCGACGCGGTCGTGGTTACCGGAACCCGCTCCCGGCCGCGCACCGTGACGGAGTCGATGGTCCCGATCGACGTGATCCCGTTCCGGGAGATCACGCAGCAGGCCGAGACGAACATCGACTTCATGCTCCGCAACGTGGTGCCCTCCTTCAACGTGAACATCCAGCCGATCAGCGACGCCGCGACGATCATGCGCCCGGCGAACCTGCGCGGTCTGGCCTCCGATCACACCCTGGTGCTCGTGAACGGAAAGCGGCGTCACCGCGGAGCGGTGATCTCCTGGCTGGGCGGCGGCCTCTCCGACGGCGCCCAGGGCCCCGACATCGGGTCGATCCCGGGGATCGGGCTGCGCCAGGTCGAGGTGCTGCGCGACGGCGCCTCCGCCCAGTACGGATCGGATGCGATCGCGGGCGTGCTGAACTTCCAGCTCAAGGACGACCGCTCCGGCGGATCGATCCAGTTCAAGCAGGGCCGGTATTACGATGGCGCAGACGGCGGCGACGGCTTCGTGGACGGTGCCGGCCGAAATTGGGACGGCAACGGAAACTCGGTCTCCGTGGCGGGCAACTTCGGTCTGCCCCTCGGTCAGTCGGGATTCGCCAACATCACCGTCGAGTACGGGAACCAGGATCCGACCGACCGCGCGATCCAGCGCTCCGACGCGGCGGCGCTCATCTCCGCCGGCAACGAGGCGGTGCGGGCGCCCACCGCGCAGGTCTGGGGGTCCCCCAGGGTCTCCGACGACCTCAAGCTCTGGCTGAACACCGGCTACACGTTCGGTGACGACGAGCAGGTCTACGGGTTCGGAAACATCGGCACCAAGCGAGTGGATGGCGGCTTCTTCTTCCGTAATCCCAACACGCGCGGGGGCGTCTTCTCCGGCGACGGCGGCGAGACCCTTCTCATCGGCGACGTGCTCGAGGCGAAGGGTCTCCCGTCCAGCGGCTGCCCGACGGTAAACATCACCAACAACGTGCCGGATCCGGTCGCCCTCCAGCAGGTCTTCGACGACCCGAACTGCTTCTCCTTCCAGGAGATGTTCCCCGGAGGCTTCACGCCGCAGTTCGGCGGCGACGTCCTGGACGCGTCGATGGTGGCCGGTGTCAAGGGCCAGACCGACGGCGGCATCTTCTGGGACGCGAGCACGAGCTGGGGGAGGAACCTGGCCGACTTCTTCATCTACAACACGGTCAACGCCGCGCTCGGCCCCGAGACCCCCACCTCCTTCGACCCCGGCTTCTACAACCAGCAGGACATCAACCTCAACCTCGACCTCTCCTATCAGGTCAACGAGGTCGCGAACCTCGCGGGCGGTCTCGAGCAGCGCGAGGAGCGCTTCGAGATCGGCCAGGGACAGGACGAGTCGTGGAAGATCGGACCGTACGCGGCCCAGGGCTTCAGCTCGTCCTCGAACGGCTTCCCCGGCTTCAGCCCGCTCGCCGCGGGCGACTGGTCGCGCCGCAACACCGCGGTGTACGCCGATCTGAACCTGGGCAGGTCCGACGACCCGTGGGCCCTGGGCCTCGCGGCCCGCTACGAGGACTTCTCGGACTTCGGGGGCAAGCTGACGGGGAAGATCTCCGGCCGCGTCGAGGCGACCGAGGAGATCGCGTTCCGCGCCAGCGCCAACACCGGCTTCCGCGCGCCGACGCCCGGCCAGCAGAACGCCTTCAACGTCTCGACCGTCTTCGACACCGACCTCGGCGACCTGGTCAACCGCGGCACCATCCCGTCGACCTCGCGGGTGGCCGAGCTCCGGGGAGGAAGGCAGCTCGACCCCGAATCCTCCGTGAGCTTCGCCACCGGCATCGTGTATCAGAGGGACGCCTGGCGTCTGACGGCGGACTACTTCCGGATCTCGATCTCCGACCGCTTCGCGCAGACGAGCACCTTCGAGCTGACCGACGCCGAGGTCGACCAGCTGGTCTCCGAGGGGATCACGAGCGCGGCGAACCTGGCCGAGTTCCGGTTCTTCACGAACGACTTCGAGACGCGCACCCAGGGCATCGACGTGGTCGCGAACTACTCGCCGAGCGATGCGACCAACGTGAGCCTGCTCTTCAACCGCACGGCCACCGAGGTCACCGACCGCAATCCCGATCTCGTCGACGACGCGCGCGTGGACCAGCTGGAGCGGGCGCTGCCGCGCTACCGCGGCGTGGTGAGCCTGCTGCAGGATCTCGGCCCGGTCAACGGCCTGCTGCGCGGCACCTACTACGACGGCTTCTACGATGCCGAGCTCAGCGATCCCGAGCAGCGGTACGGCTCGACCTTCATCATCGACGCGGAGGTGTCGTTGCCGCTCATGGAGAACGCGTCGCTCGCGATCGGCGTCAACAACCTCCTGAACACCTATCCGGACGAGAATCCCGGCGCGGGGGGCCTGGGCGCCCTCTACCCGGAGAGCACGCCGTTCGGCTTCAACGGCGGCTTCTACTACGTCCGGCTGAGCTACGACTGGCTCTGGAATTCGCGGTAGGAGGACGCGGACGGAGGTGAACCGTCCCCCGCCGATCGGGCTCGCCCGGCTCGGCGGGGGACGGGGCCGGTCGGGGCAGTCACTTCCGGGTCGTGCTGCCTCGCGGCTCCGCGACGAGGACCCCGCCTCGGTCCGGGGTCACGGCCCCGCGTCGCAGGTCACGGGCAGCTCCTGGGGCCCATGAAGACCGGGTGCATCCTGCCGGAGAGGGCGAGGTTCGTGCGCAGTCCCCGACTGCTGCGGATGAACGCGCCATCTACCCTTCCGTTCACGACGCCGACGGCCAGATCGTGGAACGCCGTCTCGTCTCCCAGGAGGCCGGTGCGAATCCGCGTCGGGGCGCAGAACTCCTGAACCAGCCACGACTCGCGAACCGCCCGGTCCACGGCTGCGATCCAGCGGCCTTCGCTCGGGCACTCTCCTCCCACGACGACACCGCGGCCTCGCGTGTCCAAAGCTCGCTTCAGCACGTACCGAGCCCTCCGCGCCCGCACCCTGCTCAGCTGCCGAGACGTCAACAGCGTGGCGTTGCGCGACCACGGAACGTGCGGACGGATCAGCTCCCAGTCATCCCGGTCGAACAGGCGGCGAAAGCGAGAATCCGAGAGCACCGCAAGGCAGAGCTTGTTGTCGCCGAGCCAGCGCCCGCGCTGCCCGTTCTGTACGAAGAGGGCCCCGGAGCGCACCGCCCGCACGAACGCCCCCAGCTTGGGCCGCAGTCGGCAGAACTCGCGCATGCCCAGCTTGAGGTAGGCGTAGTGCACGCGCGTCCGCCCGAGGAACGGTACACCACGACGGTCGAGCGTCAGCTGCCGTGGGTCGGCCTCGATCGTCCGAATGCCGTCCAGCCCGAACTGCGTCGCCAGCTCGGAGAGCTCCGTGCGGTTCCCGCCCTCCTCGCGGAGAAGAGCGACGAGCCCGGGAGGGCGACCCGTATCGGAAACGGCCGCGCTGACGTACCACCTCGCCGCCCACCGCTCGTCTTCGTGCGCCAGCGGAGGGGGGATCGCGATGCCCTGTTCCCCCAGGTGCGACCTCCAGGCGCGCGAAGCCGTGCCGCCGTAGACGAGCGAAGCGGGGCAGTTCGCGTTGGCCTCGAGGACGTGGAATCCACCCTCACCCGAGGGGATGAGGTCGAGACGGCACAGGTGGATGCGGCCGTTCGACGCCCTCTGGTCCCGATCGACGTCGGAGGCGAGACGCGCTGACATCGCGAGCGTCCGGCGCACCCGCGCGTCCCTGCCCCAGGCCCTCACCACGCCTTCGAGCGCCCGATGGAACGCTTCGGCGAACCGGTGCAGGCGAGCCGAGTGCTCGGAGTCGACGACCACCGGCGGCCCCATGCCGCACTGCCAGCCCCGGGCGCGGGCCAGGTCGCTCTCGATCCGGCGCAGCGTCGCCTCCGTGCCTTCCAGCTTCGAAGGGGCCCGCAGGCCTTCGCCGAACGCCCGATCGAAGCCCGGCCAGGCCGGCCCGGCGGAGGTGGCGGGCGCGATGTTACCCCTACCGGACGGAACTCGCATGCTGGGACACATACCGGGCGAAGGTGCGCGGGTGCCCTCCGGTCAGCAACACGCACCTCCCGGTGGGCGCCGGGCAGAGCGTCGATCGGCAGCCACCCGCGTCGGGACTCGATCGGGGAAAGGCCATCGGGTTCAGATCAGAACCGAGATACGAGCGGACTGTGGGCGCGGGAGGCCTCCGCTCGCTGCCGGGGCTCGGACGCTTGCGCCTCCCTTTCCGTCGAGAGTCAATTGCTCCGAAGCATGACAGGGGTTCTCGAAAGGACCGACGCCCTCGCTCACGGACGTCCCGATGAGGTGGTCACTCCGGAATCGCCGTTCACTCACTCTGCTGACCTGGAACGTCTGGTTCGGCCTGGAGAAGCCTTACCGGCGATGGACCGAGCTGCTCGCCATCGTCCGACGCGTCCGACCCGACGTCGTAGCCTTTCAGGAAGCCACCGACCCGTTCCTGTCCATGCTGCGCAAGGAGCCCTGGGTCAAAGCCTCCTACAACATCTCCGACCCCTACGGGGAAGAGATCGGCGCCTACGGAAACGTGATCATGGTCTCTTCGCCGCTCATCGGCGTGGAGGCTCATCCACTGGAGAGCGACATGGACCGAAAGCTCGTCGTCGCTCGCACGACGCTGGCTGGCTCCGACTGGGCGGTCGGCGCGGTGCACCTCGAATCGTTCCGGGAGTCGGCCGGCACCCGGGGGCGCCAACTCGAACAGACCCTCGAGATCATGGCCCCCTTCCCCAATGCCGCGCTGCTCGGCGACTTCAACTTCTGCTCGAGCTGGGTGGAGGAGAACGACCGCATCCCCACCTCGTACGTCGACCTGTGGCCTGCCGTGCGCTCCGACGCCGGCCTGACCGTGGATACCGCGGCCAATCCATTGCGCCTGAGGGACGGGAGAGACGAGAAGCGCGTCCGCTTCGATCGCATCCTCGTGCGCTCCCCGGTCGCCGTGCCGACCGAGGCGAGCCTACTCGGCACAAAGCCGATTCGAGGGGAGAAGCCGAGCCTCTTTCCGTCGGACCACTTCGGTGTGCTCGGAAAGGTCAGGCTGCTGGAGGGTAGAGACGTGTGACGGCCTGCCTCGGCGGGGGCCGAATCCCATCGACGAGCTTCTCGAACCGGTAACGCCACGTGCTGCATGATCCACCCTCTCGCGCCGCAAGCCGCGCGAGCACCCACCGCGGCCGGTCTGGTGACCGGCTCGAGCTCGCGGATCGCTCGGCGCGTCTTCCGACGCGGACGC
>JABAOE010014072.1_pt1 | contig 10561 bp, 7 predicted proteins | sample 7062141 | NCBI WGS metagenome assembly JABAOE01 (sample SAMN14538627, study PRJNA623070) | marine sediment metagenome | biome: marine biome [ENVO:00000428]; feature: marine pelagic biome [ENVO:01000023]; material: deep marine sediment [ENVO:00002113] | place: India: Gulf of Khambhat ...
GAGCGTCGTTTTTGTGGCATGGCGCATGTAATTGCGGCCGAGATGCCCGGACGAGTTAGCCAGGCCTTCAGGGAACATGTTCGATGCCGAGTTGCGCAACAGGCGAGTCGTCTCGATGACATTCCCGGCGACGCAAACGGCGCGTGCCTTCTGTTCGTGCTGATTACCATCAGCATCAACGTAAACGACGCCGCTTACCTCCCCGGCATCATCGTGGTTGATCTTCAATACCATCGACTCCGTGCGTAACTCGAAGTGGTCCGTCGCTTCCGCTTTCGGTATCTCGGTGTACAGGGTCGACCATTTCGCGCCGATAGCGCATCCGGACCAGCAAAATCCGATCTGCCGGCAACCGGGCCGCCCATCCCTGGCGACGGGATTGATCGCGGCGCGGGCACTCGTAATTTCCTTGTAGCCGACTTTCCTTGCGGCGGCCTTGAGCACTTTGTATTCGTTGGTCTCCGCGGATGGCGGGATGCCGTGCGTCCCGGACACCCCCATCTTGTATTCGGCCTTGTCGTAGTAAGGCTCTATTTCATCGAGCGTCAGCGGCCAGTCGATCGTCGTCGTACCATCGAGCTTGCCATAGGTGGAGAGCGGCTTGAATTCGTGTGCCTGGAAGCGCGGCGTCACGCCGGACCAGCGCATGGTGGTGCCACCGACTGTCTTGCAGAGCCAGGTCGGCGCGCCGAGCCGCTTGTCCAGCCAGCTCATCTTCATGTGCATGGCGCCCATGTCATTGACGATGTCGGATAGCTGCAACCGCGGTCCCGCTTCCAGGCAGACGACATCGATGCCCTTTTGCGCAAGCTCGTTCGAAACCGTACCGCCACCGGCACCGGAGCCGATGACCACGACGACGGAGGAATCGTTCAATTCGTATCTGTTAGCCATCACGCCTCCTCCGGCAGCCAGTCAATGTCATCGAAGCCGCGATCGACGTAACCGCCAAACTCCACCGACGATCCGGGATACTTGATCAGCTCCCAAACCTTCGGGTGATTGTAGAAGCGCGCCCGCACATTGCCGAGAACTGCGCCAAAAAACGCCTCGCCTTCGACGGCTTTCATCGCGGCGATCTGCGCATCTTCGCCGGCCCCGAACCAGTCCCCGCCCCGTGCGGCATCCAGTGCATTCACGGTCTCATCGAGTATGCCTGTCAACGACGCATCGTTTGCTGCATCTGTCAGGATGCCGTCTAAGATTTCCGCATAAACGTCGTCGTCGATGCCATCATGCGGAAACAGCAAGCGCGCCAGTCGCGCAAGTCCGTCGGCATTGCTGGAAAACGTTGCCCAGGCCGAGCTTGCGCGCAGCAAAGCAGCACCGATACCGGTTGATATAAGTCCCGAACAGGATATTGTGGCAACGAGGAATCGCCGCCGCGTAGCTTGCTTATCAATCATTATGCTTGGCCCCCTGCTTTCGTAGTGTAGTCGGAATCGTCACCAAATCCATCCTGGCCCGGCAGAGCATGTCACGGGTCCGTATACTAAGGTTAGGAAAAATTCGAGAAAAGCGATCACAAAAATAGCAAACCGACATCCCCGACAGCGTACTTCCTAATCGCGATCGCGTCGATCTGGTTGCTGGACCAGCCGCTATTCGACGCTTCGGCAAGCGACACGATATCCGCTGCAATAAAAGCGAAGGATCAGGCGGCGTCGGCCTCGGAGGGGTCGTAACCGAGGTTGGGTGCCAGCCATTTCTCGGCTTCGTCGAGTCTCATGCCCTTGCGCTTGGCATAGGATTCGACCTGGTCGCGAGAGATCTTGCCGACCGAGAAATACCGGGAGTCCGGGTGCGAGTAATAGAAACCGCTGACTGCTGCGGTCGGGTACATCGCGTAGGAACCGGTGAGTTGCAAATCGATCGCCGATTCGACGTCGAGCAACTTCCACAACTTTGCTTTCTCGGTGTGATCGGGGCATGCAGGATAGCCGGGCGCCGGGCGTATGCCGCGGTATTCTTCTGCGATCAGTTCGTCATTCGTAAGCTTTTCGTCTTTGCCGTAGGCCCAGTAATCCTTGCGCACGCGCTCGTGCAAGTATTCGGCAAGCGCTTCCGCAAGCCGGTCGGCCAGCGCTTTCAGGAGAATAGCGCTGTAGTCGTCATGCTTCGCTTCGAACTGCTTAACGCGTTCGTCGACACCGAACCCGGTGGAAACCGCGAATGCCCCGATGTAATCCTTTATGCCGCTGTCGACGGGTGCGATTAAATCCGCCAGGCAATCATGCGACTGCCCTTCCGGCTTGCTGCGCTGTTGCCGCAAGTGACACAGGCGCATCAGTTCTTTTTTACGCGTTTCGTCCGCAAAGAGCCGGACGTCATCCTGGTCGACGGAGTTCGCAGGGAAGAAGCCTGCGACGGCCCTCGCTTCGAGCCAATGTTCCTTGATGATCTTGTCGAGCATCACGGAGGCATCCGTGAACAGGGCACGCGCCGCTTCGCCGACGACCGGATCGCTCAGGACGCCCGGGAACTTTCCATGGAATTCCCAGGCGTTGAAGAACGGCATCCAGTCGATGTAATTCTTGAGTTCCGCAAGATCGATGTCATCCAATACTTTCGTGCCCGTAAATGTCGGCACCGGCGGTTCGTAGTCACTCAAGTCGATGTCTTTCTTGTTTGCCCTGGCCTGCGCCAGTGAAAGCTGCGGCTTGAGCCGTGTTTTGCCGGCATGCCGCTCGCGGCGTTTTGCATTGTCCTCGCGCGTTTTTTTCACGAGTTCGATACGGCTCTCGGGTTGTACGAGCGCCTGCGCGACACCGACCGAACGCGAGGCATCCTTGACGTAAATGACGGGCCCTTCGTATTTCGGTTCAATCTTGACGGCGGTGTGCGCCGGCGAGGTCGTCGCACCTCCGATCAGCAGCGGCAAATCGAATTTGAGCCGCTGCATCTCGCTGGCGACGTGAACCATCTCGTCGAGTGACGGCGTAATCAGCCCGGACAGGCCGATCAGTTGCGCGTTCTCGCGCTTGGCGGTCTCGAGAATCTTCTCGCAGCTCACCATGACACCGAGATCGATGACCTCGAAATTGTTGCACTGGAGCACGACACCAACGATGTTCTTGCCGATATCGTGCACGTCGCCCTTGACCGTCGCCATGACGATCTTGCCGTTGGATTTGGCGGCGCCACCTTTTTCTTTCTCGATGAACGGCACCAGGTGCCCGACGGCTTTTTTCATGACGCGCGCCGACTTGACGACCTGCGGCAGGAACATCTTGCCTGCGCCGAACAGATCACCGACGACGTTCATGCCCGCCATCAAGGGGCCTTCGATGACGTCCAGTGGCCTCTCGGTCGCGAGCCGCGCTGCCTCGGTGTCATCGACCACGAATTCATCGATGCCGTTGACGAGCGCGTATTCGAGGCGCTTTTCGACCGGCTGTTCTCTCCAGCGCAGGTCCTGCGCCTTGCCTTTCTGGCCGCCGGCTTGACCTTTGTACTGCTCGGCAACCTCGAGCAGGCGTTCGGTCGCGTCGTCACGCCGGTTCAGTACGACGTCTTCGACGGCGTCGCGGAGTTCCGTCGGCAGGTCTTCGTAGATGGCGAGCTGGCCCGCATTGACGATGCCCATATCCATGCCGGCGTGGATCGCGTGATACAGGAACGCGGAGTGCATCGCCTCGCGCACGACGTTGTTGCCGCGGAACGAGAACGAGACGTTGCTGACGCCGCCACTGACGAGTACGTCCGGCAGTTTCTCCTTGATCTGCCGCGTCGCCTCGATGAAGTCGATGCCGTAGGCGTTGTGCTCCTCGATACCGGTCGCCACGGCGAAAATGTTCGGGTCGAAGATGATGTCTGCCGGATCGAAACCGACTGTCTCGGTCAGAATTTTGTATGAACGCAGGCAGATCTCGAGTTTGCGTTCGACGTTATCTGCCTGCCCTTTTTCGTCGAACGCCATGACGATGACCGCGGCGCCGTAGTCGCGAACCAGTTTCGCCTGCTCGATGAATTGTTCTTCGCCTTCCTTCATGCTGATCGAATTGACGACGCCCTTGCCCTGCACGCAACGGAGGCCTGCTTCGATGACAGACCATTTCGAAGAGTCGATCATGATCGGCACGCGGGCGACGTCGGGTTCCGAAGCGATCAGGTTCAGGAACTTCACCATCGCCTGCTCCGAATCGAGCATGCCCTCGTCCATATTGACGTCGACGATCTGTGCGCCGTTCTCGACCTGCTGCCGGGCGACCTGCACAGCGTCCGTGTAATTGTCGGCTTCGATCAGCTTACGGAATATCGCCGAGCCGGTCACGTTGGTGCGCTCGCCGACGTTGACGAACAGGTCGTCTGGTCCGATCGTGACGGGCTCGAGCCCTGACAGCCTGCAGCGTACGGGAACCGCCGGGACCTTCCTCGGCGCTTTGTCATCGATGACGCGACGCAATTCCCGGATGTGATCGGGAGTCGTGCCGCAGCAACCACCGACGATATTGACGAAGCCACTCTCCACGAATTCGCCGATGACTTTGGCCATGTGCTGTGGCGTCTCGTCATATTCACCGAACTCGTTCGGCAGCCCGGCGTTCGGGTGTGCAGCCACGTGCGTGTCCGCGACACGGGACAGTTCGGCGACGTATGGTCGCAGGTCTTCCGCACCGAGGGCACAATTGAGCCCGACGATCAGCGGCTCGGCGTGGCGCACGGAATTCCAGAACGCTTCGGTCGTCTGGCCGGACAGCGTCCTCCCCGAGGCATCCGTGATCGTCCCGGAAATCATGATTGGCAAGGCGACGCCGGTCGCCTCGAAGCTGCGCTTGATTGCGAATAGGGCTGCCTTGGCGTTCAGGGTGTCGAATATCGTCTCCACCATCAGGAAGTCGACGCCGCCCTCGATCAGTGCGGTGGAGGCGACCTGGTAGGTCTCTGCGAGTTCCGCAAACGTGATGTTGCGATAGCTGGGGTCGTTGACGTCCGGGGATATCGAGGCCGTGCGGTTCGCCGGGCCGAGCACGCCGGCAACGAATCGCGGCTCGCCGCAGTTCGCCGCAAACACGTCAGCCGTTTCCCGCGCAATACGCGCGGCAGAACTATTTAGCTCTGCTACGAGCGATTCCATGCCGTAGTCGCCCATCGACGGCGCGATTGAATTGAAGGTATTGGTTTCTAGGATATCGGCGCCGGCGTCGAGATACTGCCGGTGAATACCCTGGACAACGTGCGGGCGTGTAATCGACAACAGGTCATTGTTGCCTTTCAAATCCTTCTGCCAGTCTTTGAAGCGCTCGCCGCGATACGCACTTTCATCAAGTTTGCACGCCTGGATCATGGTGCCCATCGCGCCATCGAGTAACAGGATCCGCTCGGTGAGCGCCTGTATTAATGCTTCGATTCTTTGCTGTCTTTCCACGACGATGCCTCAGGCAGCTTCCCGCTGCGGCCTTACGCCGATCGCGTGACAGATCGCGTAGGTCAGTTCGGAGCGATTCAGGGTATAGAAGTGAAACTCTTCGACCCCTGCGCGCCTTAGCAGCTGGACCTGCTCGATCGCGACACTCGCTGCAATCAGCTTGCGCGTTTCCGGATCGTCCTCGAGGCCTGCGAAGCGATGTTCCAGCCAGTCCGGCACGGTGGCACCACACTGCTCCGCGAATCGCGTCAGTTGCGGAAAGCGTGTAATTGGCAGTATGCCGGGGACGACCTGAGACTCGATGCCTGCGGCGGCGCACAGGTCGCGGAATCGCATGTAAACGTCGACGTTGAAAAAGAACTGCGTGATCGCGCGCGATGCGCCGGCATCGAGTTTGCGCTTCAGATTGTCGAGGTCGGCGAGGGGACTCTGCGCCTCGGGATGAACCTCCGGGTAAGCCGCCACGGAGATATCAAAGTCCGCGACACGCTTGAGTCCCGCAACGAGATCGGCAGCGTAGGCGTAACCGTCAGGATGTGGTTCATATCCGCCGGTGTCTTTCGGTGGATCGCCGCGCAGCGCCACCAGATGCCGGATACCGAGGTCCCAGTACCTGCGTGCGATATCGTCGATCTCATCACGACTCGCGCCGATACAGGTCAGGTGTGGCGCGGCCGTTAGCTTTGTTTCATCGATGATGCGGACTACAGCGGCGTGCGTCCTTTCCCGAGTCGTGCCGTCCGCGCCGTAGGTCACCGATACGAAACGCGGCTCGAGCACCGACAGGTGTTTGATCGAATCCCACATCGTCTTTTCCATCTTTTCCGTGTTCGGCGGAAAAAATTCGAACGACACCTTGATCCCTTCGTTATCTTTCTTATCGGACATTTCTCTCAAGCCGCCTCGTTCTTGCTGCCGAGCGGTGTCGCAACCGACACCAACCAGACAGGGTTTTTTGCCGGCACGTAATGCGGGGGAGCCAAGCGCAGCGATGCGTCGGCGCTCCAACCGGCGAGGAGTTTTTGGACACGCGCGGCGCTCTGCTCGCTGACTGACTGCAGGATGAACAGGCGCCCGCCGGGTTTCAGCAGACGGCTGGATTCTGAGAGAGCTCGCACAGGATCTTTGGCATCCACGAGTACGTCGTCCAGGACGATCGTGTTGAACTCTTCGTCCTCAAAAGGCAGGCGGTACATGTCACCCTGTCGCAAGGTGCAATTCGGCAGACCGGCCAGCATCAGTTCGGCGCGGGCCAGACCGCGCGCTTTCGCATCGATGTCGACGCCAACCGCGCGACGCGCTCGGCTCGCCAGCAACTTGAGTATCGAGCCCCTGCCACAACCGACATCGAGCAGATCGCCAATGGGTTGGGTCACCGTGAGCTCGACCAGCGCCTTGTGCAACACGCGGTCTGCCAGACGGGAATCCTCGTCACGGGCAGGCTCATCGATGTCCTGGCCGCGCAGCCGGCGCAATTCCTTGTGGTCTTCGATGAAGAGGGGATCGTCGGTCGGAATGAGTTTGAGCAGCGGGTAGAGCGCCTCGCCCTCACGACCGCTGGCCGGGACCCGGTAAAAGACCCGCTTGCCGTCACGAAACCTTCGCAACAACCCAGCCTCGCAGAGCAACTTGAGCTGTTGCGAGATCCGCGGCTGGCTTTGACCGAGAACATCGGTGAGTTCGGAAACGCTGCACTCGCCCTGCCGGCAGAGGGCCAGCAGGCGCAGGCGGGTCAGGTCACCCAGAGTCTTCAGCCGCTGCAATAAGGTTTCTGTACTTATTTGCATAAAGATATAAGGATAGTTTTATATTAAACATCGTTCATTCTAGCACGATTACCTGGAGAATGGGTTTATCAGTGTACCGAATCGCTGCCGCTGACCGCCTGTGTGGCGAACACGCGGGCAACATCGACGGCATCGAAGACACGCAGGCGACCGCAGTATTCGCAGGTCACTTCGACCTGGCCCTGAGCCTCACAGGCAGCGTGCGTCTCTTGCTCGCCGAGCAGGCGCAGGACTTCTTCGACCTTTTGCCGGCTACAGCGGCAGCGGAATCTCGCGCCGCGCGGCCTGAACGCGCGGACATCGTCCTCGGCGAATATCTTGTGCAGGAGTTCGTGGCTGGCCCCCTGTGCGAGATCCTCCGTACGCAGCGTTTTTACGAGCAGGCCCAGGCGACGCCAGTCGTCTTCGAGAGTCGGCGATTCTTCCGGCATCTGCTGTAACAGGATGCCGCCACATTTGACGTCGTCGCCCTCCAGGTGCAGGTGGCTCGGGACCTGCACGGACCGCGCGAAATAGTTTTCGAGACTGGCTGCCAGCGAATCCGGACTGATCTCGACGATGCCCTGGTAGGGTTGCTCCATGGCTCCGGAATCCACCGTGACCGCGCAGCGTGCGCCGGCGACGAGGTCCGCGAACGCCATGCTGCCGTCGATGTCCTGCGCACTTGCCATGCCACGAAGATCGAGATCGTCGGTGCTTTGCATGACCAGCATGCTCAGCGGTCCGTTACTGTTTATCTGGAACGTGATCGTGCCGTCGAATTTCAGGCTTTGTGCGATCAATGCGGTCGCCGCAGCGGAATGACCGAGTACGTCGGTCACCGGCCCCGGGTAGTCATGGTCGCGTTGCATGCGCTGCCAGGTAGTTTCGAGCTGCACGAGCGCGCCTCGCACCGGCAACGATTCGAATACAAACGGGATGACTGCGTCTTTCGCCAACATCATCTACCCGGAAAGCTTTTTCTTGAGAATCTCGTTGACCTGTCCCGGATTCGCCTTGCCGCCCGTTGCTTTCATGACCTGACCGACAAAATAGCCGAGTACCTTTTCCTTGCCACCCCGATATTCTGCAACCTGCTCCGGGTTGGCTTCTATGACCCGATCCACAATCGCTTCTATCGCCGACGTGTCTGTAATCTGTTTCAGGCCGCGGGCCTCGATGATGTCATCGGCTCTGCCTTCGCCTGCCCACATGGCTTCGAAGACCTCCTTGGCGATCTTCCCGGAGATCGTATGATCGGCTATGCGATCGAGGAGCCCGCCGAGCGCCCGCGCCGCGATCCTGCTGTCGCTAATGTCGAGGCCATCCTTGTTCAGGGCCGCCGACAGATCGCCGATCATCCAGTTTGCCGCAACCTGCGGCGTTGCGTCCGTACTGCCGGCCAGCTCTTCGAAATAGTCCGCGGCAGCCCGATTAAGGGTCAGGATTTCGGCATCGGCAGGTTTGAGTTGGTACTGTTCGACAAAGCGTGCGAGTTTCGCGTCCGGTAATTCCGGCAGCGATTCGCGAACGGATTCAATGAATGCTTCATCCAGCTCGACCGGCAGCAAATCGGGATCGGGAAAATAGCGATAATCGTTTGCCTCCTCCTTGATCCGCATTGAGCGTGTCTCATCCTTGTCGGGATCATAAAGGCGCGTTTCCTGTATGACCTCGCCACCATCTTCGAGCAGTTCTATCTGCCGCTCGATCTCGAAATTGATTGCTTTCTCGACAAAACGGAATGAATTCAGGTTTTTTGTTTCCGTGCGCGTACCGAATTCCTTTTGCCCCCTTGGCCTGACGGATACGTTGGCGTCACAGCGAAACGATCCTTCCTGCATGTTGCCGTCGGATATTCCGAGGTAGCGCACGATCGAGTGAATCTTGCGCATGTAGGCGACCGCTTCCTTTGCAGAGCGAAGGTCCGGTTCGGACACGATCTCCAATAACGGCGTCCCGGCCCGATTGAGGTCAATGCCCGTTTCCTTGCCAAAGCCCTCATGGACGGACTTGCCTGCGTCCTCTTCGAGGTGGGCCCGGGTGATGCCGATGCGTTTTTCCTTGCCGTCCTCATCGCGGATCATGAGTTCGCCGTGTTCGACAATCGGCAGCTCGTACTGGCTGATCTGGTAGCCCTTCGGCAGGTCCGGATAGAAGTAGTTCTTCCTCGCAAATATCGAGCGTGGGGCAACAGTCGCGTTGACGGCAAGGCCGAATTTCGCGGCCATGCGGACGGCTTCGCCGTTCAGGACCGGCAGTACGCCAGGGTACCCGAGATCGACCAGGCAGGCCTGGGTGTTCGCTTCTGCACCATAAGCTGTTGATGCACCGGAAAAAATCTTGCTCTTGGTCGCTAGCTGGGTATGGATCTCCAGCCCGATGACGACTTCCCAGCTGCCGCTCACGAGTAGTCCTCCGGACCCTGCCGGTGCCAGTCTGTGAGCTGCTGGTATTGGTGCGCGCAGTTGAGCAGCGATTCCTCCGCAAAATGCGCTCCGACCAGTTGCAGACCAACAGGCAGGTCATCGGCGAAACCACACGGGATGGAGATGCCCGGCAATCCCGCAAGGTTGGCGCCGATCGTGTAGATGTCGTTCAGGTACATCGTAATCGGATCGTCCGTTTTCTCGCCGATCGCGAATGCCGTCGTCGGTGCGGTCGGTCCGGCGATTAAGTCGACATTCTTGAACGCTTGTTTGAAATCATCGCTGATGAGTTGCCGTACCTTTTGTGCCTTGAGGTAGTACGCGTCGTAATAACCCGCGGACAGGACGTAAGTGCCGGTCATGATTCTCCGTTGTACTTCCGCACCGAATCCTTCGCCGCGACTCCGGCAATACATATCAAGCAGGTCATCGGGATTCTCGGTCCGGTGTCCGAAGCGCACACCGTCGAATCGCGACAGGTTCGACGAGCATTCTGCGGGTGCGACGACGTAATAAGTCGGAACGGACAGATCGACGTTTGGCAAATCGACTTCAATAAGCGTCGCGCCTTCACCTTTTAATGCAGCCAGCGCTTCCTTTACTCGTTCTTCACAACCCGTTTCGAGCCCTTCATCGAAGTGCTGCCGAACGATGCCGATTTTCAGGCCCTTGATCGGTTTGTTGAGATTCGCAAGGTAATCGGGAACGGGATGATCGACAGACGTNNGGCCATAACCCCTAACAGCAGTGCGGCATCCTCCGCCGAACGGGTAATCACACCCGCCTGGTCGAGGCTCGACGCGAACGCCACCATGCCATACCTGGAGACCCTGCCGTAGGTCGGTTTCAGGCCGACCGTGCCGGTCAGCGCCGCGGGCTGGCGTATTGAGCCGCCTGTGTCCGTGCCGGTTGCTGCGGGGACGACGCGTGCTGCAACCGCTGCTGCCGATCCGCCCGACGAGCCGCCTGGTGACAGCTTGCTGTTCCAGGGATTCGTC
>JABAOE010018265.1_pt2 | contig 10555 bp, 14 predicted proteins | sample 7062141 | NCBI WGS metagenome assembly JABAOE01 (sample SAMN14538627, study PRJNA623070) | marine sediment metagenome | biome: marine biome [ENVO:00000428]; feature: marine pelagic biome [ENVO:01000023]; material: deep marine sediment [ENVO:00002113] | place: India: Gulf of Khambhat ...
CACCTGCTCAGGCTCACCGCCGCCTACCTCCCCGGGATCGATGAGCTCCCCCTGGGACTGACGCCGGTGGAGCACAGCGCCTACATCGCCACCATCGGACCGACCCTCATCGAGGTGCTCGAATCGGCTCTCGCCGGCGTTCGTGACCTCACTCCGCCACCCGAGGTCGCCGCCGACCACGAGATCCTGGTGGCCTATCTCACCGAGACCGCCGCCGCCCATGAGCGTTCCCTGAGCGCCGCCGACTTCGGCGACATGTGGAGCGCCGCCGGCGCCCACGCCGCGGCGCAACGAGAGTTCTGCACCAGCGGTCCGGCGCTGTCACCCGAGGGCCGGCGGTATATGGCGGTGTTCTTCCTCGACGAGCTCGGGATCTGCAACGACGCCTAGCGTACGGGCTCCCCGCCCAGCATCCGCCGAGTCACCAGATCGTTCACCGTGCCGGCGCCCCGGTCGTGGTCGTCGATCGTCACGACGAAGTCGCGACCCCGATCGCGCACGATCTTGATGCCGGGCCCGCGTCGCACCACCACCGCCGTGGCCTCTCGGGTCATCCGGTAGCCCCAGCCGCCGTAGGCGATGGGACGAACGTCGTCCAGCGCCTCGGCGTGATCGATGTCGGCAAGCAGGATCCGCCGTCTCGGCCACCCCCACCATCCGAGACCGACGACGAAGCCGTCTTCCGAGGCCGTTGCCCTCACCGAGGAGAGGAGGGCGATCGGAATCGCCACGACGATCGGCAACCACCGCCATGCTCCGGGTAGGAAGGGGATGGCCGCCAGGGGAAACAGAGCGGCGGCCGCCGGCCATCGTGCCGAAGCTGCACCCGACCAGTGCGCCTCATCCCCTGCCTCGAGACCTGCCGAAGGGATTCGACCCGGGCGGCGACGATCCTCGCCGAGCCGAGAGGCATCCTCTCCGAGGAGCCAGCCGGAGACACCGCCGGCCACCGCTACCAGGAGGATCGCCACGACCACCCACCAGGCGAGCCGTCCGGCCTCCGGCCAGGTTGCCGCGTCCAGGTTTCGCTCGACGATCGAGACCTGGACGGCGGCCAGCAGCGCGCCCAGGAAGTAGGTGAAGCCGACCACCAGAGCCGGGGGGAGAACGCCGCCGCGTCCCGCCAGAGTGAGCCCGAGCCAAGCCACCGCCCACATCCCGGCGATGAGACCCAGCGACCACCACGCTCCCATGGATCCGTTGGGCTCGCCTCCGGCGGCCCAGTGGACGGCAAGTGGGTCGGGAAGGCGATGAGCCAGAGCCGACTGGGAGACGACGATGACGGCCATCAGCAGCCCGGGAACGATCCACAGGGCTACGATCCGGCGAGCAGTGAGCCCTTCCACCCAGACCACCTCCGGCGCGCTGTGCCCTCGATGATCGACTCTCGGGTCGTCGAGATCAAGCGAGACGCCGCCGCCCTGGCCCGCGCCGACGACCGCCTCGCCAGCGCCTCCGGCCTGGCCGGCGACTTTCCCCTGAACTTGCGGCCGCCAGGTTTCGCCACCCTCCTCTGGGTGATCTTGGGACAGCAGGTGTCGATCGCCGCTGCGGCCGCCATGGAGGCTCGACTCGCGGCAACGCTGGGCACGGTGACCCCGAAGGGCGTGCTGGATCTCGATCGGGACACCATGCGGCGCTGCGGTTTCAGCCGACAGAAGGAGGGCTACGCCCGGGAGCTGGCAGCGGCGCTGGTCGAAGGGTCGTTCCATCTGTCGGTGGACCACATGACCGATGAGGATGCGATCACTCACCTCACAACTCGCCGCGGGATCGGAGTGTGGACCGCCGAGAACTACCTGCTGTGGGGGCTGGGAAGGCGAGACATCTTTCCGGCCGGCGACTTGGCGCTCCAGATCGGGTGGCAGCGGCTCACCGGCCAGACGGAGCGGCCTCTTCCCGAGGATCTCCGATCAGTTGCCGCCGCGTGGCGGCCTCGTCGCACGGCGGCGTCGCTGCTGATCTGGCACAGCTACCTCGCCACCAACCGCGCCGGCTAGACCGCGGTCCGCTCCCAGATCGCCCAGTGCCACATCGGGGTGGTGGCGGCGGCAACCTGCTCGAAACCGGCCCGCCGGATGCGCTCGCCGATCGCTTCGGGATCGTGGACGAAGACTCGAAAATCGATCCGCCGCAACCGGAGCACAAGGTTGAGGAACCCGAACTGGAGCTTGACCCACCACCGGCTGCGGGGGTAGCTGAAGGCCGCCTTCGAGGAGGCATGACTCACCGCCTCGTCGACCAAGGCCGCCATGTCGGGGTAGCAACAGACCACCCTGTTGAGGAAGACCACATCAGCGGGATCGACCTCAGGGGCCAGATCCACAAAGTCGCCGTTCAGGCGGGTGAAGCGTCCCGCGAATCCCGCCCGGGTCAGCAGGCCGGCGGCTTCGTCTGCCGTCTCGGTGGAGAGATCCACACAGACCGTGGCGGCGGCGCCGCGACGCAACATCTCCAGCTGGGCGGTTCCGCTCCCTCCCCCCACCTCGAGCACCACTGATCCGTCCAGGGAGGCTCCCAGCACCTCAATCATCGGCCCCGCGGTCGAATCCAGGCCGCGCCTTGCATATCCGCCGATCTGCCGCCGGGCCCGGCGCCGAGTGAAGATCCGATCGTAGGGGCCGGGATCACAGCAACTGCTCATGGCGGCGGACGATACCTCGCCCGGGGTGCTCTGGCTCGCCGGGGGGGCTATCATGACTGGGAAATAATTAGTGCTAAAGGAAAGGAACCTTCGATGGCCCTGCGCAATGCCCTTCCAGCCCTGCAACTGCGACGCCCCGACCCCATCGAGAAGATCAAACTGGTCTTCTTGGCGGCGGGGTTCGCATCGTTCCTGCTGTCCGTGACCCTGTGGTTCTTCGTCGACAAGAGCCAGGGCCTCTTCGTCGGCCTGTGGGTGCCGGCCATTCACTCCCTGGGCACGCTCGTCCTGGCGGGCCGCTCATGAGCGACCTCGTCATCTTCATCGCCGGGTCGGTGATCTTCTCGGTCACCACCGGGGCCACCCTGCTGTACGGCTACTTGACGTTCGCCCGTAGGGCCGACGACGAGGCCGNNTCGGCGGCGCCAAGGTCGTCGTGCTGGGCGGTTCCGGAGAATTGGGGCATCGGATCGCCGGGGCCCTCCTCGACAAAGGGGCCGACGTCCTCCTCGCCGGACGCAATGCCGACCGGCTGAGCAGCCGGGCGGCTGCCGTGGGGCGGGACACCCCGTCGGCCGTGTTCGACCTGCGCCGGGCCGACCACATTCCCGCCCTGTTCGACACCGCCACCGCACTGCTGGGCGGTCTCGACGGGGTCGTGAACGCCGCCGGTGTGGTCGCCTTCGGCCCGCTCGAGGAAGTCGACGACACCACCATCGACGAACTGGTCGCCACCGATCTCGTCGGACCGCTCCGGATCATGAGGGAAGCCGCATCGCGCTTGGAGGGTGGCTTCATCGTGAACCTGACCGGCATCGTCGCCGAGCAACCCGTTGCCGGCATGGCGCTCTACTCGGCGGTCAAGGCCGGACTCAGCGCGGCGACCCGGGCGGCCGCCAGAGAACTGAGGCGGCGCGGCATCGATGTGCTCGACATCCGTCCCCCCCACACCGAAACCGGGCTCGCCGGACGGGCCGTGGCCGGGTCGGCGCCACCCATGAAAACCGGCCTCGACCCCGACCACGTTGCCGCCCTGGTGGTGTCCGCCATCGAGGCGGGGACCCGGGAACTCGCCGCCGCCCACTTCACCGCCTGAACCTCACAGGTCGCCGGAGTCGAGGGCGCCCAGGATCTCGGAGGCCCGGGCGCGGGTGGCATCGAGATCCCGAAGACGTCCCAGGCCCCCCAACACGAGGGCCATGCGGTGGTTCCCTTCGAGACGCGACCGGTGACGGGCCAGGAAATCCCAGTAGAGGGTGGTGAAAGGACAGGCGCGCTCACCGGTTCGCCGAGTCGGGTCGAAGGCACAATCACCGCAGTAGTCGCTCATGCGGGCGATATAGGCGCCACCCGACACGTACGGCTTCGAACTCATCCCGCCGCCGTCGGCCCACATCCCCATCCCGATGACGTTCGGCACCATGACCCACTCGGCACCATCGACGAACCGGGACCACATCCACTCCAAAAGGGCCTGCGGCCGGACCCCGGCCAGGGTCGCCAGATTGGCGAGCACCATGAGACGCTGTATGTGATGGACCCACCCCCGCCGACGGACCCCGTCGAGCGTGTCGGCGACGCATCGCATCGCCGTCCCGACCTCGCCCTCGAAAGCCGGAGGCAACGGCCTGGTTCCCCCGAGCACGTTGGAGCCGGCCATCTCAGGCCTCAGCCAGTAGATCCCCCACACGAACTCCCGCCAGCCGATCACCTGCCGGATGAAGCCCTCCGCCGATTCGATCGACACCGTGCCGCGCCGATACGCGCCCTCGACGGCGTCGCAGACCTCCCCGGGGAGCAAGAGCCCGATATTGAGATACGGGCTGAGAAGCGAGTGAGCGAGATGCCAGCTTCGAGTGGTCATCGCGTCCTCGTGCGGCCCGAAGCCGGGCAGCACCTCGTCGACGAAGTGCCGGAGACGACGCAGGGCCCCCGTCCGGGTCGTCGCCCAGAGCCCGGTCGGCGCATCACCCCAGGCGGTCTCGGGGAGCAGCGCCAGCACCTCGGCATCGAGATCGTCGAGATCGTCGACCGGGGGCGGTGGCCAAGGCGGCGGGCCCTTGGGCGGTGGCTCTCGGTTTGATCGATCGAAGTTCCACTGCCCGCCGGCCGGCTCGTCGCCCTCCATCAGGTAGCCGAGCCGCCGCCGCTGCCAGCGATAGAAGTCCTCCATCCGCAAGACCCGCCTTCCCCGAGCCCACTCGGCGAAGTCCTCGTGATGGCACAGGAACTGATCGCTGCGATGGAACTCGACTCCGAGACGGTCCAGCAGGGTCCACGAGGACCGCGACAACGGCTCGGTGGCCATCACACGAGAGGGCCCGAAGTCTCGACGGTGCGCCTCCAGGCCGGCCGCCAGGTGAGGAGCGGCGCGATAGTCGACCTCGAACCCCTCTTCCCGACACTCCCCGGCGAATCGACGCATCGCCGTCAGCACCAAGTGAAGCCGCTGCCGGTGGAACCGCTTGGAACTGATCTTGGCGGCGCTCTCGACGAAGAGCAGCCGAGCGGTCGACGGTGTCGCGGTCCCGAGCGCGCCGAGCGACCGGTTGAGCTGGTCACCGAGGACCCAGATCGTCTCCATCGACTACCGAGGTTGGCACACCGGACACCACCACGCCCGCCGCCCGCCCAGCACGGCCTCGGAGATCGGGGTTCCGCAGCGGCGGCACTGCTCTCCGCTGCGGTGATAGGTGAACAGGCGCAGATCGGGGGGAATCGCCTTCCGGGACCGCTCCCCGACTTCCTCAGGCCGAACGGTGACGATGCGGCCCATCCGCTCCCCCACAGCCAGATGCTCGACCGCCGTGTTCCACAATCGGATCGCCTCGTCCCGGCCGACCTCGTCACTCGGGCGGCGCGGCTCGATGCCGCACAAGAAGAGCACCTCCGACCGGTAGACGTTCCCGATCCCGGCGACGACGCGCTGATCGAGAAGGGCCGCCGCCACCGGCGCCCGGCGCCGCGCCAGCCGCTCGACGAACTCCTCGACCCGATCGGGATCCCGCAGTGGATCGGGCCCCAGCGGGCCGGTGATCGCGTCGACTTCGCCGGGGTCGATGAGCCGGCATGTCATCGGGCCGGTCAGATAGACCGTGACCTCGTCGGTGTGCATCGCCAGACGGGTCTGCGGCGTGGGGTCGGGAGCCGGACCCCGGTGGGTACGGAACTTACCGATCAACCCCAGGTGGATGTAGAGGCTGGGAGCTCCGTCCCAGTGGTAGAAGAGATGCTTGCCGTAGGCCTCGGTGTCGGCCAGCACCTTCCCGTCGAGTTGCGCCGACTCCACGCTGAAGCGGCCCTGAGGGGAGCTCACCGCCACCCGGCGGCCGGCCAGATCGCGCCGGTGCAACCGAGCGAGCCGGTGGATCGTGTGGCCCTCAGGCATCGTCGACTTCCGGTGTCGCCCTCAGGAACACCCGGTCTCCCCATCGCCGGAGCGTCACCGGCCGTTCGATCACCACGGCACAACCGTACGCAGGCCGTGGCGGCTACCGGACGGCGAGCCGCCACCCCGATCGGTAGGCTCCGACGGCACCGATGAGTACCCGTCGCATCCCCGTCATCGTCTGGCTCGTCACCACCGGCCTGATAGCCGGGGCCGGGTGGTCCGCCTACCGGTCGCTCATAGAGGTCGGCGACCTCGCGGGACGCACCGACCCGGCCGCCCTCTACGACGATCCGACACTCCTCTTCGACGAGCCGGGAATCCTCGGCAGCGCCATCGAACTGCGGGTCACCGGGGCGGTCCGGGCCTGCATGGAGGCCCGGGGGCTCCCCTATCGGGGGCCGGCGGTCGTGAGCTCGATCGGTTCCGGCGACGACGGCTATGGGATCGCAACCGGGGCCCCGGTTCCCGACCTCCGGCTCGGAGACGGCGGCCCTTCCCGATCCGAGCGAGCGGACTACGAACAGGCCCTCTACGGAGCAAGCGACGGGATCCTCCCCGGATCCTGCGCCGAGGTCGGGGTTCGGGAACTGAATGCCGCCCTGGGGGCCATCGATTCGTTCGAGTACTCGATCGAGCAACTCGAGGCCGATGCGCTGGGTCACCCGACCTATCGGGAGGCAGAGGCGGCGTGGAGCGACTGCATGGCCGAGAAGGGTTACGCGGCGGCCTCGCCACTCGATCTCATCCGCGACCAACAGGCCCGGTTGGCAACGACCTCTGCCGATGAGGCCCGGGCACTCGCCGATCGGGAGCGAGACCTTGCCGAGGCCGACTTCGCCTGCAGGGAACGCACCATCGACCCCGCCGGCGAGGCCGTCGCCGCCGAATTGGCTCCTCTCTTCGTCCAGCGCAACCGGCCTCAGTTGGAAGCCCTCGTCCCCCCGCCCGCCGACCAACCGATCGACCTGCCGTCCGATCTCGGCAGCGGAGACGTCCAGGTCACCCTGCGCTGGTCGTCTTCGGTGGATCTCGATCTGGAAGTCACCGACCCCACCGGGGCGGTCACCAACTTCATCACCCGGGAGTCATCATCCGGCGGGCAACTCGATCGCGATGCCAACTTCCCCTGCAGCGAAGCGGATCGCAGCCCCATCGAGAACATCTTCTGGCCGGAGGGCGGCGCTCCGGCGGGGACGTACACGGTCCGGGTGATCTACCAATCGGGCTGCGCCGACTCCGGCCCCCAGTCGTTCGAGCTCATCGTCCAGGTCGGTGGGTCCGTGGTGATTCGGGAGCAGCGAACACTGGAGAGCGGTGGAAGCTACCAGGTGGAGTTCGACCGATGACCATCGCCCCACCGCCGCCTCCACCGCCGCCTCCCCCGTCGCCACCGGACGCCGAGAAGCCCGCCCGTTCCTGGGTCGTCCGGATCCTCAGGGCGGTGGTGATCGGGATGATCACCGGTATCGCGATCATCGTCGGGATCGCCTACCTCCTCACCGGCGCCCTGGGACCGCCGCCGCCCGCCGCCGAGGTCTGCGTCGAGGTCCCCAACAGTGGGCTCGATGAGCTGCGAAACGGCGTGATGATCGCCACCTATTGCACCGAGATCGACCTCCACCTCAACCTCCCGCTGGGCGGAACCGACGGGTTCGAAGGAGCCTTCCGCAATCCGGCCCCGCCCTCCGATCCGGCCGTTCCCCGGCCCGGCTACCTGGACTGGACCAGCGATGGGTGCTCGGCGCCGGTCCTCGGGGCCGGGCCCTTCGACTTCACCCTGGCGTGCAGCCGCCACGACTTCGGGTGGCGCAACCTCAAGGCCATCGACGGCGCCCCCACCCCGACGTGGCACATCGACAACAAGGACCGGGTCGATGCCGGCTTCCTCTTCGACATGCGGCAGCGGTGTGCGGCACTGCCGTTGCTGGCGCGAGTCGGGTGCGACACGACCGCCCGGGTCTACTACACCGCGGTGCGGCTCAATCCTTCCGGGGTCTCCGGCCTACCCGGCCGGGGCGGCTGACCTACGATGTCGCCACGCTCTGAGGGAGGAACGCCATGAACAGCCGGGTCCCCGCCTTCTCCACCGATCGCATCAAGGCGCTGACCGACGGCGTCATCGCCATCGTGATCACGCTGCTCGTCCTGGAACTGAGTGTGCCGGTGGTGGCCGAGATCCGCGACTCGGAGGGCTTGTGGCCCGAACTGAGAGGCGAGTGGCGAGAGTACCTCGCCTACCTCATGAGCTTCTTCCTCGTCGGCCTGCTGTGGCTGTACCACCACACCGTGTTCCGGCACATCCGGGGGGCCGACGGCACCCTCTTGTTCCTCAACATGCTGTACCTGCTCGCCGTCTCGGTGACCCCCTTCACGTCGGCGCTCGTCGCCAAGAACTGGGATGAGCGGCTTGCCGCCATCGTGTACGGGTCGAGTCTGTTCCTGGCGGTTGCCGCCAATGCGGGAACCTTCGCCTATGCCTCTTGGAAGGGCCGCTTCGTCGACGCCGATCTCGACGAGGCCTTCATCCGTCGTGAGAACCTCTCCGCCTCCGTGCTGCTCGCGTTGCTGGCGGCCGGCACCCTGCTGGGCATCGTCAACTCGGTGTGGACCTACCTCGTGCTGGGCACCGTGGTCGTCTTCTACTGGGTCACCACCATCGCCAACCGCGAAGGAGTCTCGGTTCACCGACGAGCCGGCACCGCGATCTGAATGCCGGGCCGTGCCGCCGCCTACCTGGAACGCATCGGCTTCCGCGGTGAGGCGACCCGGGACGTCGCGACCCTTGAAGCCCTGCAGCGAGCCCACCTCACGGCCGTCCCGTTCGAGAACCTCCACGTCTTCTTCCGACGAGGGTTGACGACCGGGGTGGACCGGTCGATCCCCAAGATCGTGGATGAGGGCCGGGGTGGCTGGTGCTACGAACTCAACGGGGCGTTCGCCGCGCTCCTGGAAGCACTCGGATTCGAGGTCACCAGGCTGGGGGCAACCGTGCTGCTCGACGGGGTCGTGGATCCGGGACCCGACCACCTGGCGATTCGGGTCGACCTCGATCGGCCCTATCTCGTCGACGTCGGCTTCGGCGACAGTTTCATCCGACCGCTCCCTCTCGACGATCCCGGGCCGCACGACGGCGGGAGCGGCACATTCGGGTTCACCTTCGAGGACGTCACCACCCTCATGGAGATCACCCCGGATCCCCGGCCTCTCTACCGATTCGACGACCGGCCCCACACGACGAGCGACTTCGATGAGGCGTCCCGGCGCCTCCAGGCGGATCGGGATCGCGGCTGGACCCGGCGGCCGTTTGCCACCCGCCTCCTCGACGGAGGGCCGGACCGCGTCAGCCTCCTGCACGACCGACTCAAGATCCGAAGGGCCGGCGAGTGGTCGGAGGAGGCGGTGGCCCCGGAGCAATGGCCGGAGGCGCTGTTCGAGTGGTTCGGGATCAGGGAAACCATCTCTCGAGTGATCGGCCGATCGGCGATCGGCACCGACATCACCACGCTGGTGGTCGTTGCCCCAAACCGCCACAGCGGACGCAGGACCCGCTCGAGATCGTGCACCACCGGCACCACCACCTGCAGCAGATAGGTCTCCGTCCCGGTCACCCGATACACATCGATGATCTCGGGGATCTCCCAAGCGGCGGCGATCACCTCGTCGTCGGCATCGGGTCCCCCGGGAACACTGATGCTCACGAAAGCCAGCACCCGCAGACCGAGGCGCTCGGGATCGACCACGGCCCGATAGCCCGCAATGACTCCGGCCGCCTCCAGCTTCCTGACCCGGGCCGCCACAGCCGGCGCACTGAGACCCACGGCGCGACCCAGCTCGCGGTACCCCATACGGCCCCGCTGCTGGAGCCGATCGAGGATGGCCCAATCGATGTCGTCGAGATCCGCCGAGAATCGCACTCCGGAAGGTGTCCGGGGTTTCCCTCGATGCTTGGATGTCTGTTCGTCAAGCATAGAGCTCAATATACCATTTTTAGTAATGCTATATGTGGAGATCAGCCCCATGTTCTACCACCCATATGCTCGACCTACCATTCAAGATGTGGTCAAATAGGGCCGAGGACATCGCCATGACGACCACCATCAGTTCCCAGACCCTCACCTCCCCGGTCGAGCACCCCTTCGACCTCGCCTACCGGCGTCTCGCCGACGCCCGCCTCGAGTACGAGATGCTGCGGAGCGCCGGCGCCCCGCTGGGTGCCTTGGCCGAGGCTCGCGGCACCCTCCACCGGGCCCGAGCCGAGATGGCCGCCCAGCGCGGCGGACTGCCACCCATGTAGATTCCCGCCTCCCTCCCACGAGGCATACGGGGGCCCCGACCGGGGCCCCCGTTCTCATCGGGACCAACCGGCGGCGTGACGCAGGTGCTTGGCCGAATCGAACTCGGCTTGCTCCAACACGGCATCGAGGTCGTCGACCTCGAGGAACGAACCGTAGAAGCGGAAGGTCGGGCCCACCGGCACGGTGAGCCGCCCATCGGGGAAGATCATCACGTAGAGCTTGTCG
>JABAOE010024894.1_pt6 | contig 10555 bp, 10 predicted proteins | sample 7062141 | NCBI WGS metagenome assembly JABAOE01 (sample SAMN14538627, study PRJNA623070) | marine sediment metagenome | biome: marine biome [ENVO:00000428]; feature: marine pelagic biome [ENVO:01000023]; material: deep marine sediment [ENVO:00002113] | place: India: Gulf of Khambhat ...
GGGGTCAGCTTCTTGGGGTGATAAATCTTGACCAGAGATTCAAGTCTTGGGTCTGGGACTGACACTACCCCAATATTGGGATCAATGGTACAAAAGGGATAATTGGCCACTTCCGCCTTGGCAGAGGTAAGGGCTTTAAAAATAGTAGACTTTCCGACGTTTGGAAGCCCGATAATGCCACATCTAAATCCCATAACTAATAGAATGCTTATTGGTAAAGCACTTAAACATTAAGACCAAAAGGGAGCCATGATCGGAACAATGAGTAAGGCAACAATATTAATAATCTTGATCATTGGATTAATGGCAGGGCCCGCGGTATCCTTGTATGGATCTCCCACGGTATCCCCCGTCACAGCCGCTTTATGGGCTTCACTTCCCTTTCCCCCACAATTTCCGTCCTCAATATACTTTTTGGCGTTATCCCAAGCACCGCCCCCGCTGGTCATGGAGATCGCAACGAAAAGACCTGTAATGATACTTCCGACCAATAGGCCTCCCAAGGCGCTGGGTCCTAAAATGGCCCCAACCAAAATGGGGACCAACACGGGAATGAGACCTGGAACCACCATTTCCTTAATTGCAGCTTTGGTGACAATATCCACTGCTTGGCCGTAATCCGGCTTCGCCGTTCCCTCCATGATGCCCTTAATCTCACGGAACTGCCGCCGAACCTCCTCAACCACCAATCCCCCAGCCTTTCCAACAGCCTCCATGGCCAAGGCGCCAAAAAGATAAGGAAGAAGCCCCCCTAGGAAGAGCCCCACCAACACTTTGGGATCCGATAGAAGAAAGTTAATTTCCAAACCGAACTTCTCAAGCTCCTCTGTATAGGCGGCAAATAAGACAATGGCAGCAAGTCCCGCCGACCCAATGGCATATCCCTTTGTGACCGCTTTAGTGGTATTGCCCACAGCATCCAGGGGATCCGTGACTTCCCGAACACTCTTTGGAAGCTCTGCCATCTCCGCAATCCCTCCTGCGTTATCGGTAATGGGTCCAAAAGCATCAATGGCGACTACAATACCCGTCATTGAAAGCATGGAGACAGCGGCAATGGCGACACCGTACAAACCGGATGCAGAATAAGCTGCGATAATCCCCGCCGCAATCACAATGACCGGCAGGGCAGTGGCTTTCATGGAAACGGCCAAGCCCGCAATGATATTGGTGGCATGGCCTGTTTTAGAAGCGTTGGCAATATGCTGTACCGGTTTATACTGTGTTCCCGTATAATACTCTGTAATCACAACGATTGCCCCAGTCACCACTAAACCAACCAAGGCAGAAACATAAAGATTTAATACCTCAATCCCCTCTATTGCACCCATCAACCAGGCAGTCACAGGGTAAAAAGCCAAAGCGGAGAGAGCTGCACTTGCAATCAAGCCTTTATACAAAGCCCCCATGATACTATTTCCCTTCCCCAAACGGACGAAAAAGGTCCCGATCACTGAGGCAATAATAGAAACGCCTCCAATCACCATGGGATAAACAAACATGTTATAGCTTTCTTGGTATATCAAGACCCCCAACAGCATGGTGGAAATAATGGTCACAGCATAGGTCTCGAATAAATCAGCAGCCATCCCTGCACAGTCACCCACATTATCTCCCACGTTGTCCGCAATGACTGCTGGGTTCCGAGGATCGTCCTCGGGTATACCGGCCTCAACCTTGCCTACCAAATCAGCACCTACATCGGCACCCTTCGTAAAGATCCCACCCCCTAGTCGGGCAAAAATGCTGATGAGGCTGCCTCCAAACCCAAGGCCCACCAAAGCATTGATGATATCTGTTAAGTCTTTATCCATTTGGATTAGAAGAAAAGAATACCCTGCAACCCCCAAAAGACCCAACCCTACAACCAGCAAACCCGTGATGGCCCCACCCTTGAAAGCAACGTCCAGGCCTTTAGAGAGCCCGGATTTTGCTGCTTCGGTGGTCCGAACATTGGCTCGAACCGAAACCCACATGCCAATATACCCTGCTGCAGCAGAAGCCACTGCCCCTATGGCAAAGCCTATGGCCGTTAATGGCCCTAAAGTAAACAAAAGAATCAGAAACAAAGCACCTCCGACAATACCAATGGTCGTATATTGCCGGTTCAGGTAGGCTTTGGCGCCTTCTTGAATAGCCACTGCGATATTTTGCATCTTTTCTGTCCCTGAGCTAAGACCTATGACCCATTTGGACGAGAATATTCCATAAAAAATGGCAATAAAGGAACATCCCAAGGAAAAAATTAATCCAATCTGTATATTGCTCACGTTCCCCTCCTCACGAATTTGATTGCATTTTGTGATTGAACTGACTCAAAACTTTTGACGCTTCCTCTGCGCATGACTGTCCGGATCGCTTGAACAACTCAGTGAACCGTTTTTCCCACCTTTTCCTTTCAACACCCAAAAGTGTGTGAGCGCACAAGCAGACGATTCGCTGAGAGGAAAAGGTTTTCCTATACCTATTTCGAGACGGTAAAAATGGTAGGTCCTAAGGATGTGATGATGAATTGATTTCCGTCCTGATTTTCATGCCTTTAGATACAGATAAGGTCGCTTACTCCTTCACTCTGGTATCCCAGGTGATCATGGGAATTGAGTCAAGAAGGTTTTTGGACCTCTCCATCCAAAAATAACGCTCACGGCAAACCCTGTGACAGACACTTACCTTATTCCTTCTTGGATTCCTCCTTTTTGGGTTCACCTTTCTCGGCCTCTCCCTCTTTTTTCTCTTTTCCCACAACCTCTGGTTCTTTCACTTCAGTTTCAGCGGTTCCACTCAATAACTTTTCAAGTTTTGCCTCAGACATGGGGGCTGTTACAGAAACCACTTTACTGCCACCCTCTTCTAGAATTCGAACCCCTTTTTCTACCTCTAAATGGCTCACACTTAAAGATTCACCTAACCGTAATTCTGAGATATTCACGGATATTTTCTCAGGGATTTGTAAGGGAAGACTTTCAATTTCAACTTCTCTGAGATGGATATGCATGACACCCCCTTCCGATTTAACCCCAATGGGCGTTCCCCCTGTAACCTCAACGGGAACCCGCACTCTAATCATGGTATCCATGGCAACCTCAAATAAATCAACATGAAGAAGTTTGCCCGTAATGGGGTCATGCTGAAAATNNCCTTTCTTTTTGATTCCGTTAATCTTTAAATTGATCAAGGCATTTTCTCCACCCGCGGAACGGAAGACAGGGGTCAACTCCGATGGATTCAACGTTAAAAGCACCGATTCTCCCGAACCGTACAAAACCGCTGGAATCTTACCTTCCCTTCTTAAACTTCGTGCAACCCCCTTCCCGCTTTTTTCTCTCAAATCAACCGTTAAATTTACCCGTTTCATAAAAAAACCTCTCTTTTATTTATTCCTAAACAAAGAGTGAGCTCACTGAATCCTCTTCGTGTATTCGTTTGATGGCCTCCCCCAGAAGGGAAGCGACCGATAGGACCTTAATGGTAGGACACACTTCCCCCTTATTTCCCAATGGCACAGAATTGGTCACAATGATTTCTGAAATGGGAGAGGCTTTTAAATGATCCAAGGCTGAACCCGATAAAACGGGGTGGGTACAACCCGCCAATATGACACTCGCCCCTTTTTCATGAATAGCTCTTGCGCTTTGCGCAATCGTTCCAGCGGTATCAATCATATCATCCAATAACAGGACATTTCGTTTTTCAACTTCACCGATGATATTCATGAGTTTGGTCTGGTTCGGTCCCTCCCTCCGCTTATCGATGATCGCCAATTGTGCATTGAGCCGTTTTGCAAAGGCACGGGCCCTCTCAACACCCCCTGCGTCTGGAGAAACCACCACTAAATCCTTCAACTTTTTGGATTTGAAATAGTCCAACAACACGGGGGTCGCATACAAATGGTCCACCGGTATGTTGAAAAACCCCTGAATCTGACCGGCNNGTCAGCACCCGATGCGCACCCGATGTGGTAATCAAATCCGCCATCAGTTTGGCTGAAATGGGTACCCGGGGCTGATCTTTACGATCCTGCCGTGCATATCCAAAATAAGGAATCACGGCGGTAATGCGATGGGCTGAAGCCCGCTTCATGGCATCAATCATCAGCAATAATTCGACAAGATGATCATTCACCGGGGAGGAAGTAGATTGTATGATAAAAATATCCATCCCCCTGACATTTTCATCCACGCGAACTAAAATTTCTCCATCACTAAACGTCGATAAGGTGGCTTTTCCTAAAGGAACCTCCAGAAAATCGCAAATTTCCCTTGCCAGACCGACATTTGAAGATCCCGAAAAAACCTTTAATGCCTTGTCCATTCTAAAACCCCTTTTTCACGGCNNTGGCTGGGGCGGCAGGATTCGAACCTGCGAATGCGGGTACCAAAAACCCGTGACTTACCACTTGTCGACGCCCCAATCTGGCCTCTCTGAGACACAAATCCGCTCAAACCGACTCAAGTCCAATATCAACGAATATCTCTATAATGAATCAAAACGTCCTTATGCCTTGAGGGCTGAGAGGATATTGGCCCAAGGGGAATGTGAAAGCGTCTGGGCCTTTCGAATGAACCATCCTTTTCCGGGTTTCAAAGCCCTTTCCGCTGCTTTCATCCTCTCTGTGTCATCAAAAATTCCAAAAACCGTGGAACCACTCCCAGACATTAATGATAACAAAGCACCGTGAGCCGTTAAATCTTCCTTTATTTTTTGAATCACTGGGTACCGTTTCACAACAACCGGCTCAAGATCATTGTGGAGAGACGCCAATATATCTGGAAAGGAAGGCGGGTTCCGACCGAAATCGTTGATATTAAATTGTTCTTGGGCCCTTGTCAACCATTTTTTTAACGTTCCTAAGGACCCTGAAGGCACAGTAAAGTCCTTCTGATCCTTCCCCCGCTGATCCTTTAGATTTTGATATACCCATCGGGTGGATATGAAAATACTGGGGTTAACCAACAACACCCCCCAGGTTTGACGAGAAGCCAGGGGAAACACGCGCTCTCCCTTCCCCCCTACCAGTGCAAGAGGCCCATCAAAAAAGAAAGGCACATCCGCCCCCAACTTTTCTCCCAAGCGTTTCAAATCCCTCCTGGAAAGATCCAAGTCCCAAAGTTGCGTTAAGCCCAAAAGGGTTGCCGCAGCATTACTGCTGCCTCCTCCTAACCCACCGGAAATTGGAATTAATTTCTTTAATACGATCCGTACCCCCTGAGAGGGTTCACATTCACGCTGCAGTAACATCGCAGCGCGAAAAACCAGGTTATCCTTGATATCCGGCAGGTTTTCGCCTTCCCCTTCAAGCGTAATACCCTCAGGAAGGGCCTGAAAAATGAGTTCATCCCCCAGATCGATCATCTGAAAAAGAGAAAACAGATCATGGTATCCGTCCCGGCGTCTCCCCATGACCTTTAGAAAAAAATTTATTTTTGCAGGAGAAAAAAGCCGGATTTCTTTCTTAATTTTTCCAGCCATATAAGCCCTTTTTTCTACAGATTGGCATAAGATACACCGAAATATCAATTTTTTATTTCTTTGTTCCACCTGGAGACAGGATTGTAAAAAATAGGAAAGGACTCAGACGCTTTTGGTTTTTAGATTCGATAGAAATATCTGGTTATGAAAGGGCCCAAAATTACTTGGGGCGCATTTGAGGAAAGGGAAGGGTGTGAATGCAGAGCTAATGACTTAAAGAAGAATCCTCATCGATCTCTTCAAAATCTTCGGTTTCATCCGGTTCCGTTTGCCCCTCTTTTTTAATGCCATATTTTGATAAACGGTAACGGAAAGAGCGAAAGTTTAAGTGTAACAACTTGGCAGCATCTTTTTTCACCCAATGGGTTCTGTCCAAGGCTTTTAACAAAAGACCCTTTTCAACATGTCCGATCAGGTCCTCTAAATCAATCCCATCTTCTGGCAAATCCGTTAAAAACATATCCTTCGAAAGCACCGAACGCTGCAGATGGTTTTCAATATCCTCTGGCTTCAATAAAACCTCGTTCACCAAAGCCACTGCGCGCTCTAAAACATTTTCCAACTCCCTGACATTACCTTTCCATTCATGGGTTTTCAATAGATCAAGCGCATCTGGAGCAATGCCCTTCAGCTCTTTACCGCTGCTTTTACTAAACTTGTTTAAAAAATGATCGACCAAAAGAGGAATATCTTCAGGCCGTTCTCGGAGTGGGGGGAGTTGAATCGGAATCACATCCAAACGGTAATAAAGGTCCTCTCGAAACAGCCCTTCAGAGACTGCTTTTCCCAGATCTTTGTTCGTAGCCGCAATAATCCGTACATCGACTTTAATATCCCGGGTACCGCCAATTCGTCTGAACTCTTTTTCCTGCAGCACCCTGAGTAACTTGACCTGAATCGATGCAGAGGTTTCCCCTATTTCATCCAAAAAAATAGTTCCCTGATTGGCCACTTCAAAGAGACCCTCCTTATTGGCAACAGCCCCCGTGAAGGCTCCTTTCATATGCCCAAACAACTCACTCTCCAACAGGGTTTCCGGTAAGGCACTGCAATTCACCGTTACAAAAGGAAACTCTCTACGCTTACTTTGAAAATGAACCGCACGTGCAACCAGTTCCTTACCCGTTCCGCTTTCCCCACAAATGAGAACATTACTCCGGTTATCCGCAACCTTTTTGATGAGATCGAAAACATGCCTAATTTTTTCGCTTCTTCCTATAATCTTATCTAATGCCCCCAAATCCCCTAATTCACGCTTGAGTAAATTATTCTCCTCACGGAGCTGTCTTTTCTCCAGAGCATTTCGAATAATCAGTTTAACCTCTTCAATTTGGAAAGGTTTGGTCAGGTAATCATAAGCCCCTTGCCTCATGGCTTCAATGGCTGTCTCCGTAGAAGCAAAGGCGGTGATGACCAATACAATGGTATTCTCAGAAATCTCTTTAACAGCTTTTAGAAGATCAAGCCCATTCATTCGAGGCATTTTTACATCGGTAATGACAAGATCAAAAATATCTTTCTCTAAACAACGGCGAGCCATCTCTCCATCCTCAGCCGTATCCACATAATAGCCTTCTTTTTTCAGGACGATCGAGAGAAAGTCCCTCATACTTTTTTCATCATCTACAATTAATATCTTTTTCACTCGACCTCTTCCCCCCCCAAAAAAAAAACAGAGTCTAAATAACGAAACAGTGATCTTTCGATCTGATACCGCTGAATAGGAAAATCAGAAAAACTCAGAAACGCCAAGAAAGTACTTCTTCAACCCCTCACCAATTGATGCAGCGGCAATAAAATGGTAAAAGTCGTCCCTTCCCCTTTTCGGCTTTTAACCTCAATCCTTCCTCCATGCTCTTCAATAATCCGGTGAACAATGGCCAAACCCAAACCAGAACCCCTATCTTTGGTCGTGAAAAAGGGAAAGAAAATTTTCTCAATGTTTGCTGTAGATATCCCTTCACCCGAGTCTTGAAACCGGATCTGAAAAAAAGAACCGTCCCCGTTCCCTCCACCATCGTATCTTTGGCCATTTATTTCATCCACATCCCGCGTTTCCACACGCAAAACCCCACCCTCTGGCATCGCCTGAACCGCATTGATGAGTAAATTCCAAAACACTTGTTTCATCTGATCTGGGTCCACAGAAGCGATACAGGAGTCCTTCTCTTCCTTGAAGATCACCTTAATATTTCCTCTATATTCTCCGGCTTGCTTAAAAAATGAAATCGTCTCTTGTAGAAGACTTTGAAGATTGCACGCCTTGCGATTGGGAGGAGAGGGTTTGGCATAACGCAGAAAACCGGTAATAATGGAATCCAAGCGCTCCGTCTCTTGAACTGCAATCTTCATCAGGGTTTTTTGGTCTTCCTTCAGCATGGGCTCCTGACTCAATACCTGCATAGAACCACTCAGGGATGCTAGGGGATTCTTTATTTCATGTGCCATACCCGCAGCCATTTCTCCGATCGTCGCTAATTGCTCCTTCCGTTTTATCTCCTCTTCCATTTCCCGAATCTGTGTCAAATCCTGGAAAATCCCGATAAAACCCGTGGTCCCCCCTTCCCCTCTCAAGTCTGAAACAGTCACCCCCAAAAGAAGCTTTGTATGATCTTTCCGATGGCACTCGCCATCGAAGCGATAGGGCAGGCGAATCTTCCTGGGAACGGCATAGACCTCTTTCAATTTCTCTAAGTCTAAAACCTCCCAACAACGTTTACCTTTAATTTCCTCCAAAGTAAAGCCAGAAATTTCCTCAGCAGCCCGATTAAAAGAAGTTAGATTTCCCTCTAAATCCGTTGTTAACAACCCGCTGCTCATACTCTGGACGATATGCTCATGGTAGCCCCTTAATTCGTTTAAGCCCCTATCTTTGTTTCGTAAGGCCTCACCGGTCTTTCTGAGTTTTTCCGATACCCCTCCGCTGGCAAACCCCACAAGATAAAAAGCCATTATGTTGAGAAAGAGGATATAAAAGGTCTCCTTCCCTGTCAAGTTAATCGGAATAAATGAAGGAAGAATTTCATAATATTGCAGATCGATGATGCCCCCATAAAAAAGAGATGCGATGGAGGCGGCCCCAACNNTTTTGAAAGGATCATTCCCGAAGAAAAAACAGAAATTAAATATAAAAAAGAAAATGGGCTTTGGGCGCCTCCGGTCACATAAACAAGGACGCTTTCCAGAACCAAATCGAGTGCAATCTGTATATAGGCAAAGTAAATGAGGTGATGCCTCTTGACCCCTTTCAGAAACAACGCATAGAAAATGGTTAAGAGGTAGGTTGTTCCAATAAGGAAATAAAAAGAATGGATATCACTGGGACCCCGTCCAAACCCGATCTGGAGGAGAAGAGAAGACCCCAGAAAAAGGGTGACTACACAAACCCTTAACCCCATTAACCATTTGAGTCTTCTCAGGACCTCCTGGTTTTCTTGTACAAGTTGAGGGTTTTTCACAACGCTTTTTGAATTTGATTGCGGTTTTCTATAAAGAGATAGAACTTGACCTTATCCAACAGTGGAGGCCATTTTGAAAATAGGCAGGTACATGGCAATCACAATAAAACCAATCACCACCCCTAGGAAAACCATCAGAATAGGTTCAAGGAGGGAGGTAAGACCAGCCACTGCTTCATCCACTTCATCATCGTAGAAATCAGCAATTTTTCCGAGCATCGTATCGATCGCACCTGTGGCCTCACCCACAGAGATCATTTGCACAACCATCGGTGGAAAAACCTTTGTTTTCTCTAAAGGTTCAGACACGGTTTTTCCTTCACTAATCCCCTGTTTCACCTCTAAGAGTGCTTCTTCAATCACTTTATTTCCCGCCGTCTTTGCGATGGTCCCGATTCCATCGAGGATGGGAACACCGCTGCTAATCAATGTTCCCAATGTCCGGGTAAATTTGGTCACAGCGGCCTTGCGAATCAGTGGACCAAACACAGGAAGTTTGAGAGCAAAGCTATCCACAATTTTTCTTCCCTTTTTTGTTTTGTAAAAGCGCTTAAATCCGAATATTCCTGCAACAGCTCCGATGATCATCCAAAGAAAATTCTTCTGCATAAATTCACTTGCACCGATCACCATCACCGTGGGGGCGGGAAGAACCCCACCAAAATCCGTAAACATAGACGCAAATGTTGGAATCACCCAAACCATAAGAACCGAGATCACCACAACCGCAACACCCACAATCGTTGCGGGGTAAAACATCGCCGATTTAATCTGCCCTTTCAGCTTCATGACCTTTTCAATGTGCTTGGATAAACGGTTTAAAATGGTATCTAAAATTCCCCCCGATTCCCCTGCAATCACCATACTGACATAAAGCTCATCAAAGACCTTGGGATGTTTTTTCAACGCATCCCCGTACGTAGAACCTCCCTCAACATCTATACGAACCTCCCCAATGACGCGGGCGAGTTTCTTATTTTCGGTTTGATTACTCAATATCTCCAAACATTGGACCAGGGGAAGTCCCGCATCAATCATGGTGGCAAATTGCCTCGTAAAGATCACAATATCTTTATCAGAAATTCCCCCTCCCAGCCCGGGAATCTCCATATCCAGAATGCTTTTTTTCTTTTCGTCAATGGAGGTTACAAGGATATTCTGCTTTTTGAGAAGGGAAATGACCTCTTCTTTACTTTTTGCATTGATCTCCCCCTTTTGCAACCCTCCATCTTTACCTTTTCCTGTCCAGGCAAATTTTGCCATTATCCCTCCTCGTTAAATCTTTTTCTTTGTGGAGTATCATTATTTTTGAAGCAAAAGCCTACCCTACCGGGCCATTCGCTGTTCTTTCCCAACCCCGACGGGAGCCCCTCCTCCCCTCGTAATCATCACGCTGAGCTCATCTGGAAGACTGGATTTTCCCATGGCATCTTCCGCGGTGATGTGCCGTTTTTGATACAGCTCAAACAAAGATTGGTTCATGGTCTGCATTCCAAACTTTCCCTGTCCGGTTTGCATGGTTGAATAAATCTGATGAATCTTATCCTCACGGATCAAATTCCGGATCGCCGGATTGGGAATCATGATTTCTAAAGCCATGGATCTTCCCTGCCCATTGGTTTTTGAAA
>JABAOE010019546.1_pt1 | contig 10540 bp, 10 predicted proteins | sample 7062141 | NCBI WGS metagenome assembly JABAOE01 (sample SAMN14538627, study PRJNA623070) | marine sediment metagenome | biome: marine biome [ENVO:00000428]; feature: marine pelagic biome [ENVO:01000023]; material: deep marine sediment [ENVO:00002113] | place: India: Gulf of Khambhat ...
TCGATCCGCCGCTTCACGAGTTCCTGCCCAGCCATCAGGAGCTCCTGCGCGAGCTCGCCGAGCTCAAGCTGAAGCTCCAGCACCTGGATACGCTGAGGGAGATCGACGACACGCTCGAAGAGATCCGTGCCAAGCAGGATTTTCTCGATCGAACGCACCGAGGACCTGCTCGAATCCAACCCGATGCTGGGCACACGGGGGGTCCGGCTCGCAATGCTCCTCCCGGAGCTGACCCGGATGCAGACCCGCGCGCTCTTCAAAGCCGCGGCCAAATGCATGCACGAGGGGATCGACGTCAAGGTGGAGGTGATGATCCCGCTCGTATCGCACGTGAACGAGCTCCGCACGCAGCGCACGGTCGTGGAAACGACGGCGCGAGCGGTGATGGAAGAGGAAGAGCTCGAGATCCCACACAAGCTCGGCACCATGATCGAGATTCCCCGCGCAGCCCTCATGGCGGACGAGATCGCGGACGTCGCCGAGTTCTTCTCCTTCGGAACGAACGACCTCACCCAGACCGTATTCGGGATCTCGAGGGACGACGCCGAATCGGGATTCCTGCTCCACTACATCGAGAACAAGGTCCTCCCGGACAACCCGTTCGCGACGCTGGACGCAGACGGGGTCGGGCGAATCATGCGAATGGCGGTTCAGCTCGGCCGCGGGGTGCGTCCCGATCTGGAGATCGGAATCTGCGGGGAGCACGGAGGCGACCCCAAGTCGGTCGAGTTCTGCCACACGATCGGGCTGAACTACGTGAGCTGCTCGCCGTTCAGGGTACCCGTGGCTCGTTTCGCCGCGGCTCAGGCCGCGGTCAAGGCAGCTGGATGGCAGCCGATGCCGGCCGCGCCGAGAGACAAGCCGAATCGACAAGAGCCGAGACCACGGGCAGAGAAGTTCGAAGAGACGGTGACCCCGGCATAGGCCTTCGGGCGCCGGCCGGGATCTTCCCCGGCCGAACTCCTCGATCTTCCCGCGCGCTCATTGCGCCCCGGCCAGGTCGAGCACCGCGCCCGCCAGATCCCGCAAGCGCTCCGCGTCATCGGGGCGAGCGGCAGCGTCGAGTGTGCGCGCGTCTCCCCAGAGCTGGGTCGCGATCTCCGCGAGAGCGTTCCGCTTGGCGGGTCCATCCGGAATCGCCTCGGCCTCATCGAGCTGACTGGCCACCTCCTCCAGACGTTCCGCGGACAGCGCTCCCGCGCGTGTGGCCTGGTCCAGGAACGCCCGCGCCACGACGAACGCCGGGGGCCAGACGACGCGGGGCTGCTCCTGTGGGTTGAAGGTCTCGTACGTGACGAGCCTCGCAGCGTCGATCTCGTTTTGGGTCAGATACTCGCTCGGTGTGAGCTCGAACACGTCGAGCCCGCGCAGCTCCTCCGATCCGTAGATGTGCCCGTTGTACCAGTAGCTCGACCAGTAGCCTCCCGACATCAGCTCCGTCTCGCTCATCGGGCCCCGATCGAAGTACGCGATCTCGATCGGGTTCTCGGAGTCCGTGAAGTCGAAGACGGACACTCCGCCCTGGTACCAAGCCTGAACCATGATGTCACGGCCAGGCACCGGAACGAGCGAGCCGTTGTGGGCAACGCAGTTCTCGGTCTCGCTCTGGGCAGCGGGCAGCTTGAAGTAGCCGGCGAAGTGCAGCTCTCTGTCCACCACGTCGAAGACCGCGTCGGCTCCCCACGTCGGGGGGTCCGACTCCAGGCAACGAGGCGCCCGTCCGCCCCCCCACTCGTCGGTGAAGACGACCTTGGTGCCGTCGTTGTTGAAGGTCGCCGAGTGCCAGTAGGCGAAGTTCGGGTCCGTCACCTCGTCGATTCGGATGGGGTTCACGGGATCCGAGATGTCGAAGAGCACGCCATTCCCCTGACACGCGCCGGCGGCGAGCCCGATCGCGGGATAGGCCGTGATGTCGTGGCACGAGGTGGTCTGGCTGGACTCCTGCGTCCCGGGTCCGTGATCGCCCCCCTCCCAGAGGCCTGCGATCGTCCCGGTCTCCGGATTCGCGAACACCCTCGGTTCGCTCACGACGCGAGCGTTTTGGGGCGCGTCGAGCGGCACCTGTATCACCGAGATCCGCCAATAGGACGTGTCCGGTTCGTCCGGCGACCGGATGTCGAGGCACCCCTCCAGCTCCTCCGCCGGCCGCACCGCGCTGGTTCCAGAGACGTAGATGTACACGTTCTCGTCGTCGTTCGGATCGCTCACGATCGTGTGCGTGTGCGAGCCTCGACACGTCTGTACCGCAGCGACCTGCACCGGATTTTGGATGTCGCTCACGTCGAAGATTCGGACGCCCCGGAATCGCGCCGGGTTCACGTCCATCTCGGTCTCCTCCTCGGTCGAGATCCCGCAATCGAGCCGGGCCCTCGTCTCCTGGACCGAGTGGAAGAGCAGGTTGCCGAAGATCGAGAGGTCTCCCTGGGCGCCGGGGCAAACGACCGAAGTCAGCAGCTCCGGGCTCGTGGGGTCGGAGATGTCATAGACGTTCCAACCGTTGTAGTTGCCCACGAAGACCTGGTTGCCCCTGAATGCCAGGTCGGAGTTCTTGAGGTGCTGAGCCCCCGGGTCGTCCGCGATGAAGAAGCCCGGCGGGCGGTCACGGTGGCCACGAAGCTCCATGTTCATCGCAGCCGCACCAGCATCGTTCCACCCGGCAGCCAATCCCACCCTCGGGTCACTCTGCTGCGACTGTGCACCCACATCCGCAAAGCCCCAGACGAACACGGTCGTAATCGAGAGGGCGGCCTGCGTCAGCCGAAAGACTCTGCGCCGATGGCTCGAAGCCGAAGCGCTCAGACGAAATTTCATTGTCGATTCCTGGTTGGTTTCCCGTATCCGTCCCTTCCCCTCAAGGGCTTCCGGTCAGCATCCGGACCATGCGAGCGATCTCGATGCGCTGATCGCTGTCCACGTCGGTCGCGAACTCGAAGATCTGTCCTTCCTGCCCCGCTCCGCGACTCTCGAAAAGCTCGCGCACCATCGTCAGGGCCCCTTCGTGATGTCGTATCATGTACACCAGGAAGAGCCGATCGAACTCCTCGCCAGAGGCCCCCTCCAGCTCGGCGATCTCCTGGTCGGTGAGCATTCCCGGCATCATCAAGGGCATGGACTCGGAGGGTAGCCGATAGCCGCGTGATACGTCCGGCACCTCTTCCCCTCGCTCCCTGAGCCAGCGCTCCATCAGGGCGATCTCGTCTCCCTGCGATCGCTCGATCCTCTGTGCGAGAAGTCGAACGTCCCCTCGCTCCGCTCGCTCCGGCACCATGGCGCTCAATCGGAGGGCTTGGCCGTGATGTGCGATCATGCCCTGCATGAAATGAATGTCGGCTTGAGTGACCGGGGTGGAGCCCGTCGGTCTCGCCTCGTCGGCGCTGAGCTCGCGGGTGGGCTGCCCGGGAGCCCCAGGCTGCACCAGCCGCGGTCCAGCCGGCTCGCGGGCCGTACTGCAGGCGACGAGGGCAAGGCCGATCGCCGCACCGACCAGGCCGCCCAAGGCAGCTCGAGAAAGCCGCAGGGACCTGCCGCCCGATGAAGCCGGCGAGCCGAGTGTCATTTGGGATTCGCTGAGGATGAGAGCCTCGAGTTCGTGGGCTCCTCTACGGTGACGCCGCCGGGGTGCCGGACGCAAGGCCGTGAGGAGCTCCCGCCCTGCCCGCATCCACGGCGTCACGGCTCCGGGCCGTCCCCCGATTGACCCTCGGCCCGCCGAGCATCTATCCTGCGGTCGGACCGACGAGATGGCTCCGGCAGGAGCGGGGACTTCCGCCGAGCGGCCGATCCCACAACAATCGCCCGTACCCACGATAACCGAAGGATGTAGAGCGCAACCTATGGAAGCATTCCTCTGGGAGGACGCCTCGACCTCGACCGAGCCTTCGCTCGCCAGAGGGATGGCCGGCCGTCGTCCAAGCCTCCCGGGCCCGGGGCGAGCCATCGTGACCGCGACGCTGGCCGCATTGGGCGCCTCCACCGGTTGGCCCCAGGCCCTGACAGGACAGGCCCTCATGCCCGAACCGGCTGCGCCGACGGCGGAAGCTTTGGAAGGCCGACAGGTGATCTTCATCACCGGCTCCACTGGCGGTCTGGGGAGATCGGTCGCCCTCGAGCTCGGTTCAGCAGGCGCGCACATCATCGTCCACGGTCGGAACCGGGAGCGGGGCCTCGAGGTCGTGGAGCAGATCGAGTCGAGTGGTGAGGGCACCGCGAGCTTCTACCAGGCCGACCTCGCATCTCTCGCCGAGGTTCGCCGACTCGGCGAGGCCATTCTCCGGGACTACGACCGCGTGGACGTCCTCGTCAACAACGCAGGTATCCTGGCCGGAGACGGGTCCCGTAGGACGAGCCCGGACGGCCACGAGCTCTCCTTCGCGGTCAACTACCTATCGGGCTTCCTTCTGACCCACATGATCCTTCCGATCATCCCCGACGCACCCGGATCCCGGATCGTAAACGTCTCTTCGGGCGCTCAAACGGCGATCGACTTGGACGACCCGATGATGGAGAACGGGTACTCCGACAGGCGGAGCTACGCACAGAGCAAATTGGCGCAGATTCTCTTCACGTTCGATCTCGCCGACCAGCTCGCCGACACGCGAATCCAGGTGAACACCCTGCACCCCGCCACGCTCATGGATACGAACATGGTCCTCTCCGCGGGCGTGCGACCTCGGACGAGCGTCGAGGAGGGCAAGGAGGCGGTCATCCATCTGATCACGACTCCGGACATCGGCAACGGCCAGTACTTCAACGGTCTGAGACCCGCGCGCGCCCATGATCAAGCGTACGACCTGGAGGCCAGGATCCGGCTGCGGCGGCTCAGCGAGGAGCTCACAGGACTTTGAATCCCCAGCGCCCACTCGACCCAAAGCCCACGCGCCCACGCGTCCCGGATCCCACGCGCCCGCTCGCTGCGGCCGGCCGCAAAGCCGCACGACCGATTCGACTCGAGAGTCTCGGCCCCCTGCTCGCGTCCCTCGCGTTGGCCGTCCCACTGTCCGCCCTGCCCGGACAGGCGCAAGCCCCCGACACCGCTCTGACCTGCGACCTGAGCGGGTACACTCAGTCGGGAAGCCTACGCGCCGAGCTCTCGGGCCCGTTCCTGTCGGTGCAGTGGGACGGAGCCGAGACCGAACGGCTCGAGATGCGCCTCACGATCGTCGACGGTCGGCCGCTGATCGAGCGTCTGGCCGTCCGGAGCGGCTCCGGCGCGTGGACCGAGGTGGCCAGGAGCGCGGGAGTCGAGTTCAAGATCGTGGAGGGACTGCGCAGAATCAGCAACCAGCAGCTCGCGCCGCTCCGGGATCTCGGGGTGGAGCTGACCCAGGAGATCGTCGACCGCTACAAGTGGGACGTGTTCTGGGACGCTCCCCTCGACCTACGCACCGAGACCCGAGGAGGGAACCCCCCGCCGGCCGAGGGTGTGGCCGAGCAACCGGGGCTCCCGAGGTCGCCCGACGAGATCCGTAGAGCCGATGCGCGGTATGAAGCTCGAGGGTGCTCGGTGGACACGGACGGAGCCCGTCTTTCGGTGACTTTTCCGGGGATGCAGCTCGGTTCGTTCTCCGGCCAGTTCGTCCTCACGGTGTACGAAGGAACGAATCTCATCCGGGCGGAAGCGATCGCCGCGACCAGGCTGCCCTCGGTCGCGTACAAGTACGATGTGGGCCTGAGCGGACTGCTGCTGGACGACGGGTCGGCGGTTCACTGGAGGGACACCGGAGGACAGCGTCAGTCCTACTCCCTCCGCGGGCCCCCGAATCAGGATCACGTGGTGCTTCGCGCTGCGAATCGGCTCGTCGTCGCCGAGACCGCTGGAGCGGCGATCGCCGCCTTCCCACCCCCACACACCTTCTTCTGGGCGCGGGAAGTCGAGGTCAACGTCGGCAACAACTGGTACCGCAAGGACAGCGACCGAGCCTTCAGCTTCGGGATCCGTCAGGGGGAGCAGGAAGTGGTCGAGAGGTACCTGGCCAACTGGTCCCTGTACAGCGCGCCGCCCGGCTCGGAGCAGCGCATGGCTGGCTACTTCTATCCGACCCTGGGAGGTCCGGACCGTGGATTCGAGGCCGCCTTGGCCTTCACGAATTCCGACGTCTATCGATCGCTACCCGGCTACAAGGTGTTGGGGAGCCACTACCACACCAATCTGGGCCGCCAGCTGATGGATTCTGGCAGCATGGACACGCGCCTGTCCGACTTCGAGGTGCTGCGCTCGGCAGGAATCGACATCGCAGGCCCCGTCGACCGTCCGAACGACGCAACGCAGCTCGAGGAGCAGCACCACCTCTTCGAGGGCGCCGCGCGGCATTCGGACGACTCGTTCATGGTTCTTCCCGAGATGGAGAACAGCAATTTGCTCGGCGGCCACTGGGACCTCCTGTTCTCGCACCCCGTCTATTACGTGGACGCGCGGGAGGAGGGAACGCCGCTCGTCACCGAGCACCCTGAGTATGGAAGGGTCTACAACATCGGGAGCGCCGAGGACATGATGGCCATGATCGAGGCCGAGGACATGCTCGTCTACATGCCTCACCCGCGCACGAAAGGATCGACCGGGTACCCCGACGCGATCTCCGATACACCGCAGTTCCGTAACGACCGGTATCGGGGCGTGGGCTGGCGCTGGGGGATGGGCTCGGACCTCTCCGAGGTCCGGCTCTCGGACCATCGGGTGATCCCGCTCCTCGACGACATGAACAACTGGATCGCGGACACCGACCTCAGGCCCAAGTACCTGCTGGCGATCACCGAGACGTACGCGAAGGCGCCCGGCGACGACGTCTACGCGAATGGTCCGGTCAGCTACCTGCGACTGGACGAGCTCCCCGCTCCCGGGGAATACGCGCCCATCGTCCGGGCTCTGGCGAACGGAGAGTACTTCGTGACCTCCGGAGAAGTCCTGATCCCCGAGCACGGCTACAGCGGCAGCGGAGCCGACATGGAGTTGACGGCCGACGTTTCGTGGACGTTCCCCCTCGAGTTCGTCGAGGTCGTGTTCGGCGACGGTGAGAAGACCACGACCGTGATGGTGTCGGCCACCGATCTTCCACCGTTCGGCGAACACACCTTCACGATCCCGTTCGACGGGTCGGGCCAGTCGTGGGTTCGTTTCGCGGCCTGGGATTCCGCCGGAAACGGGGCCATGACCATGCCTGTCCGCCTGCCGCTGGATTAGCCGACCGGGACTGGACGCCGAGCCTCGGCGCAGGATATTACCTTCGAGGCGGATTCGGGCGAAGCGCGGCAGAGCTCGGCCCCGTCTCACGCCCAGTCGCAAGGGAGACACTCGTTTGAGTCACGAGCATCATCCGAAGCCCACGAGGGGAGATACCCTCTACGAGACGTTCTTCTGCGGGGGCGTCGGCGGCGCGGCAATCGTGCTCTTCTTCCTCGCCGTCGATGTCATGGCGGGCCGTCCTCTACACACACCGTCCCTCGTCGGCAGCGTGCTCTACCTCGGCGCCGATCCGGCCGCAGTGGAGGGCGTCTCACTGACCGCGGTCTCCCTGGCGAGCCTCGCGCACCTTGCGGGTTTCTCGGTACTGGGCTTCGTCGCATCGATCATGGTGCGACGGGTCGAGGAAAAGTCGGGGGGCAGCTTCGCAGTTCCCACGTTCGCCCTCTTGGCCGTGCTAGAGGGCGCATCCCTGGTGGTCTTCGGCGTGATCCGTCCAGAGCTGGGGGCCGCCGTGGGCCACGGCCTAATCTTCGGCGCCAACCTCCTCAGCGCCGTCGCGATGGTCGCCTTCCTCCGACAGGCCCACGAGACCTCCGAAGCGCTCGCCATCGCGAAGCAGCGACGAGCCGAGATCGTCTGAGCCGGATCTCGACCGACGTCTCAGCCAGATTCCGACTCCCCCGACCATTCCGAGCGGCAGCAGGGAGAGCGCCACGGCCGTCTGCACGAACGCCATCCGGCCTTCCTCGGTCACTCCGACGCACATCACACAGGCGTACGCGGCCGACGGAAGCCCGGCGAGAGCGAGCAGGACCAGCAGGGTATGGCGTACGAGGGGCCTCGACCAGCTCCGGAGTCGGTTCATTGATACACCTGCAAGTAGATGACCGGCCAGAGGAGCACGACGAAGTACCAGAAGATTTGAACGGTCGCGAACTGGGAGTCGGACAGACGGCCGCCACGTAGCCGGAGCCATGCCCAGATCAGGCACCCGAGCGCTACGACCGCGTGGAGGGCGTGCGCTCCCACGATCAGATAGAAGAATGCGCCGTACGAGCTCGACCTCAACGTGAGCCCTTCCCCGATCAGCCCCACCCACTCGACACCCTGAAAGCCGACGAAGAAGACGCCCAGCAGCGCGGAGACTGCGAGGGGAATGAGCGCCCGCCTCGGCTCGACCCGAAAGCCGAAGTGTGCGGCCACGAGCACGACGCCACTCACGAGCAGAGCCGTCGTGTTGACCGCGGTCTCGGCGAACGGTAGCCGTGGCTGATCCAGCGGGGGCCATATCTGACCCACCTGCTCCGAGATGAAGATCACGTGCGCCGAGATCAGCCCAGCGAACAGCATGATCTCGNNGTTCGGGAGAAGGGGGGTCCGCGGCGCGGGTCCGCGTGGATCGATGGCTTTCGTCGCCGTGCTCATCGGATTCGGCTACCCTCCCCCGGTCCAGGCCGCCGGAATGGCAGCCTCTAAGGGCCTCGTGCTCTTCATCGGCTGCTTCGCCTAGCGCTCCTCGTCGGCTGCTTCACCATTCACGAGGACTCCTCTCTCCACCGCTTCCTTGGCTGCGACGTTCTCCCAGTTCGTCCCTTCGTGCCGCATCACATCCGGCGCCACCCCCGCGAAGAACAGGAACATGAGCATGAGGGACGTGGCCAGCATCCATCCGATCATGCGCCGCTCCCAGCGGAGGTGCATGAAGTTCTGAATCACCAGCGCGGCCTTGACCAGGGCGATCCCGAAGGCGGTCGCCAAGGTGAGCCACACCACGCCGAACAGGGGTCCCACCACGCTCACCACCAAGAGGACCAGCAAGCTGACGTAAATCCTCTTGTAGCTGGCGTGATGTCCCGTATCGCCGGTGTGGGTTTTCTCGTTGCGTGCCGCCATGGCTTACCTATTTCGCGATATAGAGTAAGGGAAAGAGGAAGATCCAAACTACGTCCACGAAGTGCCAGTAGATGCCGATCAGCTCGACCCGGTGGAGGTTGCGATTCCGGGCCGCGGCGTACGCCACGAACGCCATGATCACCGCCCCCGCCACGACGTGAGCCGCGTGAAGCCCTGCTGCCGTATAGTAGAAGCTCCAGAAGCCGTTGCTCGTGATCGTGTATCCGTGACCGATCTCGATCCCCCACTCGACGCTCTTCACGGCAAGAAACGTAACCGCGCCCAGAATCGTGTAGGTGAGGTACCTGGCGGCGCCCTTTCCGTCTCCTTGCTCGGCCGCTTGGTGAGCCAGAACCGCCGTGAAGCTCGAGCTGAGCAGCACGAAGGTGTTGAAGGCGCCGATCCAGGTGTTCGTCACGGCGGCCGCGTCGGCCCACTCCGGATGTCCCAGTCGGAACATCACATACGAAGCAAGCAGTCCACCGAAGATCACGATCTCCGAAGCGAGAACCCACCATACGGCCAGACGGCCGGTCGGGATGCCGGTGGCCATGCGCTGGGTCGCGATCGGTCGGTTCACGATAGGTCCCTATGCCGGCAGGTTCTGAGGCCAGTAGTCTTCATCCCCTCGATCCGGGTGCCCGTACTCGTAGGGCCCTCGATACACGCGGGGCAGCGCCTCCGGCGGCCAGTTCCCATGCGGGGGCGGAGACTCCGTCGTCCACTCCAGCGTGTTCGCCTTCCAGGGATTTCGGCCCGCGGGCTCACCCCTCCGCATGCTCACGAAGAAGTTGTACAGGAAGACGACCTGGAACATCATCATCACGATGAGAGCGACGGTAGCGGTCACCCGGAGCGGCTGCATTGCCGCCAGCTCGGGGAAGTTCTGGAAGTTGTAGATCCGCCGGTGCTGCCCGCCGAGCCCAAGGACGAACAGCGGGATGAAGATGACGTTGAAGGGGATGATCGTGCCCCAGAAATGGATCTTGCCGAGGGTCTCGTTCATCATCCGCCCGAACATCTTCGGGAACCAGTAGGTGAAGCCCGCGAAGGTCCCGATGATGGCGATCGGGAAGAACGTGTAGTGGAAGTGCGCGAGCACGAAGTACGTGTCGTGCAGGTAGATGTCCGCGCCGCTCGCGCCCAGGAAGATGCCCGTGACCCCGCCGATCAGGAACTCGGCGATGAAGGCGAGCGCCCACAGCATCGGCGTGTTCAGGCGGATCGATCCCCCGTAGAGCGTGGCGATGAACACGAACATCATCTCCGCGATCGGGATCGAGATGAGCAGCGTGGTGACCGTGAAGACGTTGGCCATGCGCGGATCGATGCCCGCGACGAACTGGTGGTGCGCCCACACGAAGAAGCTCAGCACGCCGGTGGCCACGGTCGTGTAGAGCATCAGCTTGTAGCCGAAGACCTTCTTGCGGGCGAAGGTCGCCACGATCTCGATGACGATCCCCACGG
>JABAOE010015011.1_pt2 | contig 10538 bp, 17 predicted proteins | sample 7062141 | NCBI WGS metagenome assembly JABAOE01 (sample SAMN14538627, study PRJNA623070) | marine sediment metagenome | biome: marine biome [ENVO:00000428]; feature: marine pelagic biome [ENVO:01000023]; material: deep marine sediment [ENVO:00002113] | place: India: Gulf of Khambhat ...
TTGTAATATTTATAACGAGATTTTAGAACTATACCGTGGAAATTTCTGTAGGGCATACTCCTGATTCAGATGATGCATTCATGTTTTATGCAATGCTAACAGGGAAAATGCCTTCTCCAGATTTTAAAGTAAAACATGTTATTGGGGATATTGAAAAACTAAATAAAAAGGCAGCAAATCCAGAATTAGATGTAACTGCAGTTTCTGTTCATGCATGTGCATACATTCCAGATTATACCATTTTGAGAAGTGGAGGAAGTTTTGGATTAGGTTATGGCCCAATAGTTATTTCAAAAAGATCTATGTCTGAAGATGAATTAAAAAAATCTAAGATTGCCATTCCTGGAAAAATGACTTCAGCATTTTTACTATTACAATTGATGATTGGAAAGTTTGAGTATGTAGAGATGAATTTTTCTGAGATTCCAAAGGCAGTTTTAGAAGGAAAAGCAGATGCAGGTCTTGTTATACATGAAACACAGCTGTCATATGATCAAGAGAATCTAACAAAAATTCTAGATGTGGGCGAATGGTGGAATAAAACTACTAATGGTTTACCAGTTCCTCTAGGCATTAATGTAATTAAAAGCAGCCTTGGAATAGATATCATTAAAAAATTTGACAAATATCTTCATGATTCAATTAACTATGCTCGTTCTCATGCAGAGGATGCGCTAGACTATGCCATGCAGTATAGTAGAGGAAAACCAAGATCTCTTATTGAAAAATTTGTAAAAATGTATGTAAATGATGTAACAGTTGACATGGGTAAAGATGGTGAAGAATCAATTAAGCGCCTCTTTTCAATGGCAAAAGAAAAAAATCTAGTTCCAGATTTTGAATTAAGCATAGCAACTAAGTAATTATAGAACAAAAAAATTTTGAAGATTCATGGGAGATGGAATCGGAGGTCCTGTGATGGGAATTCTAGCTGGAAATGCATTTCAATTGCTTGTTAGCCATGTCAGAAAAGATAACAAAGAAGAATATGGAAAAACTGAAAAAATTATTATTGCAAAAATTGATAATCCAGATAATCCACAATACTCCGAGACGACATCAGAAGAATTAGAGCAGGCTCTTAAAGGAAAATTTGTTTCGTGTAATGTTCAATATAGGGATTCAAAAACGGATGCCCTTGTATGCAATGTTTTTGTTCAAAATCCACCGGAAGGATTCTAGAGATTCAAATTATTTTAAGAGATTTGTTCTTTTGCAGCTGTTCTTATGCGTACAACATCTACAAGATCAGAGACAAAGATTTTTCCATCACCGGGTTTTCCTGTATAGGCATTTGTTGCAATCGAATTAACTATTTTATTTACCTCTTCTTCAACACATGCTATTTCGATTTTTCTTTTAGGTACTAAATCATCTGCTTCATAATCTTCAGAGTCACCACCAGTTCTTATCATGCCTACTTGATCGCCCCTGCCACGAACTTCGTATGTAGTCATACCTTTAACTCCGAGTTTGGTTAGAACATTTTTAACTTCTTGAAATTTTGTGTCACGAATAATTGCCTCAATTTTTTTCATAATGTTACAAAATCAAACTATTTTAAAAAGTTCATGAACGGCAAAATAAAGAAATTCCTAATATATGGTAAAAACCAAACATTACTAGTAAATGGTTCTAGTTGACAAAAAAATTCTAGTGGGAGGCATTGCAATGATTGTTGCTGGAATTGTAATTGCATTGTCAGTTGGGGAAGCACCAAGAGGTCAATCCGGAATGACCGAGGAAGAGATTATTGATTTAATGATTGCAGAAGATGAAAATCAAGCATATCAATTATTGTATGGATTACTAATGGGAGTTGGATTTTTACTGGTTTTGATAAGTTTTGGAGCTCGAAGAAGAAAAGGTAGTGCGAAAAAGACTGAAAAAAAGCCAGCGGAATGATTCAAAATTTTTAATCTCATTTTATTTCAGATAAACTTGATTCTTCCTGAAATAAGCATTCCAAAATTTTAGAGAAGATTCAATCGATAAAAACAACAAGACATAAACTAAATTTAGAATTTCTTTAAAATTTCAAACTGAGTATTTCTTTGTGCAGGAGTACGACCAATCTCTTTTACCATAGTTGCAAGTTCTTCAATTGATGATGCAGTTGGTTTACCTGCAGCACGATAAATCTCTTCAGAAAATGCAGTTCCCACCAAATCGCTGCCACCATTTGCTAAGGCTACTTGAGCTAATTTCTTTCCATACGCTACCCAATATACCGAAATATTATTGAGTACATTTGCAAGCATTAGTCTGGATAATGCTATAACCTTCAAATCATACACTGATGAGCATTCATTTGTTACCAAGTGTTCTTGCTCAAGTTCAGTATTATCCAAACTGAATTTCAATGGGATTAAAGTAAGAAAGCCACCAGTCTTTTTTTGTAAATCTCGAATTTTTATGAGATGATCAATAATATGTTCGGGCTTTTCAATATGGCCATAAAGCATTGTGACATTGCTTTTAATTCCCATGCTATGTGCTTCCTCAATTACATCAAGCCACTCTTGGCCGGTACATTTTCCACGGACAATTTTATTTCTTATTTCAGGATGGAATAGTTCAGCACCACCTCCTGGCATTGAATCTAATCCAGCATCTTTAAGACGAGATAAGATTTCCTTTGTAGAATTTTTTGTAAGTTTTGATAAATAGAAAATCTCAGCTGCGGTTAATGCTTTGATGTTTAGTTGAGGATGATTTTTCTTGATTATTCTCATCATGTCTTCATAATAATCAAGTGGCAATTTTGGATGAAATCCTCCAACTATGTGGACTTCAGTTGCCCCCATTTGTTTTGCAATTGCAACTCTTTGTTCAATTTCTTGTGGCGTCAACGTATATGCATCATCAGCTCCTTCTTTTCTATAGAATGCACACATTTGACAGCTGGCAGCGCACACATTTGTGTAATTCATGTAATATGATGCTGCAAAAGTTACAGTATCTCCAACTAGCTTTTTTCTGGCCGTGTCAGCCACAGCACCGAGCATATGCAGATTATCATAATTCATCAACTCAAGACCATCTTTGTATGAGAGCTCTTCTCCAGCAATTGCCCGATCCAAAGCAGGAGAATCACCAATTAGTTGCTCAAGCATATACTAGGGTTTGCCTTAGATGATATATTCCTTCTATTCTCAAGAATTAAGTACTCAAGGAGGTTTTTAGAAAATATGGTTCTTCCATTAGTTGATGAAAACAAACCAAAATGTTACTTGTGTCATGGGGGTTTTGAAAATTTAGAGAAACTGAGGGAACATCAAAATAAGGAGCATAAAGAATTTTTTGAATCACATGAAAAGCATATGAACAGAGAACCAGCTCCAGGCGATGTTACTGTATTTTAGATTTCTTTTTTTTAATGGATTTTAGCAGTTCTTGGGCCATGTCTTTGGAAATACTTGCCAAGTCAAATTCGTTGTCAATAGATAATGCTTTTTTGAAATGTTTTATTGCATCCTCTAATTTTCCCATTTCACCTAATGAAAGGCCCTTGTATGCTAATGCCACTGCACATTTTTTATCAATCTTTAAAGCTTGATCATAACATGCAATTGCTTCAACATATTTTTCTTCGGAATGCAATGTTGCACCCTTATTCAATAATGCATCTAGATTGTTTGGAGAAATAGCAAGTGCCTTATCATAGGAACGAATGGCGAGTTTCAGTTTGCCCATATTTTGTAAAGTTGCACCTTTATCAACAAGAGCATTAATATTGTCAGGTTCTGTTTTTAGAACTAAATCATATAGTTTTAGTGCTTCAGAGAAATTTTCATTTTCAACACATTCAAAAGCTTGATGCAGCATGTTTTCAATTTTCTTGTTCAATAAATTGTTTAATATTTTGCCAATAATATAGATTCACAACAAGTCAACATTAAATCAAGATGAATTTCTATCTCTAGGCTCTATCTCTAAAGATTTGTTAAAACATGCCATTGCCTCTTCATATCTTCCCAAGCTACGAAGTGCTATTCCTTTATAGTTCCATAGGTCTGGATCATCCTGATTCAAAAGGAGTGCTTGCTCAAAAAAACCAAGAGCATCATCAAATTTCCCATCTTCAAGAAGAGACTTCCCTTTAGAGACAAGTTTTACAATTTCATCCATAAATTAGTAAAAAAAATAATTGTATTAAACCTGAAAAAAATTAGTAGTGAATTTTGTGATAAAAATTAAACAGATTTACAGATTGTTCATGAAAATTTAAATAAATTTTTTACCTATATTGAATATGCCTATAGACAAAACAGATGAAAGGATTCTCAAAAATTTAATGATAGATGCAAGGCAATCAGCAAGGCAGCTTGCAATAAAACTAGGTATGTCAACTGTAACTGTTCTCTCAAGAATAAAAAAATTAGAAAAAGAGAAAATCATCCAAGGATACACTACGGTAATTGATCATGAAAAACTTGGTTATTCATTAACTGCAATAATTGAAATCATAGCCAAAAATGATAAAATTGTAGAAATTGAAGATGAGGTATCAAAATTTGAGAATGTATGTGGGGTTTATGATGTTACAGGTTCAACAGATACCCTAATTATTGCAAAATTCAAGGAAAGAAATGAGTTAAGCAGGTTTGTCAAAAGTTTGGCTTCCATACCAAACGTTGAAAATACTATTACACACGTAGTACTAAATACTGCTAAAGAGGATTTTAGATTAACATAGGTTTTAAAAAAATGAAAATTTACAGCATCCTTGTAATTTCAGTAGTAATTTTTGGGGTTATACAATCAGCATCTGCACAAGAAAATTCAAACAATGAACTAGAGGTTAGTGATGAAGAAAAGATAATTCTTTTTGGAGGCTTTGCAATAGCAATTATTGCAATTTTTTTATTTTTAGCAAGAGATATCATACTAAGGAAAAAAACAACATATGATAAAGAAGAGCATGAATCAAAAAAAGAAAAAACGTATGAAAAATATCATTCTGATTGGGGGGAGGATTATGAGGAGTTGGGCAAAAGAAAAAACACTAAAGAAGACAAAGAATTTCGTGAAGCGGCAAGAAATAATGAACTTCCAAATTATTATGAAATACTTGGAGTATCTCAAGATGCAACTCAAGAAGAAATTAAAGAAAAATTTAGGGAGCTTGCAAAAAAGACACATCCGGATAAGACAAAAGAAGATTCTGAAAAAGAAATGGCAGAATTAAACAAAGCCTATGAAGTATTGTCTGATCAAGATCGTCGACAAAGATACGACAAGTATCTACAAATTGACTAGACTGGATAAAGTTTAACGATTATCATGCTTAGTTCAATCGAATTTGGAGTTTGGACGCTATTTGTTAGATTTGTATAGATTTCCAAATTGAGCTGTTTCTTTTGAGATTCTATCTGTGAAGTGATTTTGAGTTCTCCAAATTCCGTATTTGGGCCAAGCATTTTCTTTGTTAGTAAAGAAACGATAGAGAGATCCTTGATTATTCCTTTCATTTTATAAGCAAATTTTTCTGAAAAATAAACTCCGCCCCTGGTTGTCGGTTCATTTACTGGAATTGAAGAATTTTCAACAGTAACATCAGTTAATGGATAGGATTTCCCATCTAAATGGAGTAAAAAATTTGGAGAACTAGTTTCATTATATTTTATCAAATTTTTTAACAAATCTTGGTCTACTGACATGTGATTAGCCTGTGCGTAATTCTATTGAATCTTTCTGAGCAATTTTAAAAAGAGGTTTAGTCCATAGATCAACTTTAAAAATCATAATTTGTAAAAAATTACAATGCTGGAATTTGCAACTACCCATTCTTTGAGGAATGAAATTCTTAACTTAATGGTACAAAACGGATTGGAAGATGACTGCTATGTTGAAATGTTGGATTATACAATAGATTTGTTTGAAAGTCAAGGTTTAGGGACAGACTATTATGGATATCACAACATTAGACATGAATTAGAAGTGACATATTTTTCACTATTAGCTTCAAAACAAAAAAAAATTCAGTTTACAAAAGATGACATAAAGTATCTTTTTATTTCTGCATTATTTCACGACTTTGATCCACAAAAAAGTGTGGATAAACCACATGAAGAAAGTGTTTTAAAATTTATTTCAATGGATAAAAAACTCCAGCAATTAATCAATGTAGCAAAAGCAGATTTAGAAATCATTAAAGTGTTAATTTTAAGAACAACTTATCCTTGGAGTGGAGAATTAAGAAAAAATGCAGAAAAACAAATTGAAGAATGTTTTATAAATTCTGATTTGACAAGAACCGACAAAGTATATCAGGAACACATTAGGCAGATGGGGAAATATCTTTCAGTTGTAGATAGAATTTCAGGTTATGCGTTGGGAGATTTTTCAAGGGCTATGGAGATGGCAAAAATGAATGCTCATGCACTTGCATGGAGGCCATCATTAATTGTTCGAAGTTCAGTTGCATATTTTGAAGAATTGGTAAACAAAGAAACAGAAATGGTAAATGCAATTTTAGAAATTGTTCCAAAAGAAATGAGGAAAAACTTTTTTGACACAGTATTATCATTTATGAAAATTAGACAACATGAAATAAGAATTCAGGCTGATTATACTTTTAATAATTTTCGTCTGGTTCCAACAATTGAAAATATGTCAACAAGAGAAGATCCAAATTTTATTAAGAATTTATATGAAATCTTTTTACAACTACCAAAACCTCTGCAATTTCAAAAAGAAAAATTTAAAGAATCAGTTAGTGATCCACAGACAATTATCAATACTCTCAGGGTAAAAGACAAAAACGGAGAGATAGTCGGATATTCTAAAGGAGGCCCTCTTGAAAATTACAAGCTAAGAGAAGAAATTAGAGATGAGAATTATGGATTGGGAAATACAATATTTTTAGAACCTTTGGCATTGAAGACAGGATACTGGGGACTGAGAGGCGGTAGTGAAATGCGTCATATGTTTATAATGCAAGCCCATTCAATGAAGTACAAATATCTCACAAGTTTTGCATTACGAGATGTAATCAGAGCTAGAATAGATAAGGAACAAGCAGAATTTGTGACTTTATTTGATCCTGAAAGATGGGATTACTATAGAATCACAATTTAGATTCAACATATGAAAAAATCGATTTCAGAATCATTACAATCAATTATTCAAGGAAGAGTCTATTCTCAAAATGAATTTAAAAAATTTTATTCTGTTGATGCAAGCTCCTACCAAATAATTCCTAAAGTAATCGTAATTCCAAAAAATGAAAGGGACATAATAAACTGCATAAAAATTGCAAAAAAATTCAAAACATCAGTAACTGTACGAGGAGCTGGGACAGGACTTGTGGGTAATGCTCTAAACAATGGCATCATACTTGATATGAAAAATTTTGATTTTTTCAGGCTTTCAAAAAATCACATTACTGTAGGACCAGGCATGATTAAGGGAGAATTAGACAAAAAATTAGAGAAATCAAAAAAATTTTTTCCTCCAAATCCATCAATTGGAGCTTTTTGTGCAGTAGGTGGAATGCTAGGAAACAATTCAAGTGGAAGCAGAAGTTTAAAGTACGGAAGTATGATTGACAATGTAATTGAAATCACTTTAATTGATGGAAATGGGAAAAAAATAATTCTTCCAAAGAATAAAAAAGTAGGAAAAAAAATTCTAGAACTTTCAAAAAAAATCGATAAAGAAAACTATCCTAACGTAAGTAAAAATTCTTCTGGTTACAGAATTGACAAAGTAAGATCTCAAAAAGATTCCCATAAGATAATTGTTGGTTCCGAAGGGACTTTGGGAATAATTTTATCAGCCAAATTAAAAATCAAGAATTACCCAAAAAAAAGAATTCTTTATGTTATAGAATACGATTCCCTTCTTAAAGCCTCAAAAAATTGTATTGAGATCAATAAAACAAAACCTTCTGCAATAGAATTTGTGGATCAAACTACATTAAAACAAATAAAATTTAATTTTAGCAAAAAAACTAAATGCCTACTTTTTGTTGAATATGATGAAAATTTAGTTTTAAATGAAAAAAAATTAAAATCAATTCTCACTGGAAAAATTTCAAAGAAATTAAAAAATAAATCTGAAATGCTCAAATGGTGGAGATATAGAGATTCATCACTTCATTATAGTTTAAGATCAATCAAAAAAGAGAAAAGAATCCCACATGTAATTGAAGATGCAGCTGTTCCGTTAGAAAAATTTCCAAAAATTTTCTTAATTTTAAATAAAATTAACAAAAAATACAAAACAAGAGCAATAGTTTACGGTCATGCCGGAAATGCAAATGTGCATGTTCGCTTGATTTCTGACAGAAGGAAAATTGCAGTAATTAAAAAAATTGCGGAAGAATTTTTTGATGAAATAATTGTATTGAGAGGCACGATCACGGCTGAGCACGGAGATGGGCTAGCCCGCTCGGAATTTATCAAAAAACAATATGGAGACAAGAATTATCGTGTTTTTAAAGAAATCAAAAAATTTTTTGATCCTGAAAATATCTTAAATCCAGGCAAAATAATCACGAGTAAAAGTAGCATAATAAAAAATTTAGAAAATTTCTAAATAATTTTTATCCAAAATCAAAAACATCAACTCAGAAACGCTTTATTAACAAAAAAATGTCCAAAATATCGTGTTAATTATTAGTCTATTAGGAATTTCTTTTGTGCTTATTGCTGGTTTTTTTCCAGCATTTGCATTAACTGAATTGGAGAGAGTTACAATCGAGGATCCTAGATTAGAAAATGCATTTGGAGCACCACTTGGTTCTAATATCAATGTGGATCAACAAATTCAGATTTCAGTTGATGTGATCAATAATCAAGAAAGATCTCAAAATTTTATTTACCTAGTTCAAATAAAGAATGAACAAAATTTTGTTGTTACTCTAGGATGGATTAGTGGGCAATTAACACCAGATCAAAAATTCAGTCCATCATTATCATGGATTCCAAAAGATGCCGGAGAATTTACTGCAGAGATTTTTGTTTGGGAAGGATTTCCTGTAAACCCCAAGGCATTATCAGAATATACAATTATGAAAATTTATGTTAGTTAATCTCAACAAAAAATCTATTCAAAATTTTAGAATTATTTAAAAAATTCGAATAATTTATTCCCAAATTCGTCAAAATGATCCGATACGAAAAAAATTGTTATGAAACACAATAATTAAGATCGGAGGTTTGCCTCTTAGTGAAAAAAGTTCAACAAGTTCTCGCTAATAGAACCTCAAGCCTAGTGCAGTTATGACAATAGGATATTGTGTAAAGTGCCGAGATAAACGCGACATCGAAGGCGCTAAACCATACACCATGAAAAATGGAAAACCTGCAATTAAGGGCACTTGTCCAACATGCAGTACTGCCATTTTCAGAATTGGTAGAGGATAAATCTCAACAGAGATTTAATACTGCCATTCGTCGCTTAGACCATTCCATAGCGAACGCATTGGGGATGGATCTTTTTCTATTTCTTCAGTTATTCTATTTTTTAAAACAAAAAAGAAATTTTCCATAGCATCAACCCCACCATCTGCAAAAATTTCATGGCCAATCTCTGTAATTCGTTGGTGTTTTTCAGGAATTTCTGAAGAATCAGGATTTTGTAAGCAAAAGGTCATCAGATCAATTAATTCTTCTTCAAGCATGAAATCCAAGTTATTTTTTAAAAAACTTAGTTGAATTTAGGTATTGATATCAAAAAAGAAATAGAGATTATTTTAGACGTCGATAAATTTCTTTGAATTCTAATGAAATGTTGAAAGCAATGTTAAGTAAGTGAACAAGTTGATTCATTGTTGTCTTATCATGTGCTAGCTGTCTTAGTATAGTCAGAGCTTTTTGAGGGGAACTGGGAGAAAGGGGACTTTGTCCGGACCATGTCTTAAAAGCCTCCTCTACATCTAAAGAGAAATTTAAAACAAATGCTTTCCATGTGGGCATTGATTTGAGAGCTTTTTCTGTCAAGAGTACTTCAGACAATTCACGAAACTCGTTTTTCCTATCAAGATACAACATATCTAGGGATTGTTGCATCTTTTCTTCGTTGAATTCTTTTAGCATGTACATTCCAGTAATGCTCATGATTTCTTATTTTCATAATAACAGATAAAGGAGGTAGTTGATTCTCTGAAAAATTGTTAAAATTTTTTAGAGATATTTAACAAATGTTTAAAATTTAAAAAATAAGAAAAAATAAGTTTGATTTTATTGGAATGGATCAATAAATGGACAGTTGACAATATGATCACTGTCCATTGGTCTAGCTATGCCAATATCGATCAAACCAGCTTCTTTGTATGCGTTCAAATCGCCAATTGTTTCTAGTAATTGCGCATTATCAGGATTTGCCCATCCAGTCATAAAGATTCTCCACATTGGAGAATAATTTGCATCACCAGGAGCTCCTGCAGCTATTCCGGCTTGAAATCCTAATGGACCAGAACCTTTTAGGCCATTTTTGAACTGAAACAAATCTACTGCCGCTGAATTTGCAATCAAGCTTGCAGATGTTGGTGTACTTACAACACCCATCATTCCGGCAGGACCACTAGG
>JABAOE010002646.1_pt4 | contig 10537 bp, 12 predicted proteins | sample 7062141 | NCBI WGS metagenome assembly JABAOE01 (sample SAMN14538627, study PRJNA623070) | marine sediment metagenome | biome: marine biome [ENVO:00000428]; feature: marine pelagic biome [ENVO:01000023]; material: deep marine sediment [ENVO:00002113] | place: India: Gulf of Khambhat ...
ATCCGGACCTGGAGACGATCTTCGAGGAGGGCATGCTCGACGGTTACACGATCGAGGCGGGCGGCCACGGGCTGTTCTGGGGCAACAAGTCGAGGGTGCGCTGCGTCCTCGACCACCTCGGGGCACCCGTCGACATGCCGGTCAACACCGGCCTGGCCTTCATCGACTGGAAGGGCGGCAACCAGATGTATCAGGTGGCGCCCGGCCAGAAATACCCGTGGATGACCGACGAGGGGTACACCACGACGCTGGCGGCGCTGCGCGACATGGCGATGACCACTCCCGAGGAGATGGCGGCCCTCATGGAGACGCCGCTGTCGGAGTGGCTCGAGGAGCGCAACCTCCACCCCGAGGCGTACGACTACATCAAGGTGCTGGCCGCGTCGCAGACGGCGATGGCGGAGCCGGCGATGACGCCCACCGGCGACTTCCTCGGATACATGATGGCGGCCCGCCCCATCGGGATGAACCTCATCACGGGCTCGGTCGCCACCGTCGCCGAGCCGGGGCCGATCGCCATCCCCAAGGCCATGGAGCGGGTGCTGCTCGACCACGGTGGCGAGATCCGGCGAAACACGACGGTGGCGAACGTCGTCCTCGAGGACGGCAAGGCCACCGGTGTCGAGATCCGTACCGACGATGGGCCCGTCACGATCGACGCCGGCGCCGTCGTCTGCACGATCCCCCCGAAGTACATCTTCAGCGTGCTCCCCAAAGACGTCTTCCCGCCGCAATGGGTGGAGACGCTGTCGACGAAGTTCTGGGGAGCCGGGTTGCTCTCCGCGTACATCGCCCTCGAGCGGGACGTGTGGGCCGACTACGGCATCGACGAGCGGTCGTTCATCTACATGCCGGACATCATGTCCGAGGGCTACGTCGGCGCCGTCGACATGGTCATGGCGGTCATGAGCCCCTGGGGCGGCCAGCGCGCGCCCGAGGGGATGCGCGACTTCGTGTTCTCGACCGCGCTCACCGACAAGGAGATGCGCGACTCGGAGAAGGTGAGACGGGTCACAGACTGGTGCGACAACTGGTTCCGGGAGACGTTCCCGACGTGGGAAGAGGACATGGCGTTCTGCATCTGGACTCCTTCGCCGGAGGCGTACGGCCTGTGGCGCCCCGTCGGTGAGGAGCGGCCCGATGTCCGCTCCCCGTGGGTCGATGGGCTCTACTTCGCAGGCGACCAGTACGGGCGACGGCTCTGGGGCGGCGGCATCGACGGGGCGGCGCTGTCTGCGGTGCTCTGCGTCGACGCCATGGAGGGCACCGGGTACGAGGAGGAGATCTTCCCGTGGTACCACCGCGGCATCCCGGAGCTCGAGCTGACCGGATCGCCGTGACGGGTTCACGCATCGGCCATCGACCGGGGAGGGTCGCATGGACTTCGCGCTGAGCGAGCGATGCGCCGCACTCCACGACGAGCTCGAGGCGTTCATGGCGTCGCACGTCTACCCGGCTGAGGCCACGTACCGGGAGCAGATGGCGGAGTCGGGTGATCGCCATCATCACCCACAGATCATCGAGGACCTGAAACGGGAGGCGCGAAGCCGGGGGCTGTGGAACCTCTTCCTCCCCGACGACGAGTGGGGCGCCGGGCTCTCCAACGTCGAGTACGCCCCCCTCGCGGAGATCACCGGCCGCAGCCCCAACCTCGCCCCCGAGGCGTTGAACTGCGCTGCACCCGACACCGGCAACATGGAGATCCTCGCCATGTTCGGCACCGAGGAGCAGCAGCAGCGCTGGCTCGTGCCGCTCCTCGAGGGCGAGATCCGCTCGTGCTTCTCGATGACCGAGCCGGCGGTCGCGTCGTCGGATGCCACCAACATCCGGTCCCGCATTGCTCGCGACGGGGACCACTACGTCGTCGACGGCCACAAGTGGTGGTCGAGCGGAGCGCTGTCGCCGCGGTGCGAGGTCGCCATCGTCATGGGCGTGACCGACCCCGACGCCGACACCTACCACCGCCAGTCGATGATCATCGTCCCTCTCGCCACCCCCGGCGTCGAGATCGTCAGGGACCTCCCGGTCTTCGGGCACCACAGCAGGCACGGTCACGCCGAGATCCGCTACGACGGAGTGCGGGTCCCGGCCGCCAACCTGCTCGGCGACGAGGGCTCGGGGTTCGCCATTGCCCAGGCGCGGCTGGGACCCGGCCGCATCCACCACTGCATGCGGGCCATCGGCATGGCCGAGCGGGCCTTCGAGCTCATGTGCGAGCGGGCGCGCAGCCGGGAGACGTTCGGCAGAGCCATCGCCGACCATGGTGTCGTCCAGGACTGGATCGCCGAGGCGCGCATCCGCATCGAGCAGGCCCGGCTCCTCGTCCTCAAGACCGCATGGCTCATCGACACCGTCGGGGTCCGCGGCGCCCGGGTCGAGATCTCCGCCATCAAGGTGGCCGCGATGTCGGTGGCGACGTGGGTCATCGACCGGGCGATCCAGACCTTCGGCGCCGCCGGGTTCACCGACGACCACCCCCTGGCCGCCCTCTACGCCCAGGCCCGGTCGCTGCAGATCGCAGACGGTCCGGACGAGGTCCACAAGCGATCGGTGGCGAGGAGGGAGCTGCGCCGCTTCGAGCCGGCGAGACCGTCGTGACCGAGCCCGCCGCATCCGGCGCGTCGCTCGTCGACGAGGCTGCGCTCGCCGCCTGGATGGACGCCGCGGGGCTCGAACCCGGCGCCGACCTCGAGGTCGAACGCATCACGACGGGGCATTCCAACGAGCTGTTCGAGATCACGAGGGGCGATCTCGTCCTCGCCTTGCGGCGGCCGCCGCGCACACCGCTGTCCCCGACGGCGCACGACATGGGGCGCGAGTTCCGGGTGCTCGAAGCGATCGTGGCCGCCGGCGCCACCGTCCCCATCGCCACTCCGGTCCGGCTCTGTGTGGACCCAGACGTCATCGGGGCGCCGTTCTACCTCATGGAGCTCGTCGACGGCGTCGTCGCCCGCACCGCCATCCCAGCACAGATCGAAGGGCCCGGTGTCGGCGGCGACATCGTCGCCGAGCTGGTCGATGCGCTCGTCGCCATCCACGGCCTCGAATGGCGGTCGGATCTCGAGGACTTCGGCCGGCCCGACGGCTACCTCGAACGCCAGGTCGCCCGTTGGGGTGGCCAGCTCGATCGGTACCGGACGCGTCCCCTGCCCGCGGTCGACGCGGTCGCGGCCTGGCTGGACGCCAACGTGCCCCTGGCGCAGGAGCCGTCGCTCCTCCATGGTGACTACACCCTCGTCAACGTCATGTTCGCCCCCCGCCGGCCGGTGTCGCTCGTCGCCGTCGTCGACTGGGAGCTGGCGACCATCGGCGACCCGCTCGTCGATGTCGGCTGGCTGCTCGGGCTCTGGCACGAAGCGGGCGAGGAGCCTCTCCCCGGAGCAGACCCCGGCGTCGTCGGGTTCGGAGGCGAGCACGGCATGCCGCGGCGCCGTACGATCGCGGAGATGTACGCGACGCGCTCGGGAAGGGACCTCGGCGCCCTCGGCTTCTACTGCGCCCTCGGGCTCTTCAAGCTCGCCTGCATCATGGAGGGCTCCTACGCCCGCTATCGCGCCGGCACCAGCGACGACGCCTACTTCGCCGCCCTCGAGACCTCGGTGCCGGCGCTGGCGGAACGGGCCCTGATGTTCACCGGAGGCGACGTGTGAGCGCCGGAGGCGACTGATGGACTTCTCGACGCCTCCGGACGATCACCCTGCCCGGGCCGCCATCCGCTCCTGGCTCGCCGTCAACCCCGAGCCCGACGGGCGGGCACTCGCCGCCGCTGGCTACGTCGCTCCGCACTGGCCCGAGCCGTGGGGTCTCGGCGCCGACGCCGAGACCCGACTCGTGATCGAAGACGAGTTGGCCAACGCACGCATCACCATGCCGGACAACCCCATCGGGATCGGCTGGGCGGGTCCGACGATCGTCGCCGCCGGCACCGAGGAGCAGAAGCGGCGGTGGCTGCCGTCGATCCTGGACGGCTCGACGTTCTGGTGCCAGCTCTTCTCCGAGCCCGACGCCGGCTCCGACCTCGCCTCGCTGCGGACCCGGGCGGTCCGCGACGGCGACGAGTACGTCGTCAACGGGCAGAAGATCTGGTCGACGTGGGCGAACCACGCCGATTGGGGCATTCTCCTCGCCCGCACCGACCCCGACGCCGCCAAGCACGAAGGCATCAGCTACTTCGTCCTCGACATGGCGTCAGACGGCATCGAGGTGCGCGAGATCATCGAGATGACCGGGGGCAATCACTTCAACGAGACGTTCCTCACCGACGTCCGGATCCCCGCCGAGAATCGGGTCGGCGACGAGGGCGACGGCTGGCGCCTCGCCCGGGTCACGCTCGGCGCAGAGCGCTTGTCGCTGTCCGAAGGCGGGGTGCTGTGGGGAATGGGACCGACGACCGCGGAGCTCTTCGCCGCCATCGCCGCACGCGGTGGCCTCGCCGACGAGCGCGACCGGCGGCGCGCGGTCACGCTGCACGAGGAGGGAACGATCCTCCGCCTCTTCGGCTACCGGATCCTCACGAAGATGATGCACGGTGGCGACCCCGGCGTCGACGCCTCGATCCGCAAGCTCCTCGCCGATCTCCACGGACAGCACGTCATGGACTTCATGAAGGACCTGCGGGGCCCGGCCGGGATGCTCGGCGCCGCCGACGAGCACGCCGCCGAGCGCGACGTGTGGGACTGGGGGTTCCTGTTTTCCCCGGCGCTGACGGTCGGGGGCGGCACGACCGAGGTGCAGCGCAACATCATCGCCGAACGACTTCTCGGCCTCCCCCGGGAACCGGCGGGCTGACGGAGCGGGGAACCTCCGGGCAACGTCCTACCGGAGGACCGGCGATGCCCACCAACGCTGCCGGCTGCGGCCCCCGGCATCACCGCCCGAAGCGCCGCTCCCGCTGGGTGTAGTTGCGCAGGGCCCGGAGGAAATCGACCCTGCGGAAGGCGGGCCAGTACACGTCGACGAAGACGTACTCGGCGTAGGCCGACTGCCACAGCAGGAACCCGGAGAGCCGCGCCTCCCCGCTCGTGCGGATGACGAGGTCGGGGTCGGGGAGATCGGCCGTGTACATGTGCCCGGCGAGGGCCTCGGCGCTGATCCTCGACGCCAGCTCCGCCGGCTCGACTCCGTCGTCGAGCAAGCCACCGATGAGGTCCCGGGTGGCGTCGACGATCTCCTGCCTTCCCCCGTAGGCGAGAGCGATCGTCACCCGGTTGGCACCCTCCGGAAGACGCTCTTCGAGCCGTTTCGCCGCCGCCGACACCGCGGGCGGCAGCTGGTCGACGCTGCCGATGAACCGCACCGACATGTCGCGGCCTGAGAGCACCTCCGGGATGTGCTCGAAGAGCTCGACGAGGACCTCGTAATACGGCTCGAGCTCGGCGGCGGGGCGCTCCAAGTTCTCCTTCGAGAGGAGCCAGCAGGTCACGGCGGGGATCCCGAGCTCGTCGGTCCAGTGCAACAGCTCCACGAACTTCGCCATGCCGGCCCGGTAACTCGCCGAGTAGTCGGGCAGACCCTCCTCACGGGCATAACGGCGATGGCCGTCGTGGATGACCCCGACGTGACGCGGCAGCCGGCTGCGGTCGAGGCTCGCCAGCAGTCGCGACTCGTAGAGCCGGTAGAGCGGCCTCGTGAGGAGTTCTTGCGGATGCATGTCGTTCCCTCCACTCTATTGCCCGGCACGGGTGGCGCCATCGCACTCGGGTGCGGCCCGGGCCGGGCGGGGGCGGCTGCCGACGGCACCTGCGAAGATGAGCGGGCCACGAGACCACGAAGGAGCCAAGCCATGGCGATGTCCGACGAGCACAAAGCTGCCCTCGCCGAGGGGCGCCGTCAGGCACGCGCCATCAAGGCGTATCTCGAGGCCCTCGGGAAACGACGACCGGGACGGCCGGTGACGAAGGCCGGGCTCGAGAAGCGGCTGCGCCAGATCGAGGCCCAGCTCGGCGCGACCGGAGACCTGCTACGCCGGGTCGAGCTGATCCAGCGCCGCATCGACACGACCCGCGCGCTCGAGTCGATGCAGAAGCCGGTCGACCTGAACGCGCTCGAAGCCGGCTTCGTCGCCAGCGCCGCCGCCTACTCGCAGCGCAAGGGCATCTCCTATGCGGCCTGGCGCGAGGTCGGTGTGCCGGCCGCCGTGCTCAAGAAGGCCGGGATCCGGCGTGGAGGCTGACGCACCCGGTCGCCCAGACGGCGACCGATTACAGGCATAGTCGCCGGCGTCCGATACATTGGACGTGGTGGGCGAGGCCAGGATCACTCTCGGCAAGATGCAGAACCCGGTGCGCGGGTTCCTCCACGGCGCGGCCGCGGCCGCGGCGGTGGCCGGCACCGTGCTGCTCGTCATCCGGACCGGGCCGTGGCCGGCCAGGGTCGCCGTGCTCGTCTTCGGTCTCGGCCTCACAGCGCTCTACACGACGAGCTCGCTGTATCACGCCGTCCCCTGGAGGGAGGTGTGGAAGCAAAGGATGCAGCGGGTCGACCACTCCATGATCTTCGTGCTCATCGCCGCCACGTACACGCCCGCCGCCGCCATCGCCCTCGAAGGCTGGATCCGGTGGGCGACCCTCGCCGTCGTATGGACGGTCGCCGTCGCCGGCATCGTGAGCGTCGCCGTCGAACGCGGAGGTCGGTTCCACCGGTCCATCGCCCTGATGACGACCCTCGGGTGGCTCGCCGTCATCATCGTCTGGCCGCTGGGCCGGCGGGCGGGCGTCACCGCCGTCGTGCTCCTTGCCCTCGGAGGGGCGCTCTACACGATCGGGATGGTGTTCCTCATCACGAACCGGCCTCGACTCTGGCCCCGGGTCTTCTCGTACCACGAGGTCTTCCACGTCTTCGTCGTGGCCGCCTCGGTGCTCCACTTCGTCGCCACGTACCGCTACGTGGCTCCGCTCGCCTCCTGAGGGTCCGTCCCCGGGATCTGGAGGAGCAGCAGCCGGCCCGGCTCGTATCCGCCGTTGTGATACGAGTACTGCTCCCCCGCCTCGACGAGGAGCACGTCACCACGACCGAGGCGCGCCCGGTCGCCTCCGATCTCGAACTCGATCTCCCCGCTGATCCCGACGTAGACCTTCTTCTTGTCGATCCCGGCGAAGGGGGGGTTGTCGGCGCCGATCGGCACCTCGATCTCGGCCATCGACGCCGCGTAGAGCTTCTCCGGCGTCATGTCGCGGATCGTGAGATGGCCGAACGGGAACGATGCTGTGTCACGGTATCGCTTCAGCTCCACGGTTCGTCTCCTCGTCCTGGCTCCGATGCTAGGAGGTCGCCCGGCCCCCGAATCCAGGAGAGGAGGACCATGCCCCCGGGGTTGTGGGCGTCGAGTCGACGGCGGTGAGCGGACCATCGGCCACCGGCTTCGGAGCGGCGCCACCCGATCCCGCATGGCGCCTTCGGTCGCCGCTCGGCTCCATCAACGCCGCCACTAGGGTCCGCCGATGCTTGGAACGCCGCTCGCACTCGCGTTCACCGCCGGGATGGTTGCCACGTTCAATCCGTGCGGGTTCTCCCTCCTGCCCGCATACGTCAGTGCCTTCGTCGCCGCCGACACGCACTCGGATCGAATCGACCGTCGCATCGGCCGGGCCATCGGGGTGGCCGCGGCGATGTCGGTGGGGTTCGTGGTCGTGTTCGCGGCCGCGGGCATCGTGATCGACGCGCTCGCCGACCAGGTCAGGCGGCAGCTGCCGTGGATCACCATTGCCATCGGGGCGCTGCTGACGGCGGCCGGGATCGCGATGGTCGCCGGTTGGAAGCCGATCGTCAGCATTCCCATGCTCAACCTCAAACGCAGGGGCGCCACGTTGGGGGCGATGGTCCTCTACGGAGCCACCTTCGCCGTGGCCTCGCTGTCGTGCACGATCGGGCCATTCCTCGCCGTCACCGGGACGGCGCTCACTCAGTCGCCGGCGGAAGGTGTTGCCACCTACGTCGCCTACGGACTCGGGATGGGGTTCGTCATCCTTGCGATCAGCCTGGCGACGGCCCTCGCCCACAGCGCAGTCGTGAATCGAATGAGGAGCCTCTCCGCCGCCGTGGTTCGGGTCGGTGGCGCGCTGATGATCCTCGCCGGGTTATACATCATGTGGTACGCCCGATGGGAGCTGGCCGTGTTCGGGGGCGACCCAGAGACGGACCCGCTCATCGACGCGGCAGAGTCCGTGCGCCTCTGGTTCGTCGACCTCATCGAGAGCATCGGAGCGCAGCGGCTGGCAGCGATCATCGGCATCGTCGTCGTCGTCGGCCTGTGGCTCGCTCGTTTCCGCGGCCGCCCGCCGACGGACGACCCCGCCCGCGAGGTCGGTGCCGGACGTCCGGTATGATCCTGCCGGTCTGACCCGGCGAACGAGATGGTGACAGGGGGACCTGCGTGGCTCGAAACTCGCGAACAACGTACGGCGCGCGGAGACGGCGACAAGAGGCGATCCGACGCGCCAAACAGCGGAGACAGCGCCTCCTCCTGAGCGGCGCGGCCGCCGTCGTCGTGCTGCTCGCCGTCGGCGTCTTCGCAACCACCGGCGGCGGTGGAGCGTCGGACGAGGGAACCCAGGCCGCCGACTTCGAGCTCAGCCGGCTCGGAGGCGACGCGGTCAGCCTCAGCGACTATCGAGGCAGACCGGTCGCCGTGACCTTCATGCACTCGTGGTGACCCGCCTGTAATGCCAGCGCACCCGAGTTGCGGGCTGCCTACGAGAAATACCAGGACCAGGGCTTCGAGGTCCTGTCGGTCAGCGTCCAGGAACTGGACCCGCCGGTGACCGAGTTCATCGCCCGGTACGGGCTCACGTACCCCTTCCTGATGGACCGGACGGGCGAGGTGAGCGTCAGGTACGGCGTCTCGACGACACCGACGACCTATTTCGTCGATCCGGACGGCAAGATCGTGGATTCCCGAGCGGGCGTGGTGAGCGCAGATTGGCTCGAGACGAACATTCGGCGGTACCTCACCAGCTAGCCGGCCATCGAGAGGGCCGCATGCCGCGTCGCCGACGAGTCGGCGGGCGGACGAGTTCGTGTCTCAGGTGACCCGTATGGTGACGGCATGAACTCCACGACGAACGAACCACTCGCCCGCAGCGACGATGCCATCTCTGCTGCGGAGCGCACACTGCGAGCCGGCGGTCTGGGCCCCGTGGCAGTCGATCGTTGTCCAATCGACACGTGCCCGGCCTGCAGCGGCGCCGCCCCCCGCGTCCCGGCAGCTGCCTGAGCGACGTCGGCTCCTCGAGCGCCAGGGCTCGCCGCGTCGAGCCGACGCGTCCCGGTACGCGGTGTCATTCGACGGCAGCGCGGAGTCGAGCGATTTGCGCTGCGACCGAGGCATGTGAACCGGCGCCCGGGGTGCGGCGGGATCGGACGCTGGCCGACGCCGCAATGAGGGCAACGTCGCCGGGGTCGAATCGCGTGTCCGCATTGCCGAGTTCTTCGGCGGTGACATCGGCGAGGGTCCGCCCATCGGCGACGAGCGCGGCGACGAGTCGCCCGACGGCATGGTGTGCTTCGCGGAACGGCACGCCACGGGCGACGAGCGCCTCTGCGAGATCGAGGGCGCCGACCCAGGGCCCGGGATCGGGCGGGTCGACGACCATCGCGGCGACCATCGCCCCGAAGGCGTCGAGCGAGCCGGCGAGCACGTCGTCGGCGTGGAAGACGAGGCGCTTGTCCTCCTGGAGATCGCGGTTGTAGGCGAGCGGCAGACCCTTCTGGAGCGCGAGCACGGCGGCGACATCACCCACGAGCGCGGCCGCTCTCCCCCGGACCAGCTCGGCGATGTCCGGGTTCTTCTTCTGCGGCAGGGCCGACGAGCCCGTCGCGTGGGCATCGTCGATGTCCACCCATCCGAACTCCGCCGTCGCCCACAGCACCACCTCCTCGGCGAGCCTGCTGAGATGGGCCATCGCCTGCGCGCAGCAGAAGACATACTCGGCCACGGTGTCCCTCGACCCGACCGCGTCGAGGGAGTTGGCGAAGATCGAGCCAAAACCCAACAGCCCCGCCACCCGTTCCGGGTCGAGCGGCAGCGAGCTGCCCGCGGCGGCGCCGGCACCGAGGGGCGACTCGTCGAGCCTGCGGGCGACGTCACCGAAGCGATCCCGGTCGCGAAGGAGCATCCAGGCGTAGGCGAGGAGGTGATGCGCCAGCGGCACCGCCTGGGCCTGCTGGAGGTGGGTGTATGCGGCGACCACGCGCTCGCCCGCCGCTTCGGCCTGGTCGACGAGGGTCGAGATGAACCGGCCGAGGCCCGCAGCGCGTTCGGCCGCCGCATCCCGAAGGTAGAGCCTCAGGTCGAGCGCGACCTGGTCGTTCCTGGACCGCCCGGTGTGCAGCTTCCCGGCGACGGCGCCGACCAACTCGCCGAGCCGGCGTTCCACGGCGGTGTGGACGTCCTCGTCGGTCGCCCGCCACTCGAACTCGCCTGCGGCGGCCTCCGCCGCGATCCGGGCCAACCCTTCGGAGATGGCGGCATGCTCGGCGTCGTCGACGAGACCGGCGTCGCAGAGCATCGCCGCGTGCGCCGTCGACCCGGCGATGTCGA
>JABAOE010034559.1_pt1 | contig 10537 bp, 11 predicted proteins | sample 7062141 | NCBI WGS metagenome assembly JABAOE01 (sample SAMN14538627, study PRJNA623070) | marine sediment metagenome | biome: marine biome [ENVO:00000428]; feature: marine pelagic biome [ENVO:01000023]; material: deep marine sediment [ENVO:00002113] | place: India: Gulf of Khambhat ...
ACCAACAGAGCTGCCAGGGTGCCGACGGCGACCACCGCGAAAGCCGTGATTCCCGTCACCCGCAGGAGCTTCTTGGTGTCGTCCTCCATCGCCCGTCCCTCGCTTCTACCGCCTGGTACTGACGTCACATCTCTCGTCGTCCGAAGAGGGCCTCGGCGAGCGTAGAGCCGTCCACGTATTCGAGGTCGCTTCCCACCGGGATTCCCCTTGCCAGTCGCGTGACGCGAGGCCCGAGCGGTCGAATCACCCCTTCAAGGTAGACAGCCGTGGCCTCCCCCTCAACGGATGGGTTGGTGGCGAGGATCACCTCCTGGATCTCTTCGTCCGAATTCCGGATCCGGTCCAGGAGCGTGGCGATTCGAAGCTGGTCCGGACCCACGCCGTCGAGGGGCGACAGGGATCCCCCGAGGACGTGGAAGAGGCCGGCGAATTGCCCGGTTCGATCGATCGATCGAACATCGAAGGCGCTCTCCACCACGCACACTACCGAGCGATCACGCCGGCTGTCGCCGCAGACCGCGCAGGTCGCGGACTCCGAGAAGTTCCCGCAAGTCTCGCAGGTCCGAACCCGCTCCACGAGCGAGATGATCGAGCGGGCCAACTCGCGGGCTTGTTCCGGGGGTCCACGAAGAAGGTGATAGACTAGGCGGGTTGCGGTCCGAGGCCCGACCCCCGGTAGTCTGCTGAATTCGCGAGTCACCTCGTCGATGACCGACATCGAGCCTGCTCAGGGAAGGCCTGGAAGCTTGATCGGAAACGGGATTCCTCCCGTGACCTTCTTCAATTCGGTCTCGTAGAGACTCCTGGCGCGGGACTGCGCCTCGGAGACCGCCGCGAGGACCAAATCCTCCAACATCTCCACGTCCGCGGGATCTACCACGGTAGGGTCGATGGTCACCCTCTTCACGTCGCCCTTCCCATCGACGATCGCCGTCACCATTCCGCCCCCGGACGAGGCGGAGATCTCCTTGCTCCCGAGACTCTCCTGGATCTGGGACAGCTGCGACTGCATCTGTTGGCCCATTTGGAGGAGGTTCTGGATGTTCATCGCGGCTCGTCCCTCTGATGAGTAAGGGCCCGGTCGGCAATGCCGTCCGGGCCCAGTAAGTCCGTAACCGAATCGCCTTTCGGATCGCTCGTAATCCCCGCTTATTCCAGGAGTTCGAGGTCGAGTTCTTCTACCGCCCGCCCCAGACCGGGTTCCCTCTCGAGCAGGTCTCTGAGCCGCCCCTGTCGGACCTCCTCGGGAGATATCCGAGCTTGGCCGGTCCGGTTCGAATCCGGCAGCTCGAGCAGGCGGATCGGGATGCCTCGTGACGCAGTCCTGGCCAGTGCCTCCTCCAGGTCCTTCTGCTCACCCCCCCTGAGCCTCTCCAGCACGGGCCCGGCAATCAGTCGAAGCTCGAGCGCTCCCTCCGCGTCCACCCGGGCGTCCGTTCCCCTCAGAAGCGTGAGCATCCCTCGAGGAACCCCTTTCCCCTCTCGAAGCAGCGTCTGCCACATCGCGAGGACGTCCGTCGGCCCCGGAGACTTGGTGGGCGCGGTCCGCTCTTCCTCGGCGGCTTGCTCGGCCTCCGGCTGAGTCGAAGTGGGCATCGGTCCGTTTCCGCCGCTTCGCTCTGGGGAGGAATCGACCGCCTCGGACCCCTCCGGGCCCACACGGCCCAGAAGCGCCTCCAAGTCCACCGTTCGATCCAGGTACGTGAACCTGAGAAGCAGGAGCTCGATCAGGACCTGCGGCTGTGCAGTACGGCGAAGGCTTCCCTCGGTCTCGATGTCGGCGGCCATGGTCAACATCCGGACGAGGTCCGCGGGCTCGAAGCGCTCGGCTCGATCCTCCCAATCGCGCCGGGATTCCTCGGAAAGCTCGGGAGCGCTCCCGCCGACTCTGAGCCGCAGCAGCGTTCGCAGGCCATCCATGAGGCCGTGATAGAACTCGACCAGATCGTAGCCGTGCTCGACCAGCTCCTCGACCAGATCGAACATCGCGCGCTGGTCACGGCGGATGAGAATGTCGAAGAGCTGGAGGTAGCGCTCCTCCCCGATCACTCCCAGAACCCGCTCCACGGCATCTGCCGTGAGGCCACCCTCCGATAGCGCCAACACCTGGTCCAGGACGGAGAGTCCGTCCCGCATGCCGCCGTCGGCCTTTCGTGCGATCAGGCGCAGAGCCTCATCCGACGCTTCGGCGCCCTCGATCTCGAGGACCTCCTTCAGCCGCCTCACGATGTCCAGGAGCCCCACGCGTCGGAAGTCGAAGCGCTGACAGCGAGACAGGATCGGAGCTGCAGTCTGCTCGATCTTCTGCGGTTCGGTCGTCGCGAAGACGAAGATCACCCGCGGCGGGGGCTCCTCCAGAATCTTGAGGAGCGCGTTCCACGCCTCCCGGGTGAGCATGTGCGCCTCGTCTACGATGTAGACCTTCGTGCGCTTCTCGTCCGACGGAGCGTACATCGCCCGCTCCCGGAGGTCCCGCGCGTCGTCCACGCCTCGATTGGAGGCGGCATCGATCTCTACCACGTCCAGTGCCGTCGTACCGCTCCAAATCCGCTGACAGCTGTCGCAAACCCCGCAGGGCTCACCGTCCTCGGCGCGGTCGTCGCAGTTGAGCGCCATGGCAAGCACCCGCGCGAGCGTCGTCTTGCCCACGCCGCGCGGTCCGCAGAAGAGGTAGGCGTGACCCACCCGGTTGGTCGGGACCGCCCGGCGCAAGGTCTGCGAGACGTGCTCCTGGACCGCTACTTCGGCGAATCGTCGCGGACGGTACTTACGAGCGAGGGCGGTGTGCGACACGACGTCGTCTGGAAGAGATGGACTTCAGCGGTGTGCCTGCGCAGCCAAGAAGAGTGCCCCAGGTCGACCACAGCATCGATCGCCACGCTTACCGCTGCTACCGGCGAGGTCCTGACGGGTTTCACGCGCTTTCGATCTGTGAACCTGGGGCACCTGCGGAAGCTATCCCGGCGACGGGTTCGCGGTCAACGTCAGCCGTCTCCGATCCGCCAAGCATCTTCCACGTGCCGGACTCTGGGAGGTCTCCCGGGAGCCAGCTCGACCGCGACGGCGTCGAAGCGCACGACGTCCACTGTGGCGCCCACGCGCGCCCGGGCCTGCAGCCAGGAGGCGGCGACACGCTCCACCTCTCGCCTCTTCTTCCACGTGATCGACTCCAGCGGGTGTCCGGAGCCTCGCTGCGCCCTGGTCTTCACCTCTACGAAGGCGACAACGCCGTCCCTCCAGACGACCAGGTCGATCTCGGAGTGTCCGGACCGCCAGTTCCGATCGAGCACCTTCCATCCATGATCGCACAAGTGCCGCTCGGCGATCGTCTCACCCCGTCGACCTCGTGCATGGCCCGCGCCCATGATCTTCAGAATGATGTCGCCCCAGGGCCCTGGAATCGCGGAATCCGTCGATCAGGCCTCGATCACCAGGCCATCTCGGGCCACTTCGACCACGCCCTGGAATCCGCGTGAGCGAATCCGCTCCTCCAATCCCTCCCGCTCGACCACCGGGTAGAGGTGTGTGATCACGAGGATCCCCGGCTGCGCCTCGGCGGCGAGATCACCCACCTGAGTCGGGGACAGATGGTACGCGGCGCCCGCGCCATCGGGAACCGCGCATTCTGCAATCAACACGTCCGTGCCGCTCATGAAAGATCCGAGCGGCGCGTGCGGGCCCGTGTCGCCGGTGTAGCCGATCGCCGAACCACCGAACTCCACCCGCCAGGCGACCGACTCGTCCGTATGCATCGTCTTGTGCGCTCTCAACCTGAAGTCGCCCGACGGTGGCTCCCACACATCGTGAGGTCCGAGCTCCACGAGCTCGAGTGGGCTCCCGGGCTCCCATACGTGCTCGCCGTAGGCCTCCGCGAACGCGTCGAGAACGCGCTCCAGGCCCAAGGGTCCGATCAGCGTACGAGGTCGCCGCTCCGCGTCGGATACGCCATGCATCCAAGCCCAGAGCAGTGCCGGAAGGTCACCGAGATGGTCCGTGTGGAAGTGGCTGATCACGACGTGCTCGATCCGTCGCCAGTCCCTTCCGTCCCTCGCAAGCCCGTGCACGACCCCCGAACCACAATCGAGGAGGATGCTGGTGTCTCCGCTCTCGACCAGGTGACCGGGAGATCGATGACGATCGTCCGGGAGGAGCGTGCCGGAGCCGACGATGGTGACTCTCATTTCGATTGTCCTCTTTCCCGGTCATGTCTGGGTTGTCGGTCCGGGGCTCGGCGGCGGCGCCCGGGGCTAGCTGGCCGCCGTGCTCAGCGCGTCGTCGAGCCGGACTCCGACGATCGAGCTCACGCCCGGCTCCTCCATCGTGACCCCGTAGATCCAGTCCGCCGCCTCGATCGTGCGCGGGTTGTGGGTGATCACGATGAACTGGCTCTTCTCCTTGAACTCGTGGAGTAGCCGAATGAAGCGGCCGATGTTGGACTCGTCCAGGGGCGCATCTACCTCGTCCAGCACGCAGAACGGGGAGGGCTTGACGAGGTAGATCCCGAAGAGGAGGGAGAGGGCCGTGAGGGCTCGCTCTCCACCCGACAGCAGATCGATTCGCTGCGTTCGCTTCCCGCGCGGCGCTGCATGGATCTCGATATCCGATTCGAGCGGGTCCTCCGGATCCCGGAGCCACAGATCGCACTCGCCTCCCTCGAACAGCCTCACGAAGGTGTCTCGGAAGTTGCCGCGGATCGAGTCGAAGGTCTCCGTGAAGAGCTCCATGGCGGTTTCGTTGATCTCGCGGATGGCGGCCTTCAGGTCGTTCCTCGCCTGCACGAGGTCGTCGCGCTGACCGGTGAGGAAGGAGAGCCTCGCGCTCTCCTCCTCGTGCTCCTCGACGGCCAACATGTTCACGGGGCCCATCCGCTCGAGGAGCGCGACGGTGTCCCGCAGCTCGGAGCGTAGATCTCCTTCGTCCGCTTCGATCTCTTCGGCCTCTTCGAGGAGCCGTTCCAGGGACCGACCCCACTCCCCCTCCAAGCGGTCTTGGACGCGACCCATCCTTCCCCTTACCTCCTGCTCCTCCAACTCGAGCGCGTGCCGCTCTTCCGAGGCAGCTCTCTCTGCGGTCCGGGCCTCTCGTACCCTGCGCTCCGCCTCGGCCAGGGTCTCGTGCATCTCGACCAAATTCCGGTCGGCCTCACGCAGCTCATCCTGCGCGGACTCGAGCAGGCCGAACAGCCGCTCCATCTCGACCTTGCCCTCAGCCATCAGAGAGGCGGCCCGCTCCTTCTCCTCGCCGAGCCGGGCCTCCTCGGCTTCGAGGGCGTCGATCCTCGCGACGGCGGCTTCGCCCGCTCGCTCCAGGTCCATCCGTCGCTCATCGACCCGGGCGATGTCTCCCTCAAGCCGGGTACGTCCGACCGTGAGCCGCGAGTCGGCCGCGCGAATCTCCTCCCACTGGTCTTGCGCTCCTTCCAGCGCCGCCCGCGCTTCGTCCCGCCGCTCCCGGAGGCCCGCCTCGTCCGAGATCAGGGCCTCCCGCTCGTCCCGGGCTCCCTCGGCCCCCTCCCGCGTGCGAGCCAGCGCGCTTCGCGCTGCCGATCTCTGACCCTCCAGCTCCCGCACGAGCCGCTCCATCCGCAGGAGCCGATCCGACTGCTCCGCCTGCTCCGAGCGCGCCTCGCGGTACGCGTCCTCCGCACCCTGGAGCCCATCGCGGGCCTCCTCGAGGGACTCCTCGAGCTGCGCCAGTCGAGCGGCCGCCGCTTCCCTCGCTCCCGCTGCCGTCTCCACTTCGGCCTTTGCGCTCTCCACCTCGAGGGCCAGCGCGGCCAGGTGCTCCTTGCGTTCCAGCAGGCCGGTGGATCCCAACGGATTGCCGAGATGAAAGACCCCGTGCCGATCCACCCAGCTCCCATCCTTCGAGACCCTTGTGCCGGATGCCTTACCCGCACTGGCGACCGCCGAAGCGCCATCGTCGTCCAGCTCGAAGCCGCGGAGGAGAGCGCGCACCCACGGCGCACCGGCTCCCCTCGCTTCGACCCTGGAAAGAAGTCCGCCCTTGTCCTCGCCCTCGGGGGCACGGTCGAGGGGAAGCACGACCAGCCCGCCCCCCCCCTTCCACTCCTTCCGGAACCATCGCACGAGATCCAGGGCCACCTTCGTGTCTCGGACGACCACGGCCCGGAGGAGCACACCCAGGACCGCCTCGACCGTCTGGGAGAATTCGGGCTCCGCAGCGAGGAAGTCGGCGAGGATTCCCAGGACGCCGTCCGGCGGATCCGACAGGAGAGCCCGCACGGCGGGATCGACGCCTTCGCGGTCCCGCTCCATTCGGGCGAGCGCGGAACGCCGTGCGGCTAAGGCACCGAAAAGGTCCTGCGCCCGCATCTCTTCGTCTCTTGCCCGATCGAGCGCTTCGCGCGCATCCCCGACTTCCCGTCGGGTGGCGTCGAGCTTGCTCCTCGCTTCCTCCAGGCCCTTCCGCAGACCCTCGAGCCGATCGGTGAACAGATCCCCCTGAGAGGCTGCCTCCGTGAGCGCGTCGCGGGCCTCCTGAAGCTCCGCACCGAGGAGCCCGATCCTTTCCTCCAGCTCGGCCTGGCGCGCCTGCGCGGCATCTGCGTCTCCCTGGAGCTGCGCGATTCGCCTCGCCACTGCGCGCTCCTGGCCCTCGACCTCGCCTAGGGCTTCCCGCGCCTGCGTGAGAGCTTCACGGGCCCTCTCCGAGCGCTCGGAGTGCGCCTCCACCTCTTTCGTCAGCGTGGCCAGCTCCGAGTCCAGCGATCCCCTTCGCTCAACGAGCTCGCGGCTTCGTTCCTCGGATTCCTCGAAAGCCCGCCTGGCCTCCGCACGCTCCCCGGAGATCTGCTCGACTCTTCGCTCGGCGTATCCCGCCCCCTCCTCGGCCACCGCGAGCTCGCGCTCCCACCGAACGAGCTCGTTCTTCAGCTCCTCTACCTTCCGGGTGGCCTCGGAGCGCGCCTTCTCCTTCTCCAGCTGCGCGATTCTCAGTCGCTCCAATTCGCTCTCGGCAGTGGCGATCTGCGCCTTGAGGCCTTCGTCTCTCTCGAGGTCCCCGCTGAGCCGCCTGCGGATCCTCTGGAGACGGACGCCGAGCTCCTCGAGCTGAGCGCGTGCCAGTGTGAGCTCCAGATCGAGGCGCCGTTTTCGCAGCTCACGGTACCGCTCCGCCTTGCCCTTCTGGCGCGCGAGGGACCGGACCTTGCTCTGCACCTCGCCGATCAGGTCCTCCAGCCGCTGGAGATCCACCTCGGCCCGTTCCAGTCCCCGCGATGCCTCCTTTCGTCGATCCTTGTACTTCCCGATGCCCGCGGCTTCTTCGAACAGCCCCCTGCGCTCCTCCGCTCTGCCGGAGAGGATCGCGTCGATCATTCGATTCTCGATGATCGCGTAGGCGTTGGCGCCGAGCCCGGTGTCTCTGCAGAGCTCCTGGACATCGCGCAGCCGGCAGGCGGAGCGGTTCAGGTAGTAGTCGCTTCCCCCGTCCCGATATACCGTTCGCGCGATCTCCACCTCACTGAAGGGAACGGGGAGGGCCCCGTCTTCGTTTGTGACCTCGATCGACACGGAGCCCCGATTCACGGGGCGGCGACTGACGGTGCCCTGGAAGATCGCCTCCTCCATCTTNNTTCTCCCAGCACCCACCGAATCGCGTCGGAGATGTTGGACTTCCCGCAGCCGTTGGGACCGACGATCGCTGTGATCCCGTCGTTGAAGACGATCTCGGTGCGATCGGCGAACGACTTGAACCCGTGAAGGCGCAGCGCTCGGAGCTTCATCCGTTGACGGTGAAGGTCGGCGCGGCCAGAAGCTCGGGAAGCTCCCGGATCCCGGGAGCCCCGAACGAGATCCCGGGAATGGTGACGTATCCCAGCAGCGCCAAGAGTAGCGCGACGAAGACGAGAAGTATCACGAACGTCAAGACGATTGGAAGAAGGAATCTGCGGGCCGAGACCTGCTCTCCGATGCCCGGGCGACCACCCGACCCCTCCTCGGCCTCGGTGGCGGCCACTCCCGGCACCTCAGCCGGGACCGAGCTTGGTGACTCGCCTTCCTTCGCTCGGGCGCCTTCCCGGTCCGAGGGGCCCAAGTCGTGAATCACGGTCACCTCGGGCTCCGGCTTCTCGGTCGGCGGCCCAGAGGTCAGCCGAATCACGCGGTCGGCTTCCGACGCAAGCCTACCCGCTCCGGCGGACTCCGCCGGGAGATACAGCATGAGGACGCTTCCGGCACCACGGGCCCCCGACAGGACCGCCGACCATCGCGGGTCGCGATACGCGCTCTCTGGATCGGCGACGACAGTCCCGGAGGGCACGAATCGGTAGGATCCGTCTCCGACCTCCTTCGCGACCCTCGTCCAGGAAGCCCCGTACAGAATGACGTCGGCGAGCCCTTCCTCGTTGGATCCGCCCACGACCTGGTGCAGCGGGGCGTCGGAGAGATCGCCGTCGGCGAGCAGAACCTCGTGCTCGGCGTCCGACCATCGGGTCGCCAGACGGACGGCGAGACGGGCCGGCCAACCGTGACGACGCGGTCCCTCCTCGGCAAGGAGGGCAACCACCTCACCCCGGTCGGCCGAAGGTGGCGAGAGAGAGTCGGGCGGTAGCGGATGTCCAGGATCGACCGAGTAGACGTCGCCGTGGGCGCCCCGCCTCACCACTCAGAACTCCCTTCGCTTTGCATCACCCCACAGCTCCTCCAGTTGGTAGAACTGGCGCGTGGTAGAGTGGAAGACGTGAACGACGAGGTCGATGTAATCGATCAGGACCCACTGTCCACCCTGCAGGCCCTCCACATGGTTCGGTCGAATGCCCTCTTTTTGCAACTCGTCCAAGATGTGATCGGCGATCGCCTTGACCTGAACGTCGGAGGTGCCGGAGGCGATCAGGAAATAGTCCGTTGCGGAGGAGATGCCCCTGAGATCGAGGGAAACGACGTCGTGAGCCTTCCGCTCCAGCGCCAGCTCGGCGGCGCGCTCCAGAATGGTAACGGTGTCGGGAGGCGCGGTCGCGCTTCCCCTGCCCTCTTGCGGTGACTCGCGTCTCTCTACGATCAGCTCTCCTCCGGCTCTACTCGAACCTCGATGGGGGTCTCCACATCCTTCAGGAACCGGACGACGACTTCGTATACGCCGACTTGCTTCAAGGGTTCTTCCAAGATCACGTGCTTCCGATCGATTTCGAAGTCGGCAGTCATCTCGTTCAGCCGCTCTGCGATGTCGACCGCCGAAACCGAACCGAAAAGCTTCCCTTCCTCGGAAGCCCGGGCGAAGAAGGTGAGAGACGCGCCCTCGAGCTGCGAGAGCCGCCTGCGGCCCTCGAGGTAGTCCCTCTTGGCCCGCTCCTCGGCCAACCGCTGCTCTTCCTCGATCCGCTTCAGGTTCGCCTCGGAGGCCTCGTAGGCCAATCCCTGCGGCAGGAGGTAGTTCCTCGCATACCCCGGCTTGACCGACACGACCTGACCCGACTCTCCCAGATCTTCGACGGTCTTCTTGAGAATCACCTTCATCTTTCAGCTCCTTGGGTAAGGATGCCCTCTTTCAAGATTCAGCCCTGGCCTTGCGGATCGCCGGGAGGACAGCGCCGGAGGCGAGATCTCAGTCCTGCTCCTCACCTCGCCAACCCTGTGCAGCGCGAGCGCGCAGATCGAGCCAGGAGTCCCCTACTCCCACCAACATCGCCGCCAGCGCGACGAGGGGTCCGGCGAAGAGGACCACCAGTGCCAGCAAAAGGCCACCTGCCAGCCCCAGCCCACCCCACAGCACCAGGAGGACCGCGACCCCTCGCAGTATGTATAGCGCGGCCATGAACGCAACCAGATTCGTTCCAAGCCTCCCCCACCCCACGCTCCACTCGGCCATCAGGAGCAGCAGCAAGCCCGCGATGAAGACCCAGATCAGGGGATCCGCGAAGCGGAACTCCCGAATGGAGCGAAGCGCCGGCCCCCGACGCGGCGACATCCGAACGTGCAGCCACCAGGCCACTCCGAGAGACGCCAGGGTGCTCAGCCCGAGAAGCGCCGGAAAGAGGACGGACTGAACCCTCGCCGTCAGCGAGAGCGTCTCCGCCAGCTCTGCCTGCAGGTCGCCCTCCGACAACATGTCCATGACCTGTAGCGTCGCGCCGACGCTCGACTGGAGCCGCTCGGTGACCAGGGCCTCAACCCAGCTCCAGCCACTCAGGACGGCCAGAATCCCCGCCACACACACCACAGCGCCCACCACCGCGGGTAGAGCGCGAGCGAGAAAAGGGCGCTCGGGCAGGAGCAGCGAGAGGGCGACGAACCAGCCCCCCACTAGGATGGCCCATCCTCGCTCCAGGTACCAAAGTCCGCTCGTCGGCTCCCCAGCGAACACGGCGGCGAAGGCGCCTGCGGTCAGGAGCAGCACGAACAGCCTGCCACCCGGGGCCAGAAACGTCAGCATCGCGAAGGTCACGACGATCGAGACGAGAGGTTGGCCGACCGACAGGGTCACCGCGAGCGCCAGAAGTCCCAGGGGGCGAAGCCATCCTCCCTCCCGAACACTCCCCTCGGTCATGAGCTCCGATCAGCGGTCGTGATTCTGAACG
>JABAOE010035084.1_pt2 | contig 10537 bp, 11 predicted proteins | sample 7062141 | NCBI WGS metagenome assembly JABAOE01 (sample SAMN14538627, study PRJNA623070) | marine sediment metagenome | biome: marine biome [ENVO:00000428]; feature: marine pelagic biome [ENVO:01000023]; material: deep marine sediment [ENVO:00002113] | place: India: Gulf of Khambhat ...
GCCAGCATGTCGCTCAGCGATTTCTCTTTCACCCGCGTGATCTCCACGCCGTCGGGCAGGCTGAGCTCCACCTTCTCCATGCGGCCGGCCTCGTTGGCGCCGGCCTGGTACCAGTGCACGTCGGGCAGCTTGACGCCGACATCATTGTGCATCCAGCCGCGCATATAGACCGCCGCCGTATGCGCCCATTCCGGCGAGCCGATGCGCTTGCCCTTCAGGTCTTCCGCCGTTTTGATGCCGCTGTTCTTGTTGACGTAGAAGGATGAGAAGCGGAACAGCCGCGAGCACGGCACCGGCAGGCCGATAATGTCGGCGTCATCGCGCGTCACCTGGGCGGTGAACTTGGCGAACGACAGTTCCGTGACGTCCCATTCCCGGTTGAAGGTGAAGCGGGCGAAGATCTCGTGATGGCCGAGATTGAGCCAGGTATGGTCGATGCCTTCCGCCTTGACGATGCCGAGCCGGAAATCGCGGAAATGGTCGTAATCCGTCGTCGCGATCGAAAGGCCTGATGCCGCCCATGTCGCCCCCCTGTTTCAGCCGACCAGCGCGCTTCGCAGGCCACCGGCGGCACCTTAGGGCGCTTGTTGGCACCTGCCTATGAACTGTTCGCCATGGCGAAACGCCGGCCTTGCCGGCCGGCTCACGTCACCTTCGAGTAGTAATAATCCCAGGTTTTCTGGAACAGGCCCGGCTTCCACAGCTTCTCGATGCAGGCGTGCTGTTCCTGCTCGCTGAATTCGTAGGGCGTACCGATCTGAATGGCCATATATTGGCGCTGGGCGTTTTCCTCCACATAGGCCGCCAGCGCGAAGCACTCCAGCATGTCGGTGCCGGCAGCAACCACGCCATGCGCCTTCAGGAGCACCGTGTGCTTGTCGGCCAGCGCCGCCGCCAGGCGCTCGCCCATCTCCTTGGTGTTGACCGACATCGGCGTGTCGAGAAGCTGCGAGTCGGCGACCAGCACGCCCTGGGCGTAGACCGGCCGAAGGCCGTGGCCGGTCATGGTCAGGAATGTCGACCATTTCGGATGGGTGTGGGCGACCGCGTTGATGTCCGGCCGGGCCCGGTAGATCTCCGAATGGATGTGGTATTCCAGCGGCGGCCGTGCCTCGCCTTCCAGCTGGTTGCCGTCAAGGTCGATGGCGACGATATCGTCGGTGGTCAGGCTGCTGCGGATGCTGGCGCCGGAATTGATGTAAAGGCTGCCGGCGTCGCGGCGCATGCTGCAATGGCCGTTATGGTCGATATAGTCGGCCCGCTCCAGCATGCGGATGCAGTCGACGAGCTGCTGCTTCTTGTCCGTCTCAGCCATGGTCTCCCCGTCCCGTTTGTGGCGGGTCAGGCGGCGCCCGCCATGTCATCGCCTATAAATCGACCGTCCGCCGCCACAGATCCCAGGCGCGCAGCCCGGCCTTCATGTTGATTTCGTCGGCCAGCCGGCCCTCCTCGACGCTGAGCGCGGCGATCGGCCCGCCATAGGCGGTGGCCTGGTTCTGGATGCGCGCATTGACCTCCGTATAGACGGCCCTGAAGACGGCGCTCTGCAGGTCCGGCCCGACGGCGACGCTGCCGTGGGCGCGCATCAGCACGACGCATTTGTCGGCCAGCGATTCCACCAGCGCCACGCCCTTTTCGCCGTTGCCGACCAGCATGTCGGTGGCGCCGAACTTGTCTGAAATGTCGAAGACCGGCACGCCGGCGGCCAGAAATGCCGCATTATGGAACATCGCCCGCATCGGCGTTTCGACCAGGCCGAAGGGAATGACGGAGGGCGAATGGCTGTGCACCACGGAGTTGACGTCGCCGCGCGCCCGGTAGATCTCGCCGTGAATGAAGCGCTCCAGAAAGCTTGGCCGGACATCGCCGCCGCAGGTCCGGCAGTCCAGATCGAACTCCTGGATATCGTCGGCGCTAACCAGCGCCGGCGCCAGCCCGCGTGACATCAAGAAACGGTCCGGCGCATCCGGGTGGCGCATGGAGACATGGCCGAAAGCGTCGACCACGCCCTGTCTGGCAAGAATGCGACTTGCTGCGGCAAGATCCTCCACAAGCGCCCGATCGACCGGCCCGCCCGAAACCGGTGACGATCCGCCACCGCCGGCATCCGCCGGCGATCGCGCGACCTGCCAGGCAATGGCGCTGCCGGCAATTGGGCAAAAGCATGAACCGCTGTGCATGGTCTCCCCGCCATCGTTGCGCTTGGCCGACCGGTTTTGCGCCAAGCCGGCCGCCGCGTCCAGCCCCGCCCGGTGCCGTACCGGCCTAGCCTCGGCCGATGAACGGCATCTTTGTCGCCATGATCGTCATGAACTGGATATTGGCATTAAGCGGCAGGCCGGCCATGTGTAACACCGCCTCGGCGACCAGATCGACGTCCATGGTCGGCTCCGGCGCGATCGTGCCGTCGGCCTGCGGCACGCCCTCCTTCATCCGCGCCGTCATGTCGGTCGCCGCATTGCCGATATCGATCTGACCGCAGGCGATGTTGTACGGTCGGCCGTCCAGCGAGATGGAGCGCGTCAGGCCGGTCACGCCGTGCTTGGCAGCGGTATAGGGCGCCGAGCCCGGCCGCGGCACATGCGCGGAGATGGAGCCGTTATTGATGATGCGGCCGCCCTGCGGCTCCTGTTTGCGCATCAGGTTGAAGGCGCCGCGGGCGGTCAGGAACACGCCGCTCAGATTGACGTCGATGACGCTCTTCCACTGCTCGACTGTCAGGTCGCCGACGGGCAGGGCCGGCGCATTGGTGCCGGCATTGTTGAAAATGACATCGAGCCGGCCGAACCGCTTCTCAGTCGCTGAAAACAGGTCATCGACGGCCTGCGGGTCGGCGACGTCGCATGGCACCGCCAGGGCCATTTCGGCGCCGACACCGGCTTCGGCGATCGTCGCATCGAGTTCGGCGGCGCGGCGGCCGGTGACGACGACCCGATAGCCGGCGCGCAAGAACGCCTGAGCCGTATGTCTGCCGATGCCGGAACTGGCGCCCGTCACCATGGCGATCTTGCTGTCTGCTGCCATTGCCGTTGCCCCTTTCATTATCTGAGCCTGTTGAAGAAAGCTTAGGCCAAGAACGCCGCAATGACAGCCCGATCCATGCGGCGAATGGCAACCGCCGCAGGCTTGCGCCGGCCGGACCGATCGGCGACACAGGCGCCATGGACACGCCCCTCACCCTGTGTGTCGACGGCGGCGGCAGCGGCTCGCGCGCCCGGCTCGCCGATCGCAACAACAAGACGCTTGCCGAAGCGGCCGCCGGCCCATGCAATCCGACCACCGATCTTGCCGCGGCGGTTGCCGCCGTCTCGCAATTGTGGCGCGACACCACTGGTGCAGCCGGCATCGACCCGGCGGTTACGGCCGGTCATCGCCTTGCCATCGGTGGCGCCGGCCTGGTCATGCCCCAGGCGCGCGCCGCCTTCGCCGCAGCCCTGCCGGCATTTGCTGCAACCACCATCGTCACCGACGGCTATGCGGCGCTGATCGGCGCCGGCGGCGGCAAGCCGTGCTGCCTGATCGCCATGGGCACCGGCGCCGTCGGCCACCGGCTTCTGCCGGACGGCCGCTCCTTCCAGCGCGACGGCTGGGGCTGNNCCTGGATTGGCCGGCAGGCGGTTGAACACGCCTTGATGGCGCGCGACGGCGTCATTGAGGCCGGCGAACTGGCCGCTGCCGTCAACCGGGCGATCGGCGAAAGCGAGGCGGCGGCACTGGCCTTCCTGTCGGCGCCGGCGCCGGCCCGCCTTGCCGCTCTTGTGCCGCTGGTCGTCGCCGCCGACAAGGCCGGCGACGCCGCCGCCACCGGCATCCTTGCGCGCGCCGCCGCCCATGGCGCGGCATTGCTTGACTCGCTGCAGCCTGCCGCCGGCGAGCCGCTCTATATAACCGGCGGCCTCACCGATGTGCTCAGGCACCGCATCGAGGCGTTAACCGGCCGCCGCTTCGACCGCCCGCAGGGCGACGCCCTTGACGGCTGTTTGCTGATCGCCTGCGGCCGCGCGCCGGACGAGCTGCGCCAGCCGCCGCCCCTATGACGCCGCCTTGAGCCGCACGGCACCCTCAGCCAGGGCTGCCCGCAGATCGCCGGCGTGACGCGACAGCAGCGTACGCGCCTCGGCGGCGCCGTGGCCGCAGGCGATCATCACCGCCATCTTCACCTCGCCGCCGGCCTCGTCGACGGCCGCTTGTGCCTGTGCGTCGTCGCAGCCGGTCAGCGCCGTAACGATGCGCACGGCGCGGCGGCGCAGTTTCTCGTTGCTGGCGCGCATATCGACCATCAGGCCGCGATAGACGCGGCCAAGCCGCACCATGACCAGCGTGGAAAACAGATTGCAGAACACCTTTTGCGCCGTGCCCGCCTTCATCCGGGTCGAGCCGGCGATCGCTTCCGCGCCGGTTTCAATAAGCACCGGATGGCTGCACGCCGCCAGCAACGGTGTGTCGGGATTGCAGGCGACGCCGACCGTCATGGCGCCGAGCAGTCTGGCGTATTTGAGCGCGGCGACGGTGAACGGCGTCGCGCCGCTGGCGGCAAGGCCGATCACCACATCGCGCTCCTTGACGCCGGCCTTCAGGATGTTCCACTGGCCGTCTTCTGCCGCATCCTCCGCCCCCTCCACGGCTTCAAGAACCGCCGCCTCGCCGCCGGCCAGGACGAAAAGCAGCCGGTCATCCGGCCAGTTGAAGGTTGGCGTCAGCTCCACGCCGTCCTGCACGCCGATCCGCCCCGACGTTCCGGCGCCGACATAGACCAGCCGCCCGGCATCGGCCAGTCGCGCCGCGGCCGCCTCCGCCGCGGCCGCAATGGCCGGCAGGGCAGGCCCGACGGCTGCGACCGCGGCCATCTGGTCCTCGTGCAAGGCCCGTATCAGGTCGATGCCCGACCAGGTTTCAAGGTCGGCAAACCGCGGATTGATCTGTTCCGTCGACATGGCGCTACACGCAACACACTCGCCAAATGGCAGACCCGGCATTTGTGCTAGCGCAAAAGTGTTGAGAATTTGCCAGCCGCCACAGCCCTATGCGGCTGCCAGCCGCCGCACGACGACAGGAAGAAGCAGCGCCAGGGCGATGATCCGCACCAGGTGATGAAACGCCACAAAGGCGGGATCGAAGTCGAATGCCAGCGCCATCGCCGCCATCACCTCAAGGCCGCCCGGCGCGAAGGCGACCCACACCTGGCCGAATGAAAGCCCGACCAGGCCGGCGGTCACCGCGGCGAACAGGCCCGAAACGATGGCTGCGATGACCACATAGACCAGGCCGTGCCGGAAGCCCGCCGCGATATCGCCGATGCCAAAGCCGACGAACCGCGACCCGACGATGCCGCCGATCACCACAAAGGCCGGCGCCATGATCCAGCTCGCAACGCCGCCGCTGACGAGGCCGGCGGCGTGCAAAACGGCGCTGACCAGCAAACCACCGATCACATAGGCGGCCGGAATCCGGGCCCGGTCGGCCAGCCAGCCCAGCAGCAGCGCCAGCGCGAGGCTCGCAGCCAGCGCCGGCGCCGCCATATTGGCGGGCGCGGCCGGCAGCGACGAAGCCGGCGGCATCAGCGGCGCGATCACATTCGGCAGCGCGGCGGTCAGAAACAGCAGCCTGAAACACTGGATCAGTGCGATCTTGCGGATGTCGCCGTAGCCCTGTGCCGCCATCGCCATGGTCGCCGACAGGCCGCCGGGCGAGGCCGCCAGCACCGCTGTTGCACTGTCGTAGCGCACGACGCGGCGCAGATAGAGATAGGACGCCGCCATCATCACCGGGATACCGACCAGCATCATGGCCAGGCTCACCGACCATTTGCCGGCCTGCGCCAGGGTATCGGCATCGACGCCGCTGCCCAGGGAGACGCCGATCATGGCAAAGGTCAGGTTTCTCAGCGGCGCGGCAACGCCGGGTTCCAGCCGGCTCAGCGACACCAGGGCCACGGCGACCGTCGAGCCGACCAGCCAGGGCGCCGGGAAGCCGAGCCAATGGGCCAGGGCGCCGCCGGCGCCACCGATAACGCATGCAATCACCGTTTTTCCTATGACGGCAGCATGTGCGATGGGGCAGTCCTTTCCTGGTCCGCTCGCCGGCGCTCCCCACATGGCGGCGCCAGGGCCGCCAATATCGTCATCAACGACCGGCGCGCCAGGCCTTAGTCTGCGTGCCGCGTGGCGAAACATCGCCTTGTGCCGCCCCGGCCCGTTCCCGCACAATGCGACAAACGGCAAAAGCCAGGCGACAGGCAGGCGACAGGCATCATGATGAAGATCGACGTGTTCACCCATATCTGGCCGACGCCCTATTACGAGGCGCTCGCCGCCGCCACCGGCGAATGGCGCGATATCACCATGCGCAGCCAGAAAGTGCCGATGATGACCGACCTCGACCGCCGGTTTGAGGTCATGGACATGTTCGGTGACTATGTGCAGGTGCTGTCGCTGGCCTCGCCGCCGCTGGAGGTCGTCGCCGGCCCCGACAAGGCACTGGAACTGAGCCGCATCGGCTCCGACTCCATGGCCGATCTGTGTTCGCGCTATCCGGACCGCTTCGTCGGCTTCATCGGCACCGCGCCAATGAGCAATCCCGACGCGCTGGTTGCCGAATCGCGGCGCGCCGTGGAAGAGCTTGGCGCCTGCGGCATGCAGGTTTTTTCCAATGTCGGCGGCAGGCCGCTGGACCTGCCGGAATTCGCGCCGTTCTTCGACTATATGGCGGCGGCCGGCAAGCCGGTGTGGATTCATCCCGCCCGGGCGGAGAACTTTCCCGATTATCTGAGCGAGAAGAAATCCCTTTACGAGATCTGGTGGACCTTCGGCTGGCCTTACGAGACGTCCGCCGCCATGGCCCGGCTGGTCTTCTCCAGGACCTTCGACCGGCTGCCGGATCTGAAGGTGATCACCCACCACGCCGGCGGCATGATCCCGTTCTTTGAGGGGCGCGTCGGTCCCGGCTGGGACCAGCTCGGCGCCCGCACCTCAAACGTCGACTACAAGCCGCTCTTGAAAGAGCTGAAGCGCCGGCCGCTTGATTATTTCAAGCTTTTCTACGCCGACACCGCCACCTTCGGATCGCGTATGGCGATCCTGTCGGCAATCGATTTCTTCGGCGTGGAACATGTGCTGTTTGCCTCCGATGCGCCGTTCGATCCGGAAGGCGGGCCGATGTATATTCGCGAGACGATCGACATTATCGACAATCTGGAGATCAGCGAGGCCGATCGCCGCGCCATTTACCAGGACAATGCGGTACGGCTGCTCGGCCTGAAAATCTGACGCCGATATCGCTCAACGACGTCCGGTGCACAGACGCCAGACGATGAAAACAGGGAGGACATGGACAATGACGATCTCGTTATTCGCACGCGCCGGCGCCGCGCTGATCGGCGCGACGATGGCCCTGACAATGCCGGCCGCCGCCCAGGTCATCGGCATCGGCACGACCAAGGGCGGCGCCAATGCCGCCGTCGGCGCGGCGATTGCCAAGGTCGTGTCCGATTCCGCCGGCTTTCAGATGCGCCCCCAGAAGATGGGTGGCACGCAGCAATATATGGCCATCGTCAATGCCGGCGATCTGGAATTCGGTCTCTCAAACGTCATGCAATTCGGCATGGCGGTCGACGGCACCGGCATGTCGGCAGGCACGCCGCATCCCGATATGCGCCTGGTCGCCACGCTGATGCAGTTCCGCAATGGCGTGATTGTCGGCAAGGACTCCGGCATCAATTCGCTCGCCGACCTGAAGGGCAAGCGGATTCCCGACGGCTACGCCGCCGCGCCGTTGTTCAACGTCTTCAAGAACGCCTTTCTGGACAGCGCCGGCCTCACCATGGACGACATCACGCCGGTACCGATTGTCGGCCTGCCGCAAAGCTGGGCAGCTTTCCGCGAGGGCAAGGTCGACATGACCATTGCCGCGGCCGGCGCCGGCGCCGTGCGCGAAATGGAAGCGGCGATCACCGGCGGCATCAAATATATTCCGCTGATCGACGACGCGGCGGTGCGGGCCGCCCTGCCGCGCACCCGCTTTGAGGTCATCCAGCCGGCCGCGCCGCTGGTTGGCGTGCTGGAGCCGACCCTGTTCAATGTCTATGAATATGTGCTGTTCGCCAATGCCGCCGCCGACGACGAGACGGTCTACAAGGTGGTGGCGGCCATCATCGACGGCGAGGACGATCTGCGCGCCACCAGCCCGCTGTGGAAGACCTACAGCCCGCAAAACATCGCCACGCAGTTTGAAGGACTGGAATACCATCCTGGCGCGGCGAGATATTTCAAGGAAAAGGGGCTCTGGAAGGAGTGACCCGCATCGCCGCCCGCCGGACGCTGCATCCTTGACCGCCGGGCCGCTGTGGCGCCGCCCGGCGGCGGCGGCGCTGGGCGCGGCGATCAGCGTCGTCGCGCTTGCCCTGGCCGCCCAGGCGCCGCTGCGCTTTGGCGTCCTGGTCTTTACCGAACAGATTCTGGCGGCACTTCTCGGTCTCGGTCTCGCCGCCTGCTTCGTTTCACGGCCGCTCGGCCGCTGGGGTCGCCTCGGCGAGGCGCTCGATGCGCTTTGCGCGGCCGCCGGCCTCGCCGTCGGCCTTTACCTGGCGCTGCGCTACCCGGCGCTGGCCCAGGACTATTACTTCCGCAAGGCCGAGGCGGCGCTGGCCGGCATCATTCTGGCGCCGCTGCTGCTGGAAGGGCTGCGCCGCACCACCGGGCCGGCGCTCGTCGCCGTCACGGTCGCCTTTCTCCTTTATGCGCTGGCCGCCGATCTCGTTCCCGGCCGCCTGCAGGGCCGCGCCATGGCGCCCGCCGATCTCGTCGCATTCGTCACCGTCGACAACCTCGCCATATTCGGCCTGCCGCTAACGATCATCGGCACGGTGGTCGTCGTCTTCATAATCTTCGGGCAACTGCTCCAGCGCACCGGCGGCGCCACCTGGTTCACCGATCTCGCCGCCAGCCTGGTCGGCCGCTACCGCGGCGGCGCCGCCAAGATCGCCATCGTCGCCTCCGGTTTGTTCGGCTCCATCTCCGGCAGCGCCGTGGCCAATGTCGCCTCCACCGGCATTCTCACCATCCCGATGATGAAAAAGGCCGGCTTTCCGAGCCGGGGCGCCGCCGCCTACGAGGCCGTCGCCTCCACCGGCGGCCAGATCATGCCGCCGATCATGGGCGCGCCGCCTTCCTGATGGCGGAGTTCCTGGAGCTCTCCTACGCCGACGTGATCGCCGCCGCCGCCGTACCGGCGCTGTTGTTTTATTTCTCCGTCCTTTTGACCGCCGATCTCGACGCCGCGCGGCTTGGCGCCGCACCGCTGCCGCCTGGCGAGGTGCCGCGCCCGCTGGATGTCATGCGGCAAGGCTGGTTCTTTCCGCTGCCCTTCGTCATGCTGATCGTCGTCCTGTTTGCCTGGAATCTCGGGCCGGCGGAAGCGGCCTTGTGGGCCGCCGCGCTCTTGGTGCTGGTCGCCATCGCCTTTGGCGGCGCCGGCCGGCGCCCCGGGCTGCAAACCATGTGGCGTGTGCTCAGCGATGGCGGCCTGGCGGCCATCGATGTCATCCTCGTCGGCGCGGCTGCCGGCATGATCATCGGCATTCTGGAGAACACCGGCCTCAGCTTCGGCCTCACCTATGTGCTGGTCGGCCTGGGCGAAGGCGATCTGTGGCTGTTGCTTCTGGCCACGGCGGCGATCTGCATCGTGCTCGGCATGGGCATGCCGACCACCGGCATTTACGTGCTCGTCGCGACGCTCGCCGGGCCGCCGCTGATCGAGCTCGGCATCGAGCCGCTCGCCGCCCACCTCTTCGTTCTCTATTTCGGGCTGATGTCGATGATTTCGCCGCCCGTCGCCATCGCCGCCTTCACCGCGGCGAGCATTGCCGGCGCCGGGCCGACGGCGACTGCGGTCTCAGCCATGCGCATCGGCTGGATCGCCTTTGTCGCCCCGTTCCTGTTTATCGCCGATCCGGCGCTGCTGCTCGTCGGCAGCTGGCCGCAGATCGCCATTGCCACGGCGATGACCGTGCTTGGCATCTGGGCCGTTGCGGCCGGCGCTTCCGGCTATCTGGTCGGCGCCCTTGCACCGACGCAGCGGCTCATCGCCCTGGCATCGGGAGCGCTGCTGCTTGGCTCGCGCTTTGTCCCCGACTGGACCGCCGTGCTGGCCATTGCCGGCGCCGCCGCAATGGCCGGCCTCTATGTCCTAAACCGGCGCATCGCCGGCCCTCAGCCGTCGGTTCGCGAATAGCCCGAGCCGGTTTCCCAGGAGCCGCTGACATAGGGCCGGCCGACCCGGTTGCACCAGTTCTCCCAGCCGCGCTCGAAGGTGAAGCCGGCCCGGCCGGCGGTGATTGCGGCGATCTCGCCGTCCGACAGATAGGTCACCTCGCCCATTGCCATCGCCTTGATCTGCATGTCGGCGTTGAGCTCCATATAGACGGAGGTGAACACCGCCTCGCGCAGCGACCGCCCGACGACGACGCCGCCATGGCCGCGCATCAGCGCCACATTGCGCCCGCCCAGGCACCGCGCCAGGTCGCGGCCCATCTCCAAACTGG
>JABAOE010003519.1_pt3 | contig 10532 bp, 11 predicted proteins | sample 7062141 | NCBI WGS metagenome assembly JABAOE01 (sample SAMN14538627, study PRJNA623070) | marine sediment metagenome | biome: marine biome [ENVO:00000428]; feature: marine pelagic biome [ENVO:01000023]; material: deep marine sediment [ENVO:00002113] | place: India: Gulf of Khambhat ...
GGCAGCCGGCGGCGTCGAGGCCGCGCTCCTCACGCGTCCACCGGAACACGTCCTCGTCGCGGGCGGCGACGTACCAGTCGGCATCCCCCGGCTCCCAGCCGCGGAGCCGGATCGGCCCGGCGTCGATGGTCGGCACTTCCACCGTGGACAGCGTACGCAACCTGGCACGTTTTGGAACCCCCGAAACCGCGGGGCGCCCCCATCAGGGACCGCCACCGCGCACGAGCACCGCCGTCGCCGACGCGGCCATCTCGAACCCGCTTCCGCCTGCGCCGAGCCCGATCCTCCCCACGATGACGAGCTCGACGGTGCGAGCCGCGGTGACGGTGACGGCGTCACCTTCGGTGACGACGGAGACGCCCGCCCCGGGGCATTCGCCCACGTCGAACGACGCGGCGAGGACATCACAGGCGTACTCCCGGGCCAGCGCAGGGTCGAGGCGGACCGTGCCGGCCTCGCGGTAGGCGGTTTCGTCGAGTGCGGCCGTCGCCGCAGTGGCGGCGGCATCGACGGCGCCGACGAGTGTGCGGCGGGCATGGAGGATCCGCCAGAGGTCGCTCGAGATGCCGGCCATTGCGAGGACGATGAGCGCCACGAACACGACGAGGAGCGGCGCTGCGGCGGCGCGCTCCGCGGTCACGGGAAACTCCGGTAGCGGTCGATCGTCTCCCGGTGGGTGACCCGGTGCTCGAAGTCGGCCACGGTGCCGACAAAAGGAACGACGGCCATCGGCATGCGGACGGTGACCGTGGCGCTCACACTCCCGCCGCGATCCAGGCGGCCCGGCGAGCTCGAGGCGAGCTCGACACGAAGGCACCCCGGGTCCTCGATACAACTCCGGGCCTCGATGGCGGCGACGGCGCGGGTCGACGCGTCGACGGCGGCCTCCCAGTCGTCGGCGAGTACCGCAGCCCGCGCCGCCTCCTGGGCAGCCAGCGACGCCATCCCCGCCCGCTCGTACCAGGGAGCGAGCGAGAGAACGGCGACGGCCGCCGGGACGACGACGAGCCCAAGACCAGCCACCCACTGCACGACGGCGAAGCCGCCGCTCACGGTGCGGGCTCGACGACCGACCTGCTCTCCTCGAGGATCCACACGTCGGGGAAGACAGGAACGAGGCCCCGCAACGGGCCCTCGGCGACGGCGACCATCACCGTCTCGCCCGCCTCCGTCTCCCGGCGGCATCGCACCTCGATGCCGCCACCGGCGGAGCCGCCCAGCACTCCACCGGGCCCCCTCAACACGGCTTCGGCGTGCTCGACGCAGGCCGGTGCGTCGCGGCCGAGGGCGGCGCCGTGGCGGGCCGCCTCGTCGACGGCGAGGCGCACCGCGCCGCGGACGTACTGGACGACGACAACGTTGGCGACGAGGACGATCACCACGATCGCCAGCGCCATGGCCCCGATCCACTCCGCGGCGGCGAAGCCGGCCTCGCCGGCCCCTCTCAGCCGCGGGGGACACCGAGCTGGCCGCGCATCCATTCGATGACGTCCACTCCGAGCGTCTCCATGGCCGCGAGGACGGCGAGGAGCACGAGAAGCCCCACCGCGGCGATGCCGATCGCCTCTGCGGTCTGGAAGCCGGCCTCGTCGCCGAGACGGGCAAGCACAGCGAATCGTCTGGTCATGTCATCCCTCTCCTTCACGGAAGGCGTCCTATCGATCGGAGGACGATCCACGGCAGCGGGGCGGCGACGAAGAGCACGAGCACGGGGCCAAGCACGCCGACGATCGGCACGAGCATGACGGCGCGGCGGCGGGTCGCCTCTCGGCGCACGGTCTCGCGCATGTCGGCGCGTACCGCGCTGGCCAGCGCCAGCAGCCCAGCGGCGACGTCGGTCCCGCGCTCCTCCGCCCCGGCGAGAGTCCGGTAGCAACGCCTCGCGTGCGGCTCCGGCGTCACCTCCGCCAGCCTTCGGAAGGCCGTGCTCGCCGCCAGACCGCTGTGGTGGAGCCGCAACGCCTCAGCGATCTCGGTGACGACCTCACCCCGGCCTCTCTCGACAAGCCGGGTGGCCGCGGCGACGACGCCGCCTCCGGCCCGCACCCACACGGCGAGGAGCTGGCAGACCGTGGCGAGCTCGAGACGCATCCGGCGCCGTCGCCTCCGTATCGCCCGGTCGATCCTCCCCCGCCAGAGGGATACGGCACCGATTGCCCCGACGCCGGCGAGCACCCAGCTCCCGGCGGCCAGCGCCCCCGCCGCCACGGCGACGCCGACGCCGGCGGCCCCACCGCCGGCCGCTGAGCCCACGAGGCCGAGACGGTACCGACGCACCCGGTCGGCATCACCGAGGGCTGCCCACATCCCGCAGCTACGGAGGCGTCTTCGCAGCCGGAGCTCGCCGGCACCGCGGAGCCAGCTCCGCACCGTCTCGATGACCTGCACCGAGCCGGGCCAGGGTGGTACAACGAGCGCCGACGGCTCCACACCCGTGCCGAGTCGGGCCCGGCTCCCCTGGACGTAGGGGCGGAGCCGCCGCCGCAACGATGGAGGCGGCGGGTAGAGCGCGGCCCCCAGCGAAGCCGCTGCGATGCCGGCGCACGCGGACGCGAGCAGCAACGCGGGCGTCATCGCGGCACCTGCCCGAGCACTCGCGGCTCCAGGGGTTTGCGACCCAGCCGGGCCACCAGGCCTGCCCCCCCGAGTGAGAGAGCCGCTCCCAGGCCGAGGATGACGAGCCCCGGCGCCGAACCGTAGAACTCCCGGTACGGCCCAGGCCTCACCGTCAGCAAGCCGAGCAGCACCCAGGGGACGACGAAGACGATCCTGGCGTTGAGCTGCTGCTCGAGGACCGAGGTCCTGATCTCCTCAGCGACGGCCAGATCGGCGGCGGTCGCATCGGCGAGGTCGTCGAGGATGACGGGCACGATCGTTCCGCCGCGCTCGTGAGCGAGGACGAGTACCTCGACGACTCGGTCGGTCGTCGGATCGGCCGCTTCGGCTCGCACCGCCTCGAGGGCGCCCACGACGCCGAGCATCCTGATCCGGCTGCCAAACGGTCCAAGCAGTCGGCGCAGCGGTGACGGACCGGCCGCGGCGAGGTCCTCGAGCGCCGTCGCGATCGACGATCCGCTGCGGACTGCAGCGACGACGTGGCGTAGACCGTCGGGCCACGCCTCGCGGATCGCGGCCTGCGTCTGGAGCCGTCGCCGGACCCGAACCCGGCGATACCCGGCCCACCCCACTGCGGCCCCGGCGAGCGCCACCGGGGCCGACGCAGCGACGATGAGGGCAAAGGCGCCGGCGCCAAGCGCTCGAGCCCACGCCCGGATCCCGATCCGGGGGAGCCGACTGCGCAGCCGGGAATCAGCGGGCCTGGCGCGACGCACAGGCGGCACCGCACCGGTGAGGAGTCCGGTACCGACACCGAGAGACATCGCGGCAAGGAACGCGGCGAGGAGCCTCACCGGCGGCTCCCGTCACAGATCGCCCGCAGCGAGGTCCCGGAGGCGTCCTCGATGCGGGCTGCGACTTCAGCCGGAGGGAGGGCGCCGGTCCACGAGAGCTCGGCACCGAGGCTTTCCCTCGTGAAGATTGTCTCGGTCGCGAACTCGTCACCAAGCGATGGCTGGACAGCGAGGATTTCCATCGTCCTCCGTCGCGGCACCCGCCCGTCCCTCGCCACAGCATCCCGGTCGAGATGCACGAGCAGATCGATCGACGACCCGAACACCTTCCTCACGACGTGCTCGGACACGTTCTCGCCCGCCATCAGGGCAGCGTTGACGAGCGCCTCGAGCGCGTCGCGGGCCGAGTTTGCATGGATCGTCGCGCAGAACCCGCACCCCGCGTTCGACGCCCGCGTGAGCTCGAAGGCCTCGGCGCCCCGAACCTCGCCGACGACGATTCGATCCGGACGCATGGCGAGGACGAGCTTGACGAGGTCGCGCAGCGTCACCTGGCTGCGGTCGTCGACACCGGGTGGCCGCGTCTCGTAGAACGACGAGTGGGGTCCGAGCGCGACGTTGAGCTCCCGCACCTCCTCGACACATCGGACACAGTGCGCGGGCGGGGCCGCGGTGAGGAGGGCGGCAAGCAGCGAGGTCTTCCCTGCGCCCGGTGGGCCGGAGATCAGAAACGACGTCGACGCCTGCATCGTGGCCGCGAGGAAGTCGCCTGCGGCTCGGCTCATCGAACCGAGCTCGACGAGGTGCGACAGCGAGTCGCGGCGCAGCGCATACCGCCGCAGCGTGGCCGAGATCCTGTCCGAGACGGGCGGAATGACCGCGGTCAGCCTGGCGGTGCCGTCGAGGACCCTTGCCTGGACGACGGGGCTCGCCGCGTCGAGTCTGCGATCAGTGCCGGCGAGGAGACGGGCCACGAGGTGCTCCGTCTCCGGAACGGTGATCGGGTCGGGGAGGCTGCGGAGCCGGCCGGTTCCGTCGAGAAACGTCACACGGTCCCCTTCGATGAAGATCTCCTCGATGTCGCCGTCGCCGAGCAGAGCCGTGATGGGGCCGAAGGCGGTGATCGAAGTGAGGACCCGCTGCGTCATCCCGCCCGGGTCGCGGAGCCGGTGAAGCTCCGCACCGCCGTCGGCGTGGCGCTGGTATCGATCGACGGTTGCCGCAGCGACCTTGGCGATCGCGTCGGCGTCGGCGTCGGGGTCGAGGCCCTGATCCTCGACCTCTTCGATGACGAGGCGCCGGATCCGCTCGTACGCACTGGCGCTCATCGACGACCTGCCGCCGCCACCAACCGGTCGACAGCGCGGGTGAACGGACCGGGTTTGACGAGCTCGCCCCTCCACTCCGCTTTGGGAACCCTCGGGTCGTACGGTGCGACCGACGCGACAGCGAGGGGCCAAGACCGCGACAGCTCGGCGACGAGCGACCCAGCGGCGAGACGTCCGCCGCTGTTGCGGTTGAGAACGACGTGGAGCGCCCCGGTCTTGCGTAGTGGCCGGGCATCCACCGCCCACTCCAGGAGACGGCAGACACCACCCGGAGAGGCAACCGCCACCACGACGAGGACGTCGGCGGCGGCAACGATGCTGCGGGCGAGGCCGAAACGGCCCCTCGAATGCCCAGGCAGTGCCTCGATCCTCGGTCCAGTGTTGGCGACGACCAGCGCCCATCGGTCTCTGAGCTCCGCGAGTAACTCGAGGACTTCGCCGCTGCGCAACTTCTCCCACTCGTCGGGAGCAGCGATGCCCGGCATCGTTGCGATGCCGCCGGACGGCGAGGGGTGGATGGCAGCGTCCACGGTGCCGCTCCTACTGAAGTGGGCGTCGACGGCAGTCGCGACGTTGGGAGCGAGCGGCAGCCGCAGCCGGGCGGCGAGCCCGGGCGACTGGTCGTCGGCATCGACGAGCAGCACGCCGCCTTGTCCCGACCGGCTCGCAGCCGCGATCGCGATCGCGACCTCGGTCGCGCCGGACCCGCCACCCGCCGAGGCAACGACGACGAGCCGGCCGGCCCGCCGCTCCTCCCCGGACGGAGCCGGGGGTTTCGTGGCCGGCGCCGTCTGTTGGCCGCGAGCTCTCGCGATCTCCGCGGCGAACACCTCGGGCGGGGATGACGCGGGCACGACGCCGTCTGCGGCGAGACCCAGGAGCCACCATTTACCCGGATCGCCCTCCAGCTCTTCATACACGCCGACGACGGCGATGCCTTGCTCGTGGAGGCGCTCCACTGCGAGCGCCGACAGCCACGAGGTGACGTCGTCGACGATGACGACGTCGACGGTCTCGGCAAGCGCCTCGTCGAGTGACATGGCGTAGCCGCGCACGAGGGCGCCGCCGTGGTCCATGACGAAGAAGTGGAGCTGCTGGGCCCAGGGGCGAAGCGTGTGGGCGAGCACGACCACCGGGTCACGGCTCATTCGCCGTTCCCCTCGATGCGCTCGATCGGGTCGGCACCGGTAGCACGCACGAGATACAGCTCGCCGGCGGTGAGTGCCGCCGCGATCTCCAGCGCCTCACCTGTGTCGACGACGAGGCTCAGCGTGACCGCATCCCGCCCCGGCCCTCCGCCCGTGCCGACCGCCGCGATCTCGACGCCGGTCGCCGCGTACTCGGCCGCCCCGGCGGCAACCCGGATGATGTCGATGACGTCGCCTCGGTCCAGGGCGCCATCGACCGCTCGCGAGGCGTCGACGCCGATACTCATCACCCGTCGCGGACCGCCGGGACGCGGCATGGCGATATCGCCGGAGCGCATGGGAGTGCCGGCCGCGACGTCGGCCGTGATCACCCGCCCTGCGGCGGCAGCAGGGCCGGTGTCATCGGGACCGAGAAGACCACCGAGCGACGCGACCCCGGCCGGGACCTCGACGAGGCGGAACATCGACGGCTCCGCCTGCTCCCCTGCGGTGAGGTCCCGACCGGCCACCGCCACTTGTAGCGTCGCCGTCCGATCGCGCAGCACGACGAGGACGAGGAGGAACGCAAGCGCGCCGGCCACGATCATGACGAGGTGCGGGGCCGACAGCAGGCTCGCCATCGGTCGGCGCGACGCCGCCCCGCCCTCCCCGGCCTCGATCGATCCCGAGCTCGCCGTCATCGCAGTTTGAAATGTAATACATTTGTTTACAATCTGTCCACTTGGATAACAGTAGAACACTGTCACGACGCGGGCCCGTCCCGCTGCGCGACAATGCGGGGCGGAGAAGGGAGCCGATGGACCGGGGTGAGGATCCGCTCGAATCGCTGCGGCGGGAGCTGCGCGAGAGCGTCGGCGACGAATTCCGCCGCTCGTCCGAGGAGGACGAGGCGGCCGCTCGCAAGTTGCTGCTGAGCCGGCGCACGCTGACCGACGTCGCACTCGAGCTCGTCTCCCGCGGCGACACCGTCCAGCTCAACGTCGGTGGCGAGCGCTTCGTCGGCATCGTCACATATGCGAGGGGGTCGCTGGCGACCCTCGAGACGTCAAGCGACGACGTCGTCCACGTCAACCTCGCCGGGCCGATCGCCATCCGGGTCACGAAACGGGCGACCTCCGGTGGCCGCTCCCCCGACGAGCTCGGTCCCGACTCGTTCGAGGCCCGCCTCCGCGAGATCGAGCACGAAGGGCAGATGGTCGTCCTGGCGATGCCGGTCATCGGCGAGACGTTCCCCTGCCGGATCGAGGCGGTCGCCGCCGACCACGTGATGGTGGTCGACCGCACCGGACAGGAATGGTTCGTCCCCCTCCACCAGGTCGCCACCGCGACGCGGAGGAGCTGACCGGCTCGGACTCCAGCNNGCAGCGGCGGCGTGCCGGAGCGGATCGGCGAGCCCGGAGACCCGCCGCCGGTCAGAGGGCGAGGTGACCCACGTCGGCCACGACCCCGGTCAGCTCCGCCAGGCGGCTTGCGAACCCGGCGGGGTCGCCCGTCGTCAGGTATTCCGTCGTGCCCGAGCCGCCCCGGTTGGGAGCGACGACCCGGCGCACCTGGCGGGCGACGGCGGCCGATGGGTCGACGACGGGCACCTCGGCGCCGGCGAGCTGCGTGATCCGGTCGGCGACGAGAGAGAAGTGGGTGCAGCCGAGCACGATGCTGGTGGCGCCGGCGTCGAGCAGCGCGCCGACCTCGGCGCGCAGGATCGTGTCGATGAGGGCGTCGTCGCCTCCCTCGATGGCCTCGACGAGGCCCGCAGGCGCCGACTCCACCATCTGTACGCCGCCGGCATGGCGATCGACAACGGACGCGTAGAGCTCGCCCTGAAACGTCGCCGCCGTCGCCAGGACCCCCACGGCGGCTCCGTTCGCCCGCGCCGCCGCCGGCTTCACCGCAGGCTCCATCCCGACGAAGGGCACCTCGGGGTGGAGACGGCGGAGATCGTGCAGCGCCGCCGCCGACGCGCTGTTGCAGGCCACCACCACCGCCTTTGCCCCTCGACCGAGCAGCGCCGCGGTGACCGCCACCGAACGCTCCCGCACCTCCTCAAGCGTCCGCCGCCCGTAGGGCGCCCACGCCCGGTCGGCGACGTAGACGACCGTCTCGTCCGGCAGCAGGCGCCGCATCTCGGTGAGGATCGCCAGGCCCCCGACGCCCGAGTCGAAGACACCGATGGGACGCTGTGCACCCGCCACGGTCCAGGGCAGGCGGCGCCTCAGGCGCGATGCCGTCGAACCGCGCGCCGGCCGGGCAGCCTCAGAGCGCATTCGTGAGGGTGTCGANNGCTCGAGGAGGAACGAATCGTGACCCTTGTCGGAATGGACGGTGATCCAGCGATAGGGAACGTCGGCGACCTCGAGGAAGCGGACCAGCTCTTCCTGCTCCTCCGGGTAGAAGCACACATCGGAGTCGATCGAGAACACCATGTAGCGCTGGTGCTTGCAGTCGATGAAGAGGTCGGCGAGATCGTCCCGGCCCGCCTCCCCGACGAGGTCGTAGGTGTTCCAGGCGTGCATGATCCGCAGGTAGCTGTTGGCGTCGAAGCGGGCGACGAACTTCTCGCCCTGGTGGCGCATGTAGGACTCCAGGGGGTTGTTGAGCCGGTACATGCCGGGACCGTCTTCCTGGTCGATGATCTCGTCGCGCGCCCGCTGCCACAACGCCTGGAGCGAGACGAACGTCTTGTGGCCGATCATCCGCGCCAGGGCCAGGCCGCCGTCCGGGCTCGGCCCCCCGTAGTAGTCGCCGGAGGCGAACACGGGGTCGTTCTGGATGGCGTTGATCTGCTCGAAGTTGTGGATGCGCTGCAACGCCGTCGTCTGCACCCCGGCCGAGATCGGGATGGCGATGTCGACCTTGTCCGGATACCGGGTGGCGAGCGAGAGCACCATGACCCCACCCGTCGAGCCGCCGATGGCGGCGTGGAGCTTGTCGATGCCGAGGTGCTCGAGCAGCCGCAGCTGGGAGTCGACCATGTCGGCGAAGCACAACCACGGGAAGTCGCGGCCGTATGGCCGGCCGGTCGCCGGGTTGACCGAAGCCGGCCCCGTGGAGCCGTAGCAGCCGCCGAGGTAGTTGGCGCAGACGACGAAGAACCGGTCTGTGTCGATGGCCTTGCCCGGTCCGACGAAGCCGTCCCACCAGCCGATGTGGTTCTCCTCGGTCCAGCGGTCGCCGACCTCGGGGATCGCCGGGTTGTAGCCGGCGGCGTGCTGGCTGCCGCTGAGGGCGTGGTAGAGGAGGATCGCGTTCGAGGCGTCGGCGTCGAGCGAACCGTACGTCTCGTAGGCGAGGGTCACCTCGGGAAGCTCGGTGCCACAGTGGAGCACGAACGGGTCGTCGGCCGACCCGAAGGTGAAGAACTGCGTCTCGACGCGCCCGACGCTGTCGCCCATGTCACTCCCGGCATTCATCTCGGCGCCCACCTCGCGCCCCGCCACGATAGAGCCGGCAGCGACCGATCCGAACCGGCGGGTGGGCGCGGGTCCGTCAACCGGACCCCACGGTGTCTCGGGACGGGGCAACCGCCCGGCCGGCGGCGAGCACCAGGTAGACGACGAGCACGAGGGTGACATGCACGAGCATCCGGTTGCCGGAGTCCCCCGTCCCGGTCCGGTAGCCGCCACCGCGGAGGTAGGCGAAGACGAACAGGGCGACCCCGTACGTGAGACACGGCACCGCCCAGATGCTCGACAGCGGCGGCCTGGCGACGAGGACGGCACCGACCGCAAACAACGGCACGATCCACCAGAACACGCCCCACATCCCATCGAACGCGACGTTTGCCCCGGTCGCCGACAGTGCGGCCTCGAGGATGTCGGAGTCCGAAAGAGCCCGCACGCCGAGATAGAGGGCCACGGCGCCGAGCGTGAGCCACGGGGCGGCGCGCCCGAACACCTCCCCCACCCGGGGTAGCGCCGAGACGGCGATCGCGGCGGCGACACCGGCGGCGACGATGAGGTTCCCGTAGACGGGCCCGGTCAGCCCGAGATCGGTGGCTACGGCGAAGGGGCGATAGCCGGCGCCGTACCACGCAACGGTGGCCGCCAGGTACGGCGCCGCCATCATCCAGCGATGCCGGACCGGGATGCGCGATGTCGTGACGGCGGGGATGAGGAAGATCGCCGACGTGATCACCGCCTCGGGACGGAGCACCGGTGTCGCCGCGACCGCCAGCGCCGCAGGGACGAGAAGGGCGGGCTCACCCCGCACCAGCCCGAGCCACACCGAGCCGACGAGGATCACGATGAGGACGGCGAACACCATGTGGCCGTTGACGTAGAACGAGTGGTAGACGATCCGGTTCGTGGTCAGCACGAGCAACGCCGCCGCCGTCAGCAGCGAGATCCGCCAGCGCCGCGGCGTCGCCATCGCGGCGAGACCCTCCCAGGCGAACCAACCGGCGGCGACGAAGCCGCTCAGCGCGAAGAGCGGCGTCACCGACGCCGCGTAGCCGCGTCCTCCGATCACCCCGGCGGTGTGAAGGAGGGGGACGAAGAACTGGCGCATCCGCAGATCGCCCCGATGCACTGCGTCGAGGGTCCCGGTGCGCTCGAGGGCCTCGGCGGTGAGCAGGTTCCGAACCGAGTCCACGGTGAGCCGGGTGAGATGCAACCCCTGGAAGACCAGGGAGAGCACACCGGCGGCGGCGACCGTCGCGCCGAGCGTCACGATCACGGTGCGTGCCGCTCCAGGCTCGGCCAGCCGCC
>JABAOE010004000.1_pt1 | contig 10532 bp, 8 predicted proteins | sample 7062141 | NCBI WGS metagenome assembly JABAOE01 (sample SAMN14538627, study PRJNA623070) | marine sediment metagenome | biome: marine biome [ENVO:00000428]; feature: marine pelagic biome [ENVO:01000023]; material: deep marine sediment [ENVO:00002113] | place: India: Gulf of Khambhat ...
TCGCCATGTAGGTGTGCTCGACGACCTTGTAGGCCTCCAGACGGGCCCGGGTTGTCGTGGCGTCGAAGCCGAACGGTCCGAGCGCCGACTCGAGCGCGTTCGCGACATCTTCCGCGCGTTCCCAGTCGGCGTCGATCAGGAACGTCCCGTAACCGCTGCGCGAGGGGAAGTGTTCGAGGAAACGGTCCTCCGCGACGATCAGCTCGCTCTGGAAGATGCTGGTACGGAACAACCCGACGAGCCGGAAGGCAACGCCGTTCCCGAACTCGTCTTCCATCACGAGATCCTTGCCGAGACCCAGATGCAGGATCCACATCGCCGAGTTGGCATCGGCAAACGCCGGGACGACAGCGGGCTCGATATCGTCGCGCAGCAGCACCCACGGGTTGGTCTCCCCTTCCGGCAACGGCAGCGTCTTCTGGAACGCGAAGCCGCCGCGGTCGATGAGCAGATCGGGGACGCCGATCAAACGGGGACTCTCGGGTTGGTACAGGTTGAGACAACTCGCGTCATCGCCGGGCTGGCTGCGTAGCGGGATGACCTCGACACCCTGGAGCCGCGCCAGGGCGTCATCATCGAACCCGAGCTCGGCTCGGTCTTCCTCGCGGTCGAGGTTCTGGTGCAACGGAACCTCGGCCTCGGCGATCAACGGGAACCCTCCCGTACCGGAGTCGCGGCGGCGCAGCTCGTCGCCGAACTCCTGCTTGCTCGCCGCGACCATCACGATCGTGAAGCAGGCGCTGGCCACGAGGGCCACCGAGAGGATGCTTCGACCGGGGTTCCACGCGCTGTTGCGCGCGGCCATCCCGGCGATCGCGGTGTTGGCGGCGAGCCCCATGCCCCGCGAGCGCGAGCCCCGGCACCACAGGGCGAAGAAGGCCAGGCCGGAGATCAACAGCATGGCCCCGGCTCCGAACGCGAGACCCGGGTTGTCCGCCTGTCCGCTGGCCAGGCCGTAGATGACGCTGGCCACGGCGAGACCCAGACCGGCCCAGGCGAGCAGCGGTGTGATCCGGCGCCGCCGCGACGTGCGTGCCGTGGCGAGCGACCCCGCCAGCAGTTGTGGCGGTGGAACCTTGCGGACGCGGCGCACCGTGATCGCGATCGCGGCGAGGATCACGACCATCGAGACGGCCCAGCCGATCGGGAGCGACAACGCGCCGACGTGCAGGTAAAGCCGCGACGATCCGACCGCGCCGACCCACAAGGAACGTAGGCCGGCCATCATCAACCAGGCGTAGCCGACGCCGCCGGCGAGCCCGAGCGCCGAACCGGTCGCCGCGAGCACGGCACCCTCGGCGAGGAATCCGTTGCGGACCTTGCTCACCGGATAGCCGACGGCCAGCATCAGGCCGATCTCTCGTGCGCGCCTTTCGACACCGAGCCCGAACAGGAGCCCGATCAACAGCGCCGCCGAGAGGATCAGGAAGAAGCTGAAGCTGACGAACAGCATCGCGAAATCGGTCGCGCCGCGGGCAGCCTGCAGGCCCTGCGCCTTGAGCGGGCGGAACGTCAAGCCCGACGACGCCGGAGAAATCTCTTCGAGCATGGCCCGGCGAAACGCCTCGATCGTCTCCTCGACCGTGCGGCCGGGCGCCGCGCCGAGGCGCGCACTCGTCGTGTGGCCGAAGCGCGTGGCCCACAGTTCCCTGCCGGTGTCCGCGCCGAGGAACGCCTTGGGCGTGGCGCCGTAACGATCCCAGTACTCCTCGTCGCGGTCGCGAACGAGATCGAGATCGACCGGAAACGGCGGATCCCACGACGCCAGGTCCTCGGCATCTTGGATTCCGGGATACTCCGGCGTCAGCGTCGGATCGCCGGCGAGTCCACGAATCGCGGCGACGCCCGAAACGGTGAGTTCGACCGTGCGTTCGATCAACTCCTCGCGCGGACCGACGGCGAAATACTCGAGCTCGAGCTTGTCACCCACGGTCACGTCGAGATCGCCGGCAGCCCACTCGTTGAGCACGATCTCGCGCGCGCCGGGGACCTCGACCGGCTCCCCCGCGAGAGTTTCGAGACGAGCTCCGCCCGGCGAAGCGGTCCGGTCGACGGCGACGACGAGCGAATACGGGATCGACCTCGGACCGGCCCGGATGACGTTGGCCAGGTAGCTCTGCACGCGCAGTATCGGAAGGTTCAGTTCGCCGGCGACCCGCGTCACGGCCTCGTCGATGCGCGGCCGCAAGACGAACTCTTCGCTTTCCAGATCGAACTCCGCGTCGCGAGCACGGACGTCGAGCCCCATGTCTTGCAGTCGCAGCACCGAGGCCAGCAGTTCGTCGGGATCGGAATCGGTCGGCCCGGCAAAGATCGCGTTGATGCGGCCGGAAAGATCGAGCGCGCGCTGGAGTTGCCCTATGTCGACGAACGCGCCCAGCGGCTCCTCCTGGGTCGGCGCCAGGCCGAACTGGCCGAGCCCGTTTTGCGGCAACACCTCGACGACCGTCGCGCGCAGGCTTCCGAGCACGTCGTCGACGTCGGTCTCGCCCATCAGCGTGTCGCGAGGGACCGCACTGAAACGGCCGAAGCTGAGAACGATCTCATCGCCTGCGACAGCGCCGAGTTCCCGACCCAGTCTCGCGCTGATCGCGACGGACGGGAAGATTTGGCCTTGGCGGCGGGCCAGGTCGAGTTCTTCGCGCGCGCCGTGGAGTTTCGGGAAACGGTCGTCGATGCCATGGATCGAAACGCCGGACGCGCGCGAGCCGCTCCCGGCATGCACCGCCGCACCGCGCAACACGACGGCGGGCGCGGCTGGGGCTTCGAAATCCGCGAGGGCGGTCAGGTCGTCGAGCAGGGTGTCTCGAAAATAACGATCGGTCACCAGCGCCGACTCGATGCCGCCCAGGCGTGCAAGCGTCAAATCGCGCAGGCTGCCGCGCACCGAATCGCCGACCAGCAGCGCGCCGCTCAGCACGGCGGAGGCCACCGCCGCTCCCGCCACGACCGCGAGGTGGATCCGCCAGTGGTGGATCAGCGCGCGGAGCACCGGCCGTTCTCCAGCTCGCAGCGGCGCGGGAAACGCTCGGCGAGGGCCAGATCGTGCGTGACGATCACCAGGATGTTGTTCTCCTCGGCGTGCAGCTCGAAGAGGAGGTCCGCGACCGCGTCCGAGGCCGCGCGATCGAGGCTTCCGGTGGGTTCGTCACACAACAACAGCGACGGGCCGTTGATCAGCGCACGCGCCACGGCGACGCGTTGGCGCTCACCCCCGGACAGCTGGGCCGGACGATGCGTCAACCGGTGCGACAACCCGACGCGGTCGAGGAGCTCCTCGGCCCGCGGCTCGCCGCCGGATCCGGCGTCCGAGAATGCCAGCGTGGGAACCAGGACGTTTTCGAGCACGGTGTACTGCGGCAACAGGTGCGAGTCCTGGAAGACGAACCCCACCGTACGATTGCGGAAGTGGGCCAGCTCGACCTCGGGAAGATCGTGGATCGAGCGGCCGCCGATCTCGATCGTCCCCGCGGTCGGTTGATCGAGGCCGCCGATCAGATGCAGCAGTGTGCTCTTGCCGGCCCCCGAGGGCCCGGTGATCGCCATGGCATCGCCGCGGGAAAGCTCCAGATCGACTCCGGTGAGCACCTCTACCGGGGCGCCGTCGGCGTCGAAGTGTTTGACCAGACCCTGGATTCTCACGTCGGGCACGGGATCAGCCCTCCTCCATCTTCCTCGCGAGCTCGTCGGGGATCGGGATCGCTTTCATGCTCGGACCCAGCTCGCAACGAACGGAGGTCGACTCACCGCGAGCCACCTGACGACCGTCGATCTCGAACTCGATCCCGTAGGTCACGGACGACGTACCGCGGCGCAGCACGCGCACCTTGATGTCCAGCGTATCGCCGTAGCGCGCCGGTCCGGCGTACTCGCACGAGACCTTCACGCGGGGCCAGCCGATCGTCCTGTCTCCCTCGACCAGGTGCACGCTCGTGCCGAGCGAATCGAGGAACTGATGCTCCGCCGTCTCCATGAACACGAAGTAGCGGGAGAAGTGGACGATCCCGCCGAGATCGGTATCGGCGAACTCGATTCTCCTCTGCGTCTTGAACTCACGCACCGGCGCCTCCAGCTCCGCTCCGGGCACGGTACCTCTCGAGCACGCGCTCGTAAACCTCGATTGTTCCGCGGGCCATCGCGTCATCGCCGCGATCCCGCACGACAGCCTCCATCCCGCGTCGGCCGAGCTCCCGCCGGCCGGCGGGGTCACGCAGCAGCCGCTCGAGGGCCGCCGTCAGCGCATCCGCGTCTCCGGGCTCGAACAGGACGCCGCCGCCCAGCTGCTCGATCATCTCGGGGAACGAGCCGTGCGCAGGCTGGACGACGGGTATGCCGTTGGCCAGCGCCTCGAGGACGAACAACCCCTTGGGCTCGCGGTACACCGTCGGGACCGACAGCAGGTGAAGCGAGTGGAGGAACTCGATCTTCCCGGCGCGATCGACCTCGCCCACGAACTCGACACGATCGGCCAGGCCCCACTCCCGAACCTGCTCGATGAGGCCACGGTGGTACGCCCGGTCGCGTTCGCCGAGGTATCCGGCGATGCGCAGCCGCGTGGGGACCTCGGGGCAACGCTCGACCAGGTTGCGAAACGCCTGGATCAGCAGATGCAAACCTTTCTCGGGGCAGATGCGTGCGAGATAGCCGATGGTGAACGGTTCATCGGGTGGGGCCGGGTCGGCCGCGCCATGACCCTCGAGCCTGAGCCCCAGCGGGACACAGTCGATGCGCTCTCGGTTCACCGCCAGGAGCTTCGCCATGACGTCGACGTAGAAATCGCTCGTGGCGACGAAACGGTCCACGTCGCGGGCCCGCTGCTTCAGCGTGTCGAGGACACGCGTCTTGTACGGCTCGACCAGGTCGTCGAAGAAGATGTCCTCGCCCTGAACCGAGCAGACGACCGGGACGTCGAGCTCCTCGCGGATTCGCCGCGCCATCCCCAGGAACATCGAGTTCGTCAGCTGGACGACATCGGGCCGCAGATCGTCCCGCAACCAGCTCACGAGCCGCTCGAGCTCCTTGCGTTGGCGCCCATCCTCGCCCTGCAACATCGACAAGGTCAACGCACCGAGGCTTCGAGCATCGGTCGCCGAGCCCTTCTTGCCGACCCACTCGAGCAGCTTCGGGTGGTTCAACATGCGGTCGAGGAGCCACGGTGTGTGGCGAAACAACGACGTCTTCTGCTCGAGATAGACGTTGATGGCCCCGTAGAACACCCGACCGATGCTGACGTCGTCCTCGTCGGTGCGGATCGGCGTGTAGGTCGGGATCAGCGAGACCTCGTGGCCGCCGCGGATCAGCGCGGCCGCGAGCGTGTTGTCGTGCAGGCAGCTACCGCAGTACATGCCGGCGGCCCCGGCAGCGATGTAGGCGACATTCACTGGAAGAACCGCTCGAGAACGGGCCGTTCCGGCGGTCGCGTCACGATCGAGACCAGGATGAGCACCAGGGCCCCCGTCCCGAGGATCACGGCGACCGGCATGACGCCGGTGCCCCCCACGGTGTAGACCGGAACCGACCAGGCGCGAACGAAGAAGTACACCCACAGACCCGCGACGGTGAAGATCGAGGCGATGGCCCCGACGCGTGTCGCCCGCTTCCAGTAGATCGCGGCGACGACCAGCGGAAGCAGCGAGGCGTAACCGGTGAACGACCAGATGCCGAGCTTGAAGATGCTGCGCGGTGCCACGAGGGAGATCGCGAACGTGACGGCGATCAATCCGAGCACGAACAGCCGCCCGACACGAACCTGCGTCTGCTCCGGCATGTCGGCCTTGCGGTAGTGGCGGACGATGTCGTGCGTGAACATCGAACCCAGGCTCAGCGTCTGCGAATCGAGCGACGACATGATCGCCGCGAACACGCCGGCGGCGAGCAGCCCGGCGAGGATCTCGGGGGCGTGCTTGTCGATCATCAGCACCATGATCGAGTTGGCTGCGGGGCCCTGAAGTCCCGGCACGTCGCTGGTGCCGATCACGCCGAGCAACACGCTGGGAAGCCAGACCGCGGCGACGCAGATCGGGTAGCCGACAAAGGAGAGCCGGAAGCTCGACGCCCGGCGGGCCGTCAACCAGTGCATGAAGATGTGCGGGAACATGCCGACGGACAGCGGGATCGCGGCGTAGGTCAACAGCTTCAGCGGCGGAACGCGGTCCCCGCGAATCAGCAGGTCCGGGTTGTCCGCGGCGACCCGATCGAGGGCCGCCTCGAGCCCTCCGAGCTTGCCGACGATCCAGAAGAAGGTGACCCCGCCGAGCACGATGAACACCATCGTCTGCAGCGTGTTGGCCCACGCCGTCCCGCGCAGCCCCCCGAACGAGACGTAGGTCATGACGACCGCGCAGACCATCAGGCTGCCGGCCCACTGCGGGACGAAGCCGTCGGTGATCTCGTCGAGCGTCAGCCCCCCGCCCATCACGCCGATGAGCAGGTACGGGATCAACAGGGCGACCAGGACCACGAACAACAGCAGGCCCAGCCCGTCGGACTGGAAGCGGTCGCGAAAGAACTGCACCTGCGTCACGTACCCGTTCTGCTTGCCGAGCCGCCACAGCCGCATGCCGACGAAATAAAAGATCGCGGGCACGACGATCGCCGAGGACGAAGCCATCAGCGCGAACACGCCGATGCCGGTGCGATAGGCCTCCCCCGAGGCTCCGAGCAATGAGAACGCGGTCATGTGCGTCCCGAACAGGGTCATCAGCAGAACGAACGGCCCGATGTTGCGCGTGGCCAGAAACCAGTCCTCCCCGGTTCCGGTGGCCAGGCGCCGGCTCAGCAACCCGACCGACAGGACCAATCCGAGATAGGCCAGGATGATGGCCAACGTCATGACGGCCCCTCGTCGTCGGTCCCCTCGACCCGGGCGAACAAGGCCATCGTCACGGCGACGGCAAGGCACAGGAGGACGTGCCAGGTCAGGCCGATCGGCAGCCCGAGTACGCGGTCGTCGGCGTCCCACCACCACAGGTCGTGGTGCAGGGCGAAGAGCACCAGGAGGGCCAGCAGGACGAGCCCGCGGGTGGTCACGTCGGCGTCCCGGCGACCGCGGCGAGCGTACGGGCGTCGGGAAGATCGACCATCGTGCCCATCTTGTCGAGCATCTCCTCGCAGGCCTCGCGCTTACGGAAGACGTTGCCGACGAGCAGGTCCACGAGACCCTCCCGGCACTCGGGGAATTTCTTGAGGAACTTCGCGAAGCTGAAATCGTCGTCGTAGTACGCGTAGACGAGCTTGCGCATCGCCTCCATCCCGGCGACGTATCTGGGGCCGTACTGGCCCAGTCGGGCGGCGGAGAAATCGTTCGTCTCCAGCGTCTCGTTCACGGCGTCGGCAGCGAACTCGGCGGATTTCAAGGCGAGAAACACGCCGGTCGAATACATCGGATCGAGGAACCCGAAGGCATCGCCGGCCATGATCCAGCCGTCGCCCGCGATCTGCTTCGAGATGTACGAAAAGTCGCGGATCGCCTTGATCTCGAAGACCCTCTCCGCGCCCTCGACCCTGCGCGCCGCCTCGGGACAGATCGCGAGCTCGTCGTGGTAGACCTTTTCGAGCGAGTCGCCTCGCTTGAGCAGGTAGTCGACGGGGCCCACGACGCCGACACTGACCTGGTTGTCGGGCAACGGGATATACCAGAACCAACTTCTCGCCGAGTTCGTGTGCAGGATCAGCGTGGCACCCTCGTCCCGTCCCGTATCCCGCCAGGCGTTGCGGTAGCGCGTATAGATCGAGGCGTGCTGCAGGACGGGATCGACCTGCTTGAGCTTGAGCTTGCGTCCGATCACTCCGGTCTGACCGGAACAGTCGACGATCACCTTGGCTTCGATATTCGCCCGAGCGCCGCCCTCGAACTCCAACTGGATCTCGCGCTTGCGCCCTTCGTCGAGGACGACGTCCTTGACGTTGACGCCTTGGCAGACCTCGACCCCACTGTCCGTCGCGTGCTCCAGCAGCATCAGGTCGAAGTCGGACCGATCGACCTGCCAGGTCTGGGAGCTCTCGTGACAGTCAAATTCGGAAAAGTAGAACGGCATGGCCCCCTTGCCGGTCTTGGTGAAAAACTGCACACTGTGTTTCTGGACGAACGTGCTGGTTTTCATCTTGTCCAGCACGCCGAGTCGCTCGAACGTCCAGTACGTCGCCGGCATCAGCGATTCGCCCAGACGGAAGCGCGGGAACCGCTCGCGGTCCACGAGCAAGACGCGATGCCCCGCCTGGGCGATCAGGGTCGCGGCGGTCGAACCGGCGGGGCCTCCACCGATGACCACCGCGTCGTAGGCCTGCTGTGTTGGACGTTCTTGCATCAGGTTTGTCCTAAAGGTCGAAACCGATCGTCGCGTAGGCCGCGAACGGCGCCGCCGGGATCACCGACTCCGATCCGAAACCGCGCAGGAAGTACTCCTCGTCGGTCAGGTTCTTGAGGTGCAGGTTCGCGCGCCAGCCGTCCTTGCGGTAAAACACGCACGCGTCGAGCAGGAACGCCGAGTCGATGGCGAACGAGTTGCTCGCTGCGATGAACTGCGAGTCGATGTAACGCGCGCCGGCGCCGAAGCCCCAACCGCTGCCGAAACGCTTGCTGGCCCAGACGTTGGCCACGTTCTCGGGTGCGAAGGCCGGCGTGTTGCCGCTGCGGTCGAAGGTCATTCCCGGGTTGAAAGGGTTCAGCTCCGCGAACCGCGTCAGCTCGGCGTCATTGAACGCGTAGGAGACGAACGTGTGCAGCCCCGGGGCCGGCTCCGCCGCGATCTCGAACTCGACACCGCGCGAGCGCTGGTCTCCTTGCTGCTGGAAGAAACCCAGGTTGTCGGGGATCGCGATGTTGTCGCGCTCGAGCTCGTAGACGGCGAACGTCGTCCGGACCTTCCCCGCGGCGAACTGCTTCTTGATGCCGACCTCGATCTGCTCACCCCGCTCCGGCTCCCGTGGCCCGACCACGCGCGCGGAGGGCGGGGCGAAGGATTCGGCGGCGCTGGCGTAGAACGACAGCGAGTCGCTCGGCGCCCAGACGAAGCCGGCTCTAGGGCTGGTGTCCCCGTCGGAGCGGTTCGTCGGAGTGAACGTGAAGCCGCCGTCGAAGGAATCGGTCGCCTCGAAGTCGATGTCGTCGTGCCGTATGCCCAGCATCAGGTGGAACTTGGGCGAGAACTCGATCTGGTCGACGACGTAACCGGCGAGGATCGTGCTCTCCGCGGAGCCCAGCTGGACCGGGCAGAGGCCAACCGCCATGAAGGTGCAGTCCAGCGTAAAGCTGTCCGTGTCCACGGGGTTCGCCAGGTCGAGCGATGAAAAGAAGCCGTNNCGATCTGGTCGACGACGTAACCCGCCAGGATCGTGCTCTCGGCCGTGCCCAGCTGGACGGGGCAGAGCGGGCCCACCATGAACGTGCAGTCGAGCGCAAACGTATCCGTGTCCACGGGGTTGTTCAGGTCGAGCGGCAAGAAGAAGCCGTACTCGAGGTTGTAGTCGTTCTCGCGCTTGGCCGCCTCTACACCGACCAGGATGTTGTGCCTGACGCGGCCACTTCCGAGCCGGAAGACGGCCTCGAGCTGGTTGCCGGTGAACTGCTGCCGGTTGTCCAGCGTGTTGGCGATGCGACCGACCTGCGCCATCGGAACGCCGGTCTGGAACAGCAGGGTCCCCAGGGACTGCCAGTCCAGATCCCGGAAATAGGTCTTGTTGCGCAGCGTCACACGGTTGTTGAAATCGATCTGGTAGTCGACCTGAACGCGCTGGATGGTCTGATCCGAGAAGTCGAGGTTCGACTGGTAGGAGGTCTCGCGGTCGACGTTCGGGATGGCGCCGTTGATCAGCGGCAGCCCCGCGTCGGGACTGTAACTCGCCTCGATCGCCTCCAGGTTGACGTTGACCGAGCTGCGCTCGTTGATGCGGAAGTTGAAGCTGGGGTTGACCGCCCAGTGGTCGCTCGGCGTGTCGTCGCGATAACCCTCCGACTCACGATAGAAACCGTTCAACCGAAATGCGAGGGAGCCGTCGTCGTTCGCCTGGTTCCAGTCGACCTGCCCATCGTACGTCCCGAAGCTCCCGCCGCCGAGCTCCACGCCCAGAAAATCGTTCGGCACGGGCTGCTTCCGGACGATGTTGACCGCGCCCGCCATCGGGTCGGCGCCGTAAAGGTAACCGCCGGGGCCCTTCAGCACCTCGACACCCTGGATGTTGTAGGTCGGGTAGAACGTCGCCTCCGGGACCGCCGCGCCGTCGATCATGACCAGCGCGCCGGAAAGCGAGTCGAAACCGCGCAGCGTGAAGAACTCGTGCACGCCGCTCTGGGCCTGGATGTTCAAGCCTGAGACGTTTTCCAGCACGTCGGACAGGTTGACGGCCTGCTGCTCCCTGATCAACTCCGAAGACACGGTTCCGACGATCGCCGGCGTCAATTGCGAGTCCACGGCGAGCTTGGTTCCGATCGTGTTGGACTGCGGGATCGCGGAGGCGTCGACACTGACGTATTCCGCAAGGGTTCCCTGTCCATCTTCTTTTTTCGGTTTCGCATCGGCCTCGGGCTCGGCCCA
>JABAOE010041881.1_pt4 | contig 10528 bp, 11 predicted proteins | sample 7062141 | NCBI WGS metagenome assembly JABAOE01 (sample SAMN14538627, study PRJNA623070) | marine sediment metagenome | biome: marine biome [ENVO:00000428]; feature: marine pelagic biome [ENVO:01000023]; material: deep marine sediment [ENVO:00002113] | place: India: Gulf of Khambhat ...
TCGTCGGTGACGAAGACCTCGCCGTGCTGGAACGGCGACATCGTGCCGGGATCGACGTTGATGTAGGGGTCGAACTTCTGCAGCGTGACCCGAAGGCCCCGCTCCTTGAGGAGCCGCCCGATCGAAGCGGCCGCGATCCCCTTGCCCAGCGACGAGACCACGCCGCCGGTGACGAAGATGTACTTCGTGGGTCTCTCTTGCGTGTCGCTCATGGAATCCGTCATGCGAAGGTAGTGGCTCGGGGGGGCGCCAGGCGCTCTTCCATCCGGAGGACGTCCGCGGGCGTGTCCACGCCGGGGTCGGCCGCGCCCACGATGGCCACCCCGATCCTGAGGCCCGCTTCCAGAGGCCGGAGCTGCTCCAGAAGCTCCAGCCGCTCCAAGGGGGATGGAGCGAGCGCGACCCAGTCGCGCAGGGCGTCCCTCGAGTACGCGTAGATGCCGATGTGGCGCAGGAACGGCTCCCGCTCGAGCTCGTCGGGGACGGGCTTGCCTTCCCTCTTGTACGGGATCGGCGCGCGCGAGAAGTAGAGCGCTCGGCCGCTCGCCGCCCGGGCGACCTTGACGACGGACGAGTCGGCGCGCGCCTCCTCCGACATCAGGGGCGTCGCGCAGGTGCCGACCTGCCAGCCCCCGTCGCGCACGAGGTCGATCGCGCTTCGCAGGTGCGCCTCCTGGAGGAGCGGCTCGTCACCCTGGACGTTCGCGATGAAGGGAAAGTCCCGGTACTCGGGCCGGTCCGCCACCTCCGCCACGCGATCGGTCCCGGAAGGGTGCTCGGCCGAAGTCATCTCGACCGGGGCTCCCAGAGCCCGACACACCCGGGCGACCTCCTCGGAGTCCGTCGCCACCACGGCGTGGTCCAGGACGCTCATGGTCTCGACGCGCCTCCAGACCCACTCGATCAGGGGCGTTCCGAGGATCGGGTAGAGGGGTTTGTTGGGGAGGCGGGTCGACGCGAGCCGGGCCGGCACGATGCCGAGGACCTGGCCGCTCAATCGACGTTTCCGACGTCGGAAGGGCGGGAGAAGCGTGGCAAACTCACGCCGTCGAAGCTACCGGAAAATGGGGGGAGGGGTCAACCGTGCCCGGGGGCGCCGCGGCGCCCCGAGCCCCTCGCGCTCAGAGCCTCAGGAAGTTCGCGAGCAGTCCCTTTCCATGCTCGCTGAAGAGCGACTCGGGGTGGAACTGCACACCCCACAGCGGAAGCGAGCGATGCCGCATCGCCTGGACTTCCCCCTCGTCGGCGTCCGCGGCGCTCCACGCGATCGGCTCGAGCACGTCGGGAAGCGCCGACGCGTCGGTCACGAGCGAGTGGTAGCGCGCGGCCTCGAAGGGGGACGGAACGCCCTCGAAGAGCACGTCCCCCCGGTGGCGTACCGGTCCCGTCTTGCCGTGCATGATGCGGCTCGCGCGCACCGTGCGGCCTCCGAAGGCCTCCCCGAGGCTCTGGTGCCCGAGGCACACCCCCAGCATGGGGATCCCCTTGCCCCCGAGCCCCCGGAACGCCTCGACGCTCACGCCGGCCTCGCTCGGCGTGCACGGCCCGGGCGACACGACCACACGCTCCGGGCTCATCTCCACGAGCTCCGCGACGGTTCGCTCGTCGTTGCGCACGACGTACGGGTCGGCACCGAGCTCGCCGAGGATCTGAGCCAGGTTGAAGGTGAACGAATCGTAGTTGTCGATGACGAGCAGCATACGGGTCCTTCCCCGAACGGATCAGGTGCGCGCGCTCAAGGGTACCCCCACAGGTCCCGGGTGTCACCGGCCCGGCCCGGACCACGGGGCCCGACCGCAGGCCAGGAGGATAGCCCTTGTACACGCGGTGCCTCGTCTGCGCCACCCCCTTCCAGCCGAACGAGCAGCTCGAGCATCTGCCGAGGGGCAGACGCGTCGCGTTCGATCCCGCCCGCGGACGGCTGTGGGCGATCTGCCGCACCTGCCGCCGCTGGTCCCTCACCCCGATCGAAGAGCGCTGGGAGGCCCTCGAGGAGCTCGACAAGCTCACCACCGACAAGGCCCGGCTGCTTTCGCAGACCGACAACATCGCCCTCCTCAGGGCCGGACCGCTCGAGATCGTGAGGGTGGGCCGCGCGCAGCTCACCGAGGAGGCATGGTGGCGGTACGGGCGCGAGCTCACGGCACGCAAGCGCACCTGGGACCAGCTCGGCCTCGCGGGCACGGTGGCCGCGGGAGCCGTCGTCGTCGGCGGCTGGGCGACGGGGGGCATGACCCTGCTCGGCTTCTGGCTGGTCATGAAGCACGGCAAGGGGACGGTGCGGGACGGCGCCCGCTGGCTCCGCTTCGGGAGCGCCGCGTGGCGGGGCCTGGAGCGCTGCGCGGGCTGTGGGCACGCCTTACGCTCCGTCGCCTACCGGGACCGCGCGGCGCTCGGCATGTTCCCGGCAGAGGAGCCCGGCGAGCTCACGCTTGTCGCACGCTGCCCCAAATGCGGTGAGTATCGGGACGGGGGTCTGCGCCTCCAGGGGCAGGAGGCGGAGCGGACGTTGAAGCGCGTCCTCGCCTACCACCACTTCGCCGGCGCCTCCGAGCGACGCGTGTTCGACGCCGCCAGGTTCATCCAGGAGGCCGGCTCCCCGCAAGACCTGTCGCGGATCGTGGTGGACGAGGGAAAGCGCCTCGGCGATCTGCAGAGGACGGCCGCGATCGCACTCGAGATCGCCGCCAACGAGTCCTCCGAGCAGCGCCTCCTGGAGCTCGAGCTCGCAGAGCTCGAGGCGCACTGGAAGCGCGAAGAGGAGCTGGCCGCGATCGTGGACGGCGAGCTGACGCCGCTGCCCATGCTCGAGACTCTGCGCCGAAGGGTGAAGAGCCCGCTCGACTGAGCTCCGGGGCGCACGCGATCCTCCCGCGCCAGGCGCGCCAGACTCGTGCAGGGGTGCCCCTAGAAGTCGACGGGCCTGAGGTAGAACTCACCGATCGCGCTCGAGGACAGCACGGCGACGGTCGGAAGCTCACGCTTCCAGTGCGTCGACTTGAGGCGGCGCCACACGAGCTCCACGGTGTGGGGCGCGAACCCCATGCGCGCGAGGTCTTCGGCGTGGTAGCCCCGCACCAGCCAATGCAGGATGGGGTCGGCCTCGTGATACGAGACGCCGAGCTCGTCCTCGTCGGTCACCCCCCGCACGAGGTCGGCGGTCGCCGGCTTGTCCACGATCACGTCCGGCACGCCGAGGTGCCGGGCCAGCGCCCACACCTGGGTCTTGAAGAGGTCTCCGAGCGGATTGATCGGTGGCGAGTCGTCGGCGTGCCAGGTGAAGTATCCGAGGAGGCGCTCGCTCTTGTTGCCGGTGCCCAGCGGCAGCGCGCGGTGCTTGGCCGATTGGTCGAACAGGACGACCGCCCGCAGGCGCGCCATGAGGTTGCCCTTGCGCAGGGGATCGATGTCCGGCTCGTAGTCCCGAACGTAGCGGTCGATGGGCTCGGAGATGTCGATCGTGTGCGCGTGGGCGCCCGCGGCGTCGAGCGCGAGCGTCGCGTGCTCGAGGCTCTCGGGGCTCGACGTGCGATAGGGAAGCCGGAAGCCGTGCACGTTCTCCGGCCCCAGGGCGCGGCAGGCGAGGAAGAGAGAAACCGCGGAGTCCACCCCTCCGGACACGCCGACCACGAGACGCTCGAACCCCCGGCGCCGGCGCACCTCGTCCCGGATGAACTCGATGAGCGTGCGCTCGACCAGGTCCAGGTCCAGCTCCATGATGGAGGGGTCCCGCAGCTGCGGCGCGCCTCGCGCCGGCACCCCCCGCCCCGACAGCGCCCGCGCGTCGCGTGCTCGGCCTCCGGGCCCTCCTCGCCGGTCTCCCCGTCCGCCGGGGCCGCGCGCCGGGCAGCGGCCGTCAGGGACCGCTCCAGGTGGGGGAGCATCTGCTCCAGGTCGGCGAGCAGCGGGGTGGCCACGCGGGCTCGGTCGAGCTCGCCGGGGACGAGCGTGGCCACGGTGACGCCCTCCTCCAGGAGCGGGCCGCGTGCGATGACGTCCCCGTGGGGCGACACCGCGATCGACCCCCCGGGGAAGAGCTTGCCCCCCTCCGAGCCCGCGAGCTGCGCGACGACGACGAACACGCCGTGCTCGACCGCCATCGCGGGCGCCAACGCGTCCCAGCGCTCCAGGTTGGAGGGCCGGCCGCCCCCGGTAGGCGTGAAGTCCCGAGCGGGCGAAGCGCTCACCACGACGAGGAGCTCCGCGCCGCCCACCGCGAGGATGGTGCCCGGCAGCGAGTGCCACGCCTCCTCGCAGATCAGCATGCCCATCCGCCCGAACCGCGTGTCGAAGGGCCGAAGCTCCGTCCCCGGCTCCACGAAGCGAGCCTCGTCGAAGACCCCGTACGTGGGGAGGAACATCTTGCGGTGGACGTGGCGGACACTCCACCGCTCGGCCCCGGGCTCGAAGTAGGCGACGCTGTTGTAGAGCCGTCTCCGCCAGCGCTCGTAGAAGCCGACGACGACGTCCGGCGCGTCCGCGGCCGGGCTCCCGAGCGCCTCGGCCAGCCCCTCGACGGTCAGCGCCGCTTCCGCGACCCCTCCCTCGAGGAAGTACCCCGAGAGGGCGGCTTCGGGAAACACGAGGAGGTCGACGCGGTCGGCATTGTCGGCAACGAGCTTCCGGACCCTGTCGATGTTTCCCCTGACGTCGGCCTTCATGGGCTTCAGCTGCGCCAGGCCGACCCGCAGGGGCGGCTTCGCCTCGCCTCGATTCATGAACGGCCCCGCCGTGTGGGTCTGGCCCGAGCGCGCTCGGGGACTGGGAAGCGACCCAAAGATAGGCCTTCTCCCCCCACGGTGCAGGCCATCTGGCGCGACCCGGGTCTGGCCCCGAGCTTGCAAGGAACGAGCACGCGCGTGCCGGTGTTAGACACTCGCGATCCACTCGAGACGTGATCCACTCGAGCCGACCCGACGAGGGCGACGCATGAAGACAAGAGTTCTCTCCGCCTCGATCCTGGCCCTCGGGCTGAGCGCGCCGGCCGTTTCGGCCCAGGACATGGCGATGTCGGAGCGCCCCCCGCAGGTCGATGTGCTCGCCTCGGCGGTCGACGCCATCTCCCGGATGCACTTGGAGGAGTTCACGGACTCCGTGCTGTGGTCGGCGGCGGTCGACGGGATGGTCGCCAAGGTCGCCGAGCAATACGCCGACCTGTTCCGCTCGAGCAGCGCGGCCGAGTGGGAGGACGTGCTCGCGAGCGCGGTCCGGACGATCTCCTCGATGGACGTCGACCAGGTCCCCGACTCGATCCTCTGGGAAGCGGCCATCGACGGGATGATCGATGCCCTCGACGATCCGTACGCCGAGCTGTTCACGCCTCAGGAATCCGAGGCGTGGGAGGAGGACACGACGGGGAACTACTCGGGGATCGGGCTGCAGATCACGCTGCTCAACGACGAGATCACCGTGACCGCCGTGTTCCGCGGCTTTCCGGCCAGCGAGCACGGCATCTCGGTCGGCGACGTCATCGTCGGCGTCGACGAGCACGACGCGACCGACTGGGGCACGGACATGGCGGCCGACTCCATCCGCGGGCCGGTCGGCACGGACGTCGACGTGCGCATCAAGCGGCGGGGCTATGCCGACCCCATCGGCTATACGATCACCCGGGCCGAGGTCCACGTCCCGGCGGTGAGCTGGGGCGTCCTCCAGAGCGGCATCGGATACGTGGTGATGGACCGGGTCGCCCGCGACGCCGCCCAGGAGATGAGCGAGGCGCTGGGCGAGCTGGAGGGGCACCGCGGTCTCATCATCGACCTGCGCCGCAATCCCGGTGGCTTCCTCGACGAGTCGCTGATGCTCGCGGACCTCTTCCTCGAGCCCGGCTCGAAGCTGGCGAGCGTCGTCCAGCGCGTCCCCAGCCGCCCCGAGCAGAGCTCCTCGGAGACGCAGTCGTTCACCGACCGCTGGCCGCAGCTGGTGCCCGACCTCCCGATCGTGGTCCTCATCGACGAGTTCACGGCATCGGGCGCCGAGATCCTGGCGGGAGCCCTGCAGGACTACGACCGCGCCTTGGTCCTCGGCGAGCGGAGCTTCGGCAAGGGTGTGGTCCAGACGGTGATGAACCTGCCTCACAGCCGCCGTCTCCGATTCACGACGGGAACCTGGTATACGCCGCTCGGTCGCTCGCTGCAGAGGACCCGGGACAGCCAAGGCGTCCCACTCGCCGAAGAAGTCGTCGAGCTCCCACGCGTGCAGACGCAGGGGGGGCGCTCCCTGATCGACGGAGGCGGCATCTTCCCGGATCTCGAGATCCACGACGATACGCTCAAGCTTCCGGAGCAGAACCTGCTGCGCCTCGCCAACGAGAGCCAGTTCCCCCTCGGGCTGCGCCTCACCGAGTTCGGCTTCCGCGCTGCGGCGGAGCGGCGCAGCGCCGGTGAGGGACCGGGCGTGACCCCGGCGGAGCTCGAAACGCTCCTGGGAGAGCTGGAGGAAGAGGGGCTCCCGGCCGAGGTCCTCGACGATCCGGTGGTGCGGGACTACCTGACCTGGCGGGCGAAGATGGCGGTCGCCCAGCGGATGGACGACATCGGGGCCGAGGCCGACTTTCGCACCGAGCGCGATCCCATTCTGGCCGAGGCGATTCGGCTCCTCGAGCTGGCGGGGTCCCAGAACGCGCTCTTCCGCCAGATCGCGTCGGAGCCTTCCAGCCGCTAGGAAGCCTCCGCACGAGCCTGGCGGGCCACGCCGCCGCGATCCGCTGCCCTCCGAGAGCTGGTCACCNNCCGGGGGGCGGGCCCCCGGGGGGGGGGGGGGGGTGCGGGCGCGGGGGAGCCGCGGGCTCAGGCGCGGGGGTGGTACCTGCGGTGCACGTCGCGCAGATACGTGCGGTCGACGTGCGTGTAGATCTGCGTCGTCGAGATGTCGGCGTGCCCCAGGAGCTCCTGGACCGCGGCGAGATCGGCGCCGCCCTCGACGAGGTGGGTGGCGAAGGTGTGCCGGAGGGTGTGCGGCGACACGGGCTTCGCGATCCCGGCCCGGCGAGCCGCGGTCCGGACCAGGCTCCACACCGACTCCCTGCGGATGGGCCTGCCGCCCGCGTTCAGGAACACCCTGCCCTGCCCGCGACCGGCGTCGAGCCGTGGCCGCACGTCGCCCAGATAGCGTCCGAGGGCCCGCAGGGCCGGGCCGCCCAGGGGGACGATCCGTTCCTTGGCCCCCTTCCCGAGCACGGTGGCGAACCCTTCCTCCAGGTCCACCGACGGCAGGAGTAGCTCGGTCAGCTCGGAGACCCGCACGCCCGTCGCGTACAGGAACTCCAGAATCGCCCGGTCACGCCAGTAGAGCGCGTGTCCCTCGTCGGGGGACACGAGAAGCCGCTCGACTTCCTCCTCGGTGAGGAACTCCGGAAGCTTGCGGTCGACCCTCGGCGCTTCGATCCGATCCGTCGGGTCGGCGTCGATCACCCCTTCGCCGAGGAGAAAGCCGAAATAGGTTCGGACGGCGGACTGCGCCCGGCGGATGGACGTGGGCGCGAGCCCGCCTTCCTTGAGGGAGAACACCCACGCCCGCAGGTGGTCGACTCCCACCGCACGGGGGTGCTCGACGCCGTGCCGCTCGACGAACGCCCGCCAGCGGCGAACGTCTCGCCCGTAGGCGGCGACGGTACGCTCCGAGAGCCCCCGCTCGAAGGTCAGATAGTCCTGGAACTGCTCGAGCCGGAAAGGCTGCCGCTCACTCATGCGGATGGCTACGCGAGGCCAGCCACCAGAGGACGCTGAGCGCGACCACGACACCCGCGGCGATCGTGAGCGTACGGTTCATGCTCCCGAGGACGCCGACGAGGAGCTGCAGGTTCTGACCGGCCCACAGGCCGAGCCACACGAGCCCGGAATACCAGATGGCCGAGGCCAACACGAGGGGCGGAACGACGCGGATCACCGGCTGGTGCGTGGCGCCCGCGAAGACCGGCACCACGGCGCGCACGCCCGGAAGGAAGCGCGAGAAGAAGATCGCAGGCGGACCCCACCGCTCGTAGAAGCTCCGCATCCTGAGCATCTGGTGTGGCCTCATGAGGTGGCGGCCCACCCCGCGGTCGAAGAAGCCGGGCCCGTGCCTGTGGCTCAGGCGATAGACGACCACCGCGCTGCTCACGTTGGCCAGCCACGTGCCGAGCGCCACCCAGCGGGCATCGAGGTTCCCCGCGCCGGAGAGGAACCCGCCCAGGGCCACGAAGGTGTCGGCCGGCAGGGCCGGCACGATGTTCTCGAGGGCGGCTCCGGCCGCCAGCAACAGGTACACGAGGACGTTCGGCACGCCGTTCATCCACGCGAGGAAGGCGGTCACTCGATGAGCGCCACGGCGTGGACGGCCAGACCCTCTCCCGAGCCGATCCAGCCCAAGCCCTCGTTCGTCTTCCCCTTGACGGACACCCGATCGGGCGCGATCCGCATCGCCCCGGCGAGCCGCTGGCGCATGCGCTCCGCGTACGGGCCGATCCTGGGCCGCTCGCAGACGACGGTGACGTCCACGTTGGAGACGCGGTGGCCCGCGGCCTCGAGAACGTCCGTGGCTCGCGCGAGCAGCTCGATCGAGTCCGCACCTTTCCAGCGGTCGTCGGAGGGAGGGAAGTGGCTGCCGATGTCGCCCGCCGCGGCCGCTCCGAGGATCGCGTCGGTCACGGCGTGCGCGACGGCGTCGCCGTCGCTGTGACCGGACAGGCCGGGGTGCCCGGGGATGGTCACCCCGCCCAGGACCAACGCCCGGGCATCGTCGAAGCGGTGGGAGTCGTAGCCGGTGCCGATCCTCATGCGGCGGTCCTCCGGCTCGCTCCCGAACGGGGTCCCGCGCGCCGCGAGGACGCGACGCCCCCCCGACCCCGACTCAGTCCCAGCGGCGCAACGCCAGACACACGTTGTGGCCGCCGAAGCCGAACGAGTTCGTGAGCGCCAGGCGCACCGGACGCTCGATCATGCCACCGTGCGCGTACTCGAGGTCGCACTCGGGATCCGGGCCCGTGAAGTTGATCGTCGGCGGGATCTTGCCGGTTCGGCAGACCATGATCGATACGATGGCCTCCAGTGCGCCCGCCGCCCCGAGCAGATGCCCCGTCATCGACTTGGTCGACCCCACCACGATCTCGTAGGCGCGCTCACCCAGGACCCGCTTGATGGCCGAGGTCTCGATCGCATCCGCCATCGTCGACGTCCCGTGTGCGTTCACGTAGTCCACGTCCGCCGGATCCGCGCCGGCGTACGCCATCGCCATGCGCATCGCGTGCTGAGCGCCGTACCCGTCCTCGGGGGGCGCCGTGATGTGGAACGCGTCCCCGCTGAGCCCGTACCCGACGACCTCGGCAAGGATCTGCGCGCCCCGCCCCTCCGCGTGCTCGAGGGACTCCAGGATGACCGCACCGGCGCCTTCGCCCATCACGAACCCGTCCCGGTCCGCGGAGAAGGGCCGGCTGGCCCCCGCCGGATCGTCGTTGCGCGTGGACAGCGCCTTCATCGCCGAAAAGCCGGCGTAGGTCATCGGCGTGATCGTGGCCTCCGCGCCGCCCGCCACCATCACGTCGGCGTCTCCGTGCCGGATGTGGCGCGCCGCGTCGCCGATCGCGTGGGCGGACGAGGCGCACGCCGAGACGGTGGCGTAGTTGGGACCGCGCAGCCCCCAGCGGATCGAGATGAGCCCCGCCGAGATGTCGGGGATGAACATCGGCACGAAGAAGGGGCTCACCCTGCCCGGACCCTGCTCGATGAGCCTGCGGTGCTGCTCCTCGAAGGTCGCGATCCCGCCGATTCCGCTGCCGAAGATCACCCCGAAGCGCTCGGGGTCGCCGTCGACGGGAGGGCCTCCGTCGAGTCCGGCAGCGGCCAGGGCCTGCGCCGAGGCCGCCACCGCGAACTGAGAGACCCGGTCATGGCGACGCGCGTCGCGACGGTCCATATAGTCGAGCGGGTCGAAGTCCTTCACCTCGCAACCGATGCGACACGGGAAGTCCTCGGTGATCGCCCAGGCCGTGACGGGCCCGCCGCCGCTCGCTCCCGCGAGCAGCGCCGACCAGGTGCTCGCGAGGTCGTTCCCGACCGGCGAAACCACGCCCATCCCCGTGACGACGACCCGCCGCACAGGGCCGTCTCCCTTCCCGTTGGCCATCTTCTGCCCTCTCGACTCCCCTGGGACCGCTCTCAGCTCTCGGGGCTGTTCTCCCTCAGGTAGGCGATCGCATCTCCTACGGTGCGCATCTGCTCGGCATCCTCGTCGGGGATGTCGATCCCGAACTCCTCCTCGAACGCCATCACCAGCTCGACCGTGTCGAGGGAGTCGGCGCCCAGGTCCTCGACGAAAGACGCCTCGGGCGTGACCTTTGAAGGTTCGACTCCCAGCTCGTTCACGATGATATCCCGAACGCGTGCTTCGATGTCTGCCATGAGCTTCTCCTTTTCCTTTTCTCCCCCAGAAGCCTTGAGCGCCAGGGTTTCTCGACCGAACCGAAACTACATGACCATACCGCCGTCCACAACAATCACCTGCCCCGTGATGTACCGGGCGCCGGGCCCAGCCAGGAACCGAATCACCGGAG
>JABAOE010005723.1_pt1 | contig 10522 bp, 9 predicted proteins | sample 7062141 | NCBI WGS metagenome assembly JABAOE01 (sample SAMN14538627, study PRJNA623070) | marine sediment metagenome | biome: marine biome [ENVO:00000428]; feature: marine pelagic biome [ENVO:01000023]; material: deep marine sediment [ENVO:00002113] | place: India: Gulf of Khambhat ...
CCTTCCTGTTCGTCGTCGACGGTTCCGTCCAGATCGGGGACGAGGCACTCCCGTCCCGGACCTTGGCAATCCTCGGTGACGGAGAAGCGGTTGCCGTGGAGACACGGGACCAGGCGGGCCGGTTCCTGCTCATTGCCGGCAGGAAGCTGGATGAACCGATCGCGAGAGCCGGGCCGTTCGTTATGAACACACAGTCGGAGCTCAGGCAGGCGATTGCCGATTACCAGTCCGGGAGGTTCTAGGGCCGGCGACGGCCTATTCCTCTGCCAGGCGCTCCCTGACAGTGTCTTCCAGGCGCGTCAGTCCGGCCGCCTTGCCGGCCGCCAGGGCTTGTTCGTTGCTGGCGCCGAGCAGCTTTTCCCGCAGCGCGAACATGGCGGCCGCCCTGTTACCGCTACCGCAATGCAGGAACACCCGGCCATCGCTGTCCGTCACTAACTGGTCCAGCCTGGCGGCATTGTCGAAATCGACACCGTCCGGGACGCTGACCGGCACGTTCACATAGGTCATGCCGAGCCTTTCCACGATTTCCTGCTCGTCGATACCGCGGTCCTCGCTTTCTCTCCGGAAATCCACGACCAGCGTAAATCCTTCCCCGGCCAATGCTTCCAGCACCGCCTCGTCCGGCTGGCCGCTGGACACGAACCGTGGTGCGGACGGGATTGCCGCTCCCTCTCTCAGGTCTGCCAAACTCACGAATGCTACGGAGTCGGCGACACGCTCCTCGGTGCTCGCGCAGGCCAGCAACAAGAACAGCGGTGCCAGCGATAAAATCAGTTTTGTCATTGCATTACGCCCATGAGTTGTTATTGCGAAGCCTATTCCGTGCAACTGCGTGGCACCAGTCCGCGCTTATACGTAGGCGATTCATGATTGTCTCCGGGCTCGGGCCGGTCTACCCTGAAGCAATGCAGCCGGCCAGCACCCAGGCAGATAGACCTTATGACATCGTCGTCTTCGGCGCGTCCGGATTCACCGGCCGGCTTGTCGTCGAGTACCTCGCCAAGAATTATCCCGTCGGCAAACCTGTCCGCTGGGCGGTCGCCGGCCGCGACAGCCAAAAACTCGAGCAGGTAATTGCGGAATTTTGCAACAGTGAGGAGCGCCCTGCGGTCCTGGTCGCCGACAGCAGCGACAGCAATGCACTCGCGGAAATGGCCGGTCAGACCCGGGTCGTGCTGACGACCGTCGGCCCCTATGCCAAATATGGCAGCCCACTGGTCGCCGCCTGCGTTGCAAAGGGCACGCACTATTGCGACCTGGCCGGCGAGGCCCAGTGGATCCGGCAGATGATCGATAAACATCATGCAGCGGCCGTGCACAGCGGTGCCAGGATCGTGCATAGCTGCGGCTTCGATTCGATCCCGTCCGATCTCGGTGTGTTGTACCTGCAGCATGAAGCGAGGGCCGCATTCGGCGAACCCTGCAAGCAGATCGTGCTGCTGGTCAAAGCGATCAAAGGCGGAGCCAGCGGTGGCACGATCGCCAGCATGCTCAACATCATGGAGGAAGCGGGCAAGGATCGCGACATTGCGCGAATGCTTGCCGACCCTTATTGCCTGAACCCGCCGGATCAGCGACACGGCCCTGCTTGCCCGGATCAGCGCGCCATCGCCTATTGCGCCGATGCCGGCGTCTGGACAGCGCCGTTCGTGATGGCCGCGATCAACACCAGGATCGTCCGCCGCTCGAATGTGCTGCTCGACTACGCTTACGGCAGGGAATTCCTTTACAGCGAGGCAGTCAGCACCGGTAAGGGTTTCGGCGGCTGGTTAAAGGCCGCGATCACGACCGCAGGTCTCGGAACATTCATGCTGGCCGCCTCGTCCGAATTAATCCGTTCGCATGTCCTGAAAAAAATGCTGCCGGCGCCAGGACAGGGGCCGGCTCGTCATCAACGGGAGTCGGGGTTCTTCGATCTGCGCCTGTTCGGCAAGACTCAGAAAGGCGACCGGTTGCAGCTGCGGGTCACCGGCGATCGCGACCCGGGTTACGGATCGACCAGCAAGATGTTGAGCGAAAGTGCCCTCTGCCTCGCCCTGGACGCGGCGCAAACCGGTGGTGGATTCTGGACGCCGGCTTCCGGGATGGGCCAGGTGCTCATGGACAGGCTGACATCACACGCAGGTCTCACTTTCGAGTTGCTATCTTGAACAGTAATGTCGCCGCGGCCGCCGATTCGGCGCACGCATACGCCAATCTTCAGCCTGACGACATTCTCTCTGCACTAGAGGAACTCGGCTTTGACTGCGACGGGCGATTTCAGGCGCTGAACAGTTACGAGAATCGTGTGTACCAGATCGGTATTCAGGACGCTGAGCCAGTGGTCACCAAGTTCTATCGTCCCGGACGCTGGAGCGACGCGGCAATACTCGAGGAGCACAGTTTCAGCACGGAGCTGGCAGAGGCGGAAATTCCCGTGGTTGCGCCGCTCACGCGGCATGGAAATACGCTGCATTACAGCGGCAATTTCAGGCTGTCGGTCTCGCCGTGCCGCGGCGGTCGGGCCCCGGAACTGGATGACGAGGAGCTGTTGCAGCAGCTGGGAAGGCTGGTTGCGCGGATACATTTGCTCGGCGAGACCGCCGCTTTCCGTCACCGGCCGAGACTCGACGTCGAGACCTTCGGTCATCAATCCAGCAAATACCTGCTCGAAAAGGCATTCATTCCTGCGGAACTGACCGATGCATATAAAGGAATCGTGCGGCACCTGTTCGAGAACATAGGCGCATGTTTCGACCGTGCCGGGGATGTAGATGTCATCCGCCTGCACGGCGATTTCCATCCCGGAAACGTGCTCGTCGCAGGCGATCGCCTGCACATCGTCGATTTTGACGACGCGCGGACCGGTCCGGCGGTGCAGGATTTGTGGATGTTCCTGTCCGGAGACAGGAACGAGCAGACACCGCAGCTGACAACGCTGCTGGAAGGCTACCAGGAGTTCCGCAATTTCGATGCGCGTGAGCTGAACCTGATCGAGGCCCTCAGAACGCTGCGTATCATGCACTACGCCGCCTGGCTGGCGCGCCGCTGGGACGACCCGGCATTCAAACTCGCGTTCCCCTGGTTCAATTCACCCCGCTACTGGGACGAGCATATACTGGCGTTGCGCGAGCAGGCAGCATTGATGGAGGAGCCGCCACTCGAATGGACAGCCGCATAAGGAGATTCCGCAAAACAGGCGTTAGCCCGTGAGAGAAGATGGCAGATCTGGTGTCGACATCAAGAAACTGTCCAGTTATCAACCCGCTGAGGGCCATTGAAACATGTGCCGCAAGGCGCGATTGTGATCACCAGTTGGTTGCACTGCCCTTGCGCCCGGTCTAAAGTCGGAATCACAAATTTAGCCGTTTTTAAGGAACTATGTCCTTCGTGCATGCTCTCATACAGTGACACCCGGGCGTTTCGATGGTCGGCTGGGAACTCGGTGAATTGACGTTAATCTGGTTTAAACGCCTTACTGTTGCAGCAGTCGCTGCGGCCCTGTGTGGCTGCGGCGGGGCTCAGGTTACCCTGCAAGATCCGAGCATTCCGCAACCTCTGATCGATCAACTGCAGATGTCTGTGGCTGCGCGCATGCCTTCGGCGTTCGACAACTTCGTTCACCAGGAACAGGTAATCGGCAAAGAAAAGTGGACCATCGATCTCGGTCGCTCCAATCGATTGCTCTTCGTCCAGCTATTCGGCTCGATGTTCTCGGATTTCACTGTTATCGAGGAAGACGCAGATGCCAGAGACTTGCAGATCGATGCATTGATTGAACCGAGCATCGATGCATTCGAGTTCTCCGTTCCCAGCCAGAGCCAGACTGACGAATTCGCGGTCTGGATTCGTTATCGGCTGAAGATCTTCGACGCGAAGGGTGTCCAGGTCGCCAACTGGCCGATTGCCGCCTACGGAAAAAGCCAGGCCCTGACGTTTAACGGAGACGAAGCGCTGCGGAGGGCTGCCGTCCTCGCCATGCGCGACGCCGCCGCGCTGATTATTCTGCAAATGGACAAGTCGACGGGCATCAGTGAACTGCGCAGTTCGAGTGCCAGCAGTAATTCGACACCGGAAGCTGCCGTACCCGATAAAGAGAACGTACAAACCACCGCCGCGGAGGATATTCCAAATGACGCCGGCTAAGTCATCCAGCAATCCCCGGAAAACAGCCCTTAAGGCCGCTCTCGTTATTCTTACGGGTTCTCTTGTAAGCGCCTGTGTCACCTCGCGCGTCGAGCACATCAAGGAAGGCTCGACCGGGATTGCGGATGGCGAGGCGATTGTAATCATGGCCAAGAGCTATCACCTCGGTAACGAAACCGAGGCGAAGTTCATCGAATGTGTCGGCGACGCCATGGGTCGCGGGCGCGACGGGCTCAGGGTCATCCCGAACCAGGAATTTGTCGACGCACTGTTTCCCTGGTTCGAGCCGCGCACTGCGCCGGCTGAAACCAAGGGTCTGCCAACACTGATGTCCAGGCCGGGCGTTGCGGAAACCATCAAAGCGCAAGGTGTGCGCTACATCGTCTGGCTCGACGGCGATACGGACAAGACCGCCGGCGGAGGCAGCATGTCGTGTGCGGTCGGACCCGGTGGCGGTGGTTGTTTCGGATTCGCCTGGTGGCAAAACGATTCGGATTACGAGGCAACTGTCTGGGACCTCCATGGACTGGAAGATGCCGGCTCCGTCAGCGCCGATGTCAGCGGTACGTCTTTCCTGCCTGCGATCGTCGTGCCGGTGCCGCTGATTGCGCGGACCCAGAACAAGGCCTGCAAGGGGCTCGCCGATCAGCTGAAATTATTTATTGTCGCCGACGAAGAAGTCTGAGCGGCCGCTTGTACCGCATATAAAAAGGTACCGGGGTTGTTCTTCCATGGAAAAATAACCCCGGTACCTTTTCAATTTGGCCGCCCTCCGCGCACAAATGCATGTCGATAGTAGTCCGAATCAAGCTCGGCGATCGTCACCTCGCGGCCGCTCGAGGGTGCATGCACGAAACGACCCCGGCCGAGATACAGACCGACATGCGATATCCGCCCGGCAATCCTGAAGAACAGCACGTCACCGACTCGCAGACCGCCTGCGGACACCGGTGACAATTCACGCCATTGGGCGGCGGTCGTTCGCGGTATACGTGTCCCGACACTCGCGTAGGCGAATTGCGTAAGGCCGCTGCAATCAAATCCCGCGGCCGTTGAGCCGCCGTAGCGATACGGTACCCCGACCTGGCGCAACGCAACGATGGCGGCCTGCTGCCCCAGCGATTGGCGCGCAGAACTTTCCGCGCCACCGGGCAGGCGCCTGACCGGCTCGTGTCCGCAGGCAACCAGCATGCTCAGGAGCACCAGCAGCGTCGCAAACTGAGAAACAGGTCTGGCGGGCGGAGATGACATATGAAATTCTCTGGCCGACAATCCTCATCAGGGTACAGGCCTGGCGCTGAACACGATATGAACCGCATCCCGGCATTTAATTTCTTGCTGTTCCGGCTGCTCCCGATCGTGTTCGTGATGTCCACGTCGGCCTGCGGGGTGCCTGCGTCGGAGTCCGCTGAAGCGGAACCGGACTCGAGCCGCGTCTATCAGCTCGAATATCTCGTCACGCCGGATCCGCAGGCGGGTGGCGCCTGGGTCGAATTGCAGCTGACGCAGTCAGCAAACCTGCTTCGCGAAGTCAACATGCGCGCGCCCGCAGGGCGAATCGGCGATCCTGACGGCGACGGGGAATTCACCCTGGCAGACGAACGGCTGATCTGGAAGCCCCCAGTGAAGGGTGGCGGCTTGCGCTGGTTCGCCACGATAGATCACCAGCGCGAGAGCGGTGCATACGATGCACATATCACTGCGAACTGGGCGATTTTCAGGGCGGAGGATGTCATACCGCAGGCCGCAACCAGGACTTTGCGTGGCGCGACGAGTGAGACAACGCTGAGCTTCGACCTGCCTGCCGGCTGGTCGTCTGTCACCGAGTATTTCGGCCGCGAGCATGCCTATGCCGTCAGAAATACCAATCGCCGCTTCGACCGGCCCGCCGGCTGGATCATTCTCGGCGACATCGGCGTTCGCTACGATCGAGTTGCAGGGGTACGCGTCAACGTTGCTGCACCGACGAATCATGGCATGCGAAGAACCGAGATCCTGGCACTCCTGAACTGGACCTTGCCGGAAGTCCTGCGCATCGTTGCCGATTTCCCAAAACGGCTGACCATCGTCGGCGCGGGCGATCCAATGTGGCGCGGCGGACTGTCCGGTCCACGCTCGCTGTTCGTGCATGCAGACCGCCCGTTGATCAGTGAAAACGCGACCAGCCTTTTGTTGCACGAGGTCATGCACATCGCACTGGGAGGCGCCGCGGACGACGGTATGGACTGGATCGTCGAGGGTCTCGCCGAGTATTACAGCCTGGCTGTCCTGCAACGCAGTGGCACGATTACGGAAAAGCGATTCAAGGATGCGCTGCGCAAACAAGCCGAATGGGGCGCAACTGCGGGCGATCTGTGCGCTCCGCATTCGAGCGGTGCCGTCACCGCGCGCGCAGTGAGCATTATGCACGCACTCGATAGGGAGATTCGTGCCGGCAGTGGCGGCAGCAATAGCCTCGACGATGTGGTCGCTGCGATGGCAGCCTCGGACCAGCCAATAACGCTTGCCGGCTTTGCGGCTCTAGCCCGGCAATTCGTCGGCGAAGATCCAGAGACACTGGATGCCGGCAATCTTCCAGGCTGCGACCTCTGATGCGAGGAAATTGGGGAACGTATGCATAATCAGCGCGATCTCGAACTGTTGCTGCGTTCACGCGTTCCGATCGTTGTTATCGAGACGCACGATGAGTCGCGCCTGCTGGACCTGCTCAAGGCGATAACGCTCTCGGGAGTTGATGGCGATTATCTGCCGCTTTTTCGCTGGACCGTGACCGACGGTCTGCAAAGGCTGGATATAGAACTCGAACCGCAGTTACACAACTCGGATCCGCCGGAAGTATTACGCCACATCCGGGCGGTCAGCAAGCCGGGTATCTATGTCCTGCTCGACTTTCATCCTTACCTCGAGGATCCCGTCAACGTGCGTTTGCTGAAAGACATCTGCCTGCGATTCAAGGACGTACACAGGCACATCGTACTGGTCAGTCACGAGGTCAGGTTGCCCCGAGAACTCGACAGTTTCAGCGCCAAATTCGATCTTGCCCTGCCGACCAAAGCTGAGCGCAAACGGATCGTCAAACGGGTTGCGAAAGAATACACAGCTGAAAGCCCTGGCCTGCGAGTGAAGGTCGACAAGCGGGCGTATGAGTTGTTGATAAAAAATCTCGCCGGATTGCCGATACGTGACACCGAGCAACTGGCGCGTAACGCCATCTACCACGACGGCGCGATCACCAAGAGCGACGTCGCCAATGTAATGGAGGCGAAATACGAGCTTCTGAATCGCGGTGGAATACTGCAGTTCGAATACGACACGGCAAAATTTAATGACGTTGGTGGGCTCGAAAAACTCAAACACTGGCTAAAGCGGCGCAAGCCGGCTTTCATGCAGAGCGAAGACACAAAGCACCTCGACACACCGAAAGGGGTGCTGCTGATCGGCGTCCAGGGATGTGGCAAGAGTCTCGCGGCGAAAGCCACGGCGGGTGTTTTCGGCTTGCCGCTACTGCGACTCGACTTCGCCAATCTCTACAACAAGTATCACGGTGAAACGGAAAGGAATCTCAGGGAATCGCTGAAGACGGCAGAAGTCATGTCGCCGTGCGTGCTCTGGATCGACGAGATCGAGAAAGGACTGGCGGGCCGCGGCGGGGAGACCGGAACGACGCAGCGCGTACTGGGGAGTTTCCTGACCTGGATGTCACAGAAAGACCGCCAGGTATTTGTCGTCGCGACTGCGAATGAGATAGACGCATTGCCGCCGGAACTCGTCCGCAAAGGACGGTTTGACGAAATATTCTTCGTCGATTTGCCCGGCTCCGGCGTGCGCAAGCTGATCGCGGAAATTCATCTCAGGAATCGCGGGCAGGAAATCGAATCGTTCGACCTGGCACAGATTGCCGAAGCCTCGAGGGGGTTTTCGGGCGCAGAAATCGAACAGGCCATCGTATCGGCCCTGTATGCGGCCCATGCCCAGGCGAAACCGCTCATCACTGCGCACGTACTCGCGGAAATCGAGCAGACGAAACCACTCTCGGTGGTCATGGCCGAAAAGATCGAGCGTCTGAGGCGCTGGGCCGAGGGCAGGACCGTCGCCTGCGATTGAAGGTAAAAAGTGTTGAAAATACAAGGCGGTTCTTCGCGAGCTTGCATAACGCCGCGGATTTAACCTAATTGCCCGATTAAAGGCCGATTCCGGGCCGCCACTGATCAAATTTCGAACAATTCGGACAGCACGTGCTAAGATAGCCGAATGACTAGTGTAAGTAAGAAAATCAATAAATTAGTCTCTAATCCTGAAAACGATCTTACTGCAGAACTCGAACTTCCGGAGATGATTCCGGAGGATCAGGAGACCGACGATCAAGAGATTGAGGCGGATGCCGAGACGGCCGGATTCAGTCAAGCGGAGATCCAGGCTCGCTTTGCCGAACTGGCGAACGAGGATTCCGCGGAGAAAACCGACAGCGCTGACTCGGAGACCGCAACGACTTCCGATACTGACAGCCTGAACCTTCCGCAGATCGATATCGAAAAACTTCGTGCAGAGTTGGCCGGACTCGAGCAGGAGATCAACAGGAAGTTCACCGCCGAAATCGATCAGCTCGAAATCATTCAGCTCAAGGAGAAACTCGAATCGTCGACCAGGGACCTCGATGCACGCCAGCAGGAGCTCGGCGAGGCGCGCGACGAACTGGAACGGTCGCGGGAAACAGCCAGGCAACTAAGCAACGATCTGGACCAAGCTCGCGAGAATGCGAAACAGGAAGAATCTAGTAATCGCGATCTGCAAAAGCAATTGGCGGCGAGCGAGAAAAAGATTCGCTCAATCGAGACCAGCCTCGAAGAGTTGGAGCTGCGGCGGCAGAAAGAAAATAAGAAGAGTGAATCGCGCAACGAAAAGCTCAAGGAAACGAAGAGCAAGCTGTCGGAATCGAATAGTTCATTATCTGAGTTGCGCAAAGAGTTCGAAGAACATCAGCAAACCTGGAAACAGGTCGAAGACGAACTGGCCCAGATAAAAGCGAGTCTCGAAAAATCCGAAATCGAAGTCGAAGACCTGACGGGCGTCGTCAAGAAACGCGACGCGGACCTGGAACGTGGCCAGGCAGCAATCACCAAACTTTCCAGGGAACTGGACCAGCAGCTTGCGGAAAACCAGGACCTGAAGTCGGAGAATCGTGAGCTTCACCGGATCGCACGAAACGATGCGGCTCAGGAGCTCGAACGCAGTTACCAGCTGATAGCGGAGCAGTCCGGCCGACTGACGGGAAATGAGCAGGAAATTAGCGCGTTGACCGCGCAGATCGAGCGCACCGAGCGCTACGCGGACGAGCTGCGTCATCAGCTTAGACAGCAATCGGAGATCGCCGAGCACGCCCTCGCGAACAGGCACGAACTGGTTAGCGACTGCACGACCGCCCAGGATAAGGTGGATGAGTTAACGGAAGAACTGAATACGATCAAAAAACAATACGCCGTTGCTACGAAGAAACTCGGCACGATCGAGAAGGACTTCGAAAAGGAAGTCCGGCAAATACGTGTCGAGTTGGGTCAGGCGCAGGAAACGATTGCCGACCAGGAAACCATCAACGTAGAGCTGACCTCAGATCTCTTCAATACAAAAGGCTCACAGAAAGGGCTCAAAGAGGAACTCGAAAAATCCAGGAAAGACTACGAGGAAAAGATCCAACAGCTCGAACAGCAGGCAAACAAGCTAAGAAACGAACTGGATGACTACGAGTACAAGCTGGGAAACAAGGACGAGGCGATCGCAGCCCTGATGAATGAGCTCGCGAGCCGTGGTGATGCGAAAGAATCCGTTGACGAAATCGAAAGCGTCATCAGTGAAATTGAAAAAGTCATTGACGAAATCGACGAACGGATACCGGAAGAAGCCGAGGAACAGGAAGCAGGCGACCGGGAACGCGTAACACGGCTGCTGATCGGCGAGAACGATGGACAAGAATTGCGATTTCCGCTGTTCAAGGATCGGCTCACCATCGGCAGAACGGCACACAATGACATTCAGTTGAATGCACAGTTCATCAGCCGACAGCATGCCGTCATCGTAACCGAGAATGGCAACACCAAGATCGTCGACTGGGGCAGCAAGAACGGCGTTCTGGTCAACGAAAAACGAGTTTCCGAGCAATGGCTCGAGAACGGAGACATCGTCACGATCGGCACGACAGATTTCCGCTACGAGGAGCGCCCGAAAAGATAACAACGCCCTCAAGAAACCAGGTCAAGCGGATATGTGAGAAAAATCACGTTCTTTGACGGCGCAATCGGTTACCGTTGCAAGCCTTCATGGATTGATTGGAATTCTTGCGACAGCCCATGCTGACCAAGGCGCAACCACGAGAATTAGATCTTGGCGCGAGTCAGGAAGA
>JABAOE010004095.1_pt3 | contig 10515 bp, 10 predicted proteins | sample 7062141 | NCBI WGS metagenome assembly JABAOE01 (sample SAMN14538627, study PRJNA623070) | marine sediment metagenome | biome: marine biome [ENVO:00000428]; feature: marine pelagic biome [ENVO:01000023]; material: deep marine sediment [ENVO:00002113] | place: India: Gulf of Khambhat ...
TGATACCGACCCCTGCGCCCTTCTGTTCCCGGCTATCCACCAAGGATTCCCAAACATTGGGGATAAAGTTCGTCCGCCACGTCACTCCCAACCCCCCTTCACTCTTTTCGCGATTGCCCACCTTAAAATAGCCATCCTGGCTATTATACCGGTCGGTGAATTTATAATCACAACCAAATATAAACTCATTGTTGTGAATCACGTCCATCATCAATGGGGCATTGGTTAGCGCCAGGAAGACCGCCGGTTCGTTGGTTCCGTTGTAGAGCCGATGCCAGGAATTCAACGGAGGAGAAAAAAGCGATCCTTTTTCCCATTCGAAGTGCTGGGGACGTTCTCCCGGCCACCAGACCTCCGTGGAGCCTTTTCCCTGAAGGATAAAAATCAACTCCTCATAGAAATGCTTTTCGGGCTCCAGCGCTCCTCCGGGAGGGATCTCCGCCACATACAAACCGGTTTTTCCCTCCATGCCCTGCAAGTGAANNCCTTTCCACTCATGCGCTTCCATGGCTCCCGAGGAATCGCCGTAACGTCTTCGACGCCGTGCCCCTTGACGATCGGCACCCCCTGTTCCTGCATCCAGCTCTCGTAGGTGGTCAGTTTCAGCCCCTTCTCTGCCATGATGTTTTACTCCTAAGTTCTTACGGTAAAATTTCGCCCAGGTTTCTTTCCCCGTTGGTTACGAGCTGTAGAATTCATCCATGATCTTACTCACCTGCTCCGGTTGGTCGTTTTGCACCTGGTGTCCGGCCTGGTCCACGTATTTAAACTTGAAATTAGGGAGCAGTTTTTCCAACTGATGTCCCAGCTCCACGGGAGCAAACTTATCCTGCTGACCCCAGACAAACATGCAAGGAATGGTCAGCTTTGGCAGAGTCTGAGTCATATCGTACTTGAGCCGCATATTTGGATCACGGGTTAGTTTTTGCATTCCTTCCTGAAAGATCCTGCGGGATTCCTCCGCTCCGGGGCGATTGGCCGCCTCGTTGCGTAGCCTTACCAGCTCATCGGTAACCTTGGATTTGTCGTAAACCAGCACTTCCAAAACCCGCCGCATGGACGCTTCACTGCCGTCGTAAGCCCGCAGCGCTCGCATTCCTTCCGTCTCCTCGTGTTTAAGCCCCATAGCGGTGGAGATAGTTCCACTGGCGACCAGTAGAAGCTTTTTTATCCGGTCGGGGTGCTGCAAAGCGTATTTGGCGGCCACCCAAGCACCCTGGGAATTGCCCGTAAGGCAGATCTGATCCAGGCACAGAGTATCGATAAAGGCTTCCAGCTGGTCCACCCTTGATTGCACACCCTCTGCTGGCGGGTAAAAGGGATCCGTATCACCATACCCTCCGACACTGTCCGGGGCATAGACTCGATACTTCCTTCCCAGCAAGCGCATTACCGGGGCAAACCCCGCCTCGCCGGAAGACCCCGCTCCACCTCCGTGTATTAATACAACCGACGGACCATTTTCACCGGCTTCCGAATAGTGGGTTTTAATCCTACCCGCCATCACATAACTCGATCGTAACGTTACATCAGCCATACTAGAATGCCTCCTCTTTTGTTCAGACGTATGAAATAAGAAAAAGTCTTCGCGTGAGTGAATCTACCAATATCGCTTTTTATAGGAATCAATGAGAACCTCGTCCGGCTGGCTGGTCAGGAATTCAAGCAGAATGCGATTGAACTCCTCTGGTTGTTCGAACTGAGGCCAGTGTGCCGCCTTGTCCACGAGAACAAAACGCGATCCTGGCACGGTTTGATGGACCTTTTCCGCCACCTGCCACGGACAGGTGGGATTATGCGTGGTCCAAAAGAACAAAATGGGGGATTTCAACTTGGGAATCCGATCGATCAAACCGTAGCTTCGCGGTGTACTGGCACTCCCTCCCCCCTGGTTTGATTCATCCTTCGGACGGGTATGGATTTTGAGCCGGATATCCACCAACTCATCTGGCAATGTCTTGGGGTCGTGAAAAAGCCACTCCATCCGTTTGCGTATGGTTTCATGGTTGGGGTTGGCCGCCGCCTTGCGGGTCAACTCCTGGAATTCCGTGTTGCCGGCGATGTACCCGTGTTCCGAAGATGGGATTCCTCCCACGATGAGGGGCCAACTTGTCCACCCTTTCAGGGTGCTCATCGGCCACGAAGACGGATATTTGCCCGCCCAGGGATTCCCCCACCAGATGGGCTTTTTCAACGCCGACGGTATCCATAAAGTCGAGCAAATGCGTACGAAAATCCTCCAGCCTGCGGCTCATTCCTTTGGCAATATCCGTATATCCGTGGCCCAGGTAATCGATGGCGTACACGTGAAAGTATTTCGCCAAAGGCTGAACGTTTCGCACCCAGGTTTCCGCATGCCCTCCACCACCATGAAGCAGGATCACAGCCGGTCCGGTGCCGGCTTCGAAGCAACGTGTACGAATACCCTTCACCGAGTAGTATTTTTCCAGGGGTAGAAATGCGTCTAACTCCTCCGAAAACATCGTCATCTCCTCTTAAGATTTCTCATTCCAATAATCGGGGTAGCCCAAGAAGTCAAGCGCCTACTATAAGGAGCAAAAGCATAATCCCGGCGCAGATGAAATGACGCGGGCGAATGTCCTCGCGGAGCGATTTACGTTCAAAACAGCCCCAAAACGGAATTGGACGAAGGGAAGCCCATCGGGTGGGCTTCCCTATTGTTCGTGCGAATTGAAGCTAGAACTGACGTGGCTGGTAACTAACGTAAACGAGACGGCAGCTGCATGGACTTATTGCTTTGACTCACCGATGAGGGTCAGATGAGCTAAGATTCTCTGCAAACCGTGGCAGGCTTAGTTCATGTCCCAATGAGCGAATGCCATGCCGCACGGGGAGGCATAGACCGGCACATAGTCCACCACGTTACCTTTGATTCCATCCGCCACCGCTGACGCGATGAGCCAATTTCTCGTTTCACCCACTCCGCTGCCCACACCGGCGGTCATGCCCGTTCCACCCAGGAGCTTATCGGCCACCTCTCCTTTTGCCGACGGATAAGGCCATTCACAGCCGTCAAAGTATTCTGCCATCTTGCGGGCCTCGCCGCTCCCCACGTACTTCAGAATGGCCCGATCAAATTCCTCGTCCAAATAGGCTCCGGAGACTCCGGGAGTGTGCCATAACCCGCCTGATCCGATCACCGCGACCCTGAGGTCCATGGGACATTCTTCGATGACCCGCTTGACGGCCTTACCCAGATCGTAGCATCTCTTGCCGGACGGTTGAGGCGCATAAAAGCAGTTCACAAAGAAGGGCAGGATGGGGATATCGTACTTGGGAGTGAGATAATACGGCGGATGTAAAAAGGCGTGCCCCATACCCCGCTCTCTGTCCGGCAGCTCAAGGGAAAATGCCAGATCAAAGTCCTTCTTCATCAATCCCATCATCAACTCTCTACCGAACTCTGGGGCCCCCTTGGCCTTAACCCAGTTTTCATCAAAGGGAACATTCTCGATACCCATGGCGCGACGCAAGAATCCGATGGGCTTCGTTTCTCCCTCCATCTCCTCGCCTAAATAAATGCCAAGGGCAGGAAAATTCTTGAAACTGAACTGCTCGCATTGATCGTCTCCAAAGATCAACAGGACGTCGGGCTTCGCCGCCTCGAGTTTTTCCTTCAAGGTCGCGTAACCTTTCATGCATCGCTCAAACTCTTGCTTATTGGTTTCCACCGAGGTTTCGGGCACGCTATCGGCCAATTTTCTCCTGCGCCGCACCTCATCCCATAGCTCAGGCGGCATGAAAAGAAACGGAGAATGCGAGCAACCCAAAACGGTACAAATCGTTGCCATAGATCAATCTCCTCTTCCGAGGGGGAAAATCCCTACCTTCCCAAGGCCCTCATGACCGATAGCTTACTCAAGAACCCCCCGGTTGCGCAATAGCACAAGTTGAGTGGAAAGAATGTAACCGTATTCCCGGGTCCAGCCGGATAAGAGCTACAGGCTGGAACCGGGGCCTTAATTCAGGTGACGGAAATATCTCGAAGATTCGGGAGGGCCCAAATGGACAGACAGACTGACCGTTTCTACCGCAGACGTGGGCGATTAGTCACCCGTTTCTTGATGGTGCCAATCCGACGACCAGGCGCTGTGGCCTTCCGGCCGGAGCTTGAGCCAGACCTTTTGCCCTTCCGCCACCGGATTGTGCCGCTCACCGTAGATCATGATAATCCCCTGGCCATCCACTTCCACCTGGTATTCGATCCGCTCGCCGATGAACAGCGCGGCCCGAGCCGTACCACCCACCATTCCCGCCGGTACACCACCGGATCCCGCCGGCTCAATCTGGACGTCTTCGGGTCTCACACCGATGAACACGGAATCGCCGGTTTTGACGGCCTCGGGATTATAGGTCCGCCCAAACACAACGCAGTCCGGCGCTCCATCTATCGCTATGGCCAGCTGTCCTGAGGGATTGCTGGTTTGTACCTTACCCTTGAATAGCAGGGTCTTCCCAACGAAGTCCCGCACGAATTCATTGGCCGGCTCCTCGTAAAGCATCCGCGGGTCCCCCTGCTGCTGCACGACACCGTAGTTCATGAGCGCGATCCGATTGGACATGCTCAGCGCTTCAATCTGATCGTGAGTGACAAACAGGACGGCAATGTTCAGCCGCTTTTGCAGCAACTTCACTTCGAGGCGCATCTGCTCGCGGAGCTTCGCGTCCAGATTGCTGAACGGCTCGTCCAACAAGAGGACCCGAGGCTCGGTAACCAGCGCGCGCGCCAGGGCCACCCGCTGCTGTTGACCGCCGCTCAGTAGTGGCCCGGGTCTCGTCTCGAAGCCAGCCATGCCCACCAGTTCCAATGCTCGACGGCAACGCTCGCCGATCTCCTTACGTGGAAACTTGCGCGACTTGAGCGGAAAAACGACGTTTTCCTCAACCGTCATGTGCGGCCAGATGGCGTAGGACTGAAATACCATGCCCACGTTGCGCTTGTCTGGCGGCAAGCACACTCTATTTGAGGTCATGACGACCACTCGATCGCCAAAGAATATGTTCCCTTCATCAGGAATCTCGAGGCCCGCTACCATGCGCAGGGTGGTGCTCTTGCCGCAGCCGCTGGGTCCCAGCATGGTCACGACTTCACCGTCCATAATATCGAGAGAGAGGTCTTTGACGGCAGGCTGAGTGCCTCCAGGATAGGTTTTCCAGAGCCCTTCCAGCCGCATTGCAACCTTGCCGTTACCCGTGTCTGGATTCACGGGCCCGGCCCTTGCTGCATCTGATTCCACCATATTTAAAGCGTTGTTTTGCATGTTATCCCCTATTTCTATATTTGCTCGGCACTTCCTTTAATCGTCTCATCCTAACGACGGCTCTGATTCTGGTCCGCACTGGCACTTCGGTTGTGTTGTACACCCAATCGCAAGCCAAAGGCACGCGCTACGCTCGCGATACCCACTGTGAGAATGATGAGAAAGATACTGATGATGCTGGCTTCCTCGCGCATCCCGATGTCCGGTGACGCAAACTCAAGGGCCAAAATCGACAGTGTTCGAGTACTACGATCGGCGATGAGAATAATACTACTGGTAGTGTTCGCTGCAACCACAAAATTCAAGGTAGCAATCAATATCCATGTTGGCATCAGCAGGGGGATCCAAACCTTAAAGTAGGTCCTCCACCACCCGGCGCCCGAAACCCTGGCCTGTTCCTCCATGTCTTTTCCCACCTGCACGAAGACCCCTTTGAAAATATTCGTTCCCGTCGTGTTGCCCTGGATTATGACCACAAGCACCAGGGCATACATGCTTCCGTACAGCCAGACCATGGGTCGGAAACCCGAGCCCGGAGGCAAGTCCCCGAGGAACAGCCACAAAAGACCCAATCCAGACAGGATGCCGGGAATGGCGCCGGAACCCCAGATGATGAAGTCCAGAACGTCACGACCCGGCAAGCGAGTCCGCACCATGATATAGGCCAGGATGGAAAAGAGCAGGGGACTGAACAGTGCCGAAGTGGTAGCGAGAATCAAAGTCGTCTTGAGCCCATCCATAAAGACGTTGTCCGTCAGCACCAGACGCCAGTGGTCCAGGGTAAATACGGGGTTGATGTTGAAATAACCCGTGCGGGTCATGAAGCTGCTCAGGACCAGGATGAAAGCAGGCAGCAGTGTAAGGAAAACGATGAGGGTGCCCATGCCCCCAACGACCGGCCACTTCCATTTGCCCAGATCCACCAGGCCGGGCTTGAAGCTACCGGTTATCGTCGCATAGTGCCGCCGGTTTAAGATCCACCGTTGCAAAGGGATAATGAAGGCCACCACCAGCAAGGTGATGCTGGCCAAAGAGGTCGCCTGGCCATACAGCGGGGGCTCTTGACGCACCATATCGAAAATCATGGTCGAGTAGACGTAAAATCCAAAGGGCACGCCCAGCAGCTGTTCCGTTTCGAAGGATTGGAAGATACGCAGGAGCTGAAGAGCGAATACCAGCACCATGGGAGAGGCCATGAGAGGAAGGGTAACCTTCAGCATGGTGCGGAGGTCCGACGCGCCGCTAACCCGGGCGGCTTCCTCCATACTGGCGTCCATGTTGCGAAATGCCGGGGTCAACAGCATGACCTTTACCGCGATTCCGTTGGCCATGAGGTGGGCCCAAACGATTCCCGAAATGCTGAAGATGTTGAAGACCGGCTCCTCGATGAAGGGCAGCTTCTGCAGCAATACGTTGAGAATTCCCAGATCGGGATCCATGAGGCCGATCCACGCGATGGTGGTGGAGATGCCGGGCATCATGTACGACACCCAGAACATAAATTCCAGGCCATGACTGAATGGGATCTTGGTTCGCGCCAGTGTCCAGGCAATGACGGTGGCAACAGGGAAGCTAATCAACATGACCAGAGCCCACACCAAAACAGTATTACCCACCGCTTTGAACAGGCGGGGCTCGCTGAACGCCACCATCCAGTTTTGCAATCCCCATACGGGTTTTCCAATGAGGATCTCCGGTGCGGTGTTGAAGCTTTGGATCAGGATCAAAAAAACCGGATAAATGAGGTAGAAACCCAGGGCCAGGAGGATGATGGCCATCAGAGCCGTTTTCTTGTAGGCTTGAACGTCAACACTCACCGGACGCGGAACGGTTGTGGAGATTTGGCTCATGTTACCCCCCAGAGTTACCCGTTAAACGATTCCACTTTCTACGATCCAACTAAAGGGCAATCGTCAACGCACCTCGTTGACGATCATTTGCCCCCCCGTAGCTGCGTGAAAAGTTTCTCCGCATTTTTCAAAGCCCTTACTCGCTTTTTTTGCACTTCCGGATCATGTGCCAAGGTCAAGTATTCAACTCCAGACCGGCGCAATTCCGCCTTCATGACTTTACCTTGTTCCGTAACGTCAAGACGAAACGTCGGGTCCGGCGACCTCGCACTTTTCAAGTGGATCGTGGTTTGCCCATCTTTGGAGAGAAGCCAGTTGACGAACAGTCTCGCGGCATTTGGGTTTGGCCGGCGATTGACCACCATGATGTTATTGGAGGAACCGGTCCCCTGAATGGTTGGGCGCTCTTTCAATGTATGGGTAAGGACTTCGCCGAAGTTAGCCACCGGGAGGCCCTGTTTACCCAGACGATCGATATCCCGGCCGGCGGCCCCCACAAAAATTGCCATAGTATACTTTCCACGGGCGACACCGTCGGCCACCTGCCGATAATCCCGGATAAAATCTACATTCAGTTCCGGATCAAAAAACCGCTTGAGGAACTTTTCGCCCATGTCCGGATGCACCTGGGCAGTGAAATAAGTTCCACCAGCCCCTGCAATCATCGGGGTAAGGGCAACGATTTGCCCCGCAAACCGTTTCTTATCCAGTAATTCGAATACCGACTTAATCCTCTTGGCCTCCTTTATAGACAGTTTGTTCGTATTAAATCGCATAGCGACCGGTGAGAGGTCAGCAGCCCCGGAGAAGGCAAATACGTACTTCTCCTCCTGGTCGCTATAGAGGTGCTTGCCTGTAAACCACAGGGACTGGTCCACTACCTCCGGCAGAAAGAGTTCCTGACCAATAGGATCGGGGACTTTGTTCGGGATGAGACGGGCGTTCGCAGTGGTACCGCCGGTCATAATGACATCTACCTTATATTTGCCCGCCCCGCGCTCGGCCAGGAGCCGGTTGGCCTGCGCGCGCCCGCTACCCGTAGAGACCACCATGCGAATACCGAATTTTTCTTCAAAGACTTTGAAGACCGGCCGGTAGTTTCGGGACGCCGCGCCACCCAACACCGCAACCAATTGGCCTTCCTTCTTCGCCGCTGCAAGGGTATCGTCCCACCGATCCGCCCAGGACACACCGTTCGTGGCCACCACCACAAACGTTGAGAAGAAAAAAGCCAAAAAGCCCAGGGGTATCAAATGAACCTTTCTGTGGGCTCCATCCTGGGAAGCGTTTTTAGTAACCATTTTTAAAGCCCTCCTTGTGATAAACATTTCTGCAAATGGGTCCATCCGAAGGAATGTTCCCATGTTCCTTTCAAACCAAAGCAGGTCCAAAAAATAAAAGGCCAGCACACCCGAGCGCCCATTGGCATAGGATGGCTGGCGATACAACTCGGTTTTTCCCCTTCCTATGTAAAATCATTTGGCTACCGCCTATAACTGGGTCTCAATCACAGGCCTTACCAACGGCCGGGGAAAGCCTTAATCTCGAACATTTGCGCATGAATACCACATAGATTTTACAAGTCAACAGGTATCATCGATCGTGGTAAGATTTTGCCGTTCCACTCCCGAGCAGCCAAAAAACGCTTTAGAATCAACGCTAGATTCGCTTGACACCGTCCGCCTATTGGCTATAAGATCCGACAGCAAGAAATCTGTATCGATTCGTACGTATTTCTCAATTCTGGGAGTAATGAAACACTCCCATCGACTCTCACAAAGGAGGTACCAAATGGCTAGAGATGTGCGTAAGGACTTTAAGGGCCTGATTATGCCCATTCCGGCGGTATTTGACGGAAAGGGCGAGCCGGATCTGCCAATGATGGAGCAGCTAACGGACTGGTATCTTGGCGCGGGCGTCCATGGTTTTTTCGTTCTCGGATCCCAGGGACAGGGTCCTGCCTGCCGCATAGATCAGCGGAAGGCCGTAGCCGAAACTGTGGTTCGGAGGGTCAATGGTCGCGTGCCTGTCGTGGTGCAGATCGGAGCCGTTGAGCCTTACACGTGCATCGAGTTGGGAAATCACGCAAAAGAAATTGGCGCTGACGGCGTTGGCGTGGTGGGCCCATACTATTATAGCGATCGCAATGAATGGGAGCTGCTTGAACATTACAAGGTCGTGGACAAATCCGTAGACATGCCAACCTTGCTCTACAACAACCCGGAGTATTCAGGTTACCCACTTCCACCCAATATGATGGCAAAGATCCGCGAGGCGGCACCGAACGTCTTCGCCGCAAAGCTCGCCATGGGAAGTGTCGACCTGGCGGTGAACTACCTGAGGGTGTTGAGCCGCGACTTCACGATCTTCATCCCCATCACCCAGATGCTTCCCGGCATGCCCCTCGGTGTCAGAGGAAGCATTGCGGCAGGCGCGCCCGTCACGGTGCCGGAAGCCGGCGTCCAGCTCATCGAAGCCGTGTGGGCAGGGGATTACGATCGGGCCACGCGGATCGAGATCCTGCTATTGGAACACGGTGAACGGATGGCGCCCCTAAGGCAGTACGGCAGAAGAACCACCATGGAAGGGCTTCGCATCAGAGGGCTCGAGGTAAAGGAATATCCCCGGTGGCCTACCAGGCCCCTTTCCGCGGAGCACCAAAAACTTTTCGAAACAAACATGAAGCGCATCCTCGAAGAATTGCAGGCGCTCACCCCGCAAAAGAAGAAAGTAGCGGTGTAAGCCCTCCCGTCGTATTCAATTTCCAGACCACCCGCTACGGCAGTGCGGGTGGTCTGGTACTCAACGTTCCGTGGTTCTCCAATCCTCCCCTGATACGCAAAATGGTGTCTTGACAAGCTTGACTCACTTGAGCTAGCTTCCATTTCATTGTGTCTTTTTTCGGTGCAAACGAACCCTAAAATTTCCCAAAGTCTAGGGCAACTAAGAATAGGAGGTTCTCTATGCTAGCCCCGAAAGATCTCAGTGGAGTACTGGGAATGATGCCGTCTTTTGCCACGGAAGACGCGGTAGACATTCGTGCCACACAAACCATCGCCGTGGATCATTTAAAAGAAGGTGTGGATCGAATCATCAAGGACGGCATCGGGCTCAATCGCCACCACCGGCACCTACGGCGAATGCTACAACCTGCTCTTCGATGAATTCAAAACCCTGACGGTGGCTACTGTGGAGAGCGTCAAGAAGCGAGTCCCCCTGTTCATCGGATGTACGAGTCCTAACCCGCGCGAAGTGGTGCAAAAGATGAACTTCGTCAAGGACTCGGGGGCGGATGGCGTTTTGCTGGGCGTCCCCTATTACGAGACCCTTCCGGTTCCCGACGCCATTCAATTCTACCACGACATTGCGGAACTGTTCCCCAC
>JABAOE010017452.1_pt1 | contig 10515 bp, 9 predicted proteins | sample 7062141 | NCBI WGS metagenome assembly JABAOE01 (sample SAMN14538627, study PRJNA623070) | marine sediment metagenome | biome: marine biome [ENVO:00000428]; feature: marine pelagic biome [ENVO:01000023]; material: deep marine sediment [ENVO:00002113] | place: India: Gulf of Khambhat ...
CGGTGACCACCACATCGATCCCCTCGCGCCGCGCCGCGGCGATCGTTGCGTGCGCCATGGTGCCGCAGTCGCACGTCAGCACGCAGGTCGCCCCGCGTTCGACGGCCACGGCGAGGCCGGCCGGGCCGAAATCGTAACCGTGCAGCTGGCGGTGCGGGAGGAACACGTCGACGCGGGCGCCCAGCTCTCCCAGCGCGCGCACCAGCAGCGTCGACCCGCACACGCCATCGACATCGTAGTCGCCGTGGACGAGGATCAGCTCCTGCGACTCGATGGCGGCGGAGAGGCGCTCGACCGCCTTGACCATGTCGGCCATCGACCAAGGATCGTGCAGACCGTTCAGCCGCGGACGCAAGAAGCTCTTGGCGCCCTCCGGGTCGGCGTAGCCGCGACTCACCAGTATCGCGGCGATCGGTTCGGGAATCTCGAGCTGCGAGATCAGCGCAGCCACCGCGCCGGCGTCGGCCGACGCCGGCAGCCCGAGGACCGGCTTCACCCTCACGCCCCCCGCAGCGCCGCTGGCGCGGCCGGACGGGCGTACGCCCCCACCGACACCAAGTGCGTTCGTCCTTTCACCGCCGCCTCACGAAGCTCCCAGATCCCGCGGATAGAGGATCACCCCACACCCCTCGCAGCAGACCAGCGTCGACAGNNGCGAGGGGCCTCACCCATGCCCGCCCCGTTAACGTGCATACGAAGCGAGGGTCCCCTGCCACGCCGACTCGGGCTCAACGCTTCAGGTCACCCGGATAGAGGATCACGCCGCAGCCTTCACAGCAGACGAGGGTCGCCATCCCCTTGATCTGCATCTCCTGCTGAATGGTGACCGACGTAAAGCAGTTGCCACACGCCGCCTCTTCACTGAGGGCGGCCATCGCCACGCGCGACCGTCCTCCCCGGATCCGCTCGTAGAGCCCGAGGGCGCGCGAATCGATGCGCATGGCGAGGTTTTCGCGCCGGTCGTTCTTGATGGCCAGCTCGTCCTCCAACTCCTTCAGCCGGGCCGCTACGGCCTCGCGCCGCGGGCCCACTTCGCCGCGCGAGCTTTCCAGCTCTGCCGCCAGTTCCTTCCGCCGGCCCTCCATGTCCTCCACCACCTGCAACTTGTCGAGCACTATGTCTTCCAGCTTCCGCACGTCCTGGCGGATCAGGTCGAACTCGAGGCTCGCCGCGCTGTACTGCCGCTGGTTCTGTACCTGGCTCACTCGCGACCGGGTCTTATCGAGCGCCTCACGCCGCTCGTCCAGCGCCCGCTCGGCGCGGCGCGAATCCAACCGCGCGTGCTCGAGGTTCGTCTCGAGATGTTCCAGTCGCGAGGCCAGGCCGCTCACGCCTTCCTCGAAAAGCTCCAGCTCGCGCCGGCGTTCCTCGGCCTCGTGCGCCAGCCCGACGATCTCCTGATCGATCGCGTGCAGCTTCAGCAGCTCGACAAGGATCGATTCTCTGCTCGTTTCGGCCATCTGTCCCATTCGTTCTTCCGTGGTCTATTCACCTCTGAACAACCCGCGACCGGGCAGTCGGCTGCCCAGTGCGGCCAACTCCTGCCGGGTCTTCTTTATCTGCTCCGCCAGCTCGACCGCCGCGCCGGTGTCGGCGACCAGCACTTCGGTCATCAGGTCGGCCAGCCGCTTCTCCAGCGCACGCCCACGCAAGCGGGCGATCGCGTCCCCCAGGACCGATTCGGGATTGGTCAGCTCCTCCGGATCGGCGCGCAGCTCCATCACCCGCTCGTAGAGGGGCGGCGGCAGTTCTTCCGCCCAGGCGAGCGACACCTCCGATTCGCCGCCGCCGGTTTGCGACGGCGAACCGTGCGCGGCGATCAACGCCCTGTAGATCTCTCGATATGCGGGCACCCTGAAACTAGCCGGCTCGACCAGTGGGGCCACCCTGGCAATGAGCGCCGTATCGCGAAGCAACAGCAAGAGCAGCTTGCGCTCGGGACCCAGCTTCGGAATCGGCGCTTCCGCCGGCGCCGGCGCCCCGGGGGACACCGCGCGCCGACGTCGCCAACCGGATTCGGCGCGAGCCAGCTCACGCTCCAGCGTCGCGCGGCGCACGCCCGTCACCGCCGCGGTGCGGTCGAGATAGATGTCGCGCAGCGCCTCATCCTTGGCGGCACGCGCGGTGAGCAGCAGCCCGTCCACAGCCCGCCGCTTCCCCTCGATCGTATCGAAATAGCCGCGCTGCTGCAGAATCTGAACCTTGCGGTCGAGCACGTCGACGGCGTTTTCCGTGTGGCGCGCCAGCGCTTCCGCCCCACCTTTCCGCACGATCGAGTCGGGATCTTCGCCCTGGGGAAGCGTCGCCACGCTCGGGTGAATCCCCGCCCGCAGCAGCTCGTCCGCCGCCTTGAACGTCGCCACCAGCCCCGGGCGATCGCTGTCGTAGAGCAACAACGCCTTCTTCGCATATCGGCTCAACAGCCGCGCCTGCGCCTCGCCCAGGCTGGTGCCCAGCGGCGCGATGACGTTCTCGATCCCGGCCGCCGCCAGCGCGGCGTAGTCCATGTACCCTTCCACCACCAGGAACACCTCCTGGCGACGGATGGCGTGCCGGCTCCAGTTGAGACCGTAGACGATCCTGCCCTTGTGGAAGATCGGCGAGTCGGACGAGTTGATGTACTTGGGCGCGTCCGCATCCGGCGCGAGGGTGCGGCCGCCGAATCCGATCACGCGCCCGCGCAGGTCGTAGATCGGGATCATCAGACGGCCGCGAAAGTGGTCGAACGGCTCCTTCGCCCGCTCGCTCTGCTTGATCAGTCCGACCTTGAGCAGCACCTCGTCGCCGATCTCGAGCACCGCCGCCGCTTCCCGCAACGCGCGCCAGCTGTCCGGCGCGTAGCCGAATCCGAAACGACGTAGCGCCGCTTCCGTAAAGCCGCGGCGCACGAGCAGATACTTGCGAGCCGCCTCACCGTGCGGCTCGTCCCAAAGCTGGCGCTGGTACCACTCGGCGGCGAAGGCCACCGCCTCGCGCAGGTCGCGGTACGGATCCTCCTCGGCGCCACGGGTATCGGTCTCGGGCACGACGATCCCGCACCGTTCGGCGACGAACTTGACCGCCTCGACGAACTCGAGCCCCAGCAACTTCATCGGAAAGGCGAAGACGTCGCCGCCCTCGCCGCAGACGAAGCACTTGTAGATCCCGCGCGCGGGATCGACCGAGAAGTTGGGCCCCTCGCCCTTGTGGAGCGGGCACGGTCCACGATACGTGCGCCCGCTGCGACGCAGCTCCACGTACTCGCCGACGAGCGCCACGATGTCGGCCTGAGCCCGGATCTCCTCGATCAGCTCGTTGGATACCACCGTCTACTCCAGCTCCAATACCGTGACCCCGCTGCCGCCCTCGAAGGCGGCGGCCAGGTGGTACGACTTCACGCGCCGGTCGGTGCGGGCGTATTCCGCCACCGTCTCGCGCAGCACGCCGGTCCCTTTCCCGTGGATGACGCGCAGCTCGTGCAACCCCGACAGCACCGCGGCGTCGAGGGCGCGGATCAGCTCCATCCGCGCCTCCTCCGCGACCATCCCCCGCAGGTCGATCTCGTGGCGCGCCTCGACCTCGGCCGCGGTGTGGAGGGCCACCCGCTCCGCCGGCGCTTCGCCGCTCCGCTTCCGGGTCAGCACGCCGGCCGGCAGCTGCAGCTTGACCGCGCCCATCTCGACGACCACCTCGCCACCCCGCCGCTCGACGACGCGCCCCTTACGCTCCAACGTGGTGATCCACACCTCGTCGCCCGGCTCGAACGGGGTGCCGGGCGGGGCCGGGACCGCCGTCTCGCTCTCGCGTAACGCCTCGGAGTGCGCCCTGAGGCTCGCCTCCAGCTCGCGGCGCGCCTCACGCGCCGCCCGGCGATCCGCCTGGAGCGCTTCGTTCAGCTTGCGGCGCGCCCCGAGCAAATACTCGCGAGCGCGCTCGTGCGCCTCGCGCTCCTGCTCCCGCGTCCGCTCGTCCAGATCGGCGGCCGCGCGCTCCTGCGCGGCGGCACGCTCCTCCAGCTCCTGCTCGCGCCGGCCCAGCTCGGCCAGCCGCGCCTCCAGCTCGGCCTCCTTCCCCTCCAGCTCGGCCAGCAGACGCGCCGTGTCCAGCTCGTCGGGGCTGAGCGAGGCCCGCGCCCGCTCCAGCACCTTGCGGGGAAAGCCCACCCGCTGAGCCATGGCCAGGGCGTAGCTGCGACCGGGCCGACCCTTCACCAGACGATAGAGCGGTTGCAAGCGCTCGGGGTCGAAGGCCAGGCCGGCGCTGACGATGCCCGGCTGCTCGCCGGGCAGGCTGTTGAGGGCGCCCAGGTGGCTGGTGGCCAGCGTCATGCAGCGCCGCTCGGCCAGTTCGATGAGCACGCCGCGCGCGAGCGCGGTGCCTTCCACCGGGTCGGTGGCGCCGCCGATCTCATCGATCAGGCAGAGCGATTCCCGGCCCGCGCCCTCGAGGATCTCCGTAAGGTTGCGGAGGTGGGCCGTGAAGGTCGAGAGCGACGCGTCGATCGACTGCTCGTCTCCGATGTCGGCGATGATCGCGTCGAACACCGGGATCGTCGAGCCCGGCCCCACCGGCGGCAGGATTCCGGCCTGCGCCATCGCCGAGATCAGACCCACCGCCTTGATCAGCACCGTCTTGCCGCCGGCGTTCGGCCCCGTGATCAGCAACGTGTGCTCGCCCGGGTTCAGGAGCAGATCGAACGGCACGAGCGGCTCGGACGCCTCCAGCAACAGCGGGTGCCGTCCGTGCACGACGCGGTAGCCGTCCCGCTCCCAGCTCGTCAGCTTGGGGCGCGCACAGCCGCGCGTGAGCGCGTAGCGGCCGCGGGCGAAGAGCGAGTCGAGGTCGACGAGCCGGCGGAAGGTGTCGGCCAGCTCCGCCGACCGTTTGCGCAACGCTCCGGTCAGCTCGCGCAGAATCCGNNCGTAGCGACCCCGGGCGAAGAGCGTGTCGAGGTCGATCAGTCTCAGGAAGGTCTCCTCCAGCTCCGCCGACCGCGCCCGCAGCGCATCGGTCAGCTCGCGCAGAATCCGCTCCACCTCACGCGCCTCGGACAGCTGTAGCTCGCGCAGCCGGTTCATCGGCTCGATCGCCGACGGCGGCTCGATGAACAGCGTGGCGCGGCTGGCCGACTCGTCGTGGACGATCCCACCCACCTCCGAGCGCCCTTCCCGGCGGACCGGGATGCAGTAGCGCTCGGCGCGGATCGTCACCGAGGCGTTGGGCACCGCGATGCGCTCGGGCAAACTTGCGATGACCGACTCGAGGTGGCGGACCAGATCCGATCGCGCGGTGCGGATCGCGCCGCGCAGCCGCTTCAGCTCGGCCGAGGCGCCATCCTTCAGGCTCTCGCTCTCCTCATCCAGCGCCCCCTGCAGACGCGACTGCAGCGCTTCGTCCCTCAGGGTACCGGCCGCCAGCTCCGCCAGGCGCGGAAAGCGTTCCGACTCGGGCAGGATCGCCCGGGCCACGGCACGCGCGCCCCGGAGCAGCTGCAGCGCGCCGATCAGCTCGGCGACCGACCAGACGCTGCCCTCGGTGGCCAGGCGTTTGAGCGGCCGCCGCAGGTCGGGGATGCGAGGCGGCGCCCACTTCTCGTCGCGAATCAGCCAGCCGACCATCTCGTCCACGCGATCGAGCGCCGCAGCCACCTCCTCCCGGTGGCGCGTGGGTCTCAATTCGAGCACCGCTTCCGCCCCCCCCGGCTCGCTGGTCGCCTGAGCGGCGACGATCTGCAAGACGCGATCGAACTCCAGCGCCTCCAGCGCGTGACGCTTCATCGCCCAAAAAGCGCGGGGGGTGCTGACGTTCGCCCGCCAGCACCCCCCGGGGTTCGCACGCTCTGTCGGCGCCGCCAGCGGACAAGCATAGTCAAGTCTCCGACCGCCGGGCCTCGAGCGCCTCGCGCACGATGCGGTTGACCTCGCGGCCCTCGGCGCGCCCCTTCACCTGGGGCATGACGCGGCCCATGATCGATCCCATGTCCGAGGCGCCGGCCTCGATGGCCTCCGCCACCAGCTGCCGGATCTCGTCGGCGCCCAGCGGTCGTGGCATGTACTCCCGCAGGATCTCGACCTCGCCTCGCTCCTTCGCCGCCAATTCCGGCCGCGACGTCATCTGCTCCGCCGCCTCGTTTCTCAGCTTCACGGCTTTGGCCAGAACCTCGATCACCTCCGGGTCGTCCAGCTCGTGGCCGACTTCGATCTCGCGATTGCGAACGTCCGCCAGCAGCGTAGAGAGCAAACGCGCGCGGTCCTTGTCCTGCCGGCGCCGCGCGTCGTTCATGTCCGTCCGCAGTCTCGACTTCAGCTTGCTCTCCCCCATCTCGACTGGCTCGATTCCACCGTGTCCCCTGCCCCGCTTCCCCGGCCCCAAACGCCCCGACCGCGAAACCGCGCTTCGGTTCACTCTATCGGAACCTAATCGCGGCCGAAGACGAGCGTCAACGCTACCCGGGCGGCCACCCCATCGCCCGGCCGCCCAGCAGGTGAACGTGGACGTGAAAGACCGACTGGCCGGCGCCGGCGTTGCAGTTCAGCACGGCTCGATACCCGTCTTCCGCGATCCCCTCGTCGGCGGCGATCTCCCCGGCCGCGAGTAACAACCGCCCCAGCAGCGCCGCCTCATCGCCGCTCACGTCGTTCAGCGTCGCGATGTGCTGGCGCGGGATCACCAGGATGTGGGTGGGCGCCTGCGGGTTGATGTCGCGGAAGGCGACCCACTCATCGCCCTGCTTGACGATCTCGGAGGGAAGCGCGCCCGCGGCGATCTTGCAAAACAGACAATCCGTTGCCATGGCCACCACCTTCCCAGTCTCGCGCGGCGCCGCTGGACCGAGCTTCGACTAGTCCAGAAACGCGTCCTTGACCTTCTGCCAGAACCCCACACCATCTGCGCCGGAGCTGGCGGGACTTTCGATCTTGGCCAGCTCTTCGAACAGCTTGCGCTGCTCGGCGCTCAGACTCTGCGGCGTGACGACCACCACGCGAANNACCACCACCCGGACGTAGAGATCGCCGCTGCCCCCTCGACGCAGATGGGGGAGCCCTTTACCTCGAAGCTGGATCACGTGCCCGGTCTGCACCCCGGCCGGCACTTTCACCTTCACCGACTTCGTCACCGTCGGCACTTCGACGGTGGCACCCATCGCGGCCTGGCTGAAGGTGATCGGCAAGTCGAAAACCAGGTCGGCCCCGCGCCGCGTGAACCGTGGATCGGGCTCGACCTCGATCACCGCCAGCAGATCGCCCGGCGGCCCGCCGCGCGGTCCCACGTTCCCCTGCCCGCGCAGCGTCAGGTAATCGTCGCTCGCCACGCCGGCGGGAATCTCGACCTCCAGCGACTTCTCCTGCCGCCGCCGACCCTCGCCCGAGCAGGCCGGGCACGGATCGGTGATCACGCGGCCGCGTCCGCCACAGGCGGCGCACGGCCCGACCCGGACGAACTGGCCGAACAGCGAGCGCTGCACCTGCTGAAGCTCGCCCGTTCCGCCGCAGTGCGGGCAGGTGGACGGCTCGGCGCCCCCGCGCGCCCCACTGCCACCGCAGTCGCGACAGGCGTCGAGGGCCGGTACGCGGATCGTCCTTTTGACACCCTCCATGACGTCCGCGAGCGTCAGCTTGATGCGGATCTTGAGGTCGGCGCCCCGGGTTCGCGCCCCGCGCCTCGGGCCGCCGCCCCCGAAGAACTCCTCGAACCCGAAGCCCCCGAACTCCCGCATGAAGATGGAGAGCGCCTCGTCGAAGGTCCGGAACCCGCCGAACCCGCCGCCGCCGCCGCCCACGCCGGCTTTCAGCCCCTCGTGCCCGTAGCGGTCGTAGAGGGCGCGCAACTCGGGCTCACGGAGAACCTCGTAGGCCTCCGTGGCTTCCTTGAACCTCTCCTCGGCGTTGGGGTCTTCGGGGTTGCGGTCGGGGTGGTACTTCAGCGCCAGCTGTCGGTACGCCTTCTTGATGCTGGTCCCGTCGGCGTCCCGCGCTACGCCTAGTATGTCATAATAGTCCCGCTTCATATCATAACCGCGCTTGCGCAACGAACCCCGCCTCCGCCACCCGCGGACGACCGGTCCGAGCGACAACCGGCATGGCTGGGCGTCGCTGCCAAACTTCGCAGAACTGAGCCGCTTGGCAATCCCGCTGATGAAGAGTTTACGCGGGGGCGCCGGGCAGGGTTCCGATCCGCCCGCTCACCGGGGCCAAGCGGACTCCGGCGGCCCGAACGGAACCCTCGGGACGAGCCTCGCTCCTGCCGTGGGCGGGTATCTCTCAGCGGGCCGGTGACAAGGCGCGAATCGCACGCCGGGCGGCCTCGACGCGCGGTTGAAGCTCAGGATCGGCCGCGTCCCACAGGTCTACCAGCTTGCCGTAGTAGTGAACCGCCTTCTGGGGGTCACCGCGCAGCTCGTGCAGCCGCCCCAAACGCTCGTACGTCGAGCCCAGGTAGGCGGCGTCAAGACTCAGCCGCCAGATGCTGTTCGTGTTCAAGAACCTCTCATAGTAGTCGATCGCGGCATCAGGCTGGCCGGCGAGAGCGTACGCGCGGCCCAGGTGTTGGTTGGGATACGTGCGGCGACCGGAAGACGGGTCCCACTGCAGTAGTTCCGGGACCGCTTCGCTCGGTTGGCCGCTGGCCAACAGCACGAGCCCCGCTGCCCCGTGCAGGTCGAACCGCGCTCCGCGACGCGGCACCGGCGCGATCTCGGCGTCCTCATACTCGGCAAGCAGAGCCGCGGCCCGAGCCGGCTGGTTTGCCAAAGCGAAGACCGGCACGAGCCCCTCGGTCGTTAGCTCATCCCCCAGATAGGGCCGGTTCAGCGGGAGCACCGAGTCCAGGGGGTATCGTTGCAGCGCCGCCTCGACCACACGGACTCCGCCTTCTGGATCTCCTCTGAGCAGGATGTGCATCTTGGCGAGCCTGATGGCATGCCCCAGGAAGACCGCGCCCTCTCCGCGTTGAAGACTGGACGCCATCTCCTCGTGCCAGTAGCGTTCGGCTTCCGCGAGTCTGCCTCGCACTTGCGCCAGATAGGCCAGCCAATAGTTGGCGGTTCGTCGCGGGCGCAGGAGGTCGCCGGACTGAGCGATCCAGTCCAGAGCCTCGGCCTCGGCTTCCGTGTAGTCGCCGAGCGCGCTGTGCAGCGCGATCGACCGGTCCACGATCCACCCATGCCGGGGCCGCCGTTCGCGCCCGCGCTCGAGCACGGCCCGGGCTTCCGTGAACTCGTCGAGCGCAACCAGCCACTGCGCCAGGTTTCGATACCAGAAGGTGTTCCCGGTGTTCGGGTACGCGTCGAGGAATCGGCGGAGCAGGTCAGCGGCCTGCTGGTNNACCGTACGTCTGTCCGAGGTTCCCGAGCGCTCGCGGATTCAGAGAATCCAGCTCGAGCAGGTTACGATAGGCGATGACCGCATTGTCGAGCTCGCCCACTGCCTGGTAGTAGGTCCCTTCCACAAGGTACCGCGACCCCTCACCCAAACGGTCACGGTGCTCGAAGGCCCGGGTCAACGCGCGTGTGGCCCGGGCCTGGTCGCCGGCGTTGTAGTACAGAACGCCGAGCATCCTGTGCACTGCGGCAAAGCCCGTATCGATCGCGACGGCTTCCTCAAACAGCGAGATCGCCCTATCTACCTCTCCCGAGTTGAGGGCTCTCCCGCCCATCGTGAACTTCCGCAACGCGGCCAGCGACGGACTGGCAGCTCGGAATAGTGGCAAGCTGGCTTCGATCGATACCAGCGACTCGCCGATCTCTTTGCGCAGGCGCTTCGACAGCCTGTCGGTCGCGGAGATGATCTCCGTCGAATCGGACGCCGTCTCGCGGTCGGCAAGCAGATTCTCACCTGTCTCCGCGGCAACGAGTCGCGCCGAGATCAAGTACGCCCCACCGGCCGAGTTGATCTCGCTGACCATCACCGCCTTGAGGCCCATTCGCGTCGCAACCTCGCGCGCGAGATCGAGATCGAGCGGAGTTCCCGGATCACGATCCATCAGCCGCAGCTCGGCGGCGGGGTCCGCCAGGCTGACGGTTGGGGACTGCGACAGATCGATCCTTAACAGCTGGGCCACCAGGAGAGACAACGTCGAGTCAGCGGTGCGGTCTTCGACGTCGGCCAGTATGATCCGCTCGCGGGGCTCCAGCACTCCGGATGCTATGAGAGAGTCCGGGGCGTCCGGCCCAAACACACGTATCGAGACGTAGCCGCCGACGACAACGCTAGCGAGCGCGACCAATGCCGCCCGCGCACCGAAAAAGCCTCGAGGACGGCGGAATCGGACGGCGCCACCAAACTCGCTGCGAGGTCGCCCTGCGTCCTCGGCGCCGGGAACCCGCACCGCTGGTGGAGGCGAGGACCCAACCTGGCCCGCAGCCGTCAGCGGCGGGGCCGCCTTTAGTTGCTCGGCCAGAGTGGCTACGTCGGCTGGAAGGTCCATCTGGAGCTCTGCCGACAAGAAGCGTTCGTGTTCCTGTGCGTACTGGACTGCGTTGGCGGGATCACCGGCGGCCGCCATCGCTTCCATCAGGCGTAATACGAACCGGGAGTT
>JABAOE010000474.1_pt1 | contig 10512 bp, 9 predicted proteins | sample 7062141 | NCBI WGS metagenome assembly JABAOE01 (sample SAMN14538627, study PRJNA623070) | marine sediment metagenome | biome: marine biome [ENVO:00000428]; feature: marine pelagic biome [ENVO:01000023]; material: deep marine sediment [ENVO:00002113] | place: India: Gulf of Khambhat ...
AGGCGTCTCCCATGGCCTCCGAGATCGCGGCTGCCTCCGGAATGCTGGTAGTCCGCAGATACGCGATGGTCGACGACTCGACGACGATCTGTTCGATTTCAATGTCGCTGAAATCCGCGCGCGGCAAGCTTTCGGCCAGCTCCTTCAGGCGCTCGAGGCCCATCACCTGCTCCGGGCCGATGATCGAATCCTGTAGCAGGCCGAGGTAGCGCCCGCCGAGATTGAACCCGTGGTCGATCTCCAGGCGCCACACCACCCGTGTCCTGTCGTCAGCGGGTGACAGGGTAAAGGTGGACATCGCGGGCGCCTGGTCGGTGAACTCGAACTGAATCGCGATGTGCTCCCAGGGAGTGCTCTCGATGATGGTCTGGCGACCCTGGCCGATGATGTGGCCATCCCAGGTAACGGTGGCGCCGGCCCCCCTTGCCGGACCGCTGATGTCGATCTTCGCGTTGGCATCACCCTCGAGGGTGGGTGACCATTTTCTTACCTGCCGAAAGTCGTTAAGGAGCGCGAAAATCGTTGCGGCGTGAGCGTCGACCAGCACATCGCGTTCTATATTTGCTTTTGACGGCAGAAACAGCCCGATAACGAACACGAGCAGAAATATTCCACCGGTCGACCACAAGACCTTTTTCATAGTCCAATAATTAGAAGACCTGTTGCTGGCTGTCAATGATGTCCTTCAGGCGGGTCTGAACAGGTTGCGAATGATATGGCCGACAATGTGCGGATTCTCGCGTAAGCGGCGCATGGAATAGGCAAACCACAATTCGCCGAACGGCACGTATACGCGCATCGGATGCCCTTTTCTCACCAGCTCCCTTCGCAGCGGTCCGGCAACGCCGAGCAACATCTGGAATTCGTAACGGTCCTTCGGCACGCCCCCATTGCGGATCGTGGCTTCAGCGTGCGCAACCAGGGCAGGATCGTGGGTCGCAATGCCAACACGCTTTGCGCCGCCCGCAAACAACTGTTCCAGCAGGCGGCGATAGGAATCGCGGATCTCCTCAGGGTCACGATACGCGATTGTCTCGGGTTCGATGTAGATCCCCTTGCACAGCCTGACGTCGGTCGGCCCACCGGCCAACAGGTCTGCGACGTCACTTTCGCTGCGCCGCAGGCAGGACTGGATCGCGATCCCGATATTGTCGAATCGTGTCCGGAGATCCTGGTAAATCTCGAGCGTCGCCTCGGTGACGCTCGAATCCTCCATGTCTATGCGCACGAAATTTCCATGGTCCCTGGCGCTGGCGACCAGCGTGTCCATTGTTTCCCTACACAGGGTGATATCGAATCGCAATCCCATTTCGGAAAGCTTGACCGACACGCTGCAATCCAGCGACACGGAGCGGATTTCCCGGATCGCCTGCAAATAGAGCTTCAGGCTTGCTGCAACCTGATCATCGCTCACGCTGTCCTCGCCGAGCACGTCGATGGTGGCGGAGCAGCCCGTGGCGTTCAGGGCCTGCACCACGCGAAAAGCGTCGCTGAGATGTACCCCGGCAATATAGCGCCGAGAAACTCGCCAGATGATCGGCCGGGGCACGAATCGCAGCGCGCCAATCAGGGCTTCATGCATCTTATCCGCCAGCATCCGGGAATCTCCGACTTATCACTTGTCGCTCGGCCCAGTTTCGGAAAATGAGCGGTCGCTGTCTGTTCGAACAAACCGATACAGCTGTGCAATAATCCCTCGCCTCATTCGTCTGGGGGAGCCCTACCGTGTGTAAGTTGCGAATACTTGTGCTGGCGATCGCAGCGACGTCGCTTGTCGCCTGCGGCCGGCCGGCGGACAATGAGCCGCCTGCCGATTCCGGTCCTGCCGAAGCGCCTCGAGTCGAAATTTCCGAGCCGCGGCCGGAAATCTACGCCGAGTTTCCGCTGGTGGCGGACCTGTCTCACTTAAGCGAAGCGCAGCATCGCATGATCGCGCTGCTGATCGAGGCATCGCAGATCATGGACGACCTGTTCTGGCGCCAGGCCTATGGTGACGGCTACCAGGAGTGGCTGGTCAGTATCGGTGTCGATGACGTCCGCCGCTTCGCCGAGTTCAATTACGGGCCGTGGGACCGGCTGAACAATGAATCGCCGTTCATGGAGGGAGTCGGCGAGAAACCCCTGGGTGCCGGATTCTATCCGGCCGACATGAGCAAGGAGGAATTCCAAGCCGCAGACCTCGACGGGAAGGCCGGACAGTACTCTTTCATTCGCAGGGACGAGTCGGGTGAGCTCATGGTGGTGCCTTATCACGTCGAGTTCGCAGAAGAACTCGACCGCGCTGCAGACCTCTTGCGCGAAGCCGCCGAACTGGCAGAAGACGAAGGATTTGCAAATTACCTCAAGCTGCGCGCGGAAGCGCTAACGTCCGGAGAATTCCAGCAGTCCGACCTGGCCTGGATGGACGTCAAGTCGAACCCGGTCGAAATCGTGATCGGGCCCATCGAAAGCTACGAGGACCGGCTCTTCGGATATCGTACGGCTTACGAGTCCTACGTTCTGATCAAGGACCAGGCGTGGAGCGAGCAGCTCTCCAGGTTCGCAAGCTTTCTTCCCGAATTGCAGCGCGGTCTGCCGGTCGACGATGTCTACAAGGCGCAAATGCCGGGCACCAACGCCGACCTGAACGCCTATGACGTCATTTACTCGGCCGGCCACGGCAACGCAGGTTCCAAGGCCATCGCCATCAACCTGCCAAACGATGAACAGGTTCAGCTGGAGAAGGGGACTCGCCGCCTGCAGCTGAAAAATGCAATGCAGGCCAAGTTCGAAAAAATCCTGATACCGATCTCGGACATCCTGATCGACGAGTCGCAGCGTAAGCACATTACGTTTGATGCCTTTTTTGCGAACACGATGTTTCACGAGGTGGCGCATGGCCTGGGGATAAAGAACACGATCGACGGCAGCGGCACGGTTCGCGAAGCGCTCCTGGATGTTGCCTCGAGCATGGAGGAGGGCAAGGCCGACGTCCTCGGCCTTTACATGATCACGCGGCTCAATGAGGCGGGCGAGCTCGGCGACACTGATCTTATGGACAATTACGTCACGTTCATGGCCAGCATCTTTCGATCCATCCGTTTCGGGGCAAGCAGCGCGCACGGCAAGGCAAACATGGTTCGCTTCAATTTTTTCGAGGAGCAGGGCGCTTTCCTGAGGGATGCCGAGAGCGGCAGCTACAGCATCGACTACGAGCGCATGCAGGAAGCCATGTCGGCATTGTCGAGCCTGTTGCTCACGCTGCAGGGGAACGGTGATTACGAGGGAGCGAAGAAGCTGACGGAAGAAAAAGGCGTTATCGGAGCCCGCTTGCAGGTGGATCTCGACCGGCTGACGAAAGCGAACATTCCGGTCGATATCGTTTTCGTTCAGGGGCCTGCGCAGCTGGGGCTGGAATAGTGCCAAGAGCACTTATTCGATAAGCCGCTCCTTGTCCATGCGCGCGATACGGTGACCGAACAGGGCCGAGAGCCAGATTGCATCGCGCGTTTCGTAGGCGCCGGTCAGCGCCGGCAACGTGGCCGCCGGGTCATGCAGATTCATCAACACCACGCCGTCGCCCGTGATCGCTATGACATGCGACGACGGCTCGGCCTTCGGCCAGAGGAAAGCCGGCAGGCGCACAACGACCTTGCGCAGCCAGGGTTTGTCGGCAAGCTTGTCCAGTAATTCGTTACGCGGCGCGACCAGCCCGATCCAGAACCTTCCCTGCAGGCCGTTGTTGATGTTGTCCGGAAAGCCGGGGAGATTGTCGATGATCACCTCGCGCTGACCTTTGCGCGGTCCGTCGATCCAGTGCCGCCACACACGGTAATGTCCGGTCTCGTTGTACAGCAGGTACTGCTGGTCAGAACTGACGGCGACGCCGTTGGCGAAATTGAGTCCGTCCGCGATGACGCTGATTGACCCACTGACGATGTCGAGCTCGAATATCCGGCCATGACCACCGTGTTCGATCATGTCGAATATGCTGGCTTCGTAGGTTCCGCCTTCCTTTAAGGCGCCGAACTTGGAACTCGCGTCCGAAAAATAGATTTTTCCATCGGTCGTCACGGCAAGGTCATCCGCGTACTCGACGGCCTCTCCCTCGAAAGAATCCACGAGTACCCGCACGTTGCCGTCCGGCGTTATTTTCTGGATGCCGAGATAGGCGTTGGCAACATACAGGTTGCCCGCTGCATCGAACTCGATCCCCAACGGACGGCCTCCTGTCTCGGCGAACACCTCGAGTCCGCGCCCATCCGGCCGCAATCGAACGATTATGCCGTCACGGGTCGACGCGTATATCCATCCATCGGGACCGCCCGCGACATCCTCCGGGCCTTCGTGACTGCCGAGATCGAAGCGCCGCGCCCGGCTCAGGATGTCGTTCGACTCGAACGGATCCACGAGCCCCGCATCCACCGGCGCTTCCCAGCTGACCGGCTCGACTGGCACCGGCCACAGCAGCAGGTAAAGCACGAGCAGGGCAAGCAGCCCGACCGCGACCCGCAAGCCTGGTTGTGAGAGAGTCATTTGATCAGCTTGATTTGCCGATCATCTTCAGGAATTCCGCCCTAGTCCGGGCATCGCTGCGAAATAAGCCGAGCATCTGGCTGGTCACCATCGAAACACCCGACTTGTGAATGCCGCGCGTGGTCATGCACTGATGCACGGCGTCGATGACGACGCCGACGCCCTTGGGCTTTAAGACACTGTCGATGCATTGCGCTATCTGTGCCGTCATTTTTTCCTGGACCTGCAAGCGCCTGGCAAATGCTTCAACGACGCGTGCGAGCTTGCTGATGCCGACGACTTTGTTATCCGGCAAGTAGCCGATGTGTGCGACGCCGATGATCGGCGCCATGTGGTGTTCGCAATGCGATTCGAAGGTGATGTCGCGTAACACGATCAGTTCGTCATATCCGTCGACTTCTTTGAATGTTCTCTCGAGGAACGTGACCGGGTCTTCCGTATATCCCTTGAACCAGTCCTCGTAGGCCTGAACCACCCGCTTCGGGGTATCTCGCAGTCCCTCGCGTGCGGGATCGTCCCCGGCCCAACGCAGCAGCGTATCGATGGCCTGTTCTGCTTCCTCCCGGCTCGGCCTTGCGGGGCGGGCGATCTTGATGGTTTTACCTGCCAAGGCGATTTCCTTCGTTTTTGTGTGGACCGGCCATGTTACCTCAAAGCATGCGCGCCTACAGCGCGTCCGGCCATCCGTCCCTGAGCAGTCGCGACAGGGAACGGTCGGCAAGCAGGCGTCCGCCTGTCTGACAGGCGGGGCAGTAGTTCGTTTCGCTGGGCTTGTACCGAATGCGCTGCACGAGCGTGCCGCAGACCGGGCATGCTTGCCTATTCTTGTGCTACCTCCGCGAGCCCGGCACTGCAGGTCACGCCCGTACCGCCGACCCCGCAATAGCCGTCGGGATTTTTCGCGAGGTACTGCTGGTGATACTCCTCCGCGTAATAGAAATCGCCGAGCGGCGCAATCTCCGTCGTGATCGCGCCGTAGCCCGCAGCCGTGAGACGCTCCTGGTAGGCATCGAGTGAAGCGGCGGCGTCCTTGAGCTGCCCTTCAGAGCGGGTCAGGATAAGCGACCTGTACTGCGTGCCGTGGTCGTTTCCCTGGCGGTTGCCCTGCGTCGGATCGTGGTTTTCCCAGAATACCGTCAATAGCTCCGGGTAAGTGATTACGGCTGGATCGAATACCACCAGCACAACTTCTGCGTGACCGGTTTCGCCGCTGCACACCTGTTCGTACGAGGCATGCGGCGTGATGCCGCCGGCATAGCCGGCTGCCGTAGACCAGACGCCGGGAGTTTCCCAGAAACGCCGCTCGATACCCCAGAAGCAGCCCATGCCGAATACTGCCTGATCCAGGTTTTCAGGAAACGGCGGCTTTAACGGATTGCCATTGACGAAATGCGCATCCGGCACCTGCATCGGTTCATTCATTTCTATTGTGTGCCTGTTGGTTGATGACTGCCTGGTAGTGTCCGCCGCGCCTTGGGCTGTGCACGACGCCGGCCGAGCTCAGGAAACGTACGGGTATTGACTGTGTGTTGCCCCACTCGGCGGCTCGATACACTGCAAAATGCAGGTGCGGCATTGTCGTATGCCCCGTATTACCGGAAAGACCGATTTTCTGGCCTGCCACAACGCGGTCGCCGACGTCGACCAGGGCGCCTTTTTGTCGCAGGTGATAATACTCACCGGTCGTGCCGTCTTCGTGCAAGACCACTATGTAATTGGCAAAAGCACCGCAGCCATCTTCCCAGCAACCCTTGTTGTGCGACTCTTCGATCCTGGCGACGACGCCGGCGCGAGCTGCGTGAACGGGCGTACCGACCGACATATTGAAGTCAACTGCATAATGTTCCAGACCGCGGTGGCTGAAGCGCGAACCATACCCCTGGATGACCCGATAGCTTTTACCGGTCTCGTACGGCAGGAGGTACAAGTGCTCGTCGTCGTGCAATGCATCCTTGTCACCGATCGTCCAGTCACAATAGATCCGGTACCTGCCTTTTCGGTCGCCACCGTTTTCCGTGAGCATCATGACGAGTCGCGACTGGTCCGCGTCTAGGGTCTCGGTGATCGTCCTCGGGCTATCCGTGAGCAGTCCTCGCATTCGTACCCTGAGCGTGAACGTGATTGGAAATCCACCAAGATTGGTCGCGCGCAATCCGATGTTGCCACCTTCGCGAACTTCATCGACACCGAGCCAATCATCGTCGCAGGCGGCGACAGCTGAATCCTGCCATGCGAGTGCGGCTAGCGAGGACAGAGCAGTAAGTAGGGCGATGCGGCAGGTTTTTCTTGTTCTTTGCATCCCTGGAGTCTCGGGCCGTTTCCGGTTTGTCGTCAATACGTTAGAGGAAGATGTACCGCGACGTCAACCGCCAGCCAGTCTTACTCCGTTGTCGTTTCCGGTTCCTCCGGTGCGACCGGAATATCTTCGGGCCGGTAATAGAACTCGTGGGTATAGATGACATCGGGCGTCGGTACGGCCTGTCCCTCGTCGACGCGCGGTCGGTATACGAGATGGCGCAAGTTTCGTCTGACTCTTTCCTTCATATCCTGAAATTCCGGCGGCCGCGTCTCAATATGTTGAATGTTGCTTGGCCTGCCCGCCAAGTTAACAATAAATCCGTAACTCACCGTTCCCGTTTCGTAATCGTTCTGGTCCGGGAATTTCTCGTCGATCCGCTCGCTGCGGTAATACTTGGGCGGATAAATGTTCTGCAACAAATTCAGTTTTTCCAAGTGATCACGGCGGTTCCCATGCCGCTCCTCATCTTCGGAAAGGAAGCTCCATAACGAGCCGTACGTACGGGTACCACGATTCGGCCGTCCGGAGAGCATATAGTAGTCACCGAGCGCGAGCATCGTCTGCTCCTGGATTTCCCAGGTAGAGTCGGTGTTATCTGTGGCAATTCGATTGGCGCGCCGCAAATAGGTCTCGCCCGAAGCTACCGATACCTCCGGTTGCATATCGTATTCCACCGGCGTGACATACAGATATGATTTTCCGAGACTGGTCAGCGGCGGAATCAGCCGCAGATCGTCTTTTCCGTGATGCCGCTCGATGATGGAAATTATCCTGCGCCAGGAAATGCGCTCGCGGTCATACAGTTGAAGTCGATGCTGCCAGTTTGCCTGCTTCTTCAATGCGGGAATGATGTCCAGGCTTGTCGGGTCGATCTTTCTCGACTGGATCGAGAATACCCGTTCCTGCATATCGACAGCCTCCTTGTGTTCGCCGACCGCCATGTATATTTCGGCGATGGACTCCAGAACCTCTACCTGATCCGGGTTGTGCGGACCGTCGTTCACGTGGCTGACATGAATGGCGCGCTGCAACGTACTTCTCGCCATGTCCGGCCTGCCGATCGCGAGCTGTGTCGCACCGAGCCCTTTCAGCGGATTGATCAATGCCGAATTGAGCCGGTCCGAGGTCTGCTCGATGATGTCGATCGATGCCAGGTAATTCTGTTCCGCCGCTTCATATTCCTTGTTGTGATGCTGGGCGATGGCGAGATTTGTCAGTGCCTTGGCCGATTCCGCACTGTTGATGCCATAGATACTGATTGACAGTTCGATGATCTGTTTGGCGAGCGTATCCGCCTCCAGGTAGTTTTGGTTGTTGAGCGATTCCTTGTACATCCCGAACAAACGGGCGATCTCTGCCTGGTCGACCTCCCGCTGCGACGGTTCCTCCTCCAACGCTTCGTCTTCAGGTTCCCCTATAAGCCTGTATCTTTGCGCTCCCTCGTCGTAGATGAGGCCTTCGAAGATCTGGTCGTCATTCGCTTTGTCGTCATCTTCGCGGGGAGCCCCCAGATCTATGAGTTCGAGCTCCTCCTCGGCCTGCGTTTGCGCAGCCGAAATGCCGCTTGCGCCGACTACCAATGCGACGCCTGCCAGCACGGGGAAATAACTTGACCGCTGGGATTTCATTAGTTCAAGGAGAATAGCCAACACCTTCAAATCAGACTGCCCGCCGCGAATTTAGTTCTTGGTTCCGGACCCTGGAAACGCCCGTAGAACTATACAATATCAGTCAAACGCAAGGGCCATTTGCGGGCCGTCGGGCCGCCTGAACTGGCTGCAATCCAGTCGCTCCCGGTAGCCGCCTGACGACACGCCGAATCTTTTGCATGCCGCCGTAAATCGCTGATTTATCATGTTTGTGTAGGGACCACGGCCGCGCTGCCTGACTCCAAATCGATGGTCATACTCTTTCCCCCCGCTGGCCTGGCGCACGAGACTCATGACGTGGCTGGCACGCTCCGGAAGGTGCGTTTCAAGCCACTCGCCGAATATCTGCTTGAGCTCGTTAGGAAGACGCAGCAGAATCCAGGCGGCGTGTCCGGCGCCGCATGCGGCAGCCTGCCCGACGATGTTTTCTATTTCCGCATCGTTGACGGCCGGAATGATCGGCGCCATGAGAAGGCTCACCGGTACGCCGGTTTCGACCAGGTCCTCGATGAGGCGGAAACGAACAGCGGCCGCCGGAACACGTGGCTCCAGCACACGCTTCAGCTCGTCATCCATCGTGGGCACGCTCACAGCCACCGAACAGAGGTTCCTTTCGGCCAGTTGCCCGAGCAGGTCCAGGTCCCGCGACATCAGGCCGCCCTTGGTAATCAGGCTCACCGGGTGTCGGTATTCGAGGAAGGTCTCCAGGAGCTTGCGCGTGATCCCCAGTTTTTTCTCGGCTGGCTGGTAGGGGTCCGTGTTCGCGCCGATCGTAATCGGCTTGCAGTCGTAGGTTCTTTTCGACCATGCCTCGACGAGCAGGTCGGCCGCATTCGGCTTGTAGAAGATCCTGGTTTCGAAATCGAGGCCGGGAGAGAGGTCGAGATAGCTGTGCCCGGGTCTTGCATAGCAGTACACGCAACCATGCTCACAACCCTGGTAGGGGTTGATCGAAAAATCGAACGGCACATCCGGCGAATTGTTACTGCTGATGATGCTTTTGGCCGGCATCGCGCGCAGCACCGTTTGCGGTTGCGGCTCGTATTGATCGATGCCGTCTTCGGCCTCTACGTGACGGGTCGCGAAACGGCCATCCTGTCGGGAGACCGCCCCGCGGCCCTTTAAGGCTTGCTTACGCATAATGGACTTCAAATTACTGTATGAATGTACAGTAACGAAGCGATTCGCAGAGGTCAACCGGGACCGGCTAGTTCAGGACGCGGTAGCCCCTGCCTCTCATGCAGCGTTTGAAGACCCCTTCCTTTTCGCGCGCGCCGTCGATCGTGGAGCGAGTCGCGCCCCAGACCGCTCCGTAGCCGGCGCCCTTGTCGGCGTTGCCGCTGATCGCACCCGCTGCGGCGCCCGCGACGGCACCACCGGCGGCGCCCTTCGTGGCACCCCTGGCGACGACGACTTCCTCCGAATACGCCTCGCACTCTGCCCAGTCGATCTCCATTTCGGCCGGGTTGACCCCCTTCATATCGATGATGGGATCCGGGTGTGATGCACAGCCCCCGACCAGCGTGGCTAAGATAAGGGCTATCCTGGTCATGCTCGTCTGTCTCATGTCTATTCCTCATCTGCCGGTCGCGCATCCCGGATTCTGCACTTCCCGACTGAACAAGGCCTGAACACCTCGATGCGCGACGCGCTTTGCGTGGTTTTTGGGCACAGCCGCGGGTAAGCTGCGCTGCAACTCCTAATAACAACGCACCGGGAGCCACCTGGTTGACACAGATTTCGCGGTAAATGGCATCTTCCACGCAAAGTTCGGCGGCCCGTGCCATCCTCTACGCCTTTCTCGCCAACGGCGGCATCGCCATCGCCAAGACCTGGGCGGCGTGGTTGACCGGATCCGGCAGCATGCTGGCCGAGGCGATCCATTCCTATGCCGATACCGCGAACCAGGTGCTGCTGTTTGTTGGTCTCAAGCAGTCAGTGAAGGAACCCGATGCCGAGCATCCACTCGGTTACGGCAAGCTCAGTTACTTCTGGAGCTTCATCGTGGCGATGCTGCTGTTCAGCGTGGGCGGGCTGTTCTCGATCTAC
>JABAOE010009699.1_pt2 | contig 10498 bp, 9 predicted proteins | sample 7062141 | NCBI WGS metagenome assembly JABAOE01 (sample SAMN14538627, study PRJNA623070) | marine sediment metagenome | biome: marine biome [ENVO:00000428]; feature: marine pelagic biome [ENVO:01000023]; material: deep marine sediment [ENVO:00002113] | place: India: Gulf of Khambhat ...
GTCCCAGCCCGGCAGGTCCGGTGTCGACGGTTTCCACAGGACGAAGTCTCCGGCCGACTCCTTGTACGGCGCCACCTCGACCCTCGCGCCCGCGAGCAGCTCACGCTGATCGCGACGTGAGAGCGCGCCATAGGGCGGGAATGCGGCAACACGAAACAGGACGTGGCCCTCCGCCTCGTACGCATGACCGTTCCGTATCAGTTCCCGGATCATGTTGATGATTGCCGGTATGTGATCGGTGGCGCGTGGCTCGACATCGACGGGCAGGACACCGAGCGCGGTCATGTCGTGATGGTAGACCTCGATATAGCGGTCTGTGATCGACCCGATGTCTACGCCAGCCTCCTTCGCAGCAGCATTGATCTTGTCATCGACGTCCGTGATGTTGCGAGCGTAGGTCAGGTCGTATCGCCGCCGCAGCAGCCGAGCGAGCACGTCGAACACGACCGCGGGACGCGCATTGCCGATGTGCGGCGCGCTGTAAACGGTCGGTCCGCATACGTACATCGTCACCCGCGGCCGACCGCCGGCGCCCGGAGCACCGTCCTGTGGGACGAAGGGCTCCTTGCTCCGCGTCAGAGTGTTGTAGAGGTTAATGCTCATGATCTCGCCCGACCCGATACCCGAGGTTCCGGCCAGCCAGTTATAATAGCAAGGTCGCCGGCCGTACATCATCAATCGGGATCGGCGCCGGAGAGCGACAAGAGTGGATTCCTCGAAGATCTTTGGCGAGCGCAGGACAGTCGAGCAGGTCGAAGAAGGTCATGAACTCGCGCCCAAATTCGATTCGAACGGCCTGATTCCGGCCGTCGCGACCGACTATGCGTCGGGCGAATTGCTGATGCACGGCTACATGAACGCCGAGGCGCTGGCGAAGACGATCGAAACCGGCGAGGCGCATTATTTCAGCCGGAGTCGACAGGCGATCTGGCACAAGGGCGCGACCAGCGGTCTGAAACAGCGGGTGGTCGAACTCCGAATCGACGACGATCAGGACTGCNNCTGCGTGTGGCTGCGCGTCGATGTCACCGGCGGCGCCAGCTGCCACGTCGGATATCGGTCGTGCTTCTATCGAACGGTGCCGTTCGGCGAGCAGGCCGCCGATGCTTCCGGCCCGCTGCGCCTCGAGTATACGGAGACCGAAAAGGTTTTCGATCCCGATGAAGTCTATCCCGGGGTGCCTAACCCGACGAAGCTCTAGTTGATTGCGCTGACCTGCTGCACGAGCAGGCCGACCAGGTCCGTCGCCAATGCACGGCGAAGGACCTCTTCCTCCCGCGCCTTGCCTAGCACGAGTGTTTCGTCCCAGGTGTAGTTGCGCGTCAGGATCAGCTCCTGCGGCTCTAGCACGGTGGACTCGTTCATCGAGACCGAGTAGCTGACGATGTAGAAAACCTCGTACTCACGCGGAACGTTGCGCGCCGACACCGTCAGCGGCCGCTGGCCGGTCTCGTCGTTCAGGATACGGATCACGGTGTCTGCGTCGGTGCGCTCGCGCTTCAGCTCTAGCTCCGAGCTGCGGATGCGAGTCGTCAGTTCGCTGTAGAACGGGCTGTGACGATTCGACGCGTCGACATATACCGTTGTCATACCAGCGGGAAAATTGCCCACGCCGCGCACGTGGAAGCCGCAAGCACCGAGGTGCAGGACGATGGGCATCAGAATTAGCGTCAGACATAGACTCCGGCCGGAGTATCGATGAGCGTCTAGCGCCGGCGCAAACGTTTTTTTGTTTTTTCCAAAACAAAAAAATTTCCGCCGTCGCTTCGACGCACCCCCGCTCCAGCAGATTTTGGTGGCTGAGCCGACCGTCCTAGACGACGACATTGACGAGCTTACCCGGCACGGGAATGATCTTTTTGATGGGCTTGTCCCCAACAAAACGCCGCACGTTGTCGTCGGCCAGCGCTGCCGCAACGACGTCCTCGTCCGAGGCGTTCGCCGGGACCGCGAGGCGCGCTCGCAACTTGCCATTGACCTGCACGACGATCTGGACACTGTCGGCCTGCAGCGCGCCTGGGTCGGCCGCGGGCCATGACTCATCGACGACCGTGCGGACATGGCCTAGCGCGAACCACAGCCGGTGGCAGATGTGCGGCACGATCGGCGAAAGCATCAGAATGATCGCATCGAGCGCCTCGCCGATCACCGCCCGGTCCTGATCCGATTCGCCTTCGTACTTCGACACGCCGTTGAGCAGCTCCATGATCGCGGCAATTGCCGTGTTGAACGTGTAACGGCGGCCGACGTCGTCGCTGACCTTCTCGATCGTCCGATGGGTGGCGCGGCGCAGATCACGCTGCGCATCGTTGAGCGAGGCCACGTCCACCGCGGGCGGGCGGGCGCCGGCTCCGGCAAACGTCGTTGCAATACGCCACAGTCGCCTCAGGAAGCGGTAGCCGCCCTGGACCCCGTCGTCGGACCAATCCAGTGACTGCTCGGGCGGCGATGCGAACATGATGAACAGCCGCACAGTGTCCGCGCCGTACCGGTCGATCAGTTCCTGCGGGTCCACCGTGTTGCCTTTCGACTTCGACATCTTGGCGCCGTCCTTCAGCACCATGCCCTGCGTCAGCAACTTGCTGAACGGCTCGGCGGAGTCGACCAGCCCCTCGTCGCGCATGACCTTGTGGAAGAATCTTGCATACAGCAAGTGCAGTATCGCGTGCTCGATGCCACCGATGTACAGGTCCACGGGTAACCAGTAGCGCGCGCGCTCGTCGAGCATCGCCTCGTCGTTATCGGCGGAACAGAAACGCGCGTAATACCAGGACGACTCCATGAAGGTGTCGAACGTGTCGGTCTCCCGCATCGCCGGTTCCCCCGTGTCGGGGTCCACCGTCTCATAGAACGACGGCATCTTCTTGATCGGTGAGCCACTCTCTGCGAGGTCCACGTCTTCGGGCAAAACGACTGGCAGATCGCTCTCCGGCGCAGCGACCTCCCGGCCGTCGGCGGTGTTGATGACCGGTATCGGGGCACCCCAGTAGCGCTGGCGCGAGATCAACCAGTCCCGCAGGCGGTACTTCGTCTGTCGTTCACCACGACCGTCCGCCTCGAGATCGTTCGCGATCGCCTCGAACGCCTCGGCGGACGTCAGCCCGTCGTACTTGCCGGAACGCACCAGGATGCCATCATCGACGAAGGCGCCGGTCGAAATATCCGCCGCATCGGCGCCGCCGGCAGGCTCGATGACCTGCACGATCGGCAGGCCGTGCGCCTTCGCGAACTCCCAGTCTCGCTGATCGTGGCCCGGCACGGCCATCACCGCACCGGTGCCATAGCTGATCAAAACGAAGTTCGCGACCCAGACCGGAATCGCCTCCCCCGTGATCGGATGCCGCGCGTTGACGCCGAGCGGCCGCCCTTTCTTCTCCATCGTTTCCATGGCCGCTTCCGAGACGGCGCTGCGCGCGCATTCTTCGAGGAAGGCGGCCAACTCCCGGTCGTCGGCGGCGGCCCCGACCGCCAGCGGGTGCTCGGCGGCGACGGCCATGTAGGTGACGCCCATCAGCGTGTCGGGACGGGTCGTATAGATGTCCAGCGTGTCGTCGGCACCCTCGATCGGGAAACGCACCTCGACGCCGCGCGACTTGCCGATCCAGTTCCGCTGCATGGTCTTGACCTTCTCCGGCCAATCCACGGTATCCAGGTCGGCGAGCAACTCCTCGGCGTAGGCCGTGATCCGCAGGAACCATTGCGGGATCTCGCGCCGTTCCACCGGGGCCCCCGAACGCCAGCCGCAGCCGTCGATCACCTGCTCGTTTGCCAGCACGGTCTGGTCGACGGGATCCCAGTTGACGACTGCACGCTTCTTGTAGGCAAGCCCCTTCGAGAGCATGCGCGTGAACAGCCACTGCTCCCAGCGATAATAAGCCGGGTCGCAGGTCGCGAGCTCTCGATCCCAGTCGTAACCGAAACCGAGGCGCTGCAATTGACCGCGCATGTATTCGATATTCTCGCGCGTCCATTTCGCAGGTGCCATGCCGTGCCTGATGGCGGCCCCCTCCGCCGGCAGGCCGAACGCATCCCAGCCCATGGGCTGCAGCACGTTCTTGCCGAGCATGCGCTGGTAGCGGGAGATGACGTCGCCGATCGTGTAGTTGCGCACGTGCCCCATGTGCAGGCGCCCGCTGGGGTACGGGAACATGCACAGGCAGTAGAATTTTTCGCGGTTTGCGTCTTCGACGGCGCGGAACGTTTGCGCCTCGACCCACGCGGCCTGAGCCTCAGCCTCGATCTGCTGCGGGTTGTAGTTGTCTTCAGTCATCGGTCCGGGGACAGTTTACTGATCTCTCCGCGTCGGCGCCCGCAAAACTAGCCCCGCCGGCGAGATAAGTAAACCGCCCCCATGAGTAACGCGCAGATCGAGATCACCGCCCAGTTACCGACGCGGATGTAGGGCGTCGCGCCCGATCTCGGCCGAACCTCGGCGCGGAGCACGGCGGTCTCGAACTGCTCGGAGCGCTGCATGACCCGGCCATCGGCACCGATGATCGCGGTGATTCCGGTATTGGTGGCACGCAGCATCGGGCGGCCCGACTCGAGCGATCGCATCTGGGCAATCTGCAGGTGCTGGTGGGGTGCGATAGAGTCACCAAACCATGCGTCGTTGCTGACGTTCATCAGCAATTGCGCCTCGGGCAGAAAATCCAGCTGCTCGTCGCCGAACGCGTCCTCATAGCAAATGCTGGGCGCCATGGCATAGTCGCTCACCGGGAGCGGCGGCTGGTCCGCGGCGCCGGGCAGCGTGTCCTGATTCGGCAAGCCCGCGCTGCGCATCCATTCGCGCGCGAAATCGGGCACCGGGAAGAACTCGCCGAACGGCACGAGATGCCGCTTGTGGTACTCCGCCCGCTCGGGTCCGAGGCCGATCAAAGAGTTGCGGTACTGCCCGGAGTCGAAGTCCTGGGTGAGTATCCCGAGATACATCTGCAAACCGCGCCGCTTCGCTTCGGCATCGACATCATCGAGGAATCCCCGGACGCGATGGGCCACGGTCGGAATCGCAACCTCCGGCCAGACGACGAGATCGCGGTCGCGCTCGGCCAACGTGAGCTCACGATAGAGCTGCAGGGTCGGCCGAAACTGCTCGGGCAGCCACTTGCGGTCCTGCGGAACCGCACCCTGCAGGAGGCTGACGCGCAACTCGTCCGCGGCAGGTTCGGTCCAGTCGCGATCGTACAGACCCGCTGTCGCGACCAGGATCGACGCGACCGTCACTCCCGCGACGAGGCGGTCGCGGCGATCGCCGCGCACCAGCGTCAGCCCCGCGCCGGCAAGCGTCGCGGTCGCCAGCGTGACGCCGTGCACGCCCAGCACGGGTGCCCAGGCGCGCAGGGGCCCGTCAATCTGGCCGTAGCCGAGGCTCAGCCACGGGAAGCCGAAAAACAACCAGGTTCGCAGCCATTCGACGAACGTGAAGACCGTCGGCCAGGCGAAGCACCAACGCAGCCAGCGCGGCTCGACCGCGAGCGCGCCCGCCAGGAACCCGGCCAGTGCCAGGTACAGCCCCATCAGGAAGAATCCGCCGAACATCAGCAGCACGACCACCGGCATCGGCGCACCTCCGAAGCCACGGATGCTGATGTACAGCCAGTAGGTACCGGTCGCGAACGCCGCAAAGCCGAACAGAAACGCTCGCCACGCGGTCTCCCCTGGCGTCTGCCGTTCCCACAACAGGAAGAGCAGCGCGATCAGGACGAGCGCGACTGGATACAAGTGGAAAGGCGCGAACGCGAGCGGCAACATCCCCCCGAGCGCGGCCACCAGCCAGCGCTCCCTGTGGCGCCGGTCGATTAGCGCGATCAAGGCGGCGTGGCCGCCGGTTCCGTGCCCGTGGCAGCGGCGCGCCGGACCTCGAGCGCATGGACGCGACGGCGGTCCGCCTGGATCACCTTGAAGCTGAATCCGCCGATTGCGATGCTCTCGCCACGCCGCGGGAGGCGGCCCAGTTCGTGGATCACGAGGCCACCCACGGTGTCGTATTCCCCGTCGGACAACTCGACACCGAAATATTCGTTGAAGTCGTCGATGCGGGTCAGGGCGCGCACCGTGTAGCGGGTATCGTCGAGCCGCTGGATCTGTTCCGCCTCCAGCGGGTCGTGCTCGTCGTCGATATCGCCGACGATCTCCTCTAGAACGTCTTCGATCGTCAACAGGCCCGCCGTCCCTCCGTACTCGTCGACGACGATGGCCATATGATTCCGGCTGACGCGGAATTCCTTCAGCAGGGTGTTGAGCCGCTTGCTCTCCGGGATGAAGGTCGCCGGACGCAGGAATCGCTTGAAGTCGAACGGCTCGTTCGGTGTCAGGACCAGGTAGGAAAGGACGTCCTTCGCCAGCAGGATTCCGACGACCTCGTCACGATCCTCGCCGATCACGGGAAACCGGGAGTGGCCGGAGGCCGTGACCGTCTTGAGCGTCTCCTCCTTCGGCGCGGTCTGTTCCAAAACGACCATGTGTGAGCGCGGAATCATCACGTCACGCACCTGCGTCTCGGAGACGTCCAGTACCCCGCGGAGCATCGTGCGCTCGTCTGCGTCGAGCACGGCGCGCCACCGCTGGTCGCGCAGCAGTTCGAGCAGGTCCGCGCGCGTTCCGGGCTCGCCCTTCAGCAGTCCTCGCAGCCGGTCGTACCAGCTTGAGGTGCCGGATGGATCGTCTGTATTGTCCTCGTTCATGCCCGATTCGTTATCCATGCTGAACCCGATCCTCACCGTGATCGGGACTAGATTCATACGGTGGAGGAAAGCCGAGGCTCTTCAGGACGCTCGTTTCCGCGGCTTCCATCCGCCGGGCCGCTGCTTCTTCGTCATGCTCGAAACCCACGAGATGAAGTATGCCGTGCACGACCAGGTGGGCGAGATGCGCCAGCGCTGACTTGCCCTGTGCCGCGGCCTCTTCGTGGACGACCGGCAGGCAAATGACCAGGTCCCCGAGTTCATGTTCCACGCCCGGCAGCATCGCGTCGCGCGCGCCCGGAAAAGCCAGCACGTTGGTCGGGCCACGCTTGTGTCGATACGTCTCGTTCAGGTGCTGGCTCTCTTGACGCCCGACCAGTCGCAGCGTGACACAACCCGCCGACCCGGCATCGATGCTGGCCGCCGCCAGCGCCGCCGCAACCCACGCGCTCCAATCGGCGCGGGGGGGAAGTTCGTCATCGGCGGTCGCGATCTGCACGGCGACCTTGAGTGTGGCGCTCATCGGTCGATTTCACCACTATCGTCGTCACCGGCGTCGCGCCGGGCATCGTCGGGGTCCGACTCGTGGCCGTCATACGCCTCTACGATGCGCTGCACCAGGGTATGCCGGACGACATCGCGCGAATCGAAGAACGTGAAACGGACGCCGGGAACGCCGTCGAGCACGCGCATGACGTGTCGCAACCCCGACGTCTGATGGCGTGGCAGGTCGATCTGGGTGACGTCGCCGGTCACGACCGCCCGTGAGCCGAATCCCATTCGGGTCAGAAACATCTTCATTTGTTCGACCGACGTGTTCTGCGCCTCGTCGCAAATAATGAAACTTTCATTCAGCGTCCGTCCGCGCATGAAGGCGAGCGGCGCAATCTCGATCACGTTGCGGTCGACGAGCTTGGCAACGCGGTCAAATCCGAGCATCTCGTACAACGCGTCGTACATCGGACGCAGGTACGGATCCACTTTCTGCGACATGTCGCCGGGCAGGAAACCGAGCCGCTCGCCCGCCTCCACCGCCGGCCGCACGAGGACAATCCGGCGCACACGCTCCTGCTCCAGCGCCTCGACGGCGCTCGCCACCGCCAGATAAGTCTTGCCGGTGCCGGCCGGACCGATACCGAAATTCAGGTCGCACTCGCGGATGCCGCTGATGTAGGCGCGCTGGTGCGGACCCCTGGGTCGGATCGTCAGTCGCCGCGTATGCACGACGTCGACTTCCCGGTTCTTGCCGCCCTCGCCGCGATCGACCTGCGCCTCCGGCTCGTTCAGCGAAGACTCCTGCAGACACATGTGCACCCGTTGCGGGTCCAGGCGTTCGCTGCCGGCAATCTGGTACAGCTCGCGCAGCACGCGGGCTCCCGCGCGCGAGGCGCTGCCGGGCCCGATCACACGAAACCGGTTGCCGCGGTTGCTGATCTGCACGCCGAGCCGCCGCTCGATTTGCCGCAGGTGCTCGTCGAACTGGCCGCACAGGTTTGCGAGGATCCGGTTATCCACCGGTTCGAGCAGTACCTCCTGAGTTTCAGTGACGATGCTCAAGCGACTCGTGCGGTCTCCGGCAGGCGGCCACGCAGCGAGTTGGGCAGGGCCTCGGATATCACGACATCGACGAATTGCCCGATCAGCCGCTCGTCGCCGTCGAAATTGACCCAGCGATTATTCTCCGTCCGCCCGGCGAGTTGGCGCGGATCCTTGCGCGCATGCCGCTCGACCAGCACCCGCTGCAGGGTGCCGACCATCGACTCACTGATGCGCCTCGCATTCTCGTTGATTCGTGCCTGCAGCACGGCGAGCCGCTCCAGCTTCCTCTGGCGCGGTGTCGGGTCGGGCAGCGACGCCGCGGGCGTTCCCGGCCGAGCGCTATAGACGAAGCTGAAGGACTGATCGAAGCCGACCTCGTCGACGAGCGCCAGCGTCTGTTCGAAGTCGCGCTCCGTTTCACCGGGGAAGCCGACGATGATGTCGGTCGACAGGCTGATGTCGGGCCGGACCTCGCGCAACTGCCGGATCTTCTGCTTGTACTCGAGGATCGTGTGCCCACGCTTCATCGCGGCGAGGATCCGGTCCGAACCGCTCTGCACCGGCAGGTGCAGGTAGCCGGCCAGCTTCGGCACCGCGGCATAGGCCCGTACCAGCCGGTCGCTGAACTCGACCGGGTGCGACGTCGTGAAGCGAATCCGATCGATCGCGTCGATCTTCGCGACGTAGTGGATCAGGGTGGCCAGGTCGGTTGTGCCGCCGTCGTGCGTTCGGCCGCGATACGCGTTGACGTTCTGGCCGAGCAGGTTGATTTCGCGCACCCCCTGCGCCGCGAGTCGCACGGACTCCGCGATCACGTCGTCGAGGGGCCGGCTGATCTCCTCGCCGCGCGTGTACGGCACGACGCAGAAGCTGCAGTACTTGCTGCAGCCCTCCATGATCGAGACGAAAGCAGCCGGACCATCGGCGCGGGGCGCCGGCAGGCTGTCGAATTTCTCGATCTCGGGAAAGCTGATGTCGACGATCGGCCGCCGCTCGCGCCGGGCCTGGTCCAGCATCGCGGGCAGGCGATGCAGCGTCTGCGGACCAAAGACAAGATCGACCGAGGGTGCGCGCCTCACGAGGGCCTCGCCTTCCTGACTCGCGACGCAGCCCCCGACGCCGATGACGACATCGGGGCGGCGCGCCTTGAGCATGCGCCAGCGACCCAGCTGCGAGAAGACCTTCTCCTGGGCCTTCTCCCGGATCGAGCACGTGTTCAGCAACAGGACATCGGCTTCTTCGGGATCCGTCGTCCGTTCCAGTCCATGACTGTCATTCAGCACGTCCAGCATCTTGCCGGAGTCGTACTCGTTCATCTGACAACCGAATGTCTTTACGTAGACTTTGCCTGGCATGCCCAGGTCAGGTTCGTGACCCCTCCTGTGGAGTCCGCATCGACCACAATGACACCGGAAACCCTAGCGTATGAAGCCCATACTTTCCAGCTTGACCAGGATGCGGTGTGCGGCGAGATCCGGGCTCAGGTCGCGCGTATCGATGCGGATTTCGGGGCTCTCCGGCGCCTCGTAAGGATCGGAGATCCCGGTGAACTCTTTGATGATGCCGGCTCGGGCCTTCGCATACAGCCCCTTCCGGTCGCGTTCCTCGCAGGTCTCGACCGGTGTCGCGACATGGACCTCGACGAAGCCGCCGTAGGCCTCGTTCTGCTCCCGCACGATACGTCGTGTTGCAGCATACGGCGCGATTGGCGCACAGATCGCGATTCCGCCGTTCTTATTGATCTCGGACGCGACATAGCCAATGCGCTGTATGTTCAGATCCCGATGTTCCTTCGAGAAACCGAGCTCGCTGGAGAGGTGCTTGCGAATATGATCGCCGTCGAGCAGCGTGACCGGCCGATCGCCAATTTCGAGCAGCTTGACCAGGAGCGCGTTCGCGATCGTAGATTTTCCCGAGCCCGATAGTCCGGTGAAGAAGATCGTAACGCCCTGCCTGTGACGCGGCGGATAAGACCGGCGCAGCTCGGCGACGACTTTCGGGTAGGAGAACCAGGGCGGAATCTCGAGGCCCTCCTGCAGCCGCCGCCGAAACTCGGTGCCGGAAATGTTGAGCACGGTCTGGTCTCCCGTCGTCTCGTCGATCGGCAGGTACTCGGCGCGTTCCTCGACATAGACCATCAGCTGAAACGGCACCATCGTGATGTCCAGTTCGTCCGCGTATTCCTTCATGATCTCCTGGGCGTCATAGGGCCCGTAAAAAGGCTCGCCGCGCGAGTCATTGCCCGGACCCGCGTGATCGCGGCCGACGATGAAGTG